>Ga0070741_10000669_pt1 | contig 117970 bp, 119 predicted proteins | sample Coa_R1_4_FD_66440 | JGI IMG/M metagenome (GOLD analysis project Ga0070741, IMG submission 66440) | Surface soil microbial communities from Centralia Pennsylvania, which are recovering from an underground coalmine fire - Coalmine... | ecosystem: Environmental > Terrestrial > Soil >... | reverse complement strand
CGGGAGGCTCCGCCTCCTGGCGGTGGGGGTGCGGGGGCTCCTGCCCCCGCTTCGGGCGGCTCCGCGCGTATCTCGCGTGCGCGTGCGCGTGCGCGCGGTGCGTGCGACTGCCGCCCGCCTCGGGGGCAGGTCCCTTCCCCCGTCCTCTCCTCTGCCCCCGGTCGTCTCCTCCCACCCGCGGGGGCACCGCGCCCCCGCTGGCCTCCCACCCGAAGGGGGAGCCGCCTCGCGGGCCTCTCCCCCCTCGACGCTGCCGGCGGGCGCGGCGGGCGTGTTGCCGCGCGCCCGCGCCCCCGGCGGCGGTGTTGCGTGTTGCGCCGCGGCCCCACCGCGCCGGCCCGCGCCGCGCAGCGGCGCGCGGCCCGGCGCGTCGTGGGCCGCGGCCCGGGGTCCGGGGCCTTGGCCCCGGCGGGGGTGCGGGGGCAGCGCCCCCGCGTCGGGTCCTCCGCGATGCGCGCCCTCCTGTGCCGGGTCCAGGGGAGCCGGGAGCCCCTGGAGTGGCGGGCATCGCGTGAAGGCGTCGTCCATCGTCGTCCGACGCCGCCGGGGGGCCTCGCCCGCCCCCCGGCGGTGGCGGACGCCATCAACCGGCCCAACCTGTTGCACGTCGCGGGCGGGCTCCCCGCGCTGCCCGCGTGCGTCACGATCTACACGACGGGCGCCGCGCTGTGCATGGCGTTGCCCGGCGCCACGCCGGGCGACGACTCGCACCAGGCGGCATCCTCGCCCCGCGTCGTGTCGGGCGCGCGCACGCGCCCGACCGTGGGGGCTCCGGGGGCCGCGGCCCCCGGCGGGAGGGGAGCGGGGGAGGGCAGCGCCCTCCCCAAGAATCGCACGACGCGGGATGCGCGGGGGTTCGCAAGGGGGCGCGCGCCGCCCGCGCCCCCTTGCTTGGCCCGGGGGGTATTCGGGGGGCGCGGCCACGGAGCGCCCCCCGCTCGCAGGGGGGTGTTAGGGGGGAGAAGGTCCCCCCTAACACCCGAAAAGAGAACGGAGCGACGACGCGCAAAGCGCAAGGAAGCTGGACCGTCACCGACGAAAGCGATCCGTCTCTTCTCTACTCACTTCCAGTTGCTTTCGCGTATCGACTGATACTGCGCTTGATAGCTCGAAGTTGAGTCCTGAGCAGGCTGCACGCGCCCTTCAACCGCCTTGACGAATGCGGGGACGAATGCAGGGCCGACGACTCCCCATCCTTGCTGTGCGGCGCCGCCGACAATCGGGACCGTGACGACGAACACCTTTCCGAGCACCGGGCTTTCCTCGGGTTCGCCAGTCGGATTGAAGTCCGTCGGACCGAAGCGAATGGCGCTCGCGTTCGCCGCCTCTCGCATCTGGTGGGCGCAATCCGGACTGAGCGCCCGGCAGAATCCGGCTTCCCTCAACTGAGCCAATCCCTCTGCGAAGGCGCCCGCCGCGGTCGGAGTGCTGAAGCTCGTCCCGCTGCGCCAAGTGTAGTTCTCGGTACTCGTGGCCGTCGGTGCGAAGGCCGTAACGTTCGAGATGAAGTCCACGCCATGCGAACTGTCCGCAGACGTGCCGTTCGTGGATGGCTCGAAACCGCCAATGCAGATGATCCACGGCGGCCCGCAAGTGTAACTTTGCATCGTCGGGCTTGGGTCGTTGCCCGCCGCCGCGACAACCAGTTTCCCTTCCGACGCTGCGAGGCGCGTCCCGTCAAGGTACGTCTGCATCTCGGGATGCAGGGACGGATCATCAGGAGGATTGCCGGGGTTTCCAAAGCTGATGCTGATGACATCTATCCAAGGCTGGTGTGCCGCCCATGCGACGCCGTTCGGCAAGCTGGGGTCGATTAGACAAGAGGTTGTGCAAAGGCCGCCCGAGCCCTGGATCGCCACGATCAGCGACGACTGCGCGATCTTCGCCACCACGCCCGCGGTCGCGGTCCCGTGGCTGCTCGAATCATCGAGGATGAAGCTCCCCTTCGTCGTGTTGAGCATCGAGATAGCAACGACGCGAGTCCCCGCGAAATGGTACAACTGACCGGGCTTGAGGGAACTCCACATACCTTGGTCGGCCTCGATGCGATCCCCGAAGGAGCCCGTCTGAGAGAGGTTGACCTCCGTGACCGGAACACCGATCATCCTTGCGACGGTGCCGTTGTCGAACTCGTGTGACCTGAATGCCTCGTGATAGGGGTTAATCCCTGAATCAACCACGGCGACAACAACGGGCCTCACGACTACAGGTTGTGACCCGTTACTCGGGGCCGGCGGCTCCGAGGTGGTGCAACCGGCCAGCAAGAAAAGCGCCAGGAGGACAGGCAAGAACGCCGCCGTTCCCCCGTGTCGCATGATGGCGAGACGACCGAACGACCTACAAGAACTTTGTTGCGCCGTACCCCTTGCAACAGGCGCCAAGAATGTTCAAATATGGCCCCCTGCCTCGGTAACAACGGGGTACCAAGCTTGAAGGCAGTTCTCCCTGCATTGACCACACTTTGTTTCCTGTTCCTCTCGGGGGTCGCCGCAGCCTCGCCCGGTGTCAAGATCGAGGTCATCGTCAGCTGCGACGGGGCCGATCCGGAGTCGTGCGTCTGCACCCTGCCGGGCGACCTCTGCGACGACGACTGCCCGATCAACGATCCGCACCTGCTGGCGAATTACGGCGACGACCTCCACCAGTGTCTTGCCGCCGTCCTTCCGTTCCCCCCGCCGATCTGAAGGTGACTCCACATGACCCGGTGGGGAATCCTCTGCGTGGCTGCAATCCTCCTAGCTACGCAAGTCCCCACCGAGCCGGCAAGTGCTGGCGGTTCCGTCAACGCCACGGGCGCAAGCGTCGAAGTCCGCGACGGCTTCCAAGACTGCTCGCAACAGACGACGCACTTCTGCGAATACAACGTCTCGAACGGCAACGATCCTGCGAATGCGACGATCGACGCCTATCAACGAATCGACTTCGTGGGCGTCACCGTCGATTCCACCGCCGTGAATCGTCTCCTTGGGTCGCACGTCGTCGGACGGCAATCGGTTCAGATCAACGGCAATAGCACTTACTTGCCTAACCCTCTCCTGCCGATGGTCAGCGAGGCTTGGACCGAGATTGACGCGCAGCGTCCCGGGCGATCCCTCCTCGACGTTGAGATGAGCCGTGAGAACGTTTCTCTCGTCTATCCGATGATCCGTTACAACACGTCAGAGCCGATCGGCTGGAATTGGCTCGCCTTCCCTTATCCAGATGACGGAGGGATCGGCTACGATCGGATCGGCCCGTACAACGCGCCCGAAGGCAACAGCACGGACGGATACCTCGAACAGGATCAGCGCCTTCTCTGCGACTACCCGGGGATCGACACCTACTGCAATCCGGTGGTTGGCGAGACGCGAGAAACGTTCACGGCCACGGCGCCGAACGTCATCGTCGGCGCCGAGTTCTACAACGCTTCGATTTCGGTTCGTGAGGGCAACGTCTCCAACGCAACTTACTACTGGACAGGCTCAGATTGGGTGTTCTATCCGAGATATGATTCCGGCAACTTGCCTAGGATCGTGTTCGATTCTACGCCGTTCATCCATCAGAACTGGACGTTCACACCTCCAACGGATCAGCGACCCATGATCCCGCCGAAGGCAGCGCCCACGCGGGGCACGACCGGCCCGCAGAGCGAGTCCGAACACACCGTCCCCAATTGGACTGTTGCGGTCGTTGCGGCTGCTGCCGGAGCCCTGCTCCTTGCTGCCGCAGCGGTCCTCTACTCTCGCTTCACGAGCAAGAACGCGCTTCTCGCCTCCAAGAGCCGCCAAGAACTCTTGGCGCTCATCGACGCGCATCCGGGCATATCTCCTTCAGAAGCCGCAGCCAAGATGGGCTGCCGGAGAAACAATATCATGCACCATGCCCGCGTGCTGGAGAAGGCGGCGTTCATCAAGATCGTCGCCACGAATGGGCGCGCGTTCTTCTACCGATCCGGCCAGGAAGTTCCACCCCAGGAAATCGCGGTCGCGCATCCCGTGGCGCAAGCGATCCTCCGGCGCATCCGCGACGGCGGGCCGGCAACGATGCAGGAGCTTCTCGCTGCCTGTGGAGACACGCCGCAACGCACCTGCTACTATCATGTTGCACGCCTCGTGAACGCTGGCCTTCTCACCGTGGAAACAGTCGGTGAGAGTCGGAAGATCGGGCTCCCTTCGGAGAATAGCCCCGAGGCTCCGCGGTCTGTCGCCCCCGCGACTCTCACCGCGCCCGCGCCGATCTAGCGCGGGGTCTGATTGCGCGCGAACTTTTGCAAGCTGCGACAAATATTGGCTTGGTAACGCGCGTGGTTGCGCTCCTCGGTGACTGATTGAACGTCCCAAGGAACCTGCTCTGTCTGACCATCGCCGCCTGCCTCGCCATGTTCGCCGCGCCGCAGATCACGGCCCTCCCCACGGAGGCCGACGTGTTCGTGTCCGCGCCCGTCCATGCGTTCTCCACGACGGACGCCTACTCCGGCTTCGTCACCGACACCTGCGTCCAGGCGACCGGCGTCCCGCTCGATGATAGCGCCTTCGGCGGCTTGATCCGCGAGGCGGCGAACTCCCAGGGCGGCGTGATCTACTCCGACCCCGGCACGCTCGACCACTACCGCAGCGGCGGGAGCCCCACGAACCTCCCCGTGGACGGGGAGGGCCAGGGCTCGACCGGCGGCATGGACCCGTGCTGCGTGTGCGGCATCATCAACCCCGACCAGTCGATCCGCGGCTGCGTCGCGCTCTCCAAGCCGTGCTGCTGCTACTCGGAGATCCACACCGACCTGTCGATCGTTTGCCTCTGCCAGGGGGGCGAGGGATGCAGCAAGTGAAGCTCCTTCCGCTCGCGCTCCTCGCGCTCCTCGTCGTCCCGCTGGCCCTGGCCTCCCCTGCCTCCAAGGTCACAGGCCAGCTGGGCGACCCGTACCCGAGGACCCCGCCCGGAACGCTCTGCGTGGTCGAGCAGAACCAGGAGGGCCTTCTGCCGTCCTTCTACGTGTACTGCTGCCCCTACATGCAGATCAACCCGCCCGACGGGCCGTACATCATGTGCGTGTACCCGATGGGCAAGCACCCCTGACGCGGGTCGCGTCAGGGGACCTCCCCTCTTTCCATCTCCAAGGTGAACCCCCATGAAGCTCCCTCTCCTCGTCGCCGCCGCCTTCGCCGTGTGCCTCCCGATCGCCTACGCGCAGGAGGTCGGCGGAAGCCCCGTCCCCTCCGTGCCCCCTCCCGCCGCGGACCTCATCTCCGCGACCGACGCCTACGCGGTCGCCACGATCGACGGCTGCTCCCACGCCGCCAACTTCGATGCCCAGGACGGCGGCCTCGCCGTTTACTACGGCAGCCCCACCGCAGCGGGTACTCCCCTCGCTCTCGACGGCCCCGCCAAGGCGATGCTGTCTGAGCAGGTCAACATCTGCTGCGCGTGCGGCCCGCATATTTGCGATCACTGGTGGTGCTTCTTCACCACCACTTGCGAAGTGTTCGGAGACGGCCCCTGCTGCTGCACGGCCATCATCGAACCGGACGGCACGACCCATTGCTACTGCGCGGTCGGCAAGTGCTGACGGAGGGGAGCATATGACCACCCGAAAAGAACTCGTCGCCGTGGGCGTCCTCGCCGCGCTCCTCATCGTGGGCGCCGTCGCGGTCGCGCTCAACTCCAACAGCGCGGAAGCGACTCACGCCAACGCACCCGCGCAAGCGATCGCCCTCAACGCGACCGCCGACGCCAACCACTCGATCCAGTGGGACGACAAGGTGTTCTTCCGCTACACCATGTTCAACGCGAGCGGGAAGCCCATCTTCACGAACCAGTACGCCTCGGCCCTCATCATCAACAACACGGATCCGCTGTATCTGATCAGCGAGATCGAGGACTACAAGGTGAGCAACCTCACCTTGGGCGCCTACAACGTGGGCCAACCCTTTGGCACACCCTTTGAGGCGTCGTTCATCGGCCATCACGCGGGCGAAACCTACGTCACGCCTCTGATCGCCGCGAACGACACCGTGACGGGCTCGACGGGCGTCCACGTCACGCTGACCCGCGTCTCCAAGGATTTCCCCATGCGCGAGAGCGTGCCCTCTGCCGCCTTCCGGCAGCGGTTCCCCAACGCCACGGAGGGCTCCGTCGTCCAACTCAACCCGCGGTACTTCGTCACCGTCGAGGCGATGAACGACACTGTGACGACGTACCGCTACCTCGTCCACGACGGCGAGCAGCACCCGTACCCCGAGCTTGGCGAGTTCGCCAACCTGACGACGATCGTCAGCGCCGACCGGACGACGTTCCATGACAGGATCGACATTCCGACCGGCGCCGCGTTCTTCCGCAAGAACGATCACGTTCTGAACCTCACGCACGGCTCGTACTACGTGCGCGGCGTCACGCCTGATTCGATCCTGCTCGACCAACTGAAGGCCCCGTGGTACGCGCACCTCTTCGAGGACGTGTTCTTCGTCGTGGAGGTCGTGGAGGTCCAGCCCGCGGCCCGGTAGGTTCATCGACGGCGGCAGGGATCGGCCAAGGAGGAGGGAACCAGAGCGATGCAAGTCCGACATGGATCATTCGTCGTCTTACTGGTTACTCTCCTCCTCTCGCCCTTCGTCACCGCCCTTTGCGACGACTCGACAGTGACTCCCGGGATTCGCAGCTGCTCCCCAGGGCCGCAGCAAGCCTGCTACGGGATTCGCCCCGGGGCGCTGTTCCACAGTGAGAACTGGACCGACTGCACGGCCAGCTTCGTCTTTGTTGCACCCGAAGGCGTGTTCATGGAAACTGCGGCGCATTGTGTTCACGAAAAAGGGCAGAAGATTTGGTTCTACTACCCGAACGCGAGCGCCGCGCCTACCAGTTACGCCGATCTAGAGAGCCGCGCACCAGACGCAACCGTCGCGTTTATCGCCCCGGGATGGACGCAAGTCGGGTCGGGCGACTTCCGCCGCGATCAGGACTTCGCGCTCCTCCGGCTGGGCGATCACGTCCTGCGCGACGTGGCGCCCGACGTATGCGGCGGACGCGGCCCGACAGGCATCTACAACGAGACGGGCAGCAAACAGCACGTCCTGTATTTCTACGGTCACGGTGTCGGCTTCAACGGCGCGATGGAAGCTCGCCAAGGCGTAGGCCCCACATGGGACGGTGGCGCGTTGTTCTACGCGACCGCCACCCTGTCTGACGGCGACAGCGGCGGGCCGTGGCTGACGCAGGAGGGCTTGGCGATCGGCCACGAATCCGGCGGCACGCCGCCCGCGCAGAGTACCAACGGGAGCGAAGTCGGCGTCCACATAGGCACCGTGATAGCATCCGCCCGATCCGCCGGGCTGTCACTTCGGTTGCTCCTCGCAGGACAGACTGCGAGCGTAGAATATGCGAAGGAGCGCCCCGCCGGGCCGACGCCTCCGACCACGAACGAAACCCCAAGCCCGACGGTCAGCGCGCCATCAAGCCCTGCGGCGCCGACGGCCCCCGCGAATGGCCCGGTCAGCAGCAGTCCGCGGGCCGTTCCATCCGCGGATGTGCCTGCCGCCGTCGCCTGCGCGATGGGTGCGGCCCTCCTGTCAAAGCGGCGGCGATAGCAACCTAGCAACCCCGAGGCACGCACCCCATTGAAGTTGTAGCTTCAGCCTCCGCACCCAACCCCACATTCCAGCTTGAGCCCTGATCTGCATGAGTTTCGATTTCATCACGCTTGTTCAACTTCTGCCGCCTATCGTGCGCTTTCTCGTCGCCGGATGGTTGTTCAACAAAGGTCGTCCAGTTCCCATCGCCATTGGCCTTGTCGTCTTGGCCGCGGGCATCGTTGGCCTCGGGAACCGTCTCGTTGATCTTGGCTTCCCCGAGTCGTGGCGGACCTTTGCGCTGACGACCTATCCGTTGCTCTTGCCGGCCTTGGTGTTCGTTTGGATGGCGTTCCACCCCTGGCAAATACAGAACCCGAGGGCGAAGGCCGTTCTTGCCGTGGCGGGTGTCGTGGCGCTCGCGTTGGCGGCATGGCTCATCAACGACTCGTGCGCGTGGTTCTGTTCTACCAAGGCCGGCCCGCACGCTGGCCCCATCTATGTGCTGGCGTCAATGCTATCTTTCGCCTACCTCTGGCTCGCGCTCCTGCTCGCCCGCGACTCGATCAAAGCAGAACCTATCCTCGACCCCGCCGCGGGCGAAAGCGCCTCAATCATCGTCGCATGGACGGGCCTCAGTTTCTTTGGCATTATCGCAGCCAACGCAATCATGGGCTATTTCAACTACGGAGGCCAATGGTTCGGCAACAGTGTTGAAGTCCTGCTCGGCCTGGGCGATCTTGCGGTCCTCGTATGGGTTGCGTGGCCGTGGGGCCGGTCCATACCGGGGTTCCGCGCAGGCTGGATTCTCCTCTGGGGCGGCTTCGCCGTCCTCCTCGGAATGATCCGCGCTGGCCTCACGGACAGCCTATGGGGCGAGGACAGCGACCTTCCCGTGATCCTCTACTCCCTGTGGGGCCTGGGCGTCACCGTCGCGCTCTACGTCGCCCTTTCCAAGTCCGGCGCCTTCTTGGAGGAGGCACCTCCGGAAGCCATGCCCTAAGCTCGGCCTGCCAGCCCAAGTTTTGATCCTATCTTGACTTCAAAAGTTGGGCTGCAATCCATCATCAGGCACCCACCGACGCACGTTCAGTCCTCTACTTGCTGAAAGCAATAGTAGAGGACTAGTAACGTGGTCGGCTGGGTGGAACGCCTCTGAGGGATCGCTGCCCGTCCCCAACGCAGCCCCGACAGGCCGACCCCATGCGAAGCCAGCGGACGCACGCGCAGCATCGGAAGCGCGAAGCGCCAGGATCGCGCAGGCGCCACGCTCGATGCCTCGCGGCTCCCGCCCGCCGCGCTCGCGCCGGATCGCGCCTTGTGCGCGCTCCCGGACGGCTTCTCCATGATCCCCGCGCCCCGCTGCGTCGGCGTCGTCGTGACGATCTACGCGACCCCGCCCGCGCGCTCGACCCCGCCCGCTGTGAAGGGCGGCTCGCCCGTGTTGTGGGCGAAAGTGAACGCCGACCTCGCCACCAGAGCGCCGTCCCGAGTGCAACCCTTCACGTCATCCTCTGGCCTTTGGCGTGCCGATGGTCGAGTTCCTGCCCGTGCGCGTCGGACTCCTGGCCGGCGGCGCCCTGGGCGGTGTCGTCGCGCGCCGCATCGCCCTCCGGGTCCGCCTCCGCCTACGCCTGGAGGTCGAGGCCGGCGACCCGCCGCCCCCGTGATCGCGCCGGCACCCGACCTCTTCGCCCGCGCCATCTTGACTTGGGAAGAGTCGGCAACGCGATTCACGCCCGCCGCGGACGAATAGGCGCCCCCTATACGCTCCCCTTACCAAAGGGAGCGTATATGGGAGGCGCCACTTCCGTGACGCGGCGGACCGACCGTCGAAGCGCTGGGCCATGACTCGCCTCCTCTGCCGACTCATCCCCCCGCCCCGCCTTCTCTCCTCGACGCCTCCGCGCGGCATGGTTCACCGAAACCCATGATATTGGACCTCGACGTACCGGCTTGCCATGCGTCGAGTCCAGCGCCGAACGCTCAGGCAAGACGAGCGCGTGCGCGAAGCCTACACGCGCGCTCCCAACGACTATGGCTTGGCGATCTACGCGGACCTTGGCACGCGCGCCCAGGCGCGCAACAGCCGCAAGCGCATGGGCCTCCCATCGCTCGCGCGCGCGCACCGTCCCCGCAACCAGAAGGAGCACGACGCGCGCCGCCGCCAGCTTGTCGAACACCCCGAGTGGTCGAGCGCCCAGCACGCCGAGGCGCGCGGCATCAGGCCCAGCGCGTGGCGTCAATGGCGCTGGCGCGAAGCCCACAAGCCTCTGACTACGCCGCCCACGGAGGCGCACGCCGCGAGCTGGGGCCAGCTCGTAGAGCAAGCCCTCCGCGCCGGCTACCTGCCCAGCCGCCGCACGCGCCTGCTCTGGTGGCGCCGCCGCCCACCCGTCGTGTTCCTGCTCCGCTTGGCGATGCTCCCGCCCCGCCTCGCCTGGATCGCGCCCCCGACCGCGCCGCCCGTGCTCCTCCGCGCGGACCTCGCCGCCGAGCTTGCACACCTCGCCACGCACGGCCTGAGCGCCGCGCTGGAGGAGCCCGACACCGACGCGGGGGCGATGCCCGCGAGCGTGATCTAGTCGCCCATGCCCTCGACGCTCGCGCGGCATGGTTGACCGTAACCCATGATATTGGACCACGCCGTAGGCCAGGCGCATGGACGTTCACCAGGCGCCCGCGCTCCTCCTCTCCCTCCTCGTCGGCTCCCTCGTCCTCGTCGCGCTCCTGGGCCTCCTGCCAGTCGGCCCCGCCCGCGCCGGTTGCCTTGCCGGTGAAGATCCCGACGACGATCCCCGCCGCCGTGCGCGTCACGATCCCGACGCACACGACGTGCGCGGACTCCGTCACGATCTGGACGGACTCGCGCTCTACGATCCGCCCCGCGCGCTTCTCCGCGGCGAGGATCGCCACGATCCCCACGAACACCGCCACGGGCCGGACGATCCGCGCCAGGATCACGACGAACCCCGCCGCGTTCGCCACGATCCCGACGCACGCGCCCACGATCCACACGACGAACCGCACGCGGTTCCCGTCAGAATCGAGCCCGATCCCGTCAGGAAGTACGATCCGACTCCGGCTGGATCGCACTTCGCTGCGTCGGAATCGAGTTCGATTCCGTCAGGAAGTGCGATCCCGGATCGCACTTTTGGATCGGACTCGACGCACCCGAAGCCGAGCCCTCGACGTGCCGCGCGCCTGTGGGCCTGGCTTGCGTCACGTTCGGCACACCCGCTCCGAAGGTTCAAGATGCCTCACGCGAACAAGGATGGCGGCGCTCGCCGCCTTCGACGCGGCGAGGACAACCACGCGCCGCCGGCCATGCCCGGCGCGCGGGGGCACACCGCCCGCGAGCATTCGGGCCGCGGGATGGGAGCCGGCACGGTTCTACCGCCGGCCTCGCCCACCCGCAAAGGCGGGTCCAACTTCCTCGCCCTCGTCTCGTCGGCTGCGATCCACGCCAAGGATCGTGACCAGTCCTTGCCGACGCTTCGGCCCTCCCCTAGCTCGCCCCATGTCTCACCCTCGACCGTCGCACCCGCAACGCGCGCCTGCGAGCCTTCGCGCAAGCCCAGGACCCGAGCTTGGCTCGTATTCTTGACTCCAACTCGGGTCCATTCTCATGGCAATTCGCGCCGTGGCCCCTTGCCGAATAGTAGAACCCTAGTGCTACTATTCGGACTGGGCCACGGACGCAGCGATAATCCCACTGGAAACCGGAGCCCGAAACCAACCCATGACCCACGGCCCGGACCCGATCTAGGCCGAGCGGAACCAAGATGCACAACCTCGCAGCGAACCGACCGCCGCATGGTCCTTCGCCGCGCCCCCGGCTTCCTCCTCACGATCTGCACCGCGATCCGGCGCACGCGCGCCGCCTGCTCTCGAAGCCCTCGGCCAACTTTGGGGCGCTATCCTGACTCCCCAAAGTTGGCAAACCCGAAAAAAGGCACCCGCCGTCCCACGTCGAGTATCCTACCTATCGAAGATAGTAGTAGGATACTAGTAACGTGGTCGGCAGGGTGGAACGCCTCTTCGGGATCGACGCCACACCCAACACCACCCCCAACCTTCGGGCCGGTGCGGAAGCCGGAAGTAGTACCGGAACGCGACCCCGCCCCCGTGTCCTTCGCTCTCCTCGTCGCCACGATCCCCGCGGCCCCCTCGCCCGCCATCCTCGCCAAGCTCGCCGCCCTCCTGGGCCTCGCCCTGGTCGCCCTCGTCCTGCTCCCGCCCCGGCGCGAGCGCGACCGCGCGCCGCCCCACCAGGGCGACGACGCGCACGACGACGGCGGCGCGGAGGCGGCCCGCGTGCTGCACGAGGACCACGGCGCGCACGTCGGCGCGACGATCTACGCGACGACACAACCCGCCTTGTGTTCGACGCCACCCACGCCAAGGCGGGGCCGGCGCCAGGACCCAGGCCAGGAAAATCTCTCTCTCCGCGCGCTCCTCCCCTTTCTTGACTCAATGGGTAGCGCGCACGACGACGCCTCCTCCGGCGCCGTCACCGTGACGGAGAGCCCGCGCTCCCGGCCCAAGCTGGGCCGCGCCCTCTCATGGACTGAAGAAAGAGTAGAGATTCAGCAAAAAAAGAAAAACCGCGCCGCCTCGGCCCGCGCCCAGGTGCCGGCTCCTGGCACCGGCTCCCGGCTCGTCCTGGGGCTCCAGAAGATGTGTGAGAGATGCGGAACGCTACTCTTTCTTCATTCCATGAGGCGCGCGAGCCATCATGCCTCCGCAGGATCGCCGCGCCGCCTCTCATGGAGTCAAGACAAGGGGAGAGCCCCACCCACGCACAAGCACGCCACGAGCTCTAGGCGCTGCGCCCTGGCAACTAGTTGCCAAGCCGAAAGACCGCGGAACAGTACCCGGCTAATACTACCTGACCAACCAGGGAAGGATGAGACTCCCCGCCTTCGCGCTCCTCGCGCTCGCGGCGATCCTCGCGCCCACCCGGAAGGAGGCCGGCGCCATGCTGGAGCCTGACGGCCTCTCCTCGATCCTGCCCGACGCCGAGGAGCGCCGCCGCTACCTCTCGACGCTCCACCGCCTGTCAATGGGGCACGTCACGCCTGCGCGCCTCGCGGAGCGCGCGAAGCTCATGCACCGCGCCGCCCAGGTCCGCGCCGCGCTGCGCGCTGACCCGCGCTTCACCCGCGTCCGCGAGCCCGCGGGCGGTCCCGAACGCTATGCGCTTCGGCCCGAGCACCGCCACGGGACGCGCCAGGAGGCGAAGGCGTGACGCGCTATCGTTTCGCCTTGTGGCCGCCCTCCGAAGCCTGGAGGAACGGCTACCTGTGGGGCGCCCCGCTCCCAACCTTCCGCGCGAAGTACCCCGAGAAGGTCAAGGAACACGGCGCTCCCTTGCGCGTGTGGGACACGGACAACGACAAGAAGCAGGCCGAGGCGGACTAGGCGCCGCGTCTCGTGGTATGCGAGCGGGGATGGGACTTCCCGCCGCTGACTTGCGCTTTGCCGGTCTTTGCGTCCGTGTTCTTGCTGGCCGTCCGCTTCACAAAGTCGGCGTAGCTCTCCGGCTCGCTGAAGCCCTCTGCGTGGCTTGCGTAGCTTTCGGGGAAGCGCGAGGGGTCGCGCGAGCGGGACGCACGTCTCATCTTGGGTCCCTATGGGTCGTCCACGCAGTTCAACAACATGGACGCCGGGCGCAAGCTTGCCTAGGTGCGGTCGGCCCTGTGGGGCGCTTAGGGCTTCTGGACGCTCCAGCCTTCACCCTTCTCGCGGGGGGCTTGCAAGATGCCAAGGACGCTGCCTTCGGGGTCCGTCACGGCCCAGGCTCCCCCCTTCGCGGGAGCCCACACGAGGCGAGCCAAGGCGGGCTCATGCGGCGAGCGTGAGAAGGGCGCCCCGTTGAGGAGGTCCGCCGCGGTGCGCGCGTCCATCTCCGCTTTCGTGAAGGCGGCGGCGATCTGGTGCAGCCGTTCGTTGACCAAACGATGCGCCGGAGCCTCCATAGGCGAGCCGCGAAGCAGGGCGGCCCCTCTTGATCCCATCGAACCTGCACCGCCCGCGAAGCCAAAAGCGCACGCGCCAAGGGCAAGGCTCGCGCCCGTTGAAGAGGAGGAGCCACCGCGTCCCTGTGTGGGAGGCCGGAGGCGCAAGACCCAAGAAGGAAGGCCACGGATGGCCTGCCCGGGCCGGGGTCTGAAGCCTCCTCGCACAACCTTCTTCCCCGGCCTCCTACTCCCTGCGCGATCTAGACCGCGCCCGCCTTCACCGCGCGCAGCAGGCCCGCCACCGTCTGCGCGGTGGCACGGCTTGGCATCGCCCGCTCCCAAATCTCACGCGCACCCACCACCGGCATACAGCGGTCGTACCAATAGCGAACCTCGGGGATGCCCTCGACCTTGCCAAACTTCGTGTAGTGGCCTTGCGTCGTGTCGGGCGTGTTCTCGTTGCGGCTCAACAGCGAGTCGCCGCGCAGCACGGCCACGATATGCGAGGGGCAGCCGGAGGGCGCGGTGGGCCGCTTGCGCTTCAAGCAGCTGGTGAAGCTCCTGCGCGCCGTGTGCATCGTGATCTCCGTCTCGCGGTTCTTCACGGTCTTGGCAAGCGGGCTGTTGGCGACGATCCGCTTGATCCACTTGCCAAGCTGGTTCGCGGTAATGTGCCGGTTCTTGCCCTGCGGGCTCGGCATCAAGTAAGGGTTGCCGGGGTGGTCGCGCTTGTTGCGCTCGACCTTGAGCCGCAGGAAAAACTCTAGCTCCTCGTCAAAGTAGGCGCGCAGGTAGGTGCGGCGCGGGTGGGGATCAAGCTCGATGGTACGCGATTGCCAGTCGATCCGATCCATGCGGATTCCGGCAAACTCCTCTCGGCGCACGCCGAGCTTGAACGGGCCGAGGACGGTCAAGAAGTCGTCCAACGACTCGCAGCCAAGGAGGAGTTGCGCGACTTCGCCTTCATCGAGCGCGCGCAGGTCGGGATGCAGCGCGGCGCGGTTCTTGCGCTTGAACACGCGGATGAGCGGGAAGAACGGGTTCTGCGTGGCGAGGCCGCGCACGTCGCGCAGGTAGTTGAACAGGCTGCTTCCCTGGAGAATGTGAAGAAGGACGCTCGTGGCCTTCAACGCGCCCTTCTTCGTGCGGCCTTCGTAGTCCGCCGTGGGGAGCCACGAGACGTAACGCTGCGCCTCGGTCCGGTCGATGCTCAGAAGGTGCAGCTTCTGGCGCTCGCAATACTCCACAAGATGCTTGCTCGTCTTGCGCCACGCCTTGAGCGTGTCCGACACGCATTCGACTTCCGCGACCTTGAGCCAGTCGTCCACAAGCTGACGGCTCGTGTATTGGCGCCGCGCTGCCTCCGCAAGCTTCGCTTGGTACTCGCGGTTAAGCTCCTCAATCGTGGCGATACCCCGCGCGTTCGCCACCTAGGCCACCTCCTCCATCGGCTCGGGCTGCTTCGCCAAGCGATACCGCATGTCCTTGCCCTTCGTGATGAGGTCAAGCCTGCTCGCGCCCTTGATCGCGTCCCCCGCCTCAACCTCCGTCAAGCCCTCCGACATGAGGCGTTCGACCAACTCGGGGCGGCGCAGGCCCGCCGACACGGACAGGGCCTTGACGATCAGGAGCGTGGGCCGGGGGATCGCCTCGACTTCCGCGCCCGCGCTCATCGCGCGCTCCCGGTTGCCCTGGTCGGTCCTGGCGAGGTCCACGACGTAGCCCGCCAAGCTCTGCGCGCGCTCCGTCGCGTCGGTGAGGCGGCGCTCCAAGTCCGCCGCGTGCTTCTCCGCGTCGTCCCGGTCCCGCGTGGCGTCGTCGCGCTCCCGCGTGAGCTCTAGGACCCGCTTCTCAAGCTCGGCCACCCGGCCCGCGTCCTGCGGGTTCCCCATGAGTCCCGCCGCGAAGCTCGGATCGCGCAGGCGGCAATACTGGAGGAAAAGCAGGGGGTCCTTGCGCGCGCCCAGGATGAAGCGCGCGTATGCGCTCGCGTCGGGCCGCCGCTGGCTCCCCCCTGGGCTGTGCTGGCGGGCCTCCTCCTCAAAGGCCGCCTTCTCCTGGGCGCTGAGATAGACCTTCAGGAAGATGCGCTTCCCGCTCGCCTCCTCTTCCTCGACGGGCGCCGGGGCGGGGGCGGGAAGCGGGTGGTGGTGAAGGGCGCTGGCACGCTTGGCGACGAACATAGGCTTCTTGTCTCCGGGCATCCGGAGTCCCACGCCAAGGGGGGCGACCCGACTACTAAGGCGGTCGCCGGAACCCGCAAGAACCCCCAAACACGGGTTCCCCTGCGGGCACCTTGAGAGGACTCCAAGAGGCCCGCATAGTCATAGGAGCTACGACTACCCGCGGCGCATCACGCTCTCGCACCTCGCGGACCGCCTGGGCATCGCGAAGTCGACGCTCTCGCAGTCGCTCACCATGATCGAAAGCGAGGTCATGAAGACGGCCCGCGCTCCCCCGCGCCACGCTTGAGGTCTCCTGTTCTCTTCTCTCCCTTCTCTTGGGGGACTCCGTCCCCCAAACCCCCACAACACCCGAATCTCAGAATCTCCGAATCAGCGCCGCGACAAACACTCGCGAGTGGTTTTCTCCTCGGGGATTCCGAGATTCGGAGATTCGGGTTTCGCGGGGGTCTGGGGGCGGCAGCCCCCAGGAGATGAAGATATCAATCCTTCTCCGCCGGGTCCTCCGCCGAAGGAAGCTCCAGCCGCGCGCGCCCGCCGCCCCCGGGCGGGTTCTCCAGGCGCAGCTTGCCTTGGAGGCGCTGCGCGGCGCGGTGGCTGATGACGAGGCCGAAGCCCGCGCGCAGCGTCGCGGGGCGCGAGCCGGTGAGCTGGTCGAAGCGGCGCAGCACGTCCGCGGGGAAGCCGGGCCCGTTGTCCTCCACGAGGACGTCCACGCGGCCGGGCGCGGGGCCGGGCTCGGCGCGGATGCGCACGATGGGCGCGGGGGACGCGTTGTGCCTCACGGAGTTCAGGATGAGGTTGCCCAGCACCTGCGCGAGGATCACCTCGTCCCCCATGACCGGGGGGATGCCCGGGGCCACCTCCAGCCTCGCGCCGCGCTCGCGCAGCATGGGCTCGTACTGCGCGCGGCACGCGTCGCCCATGACGACCTCCTCGACGCCCAACGCGCGAGGCGCGGGCACGAGGGAGGAGGCGCGGGAGTACGAGAGCAGGCCGTGGAGGAGGCGCACCAGGCGGCGGTTCGCGTCGGTGGCCTTGTCCAGGTCGCGGGCGCCCTCCTCGGTGCCCCACGCCTCCTGCGCGGCCTCCAGGTAGTTCTCGATGGCGCGCACGGGCTCCTTGAGGTCGTGGCTCACGACGTAGCCGAACGCCTCCAGCGCCGCGTTGGCCTCGGTCAGCTCCTCGTTGCGCCGCTGCAGCTCGGCGGCGCGGTCGCGCAGCGCGCCGCGGAGCCTCTCCTCGCGTCGCCGGATGAGCGCCATGGGGACCGACATGACGGCGCCGATGACCAGCATGATGACGACCCCCTGGAGCGTGGCCGGGCTGAGCGTCAGCGGGCTGGCGGGCTCCGACGTGAAGTGGGCGGTGTAGAGGGCGAGGAGGAGCGCGCTCAGGAGGCCCGGGCCCACGCCTCCGGCGAGGCCCGCGTAGGCGACGGGCAGCAGCGCGACGATGAGGAAGGCGACCGGCACCGGCTCCGGGAGCGTCCAGAGGGAGAGCTCGGTGAGCGCGATGGCGACCAGCGTCAGCCCCGGTCCGACAAGCGGGCCCCAGCGAGGGGGGGCCTGGTCCTCGGGCGCCATCCTGGCAGGGCAAGGCATCGTCCGAGAATGAATCCGACGGGTTCCCTGCTATCGCGACGCGGAGCGCCGGAAGTCGACGCCCAGCGCGCCCTGGATGATGGAGGCCAGGGGCGCGATCATCTCGTCGAGCCGCATGGGCTTCTCCAGGAAGCCGTGCAGGTCGGCCTCGTCGAGGCGCGGGCCGATCTCGTGGCGCGCGTGGCCCGAGAAGAGGATGCGCACGGCGCCGGGCAGCCGCCGCTCGATCTCCTCCAGGAGGTCCAGGCCGGTCATGCTCGCGCGCAGGTTGTAGTCCGAGAGCACGACCTCGGGGTGCACGCGCTCCGCGACGGCGAGCCCCTCCTCGGGGGTGGAGGCGGTGACGACCTCGGCGCGCAGGCCCGCGCGGATGCGGCGCGGCAGCATGTCCGTCATCAGCGGGTCGTCGTCCACGATGAGGATGCGCACGCCGTCGCCCTCCTGAGCCATGCGCGCCGCCATGCGGCCGGAGGAGGGTTAAGCCTTGCCGCTGGCCACACCTTCAGTTGCGCAGCTCCACCGCGACGGACGCCGTGGAGCCGGTCCATCCGGAGGCGACGTTGTAGAGGACGATCTCCACGGAGGTCGCCGTGTTGTTGGCCGCCGTGTAGCAGAAGCTCTTGGTGGAGACGAAGGCCTGGCAGTCGGCTTTGGGCAACGGCTCGCCGCGCAGGCCCGCCGCGTTGAGCGTGCGGTTGAGCGCCGCGCGCCAGGCGCCCGCCTGCACGCCCGCCACCTGGAGGGTCACGTTGCCGGCGCTGAAGGAGCGGTTGGACACCGACGCGAGCGTGCCGGAGACGGCGGCGTTGCCGTTGCCCCCGGCCTGCTGGGGCGCGCCGGTGAGGTTCATCGTCTGGAGCGCGAGGCTCACGCGCCCGCTCGCCGCGCGCGAGACGGCGATCATGCTGCGCAGGTCGACCCACGCGCCGTCGGGCTGCGCCACCTGGATCGCCCCCAGCGCGTAGGAGTAGGTCTGGTTGGGGTAGCGCAGCGTGTGCGTGCTCAGCGCCACGCCGCCGCCGGCGAGGACCAGCGGGAGGCTCCCCTGCGAGACGTTGAGCGTGGGCGTCGTGGCGACCGAGACCTCGCCCGACGAGGAGCCGGTCCCCAGGATGGGGAGCCCCGAGACGCCCAGGGGCGCGGGCACCGTCCACTTGGAACCGGTCTGCGCGCGGGCGACGTGGTCCTCCGCGTCGGTGGCCCACGTGGCGAGGGCGTCGGAGACGTCCATCGCGTGGTTGGACTCCTTGCTCTCGACCCACGCGGGGACCCACGTCGCGTTCATGTAGGCGAGGAACGCCACGATGGCGCCCAGCATGATGATGCCCGCGACGACGCCCGCGGCGGCGGAATCGTCGGGCCGGCGGCGGATCGCCCTCATGGCGCAGCCCCGCTCCCTGCCGGCGTCACCCAGGCTTCGAGGGTGTAGGCGGCGAAGTTGGCCGTGTTGCTGGTGCTCGTGTTGTGGCACATGACCTGGATGGTCACGATGTGGTGGCCGTCCGCGAACTGGGTCATGAGCGCGTCGTTGATGGTCGTCACCGTGCTGGTGCCCGAGTTGTCGATGTCCGTGGAGGACCCGTCCTCGTAGACGAAGTGCATGCGCACGTACCGCGACGTGGCGACGCGCGCCGGCTCGATGATCTTGTAGGGGATGAACTGGCCGTCCGTCACGGTGTAGGTGTCGATCACCGTGTCGGCGCTCGCGTTGCACGTGACCGAGGGGGGGTCGACGACCTTCGCGACGTGGCCCGCGAAGGAGGAGATCTTGGCCGACGTCACGGAGCTGGAGGCGAGGTCGCTCGCGGTGATGGTGGCGTCGACGATGTCGGAGGACGTCACGCTGCTGGCGAGGTTGAGCTTGGAGTACGCGATGGCCGCGCCGCTGGCGACCATGGCGTTGGTGAGGCCCGTCGAGGGGACGATGCCCGCCGTCGCGGCGGCCGCGGTGGGGAGGTTGCCCGCGGGCAGCGTGCCGGTGACGACGCCGCTGCCGCCCGCGAGGTTGAGCGCGCCGTAGGCGGGATCGGAGCTGCTGCCCGTCGAGAGGAGCGCCTGCCCCGAGGAGCCCGTCCCGGTGGCGGCGATGGCGCCCGTGCCTTCGCCCACGAGGACGCCATGCGTCGTGAACGTGGCCGCTCCGGTCCCGCCCTGGGGGACGGTGACGGCGCTGGCGGTGGAGAGGAGCGTGCCGCTGGTGGGCAGCGTGACGCTGGTCGAGCCGGTCGTCGTGAAGGTCAGCGCGTTCGCGCCGCTCGTCGTGAGCGGGCCCGCGAGGCTGAGGGCCTGGCCGTTGATCTGCACGGAGCCCGAGCCCTTGCTCGCGAGGTTGAGGCCCACGTTGAGGTCGCTTCCCGACGCCTGGATCTTGGGCGTGCCGGCGGCCGCGGCGTCGCTCACCGTGATCTGGTTCGCGGAGCCCACGGCGCTGAGGATGATGGCCTTGTTGCCGCTGGCGTCGGAGACGTCGCTGGCCTTGAGCGTCCCCGTGTTGAACGTCTTCGCGCCGCTGATGGTGTCCGTCGAGGCGCGGCCCAGGAGGGTGTCCGTCGAGGAGGGGAGCGAGAGCGTGGCGGCGCCCACGGTGAGGTCGCTCACCTTGAGCAGGCCCGCGCCGTAGGTCTGCTGCGCGGTCCACGTCTGCGCCTTGCCCAGCGCGGCCAGCGTGTCGGTCTGTCCGGGCAGCGTGTACGTCGCGGTCGCGCCGTTGGCGAAGGTGATGGCGGAGCCCGTGGTCGTGAGCCCCGCGGCGAGGCTGATGGGCTGCCCGTTGATCTGCACGCTGCCCGAGCCCTTGGGCGCGAGGTTGAGGTTGATGGCGGCGTCCGCGCCGCTGGCGGAGAGGCTGGGCGCGTTGCCCGCGGCGGCGTCGGTGACCGTGACCTGGTTCACGGCGGAGGCGGTGGCGGCGAGGATGAGCGCCTTGTTGCCGTTGGCGTCCGAGACGTCCGCGGCCTTGAGCGTCCCCGTGCTGAACGTCTTGGCGCCGGTGATGGCGTCCACGCTGGCGCGCCCCAGCAGCGTGTCGTTCCCCGTGGGCAGCGCGAGCGTGCCGCTGGGCGTGGCCAGGTTCGTGGCGTTGAGGAGCCCGGCGCCGAACGTCTGCGCGGCGGTCCACGTCTGCGCCTGGGAGAGCATCGCGAAGACGCTGCTGCTCCCCGCGATGGTCACGGCGGCGGAGGCGGGCTGCGTCGCGTTGGCGTACGCGAGGACGAGGGAGTCGCCCCCGCGCGCGTCGTGGTACTTGAACGAGGCCGAGGCCGCGCCGTTGAGCGTGAGGCTCGTGATGGTGGAGCTGGACGAGGGGGAGACGAAGTAGCCCACGGTGCTGTTGGTCGCGAGGTTCACCGTGAGCGGCCAGGGCGGGATGACGTCGCGCTCGAAGGAGTCCTTGAGCGTCACGGTGAAGCCGCTCACGTCCACGCCGTTGGACATGGGCATGGCGGGCGTCGCGGTGAACGCCAGGTGGTAGGGGAAGGTGTGGCCGCTGGTCTGGTCGACCTGCACGACGGTGGCGACGGAGACGACGCCCTCGGCGTTGGCGGTGATGACCGAGTTCCCGTAGTCGCGGTAGTCGAGGTAGTAGAACGTCGTGCTGCTCTGGCTCGCGGGGATCGTCACGGTGGTCGTGGGCGTGGCGCCCGCCGCGTCGAGGAAGAACGAGCCCGAGCTGCTGTTGGTCGCGAGGCTCACGACGAGGGGCGAGCTGGCGTTGACCGCGGTGCCGTTCACGTCCTTGAGCGTCAGGGTGAACGCGGGCGAGACGACCCCGGAGGTCAGCGACGCGCCCGAAGGGAGCGAGAGGTGGTTGATGGAGGGGCCGCTGGAGGAGGACGCGATCTGCGTCGTTGTGAACTGGAACTGTGCGGAGGTCGCGGCGTTGCCCGAGGGGTCGGCGCTCACGACCTGGTAGAAGTACTGCATGTTGTCCGAGAGGCCCGTGAGCGTCGCGGTGTGCGAGGTGCCCGTGCCGGTGGCGGCGACCGCGGTGAAGCCGAGGCTCTGCGTGGGGCCCGCGTAGACGAGGTTCGTCGTCGCGGCCTCGTCGGTGGTCCACGCGATGGTGGCGCCCGCGGTGCTGACGCCGCTGGCGAGGACGCCCGTGATGCCGGGCGCCACGCCGTCGGTCGCCCGCGTCGAGGCGCTGGCCGCGAAGGCGTTCCCCGCGAGGTCGGAGGCGTAGCGCGGCGTCGCGGTGGAGTTGATCCACGGCAGCGCGTCGGTGGGCATCGCGGGGCTCACGGCGATCTCGGCCGCGGAGCCGTTGGAGAGGAGATGGATGCCCGAGACGGAGTAGCTGGTCCCGAGCACCTGCACCGTGAAGTCCACGGGGCTCAACGAGTCGGGCGTCGTGGGGTCCGTCATGTTGCGGACGGGCTCGGTGAAGTTCACCTGGATCGTCGTCGTGCTCGTCGTGCGCGCGGAGAGGAACGTGGGCGGCGTCGAGTCGGCGGCCTGCACGGTCGTGGGCTCCAGCGCGAGGGCGGCCCCCGCGACGCCGGTCGTCGCGCCGTTGACGACGGTGACGGAGGTGGCGGCGCCCCAGAGCGCGGGCGCGGTGTAGATGGCCTGGTCGCCCGCGACGAAGCTGTCGGCCGCGGTCTTGGACGCGCCGCTGGCGGAGACGACGCTCCACGAGCCCGCCGTGACGCCGCTGGCGACGTTGAACTGCGTCGCGGTGCCGTTCACGGTGACGGTGGCCGTGAGCGCGCTCAAGGGGATGGGCGGCCCGCCGCGGTGCTCGATCACCAGCTGGTCCGTCGCGGGGGGCGTGAACGCCTGGAGCGTCGCGTGGGAGCTGGGCTGCGGCGGGGGCAGCGTGAAGATGGTGAGCGCGAAGACGCCGGCCAGCGCGACCGCGATGGCCAGGAGAAGGATCGTGCCCACGGTCTCGGACGCGGCGTGCTGCGACCTCGCGGAGCCACGGAGCGGGGGCATCTCGACGCGAGCAGTCTGCCGCAACCATATATATGAACGGAAATGCGACGGACGGACGCCCGTTCTGCCTGCTTCGCCGGGCAAGCGGTTGTCTGTCAGGGGAGACAAACGGAGGGTTATGCCCCGCGCTCGTCCCGGAGAGGACGGTCCATGCGGCCCTTTGCTATCTCGCGCGTCCTTCCCCTGGGGGCGATGGTGGTGGCGCTCCTCGCGCCCCCGGCCGCCTCCGCGGAGGGGTCGGGCGCGCCGATCGCGACGGACTCGCCCAGCATCGCCATGGAGGTGGGCACGGCCATCCAGGTGGGCTACGAGGTCCAGTCCACGGCCGCCGGATGCGTCGCCTCGCCCGCCGCGCCCACGCTCCTCGCCTTCAGCGCGCCCCCCGGCGTCGGCGTGGGCCCCACGCCCCTCGTCCTCGCGTCGTGCGACGCGTGGGTCTTCGCCACCGTGAGCGCCAGCGCGCCCGTCACGGGCACCATCGTCGTCACGGCCTCCGACGCGCTGGGCCACGCGTACAACGCCTTCGCGGCCGTCTCCTCCATCTTCGTCCACGCGCACGGCGACACGACGCCGCCCGTCGTGAGCGTCCCGCCGCAGTACGTCGCGGAGGCCACGAGCCCCTCGGGCGCGCGCGTCGCCATCGTCGCGACGGCCAGCGACCCCGACGACACCGTCGTGTCCACGAGCTGCGCGCCGCGCCTGCCCGTCTACCCCATCGGCGTGACACCCCTTGCGTGCAGCGCGAAGGACTCCAACGGCAACGTCGGCGTCGCGTCCACGCAGGTCGTCGTCGTCGACACCACGCCCCCCTCCTTCGCCGCGCCCGGGGATGTCACGCTGGTCCCCGACGGCGCGCCCCTCGTGGGCTTCGCCGTGGCCGACGCGACGGACGTCGTGGACGTGACCGACCCGGTGCTTTGCTCGCCGGCCTCGGGCAGCGCGTTCCCCGCCGGGACCACCACCGTCTCCTGCACGTCCACCGACGCGCACGGCAACGCCGCGACGAGGACGTTCCGCGTGACCATCGTCGACAAGGTGCCACCCAGCGCGACCTCCACGCCCTTGAGGGTCGAGGCGACGGGGCCCGCGGGAGCGCAGGTCCTGGCATATGACGGCCTCCTGGCGTTCGACTTCATCGACCCCGCGCCCACGGTCACATGCCTCCCGGCGGCGGGCGCCACGTTCCCGCTGGGCAGCACCACGGTCGCGTGCGTCGCGGCCGACCGCTCGGGGAACTCCGCCGCCGTCTCGTTCCCGGTGAGCGTGGTCGACACGACGCCGCCGACGCTCGCGCTCCCCGCCCCCGCGGCCGAGGCCACGGGCCCCTCAGGCGCCGCCGTCGCGTTCTCCGCGGGCGCGTCCGATCTCGTGGACGGGACCGACCCCGTCCTCTGCTCCCCCGCCAGCGGAAGCGTCTTCCCCGTGGGCCAGACCCTCGTCTCGTGCGCGTCCACCGACGCCCACGGGAACGTGGCGAGGGGCGCGTTCCTCGTCACGGTGCGCGACTCCGCGTCTCCCGTCCTCTCGCTCCCGCCCGACGCCACCCGCGAGGCGACCGGGCCCGCGGGCGCAGCGGTCGCGTACGACGCCAGCGCCTCCGACGCGGTCGACGGCGCGCTGCCCGTGCTCTGCTCCAGCCCTTCGGGCGCGACGTTCCCGCTGGGCAGCACCACCGTCGCGTGCAGCGCCGTGGACTCCCACGGCAACGTCGTCTCGGGGAGCTTCCGCGTGGCCGTCGTCGACACCACGCCGCCCGCGCTGACGCTGCCCGCCAACGCGAGCCTCGCCGCCGCGGGCCCGCGCCCCGTGGGCTACGCCGCCTCTGCGCTGGACCTGGTGGACGGCGCCGTGACGCCCGTCTGCTCGCCCGCGCCGGGCTCCACGTTCCCCATCGGCCGCACCCTCGTCGCGTGCACGGCGACCGACGCCCACGGCAACGCGGCATCGGGCAGCTTCGCCGTGGAGATGTCACAAGCGCTTCCGCCCCGGCTCGCGCTGCCGCCGGACCTCACGCTTGAGGCCGCGGGGCCGGCGGGCGCCCCCGCGACGTACCCGGCCAGCGCCACGGACCCGCAGGACGGCCCCCTTGCGCCCTCCTGCGCGCCCGCCTCGGGCGCGACGTTCCCGCTGGGCGCCACCACGGTCGTCTGCTCCGCGATGGACAGCTACGGCCTCTCCGCCAACGGATCGTTCACCGTCACGGTGCGCGACACGACGCCGCCGACGCTCGCGCTCCCCGCGCCCATGGCGGTCTCCACCGGCGGAGCCTCCGCGAACGTCACGTTCAGCGCCGGCGCCAGCGACCTCGTCGACGGCGCGGACCCCGTCTCGTGCGCGCCCGCCAGCGGGTCCAGCTTCCTGCTGGGCGCCACCACCGTCTCCTGCTCGTCCCACGACGCGCACGGCAACGCGGCGAGCGCCGCCTTCACCGTGACCGTGACGAGGCTGGCGCCCGAGTGCGACGCGACCCTCTTCCGGCCCCCCATCGACACGCCGGGCCACGACAAGGACGGGATCAACTCGTTCAAGGCCGGCAGCACCGTCCCCGTGAAGCTCCAGGTGGACTGCCACGGGCGGGCCCCGCCCCGCGCGCCGACGCTCTTCTACGGCGGGCTCCTGCCCGACGGCAGCGTCGCGTGGGAGAAGGCCGCGCGGTCCACGAGCGGCGCGGTGGGGGACAACGCCTTCCGGCCCGCCGGCATCCAGTGGCTCTTCAACTGGGACACGTCGGGGCTCGCGGCCGACGCGTACCGGCTCCGGGTGGACGTGGGCGACGGCGCGCTCCACGCGCTGCCCCTCCAGCTCACCGGCGCCAAGGCCCGAAGCTCTTGAACTCGTGCCTCCCGGGTGGGTGGGCTCCTTCGCCAGGGTTATATAATCCTAACCCGAGGAAAGAGCGAGATTCCGCCGGCGCCCCCTGCGCCGGTCCGAGGTGACCGTGAGCGCGTCGAAGATCCCGGGCGGCTTCCGCAAGTCCGCCGCCAACGCCGTTCCCGCCCCCGCGGAGCCGCGGCTCCCCGCCGAGGAGGACGCCGCCATGGAGCGCGAGCTTTTCGGCGACGCCGCGTCCGTGGGCGTGCCGGTGGACGCGCTGGAGGAGATCCCCGAGCCCGGCAACGGCCAGGCCGCCCCGGGCGGCATCAAGGGGCTCTTCTCGCGCTTCCGCGGCGAGGACGCCTCCCAGCCGGCGGCGTTCACCGACGAGGACGTGACGCGCATCCCCGCGCCCGGCCCGCACGAGCGCGTCGTCGAGCTTCGCCCCATCCGCCCGCCCTACTCCTACGTGCGCATCCTCTACGACGAGCAGACCAACAGCCACCGCTATGAGGTCCACGAGCCGCAGATGACGGCCGAGGAGCAGGAGGCCTACGAGTTCGTCCGCGACGCGTTCCTGCGCACGTTGGACGTGGACATCGACGCGCTGGACCGCCGCGGAGCGCGCGCCTACCTCTCCGACCGCTTCGAGGCGCTCGCGCGCCGCCACAAGGTCAAGCTCTCCGCGCTCTCCCGCGCCCGCATCGCGTACTACCTGGAGCGCGACTTCCTGGGCTTCGGCCGCCTGGACGTCGCGATGCAGGACCCCAACATCGAGGACATCTCCTGCGATGGCGCGAACCTGCCCGTCTTCATCTTCCACCGCCGCTTCGAGAGCATCCGCACCAACATGCAGTTCCCCAACGACGACGCCCTCGACGCGTTCGTCATGCAGCTCGTCCAGCGCAGCGGCAAGCACATCAGCGTGGCCGAGCCCCTGGTGGACGCGACGCTCCCCGACGGGAGCCGCCTCCAGGCGTCCCTCTCCCGCGAGGTGACGACGCGCGGCAGCACGTTCACCATCCGGCGCTTCCGCAGCGACCCGCTCACCCCCACGGACCTCCTCATCTTCGAGACCATGAGCCCCGAGATGATGGCGTACTTCTGGCTCGCCGTGGAGCACGGCAGCAGCGCCATCGTCTGCGGCGGCACGGCGTCGGGCAAGACCACGACGCTGAACGCGCTCTCGCTCTTCATCCCCGCGCAGAAGAAGATCGTCAGCATCGAGGACACGCGCGAGCTGAACCTCGTCCACGAGAACTGGATCCCCGGCGTCACGCGCGCGGGCGGCGGCTCGGAGGGCGGCGGCAAGCGCGCCGGCGAGGTCGACATGTTCGACCTGCTCAAGGCCTCGCTGCGCCAGCGCCCCGAGTACATCCTGCTTGGCGAGGTGCGCGGCCCCGAGGCCTACGTGCTCTTCCAGGCCATGGCCACGGGCCACACCGTGTTCTCCACCATGCACGCCGACAGCGTGCAGAGCGCGGTCCACCGCCTGGAGTCCAAGCCCATCGAGATCCCGCGCAACATGCTCGCCTCCCTGGACATCATCGGCATCCAGGCCGACATGCGCCTGCCCGCGGGCCGCGTGCGCAAGATGCGCGAGGTCGTCGAGCTCACCGGCAGCGACCCGCGCACGGGCGAGCTGCTCACCAACCGCGCGTTCTACTGGGACGGCAACGAGGGGCGCTTCCGCTACTCGGGCGCGTCCTTCGTGCTCGGCGAGGTCGCCGAGGAGCGGCACCTCTCCGAGAAGGACCTGCGCGCAGAGTTCGAGCGCCGCGTCCGCATCCTGCTGCTCATGAAGGAGAAGAGGCTGCGCGACATCTCCACGGTCTCGCGCATCATCGCCGGCTACGCCATCGACCCGGCGCGCATGCTGCGCGAGCTGGAGGAAGCGCCCGTTGCCCCGTGAGCGCGAATCCTTCGGCGAGGCGTTCGTCCGCGTGGCCGTCTCCACCTTCGGCGCCCCCGCGCGCCGCGCCGCCGCGAGGCAGGACAAGCTCCGCTTCGCGCTGGAGCAGGCGCAGATCTCCATGCTGCCCGAGGCCTACGTCGCGCTGACGTGGCTCGCGACGGTGGTCGTCCTGGGCCTGGGCTGCGTCCTCGTCCTGGCCATCTTCGCCCTGGGCGCCGCCTCGGGGAGCCCGCCCACCGCGGCCGTCTCCGCCGTCATGGCGGTGGCGCCCGTCATGTTCGCGGGCATCACCTACGTCGCGCTCCAGGTCTACCCCGACTACCACGCGGGGGAGCGGCGCCGCCAGATCGACCGCGACCTCCCCTACGCCGTGAACTTCATCGCCGCCATGAGCAGCGCGGGCGTCGTGCCCACCGTGCTCCTGCGCGACCTCGCCCGCGAGACGACCTACGGCGAGGTGAGCAAGGAGATCCAGTGGATGATCCGCGACGTGGACCTCCTGGGCATCGACCTCGTCAGCGCCATCACGCGCGCCATCGCGCGCTCGCCCAGCCTCCGCTTCCAGGAGTTCATGCAGGGCGCCAAGACCACGATCCTCTCGGGCGGCGACCTCAAGGTCTACTTCTCCAGCAAGGCCGAGCAGTACATGGCCGAGAACCGCCGCGTGCAGCGCGAGTTCCTCGAAGGCCTCGGGGTCCTCGCGGAGTCCTACGTGACCGTCGTCATCGCGGGCCCCCTCTTCATGCTCGTCATGCTCTCCATCATGCTCGTCGTGGGGCGCTCCACGGGCTCCTCGCAGACGTTCCTCTTCCTGCTGATCTTCCTGCTGCTCCCCATGACGCACGGCGTCTTCTCGTGGGTGCTGAAGAACATGGCCCCGGAGTCGTGAGCGCGTGACGAGCCCCCCCAGCATGGCGGACCCCGACGACGAGCGCCAGCTTCACTCGGTGCCGCTGCCGCCCATGGTGCGCGACGCCGTGGAGCGCGAGCAGCAGCCCTCGCTCCCCACGGGCTCCGCGCGCATGGTCTACCTCTTTCTGGGGCTCATCCCGACGCTCCTCGTCGCCATCGTCGTCCTGGTGCGCGCGGGCGTCCTCACCAACGCCAGCAAGGGCGCGCACACGCCCTGGGACCTCTCCATCCTCTTCCTGGGCGCGGCCGCCACCATGGCGATGGCCGCCCTCGTCGCCTCGCGCACGCCCCTCCTCTACGCCCGCGCCCGCGGCCCCGGCATGGACAACAAGGCCGCCATGGCGGAGCTGGTGACGCTCCTCGTCACGATCCCCATCGCGTTCGTCGTCGCGGGGCTCTCCATCGCCGTCTGGAGCGGCGCGCTGGACGGCTTCGGCCTCTTCGCCGGCCGCCCCATGGCGCCCCCGCTCCTCGCGGGAGTGGCCATCCTCGTCGCGTGCGCGCCCACGGCCTACTTCGCCTTCCTGCGCGACCGGAAGATCCACCAGATGGAGGAGCGCTTCCCCGACTTCCTGCGCGACCTCAACGAGAGCCACAACGCCGGCATGACCATGGCGCAGGCCATCCGCGTCGCGTCGCGCGGAGACTACGGCAAGCTCAACGACGAGGTGCGGCGCATGGCGCACCAGGTGTCGTGGGGCACGCCCTTCCAGGACGCGCTCACCATGTTCTCGCAGCGCGTCGGGACGCCCCTCGTCACGCGCTCCGTCGCCCTCATGATCAAGGCCACGCAGGCGGGCGGCAACGTCAAGGACGTCCTCTTCGCGGCGGCGCGCGACGCGCGCGAGATCAAGGCCGTCGAGGCCGAGCGCCGCGCCTCCATGCTCCTCTACGTCATCGTCGTGTACGTCGCCTTCGGCGTCTTCCTCGCCGTGACCGCCGCGCTCCAGGGGCTCCTCATCCCCAGCGTGCTGGGCTCCACGCAGTCCATCGGGAGCAACCTGGGCAACGGCCTCATCGTGAGCCACGGCATGACGCTCACCGACTTCCGCTACGTCTACTTCGGCGTCGGCCTCGTGCAGGCCATCGGCAGCGGCATGGTCGCGGGCGTCATGAGCGAGGGCAACCTCCAGGCGGGGCTCAAGCACGCCTCCATCCTGGTGCTCCTCGCCATCGTGGGGCTCGGCTTCCTCTGAGGCCCATCCTTCGGTGGCGGGCCCAACGAAGCGTTCTCTGGCCCTTCACCAGGGGGCCTACCGGATGCGGCCCGCCGAGAAGGAGCCCACCACGTCGAAGGAGCGCTCGCCGAAGCGGTACTCCACCCAGCCGCGGTTCTCGGTGACGCCGATGCCGGTCACCTGGAGGAAGTTGGCGGGGCCGTCGGGGCGCACCTCGATCACGCCGTCGGAGAGGTGCTTGATGGTCTGCACCTCGGGGTCGCTGTGCATGCCCTGGTCCAGGAGCATCATGGTGGTGGCGCCCGCGCGCTTGGCCTTGCCCACGAGGACCTGGAGGAAGCGGAACGTCGTCTGCGCGTTGGTGTACGTGATGGTCGTGGAGACGCTGTCGTACACCATGCGGTGCGTGGGGTGGTCGCCGATGAGGCGCCGCTGCGCGTTGTTGACCGCCAGCGAGACGGCGTTGAGGTTCACGGGGCCGTCCACGTACTCGGCCTGCGCGAAGTCGTCCTCCGCGCCGATGCTCTTGCTGTACGTGTCGACGAACTGGATGAGCCCCTCGCGCTCGTACTCGGGGTAGGCGGGGTCAAGCTGCGCGAGCTGCTGGCGCGCGTCGCTGGTGGCCGTGCTCGTGAGCACGAGGATGCCGGGGACGCCCTGGCGCAGGCCGTGGAGGAGGAAGAGGCGCGTGAGCAGCTCCTTGCCCAGGAAGGGGGGGCCGTAGACGAGCGTCACGCTCGCGGCGGGCAGGCCCCCTTCCAGCAGGTCGTCCAGGCGCCGCACGCCGATCTCGACGCGCGGGGGAGGGGCGCCGCCGGTCGCGGTCGCGGTGGGGCGGTCGCCCGCGCGGCCGCCGGACATCACGCGGACACCCCCGCGGCGAGGATGAGGTCGACGAGCTCCTTGAGCACGCGGCGGCCGCTCTCTCGGTCCTGGCCCGAGCAGGGCACGATGCGCACGCCCCGGGGGACGGGGATCATGCGGGCGATCTCCTCGGGCGGGAGCGCGCCGGGGAGGTCCTGCTTGTTGGCGGCGATGACGCCGGGAAGCCCCTGGCGCCACGTGAGGTTCATCATCTCCGCGGCGCGCGCGAAGGAGTCGGGCTTGGTGCTGTCGATGACGACGATGACGCCCAGCGCCTGCCCCGCGACGATGCGCAGGATGGGGTCGAAGCGCGCCTGGCCGGGAGTGCCGAAGACGTCGGCCGTGAGGCCGTCCAGGGTGACGCGGCCGTGGTCCAGCGCGACGGTCGTGCCAAGCTGGTCGACGGAGACGGCGGTGTCGCTGATGGCGTGCACGAAGCTCGACTTCCCGGCGTTGTACGGACCCGTGACGACGATCTTCGGGATGAAGACGTGGACGCCGCCGGGCTTCAGCGAGCGGTAGAGGCGCGGCTTCGTGTCGACCTCGACGCGCCATCGCGCGCGCTCGACGCGGAAGTACTGCGAGATGGTGATGCGGTCCTCGACGCCCTTGAGCTGGACGACGCCGTCGAAGTCCTCCAGCATGCGCTCCACCGACGAGGGGTAGGGCCAGCGCGTGAAGAGCGACTCGGACCAGCGGAACTTCGCCATGGCGGACTGGAGGCGCGGCCAGGCGGCCTCGAACCGCTCGGCGCCCGCCTGGTCGACGAGGGTGGAGAGCGCGTCCACGACGAGCATGGCGTCGGGCGCCTCGCGCGCGGCGGCCTCCAGCACGCGCGCGAAGTCCAGGGGGTTCGACGGGTTCTGGACGACGTGCTTCGCGTTGCTGGGCTGCGCCATGTGCGCGCTGAAGGCGTCCAGGAAGGCGAGGCGCTCCTTGTGGCCGTCCGCGTCGAGGCCCAGCGCCGCCATGGCGTGGAGCACCGCCTCGGGCGCGCGGTTCGTGACCGCGTACACGACGCGCCCGCCTGCGGCGAGGTGCGCGTGCGCGCCCTGGTAGAGGAACGCCTCGGCCTCGACGCCGGGGTCGTTCACGAAGAGGAGGCTCGTGTGCTCGGGCATGGGGCAGATGAGCCGCTCCAGCTGCGGGACCCCCACCGCCTCCACCTGGGACAATCAACCACCCGCGAGGACCTTGCCCACTCCCTTGGCCGCCTCCTCGACGCGCGCGATCACCGCGGGGAGCGCGGCGTCCGTGCGCGCGGAGGCGACGAGGAGCATCTCCCGCGTCGCGCCCACGACGACGATGAGCACCTTCTCGGTGGAGGCGACGATGCTGCGCGTGGCGCCGCCGTCAAGCTCGCGCAGCGCGATCTCGGCTGCTCCCATGACGGTGGCGCTCATGGCGCTGAAGGTTTCCCTTGAGAGCTCCGTGCGGCCCGCGCTGCGCACGCAGAGGCCGTCCCTGGAGACGAGGGCCGCGCCCAGGAAGCCTTCGCCCCGGGTCAGCTCCGCCAGCAGCGCGTCGACGCGCGTCGCGTGGTCCATCAGCCGGACCGCCTCCGCGCGTTCACGTCGCGCCCTTCCAGGAGGCGCGCCTCGAAGCGGCCGGCGCCTGCGGGCGTCGCGGCGGCGCGGCAGTTGAACACCTCGCCCAGGTAGCCCGCCAGGAGGCCCGACACGAAGGCGGACGAGACCTCCGCCGCGAGGGCGGGAGGTGGGGAGTGGACGAGGACGCCCTGGCGGTGGAACCAGGACTCGATGGCGACGCCGCCCCAGCCCGAGGCGAGGGTCGTGGCCGAGAGGATCGCGACGGCGCCCTGCACCGAATCCTCGTAGCAGCGGCGCGCGACCACGTGGCGGCCGATCTCGTCGCCGGCCTGCTCGAGGGCGGGCGCCGCGAGCGCGAGGTCCTGGGGGGAGAGCCCGCGCAGGGCCGCGAGGAGGGCCTGGTCCGCCTCGTCGCCGAAGGTGGGGCGCGCCCGCTGCGCGTGGCGCACTTCCAGGATGCGCTGGACGGCCTCCCTCACGCCCTGGATGGCAAGGGGCCCGTGGGCGGCGGCGTGGGAATCCCTGACGTCGGGCACGGTGCTCCAGCCATCATGAAGTGGCCTAGTATTAAAGTCGTGGGAGTTGGCGCAGAAGGGCGGTGAGGCGAAGGCTATCGCCGCGGACGCGGCGCGACCCTTTATCCACGAAGAATCCCAAGGCCGGGCGGTGACGACGTCGCAGGCGGTCGAGGAGAAGGTCTTCGCCGCGGAGCAGGGGCTCGCAGGCCTCCGGCTTGCGATCATCGTCCTCAACTCCCTCGTCTACGCCTTCCTCCTGGACAAGGCGGGCACGATCCGGCCGCTGGCCTACGGCGTCATCGTCACGGCCAACGTCTACGGCATCGCCGTCGTGGCGTTCCAGCCCTACCGGCGCTTCCCAGTCCTCCTCTCCAGCTACTTCACCACGGCGCTGGACGCCATCTTCATCACCATCTGGCTCGTGGCGACGGGCGGCCTGGGCTCGGTCTTCTACCCGCTCTGGCTCGTGAGCGTCACCGCGGTCGCGTTCCGCTACGGGCTGGCCGAGACGGTGACCGCCGCGGCCGTCTACGTCGCCAGCGACCTCGCCATGGTCGTCCTCTCGGGCCAGGTCCCCGGCCACGCGGCGCTGGTCGTCGTGCGCGAGGCGTACCTCGTCTTCGTCGCCGCGGCGGGCGCCCTCTTCGCGCGCGAGAGCGTGAAGCAGACCGAGGAGGCCATCGAGATGCGCCGCCTCGCCGAGGCGTTGCGCGAGAGCGAGGAGCGCCTGCAACGCCTCTCCGACGCGGCCTTCGAGGGCATCGCCATCCACGACGGGAGCGGGCTCATCGTGGAGTCCAACGCGGCCTTCGCGCGCCTCTTCGGCTACGCACCCCCCGAGGTCGCGGGCCGGAGCGCCTTCGACCTCGTGGACCCCGACGACCACGTCCTCGTGCGCGACCGGCTGCTCCGGCCCCAGGACGAGCCCTATGAGGTGCGCGGCCGCCGCAAGGACGGGTCGCGCTTCGACCTGGAGATCACGGCGCGCGACTTCCCCTACGAGGGGCGCGCCATGCGCGTCGTCGCCGTGCGCGACGTGACCGAGCGCAAGCGCGCCGAGCGGGCGCTCCTGGAGAAGGCCGCGCTCCAGGCCACCAACGACCGCCTGCGCGAGATCGACGCCATGAAGACGCAGTTCATCAACAACGCCGCGCACGAGCTTGGCACGCCGCTCACGCCCATCAAGCTCCAGGCCCACCTGCTGCGCTCCGACGCCGCGCTCACCGCCAAGCAGCGCCGCAGCGTGGACGTGCTCAACCGCAACGTGGACCACCTCAGCCTCATGGTGCGCGACCTGCTGGACGCCTCGCGCCTCCAGGCGGGGCGGCTCTCCCTGGAGCCCCGGCCGGTGGACGTCGCTCGGCTCGTCGAGGAGGCCGCGGAGAGCTTCGCCGAAGCGGCCCGGCAGGCGGGCGTCGACCTGCGTGCCCGCGCCGAGGGGCCCCTGGTGGTCAAGGCCGACGCGCCCCGCGTGACGCAGGTGCTCCTCAACCTCGTGGGCAACGCGCTGAAGTTCACGCCCGCGGGCGGCTCCATCGAGGTGAGCGCCCAGCGGGAGGGGGACGAGGTGGTCCTCCGCGTGCGCGACACCGGCGCGGGGCTCTCCGAGGACCAGATCGAGCGCCTCTTCCGCCCCTTCAGCCAGGTGCACGACCGCACCGGCCTCTCCCACGGCGGGACGGGCCTGGGCCTCTTCATCAGCCGCGGCATCGTCGAGCAGCACGGCGGCCGCATCTGGGCCTCCTCCGAGGGGCCCGGGCTCGGGAGCACGTTCGGCTTCGCTTTGCCCTCCGCTGGCTAGGCTCCTTGGTCAGGGGTCCAAAGAACGCGACGGGCGCTCTTCGCGCCCGTCGCGTTCTTTGGACCCGCAAGACCCGGGAGATATCAAGCCGAGTCGAGCCGGCGCCGGATGAGGTCCATGGAGCGCGCGAAGGAGCGGCTCCGCAGCTCGGCGGCGCGCTGCTCCTGCAAAAGGGAGCGCACGACCTCCAGGACCTTCTCGGCCTCGAAGGGCTTGGTGAAGAAGTTCTCCACGTTGGCGTCGTTGATGGCGCGGATGGCGATCTCCAGGTCGGGGAAGGCCGTGACGAGGATGCGGGGGACGGAGGGGCCCTTCTTCGCCGCGCGGGCGAGAAACTCCAGGCCGTTCATGCCGGGCATCTTGTAGTCGGTGATGATGAGGTCCACCGTCTCGCGCTCCAGCACGTCCAGGCCGTCGGCGCCGGAGGCCGCCGTGACGACCTCCACCTCCTCCAGGCAGGTCTCGAAAAGCGCCTTGAGGGACTCGCGGATGTCCTCCTCGTCGTCCACGACGAGGATGCGCTGCGCTCGGGCTGGGGCGTCCGGGCGCGGCTCGGCGGGCTCCACGGAGGGAAATGAGGCGTCCAGCCCAAGAAGGGTTTGGTTTCTCCCGCGGGAAGGGCAACACAGGAAATCGCGGATGGTTCAAATACCGGGCTGCAAAAGAGGCAGGGCGTCATGCGCGAGGCTCCCGCGGATACCGTCCAGCTCATCGCTGGCCTTCTCTCCCACATGAAGCAGATCGTGGGGGACGGTGCCGCCTACGCCATGCTCCACTACGGCGCGATGGAGGAGGGCAAGCGCTTCGGGGCGGCCGAGGCGAACAAGGGTCTCCCCGGCGTGCTGGAGCGCATCGACGCGATCCTCATGCACAAGTCCGAGATCGTGGAGGACTCGGAGGCCCTCGTCACGGTCCGCATCCACTCCTCGCAGCTCCTGGGCACCGGCCAGCGGGCCGTCCACGGCATCGTCCTGGGCCTGGTCGAAGGCGCGGTGACGAGCACCCGGAAGGCGCGTTACAAGGGCACCGTGGTGCAGGCGGCCACTCCCGGCGAGATCACGCTGGAGCTGCGGAGGGAAGGGTGACCTCAGTGGGCGCCAACGGCCTCACGGTCTCGACGTTCTCCACGGGCGTCCCCAACCTCGACTCCCTCCTGGGCGGCGGGCTCCCGGCGAACACGCTGAACATCCTGGCGGGCGAGCCCGGCACAGGCAAGACCATCCTCGCGCAGCAGGCGATGTTCCACTACGTCAAGGAGCACCCGGACGCCCGCGTGCTCTACCTCACGACGCTCTCCGAGCCGGCGATGAAGGTCATCCGCTATCTCCAGAGCTTCGAGTTCTACGACCCGGACGCCTTCGGAACGCGCGTCGTCTACCGCGACGTGGGCGGCTTCCTGCGCGAGCACCCGACGCGCGAGCTCCTGGAGGAGATCGTGCGCCTCGTGGAGGAGTACAACCCCGCGCTCCTCTGCATCGACTCGTTCAAGGCGATCCGCGACCTCATGCCCAACTCCGAGGAGTTCCGCCGCTTCTGCTACGACCTCTCGGTGCGGCTCTCCAGCGCCGCGTGCACGACGCTCCTCCTGGGCGAGTACGAGGACGTGGACTCCGCGGACGGCGCCGAGTTCGCGGTGGCGGACGGCATCGTGCAGATGCGCCGCGGCACGCTGAACGGCGAGCCCCAGCGCATGATCCGCGTGAAGAAGATGCGCGGCCAGCCCATGAACATGGGCGAGTTCCCCTTCGCCATCTCCAGCGCGGGCATCCACGTCTACACGCCCGCGCTCCTCATCGACCAGATGCCGGCCCTGAAGGAGGAGGTCGAGCGGATCGCCACGGGCGTCCCCGGCCTCGACGACCTCCTGCACGGCGGGCTCCAGCGCGGCCGCAGCGTGATGCTCTCGGGCGTCTCGGGCAGCGGCAAGACGACGCTCGCGCTCCAGTTCCTCATCGAAGGCGCGAAGCGCGGCGAGCGCGGCATCCTCTACTCCTTCGAGGAGACCGAGGAGCGCCTCGTGGCCCTGGCGACGCGCTTCGGCTGGGACCTGAAGCCCTACCTCGCCTCCGGGCTCATCCGCCTCATCGCGCGCCCCCTGACCGAGGTGCGCGTGGACATGGACCTGGAGCGGATGGCCACCGAGGTCGAGCGCCTGCGCCCGCAGCGCGTCGTCATGGACTCCTTCAGCGTCTTCCTCCACAAGATCGACGACCACGCGATGCAGCGCGACGTCGCGTTCCAGGTCGCGCGCATGATCGCCCGCGGCGGCGCCATCGCGCTGCTCATCAGCGACATCCCCAGCCACGAGCCCAACCGCGTCAGCCGCTTCGGCGTGGAGGAGACCGTCGTCGACGGCACCATCGTCCTCTCCACCGAGCTTCGCGCGGGCAAGCGCGTGCGCTACATCGAGGTCTACAAGATGCGGGCGGTCGACCACGTGCGTGGCCGCCACCGCATGGAGATCGGCGAGGGGGGCATCCGCGTCTTCTACCGCGCGCCCGAGCACGGCGACGCGGGAAGCTCCGCCGTCATCTCGTACTCGCCCATGGAGGGCATCGTCGACGCCGACGTGCCCTACGACCACTCGTGGCTCGTGCGCGGCGGGCCCGGCTCAGGCAAGTCGGTCTGGGCCGTGCAGTTCGCCGTGGAGCGCCTGCGCAGCGGCGAGGCCGTCCTCTTCGTCGCGACCGAGGCGGGCAGCCGCACCATCCTCTCCAGCATGGAGCGGCTCGGCCTCCTCACCGAGCCCTACCTTGAGGCGGGCCAGCTAGTCGTCAAGAGCGCGGAGGACGACCCCGAGCTTGACATCGACGATCCCGAGAGCTTCTTCAACACGATCACGCTCTGGCTGGACGCGATGCCCAAGCCCTGCGCGCGCATCCTCGACAGCCTCACGCCCCTCATGGTGGGCATGACGCCCGACGAGTTCAAGGCCATGCTGACGAAGCGGCGCCTCTTCGCGCGCAACGACGTGTCCCTGCTCGACACGGTCATGGCGTCCTCCGACCAGCTCCAGCCCTACCTGACGAACCACTTCGACGTGGTGATCGACCTCTACACGCCCGACTGGGGCGACCTGCGCGGCGCCGACGACCGCGGCCGGCCGGTGATGCGCGTCGTCAAGGCGCGCGGCGTCCGCGTGGACACCCGGCCCTACCCGTTCCGCATCTCCAAGGAGGGCGGCGTCGTCGTGCAGAAGGATTTCTACGGCGCAAGGAGCTGAGGGGCCATGGCGGAGCGCGCCGGTCCCCGGAAGGACGTCTTCCAGGCGGCCCTGGAGAGGGGAGCCCACGGCATCGCCGTGCTCGACCTCGACGCGCGCTTCGTCGACGCGAACCCGGCGTACTGCAAGCTCGTGGGCCGGACGCTGGACGAGCTTCGCGGCATGAGATATCAGGACCTCCGCCGCCCCGCGGAGCGGGCCGAGACGGAGGAGAAGCTCCGCCGGCTCAAGAGCGGCGACCAGCCCGCCGTCCACGTCGAGCGCGACTACGTGCGCCCCGACGGCGGCGTCGTCTGGGCCGACGTCACGATCTACCTCGCGCACGGCGACCCCGGCGAGCCCGACCGCATCGTGGTCCTCGCGCTGGACGTCACGGACCGCAGGCGCGCGCAGGAGGAGATCGACCGCCTGCGCCGCCAGAACGACCTCATCCTCAACGCGGTCACGGAGGGCGTCCTGGGCGTCGACGCCGCGGGCCGCATCACGTTCGTCAACGAGGCCGGCGCGCGCCTCCTGGGCTACAAGGCCTCCGAGATGGTGGGCAAGGAGCGGCACGCGCTCCTGCACCACTCCCGCGCGGAGGGCGTGCCCTACCCCGACTCGCGCTGCCCCATCAGCGCCACGCTCGCGGACGGCAGCGTGCACCACGCCAGCGGCGAGGTCTTCTGGCGCAAGGACGGCCGCCCGGTCCCCGTGGACTACACCAGCGCGCCCATCCGCGAGGAGGGCCGCCTCGTGGGCGCCGCCATCATCTTCGCCGACGTGAGCGAGCGCGCGCACGCCGAGGCCATCGCGAAACGCGCCAACCAGCGCATCCTGGAGATCTACGAGCGCATCCCCGAGGCGTTCTTTGTCCTCGACCGCGAGTTCCGGCTTCTTTACATGAACCCCATCGCGGAGCGCATGCGGCACACGCCCAAGGAGAGCGTGATGGGGAAGGTCCTCTGGGACGCGTTCCCCGACCTCAAGGGGACGAAGTTCGACACCGAGTACCACCGCGCCATGAAGGACATGACGCCCGTCACGGTGGAGGAGCACTACCCGCGCATGGGCATGTGGTTCGAGGCCACCGCGTACCCCACCGAGGAGGGGCTCTCCATCTTCTTCCGCGACATCACGCTGCGCAAGCGGCTGGAGGAGGAGTCCAAGGCCGCGTCCATCTCGCGCCCCCTCGTGCGCAAGATCGTGCAGGACCTCGTGGAGACCGGCGGCGTCGCGCACCAGATCCTCCAGCAGGTGGGGCGCAAGCTCGCCGCCGAGAACCCCGCGGAGAGCGTCGCGGCGTACCTCAAGTCGTACACCGACATGGGCCTGGGCAAGGTGGAGATCGAGAAGGAGGAGGGCCAGCGCTACGCCTTCTCCGGCACCGACCTCCTGGAGAAGCGCCCCGGCAGCCGCGTCGCGACGTGCTCGTTCACGCTGGGCTACCTCAGCGAGGCCGTGAGCCGCCAGAACGGGAGCGAGCCCACGCTGGGCACGGAGATCGAATGCCAGTCGCGCGGCGCCCCGCACTGCCGCTTCATCGTCCAGGTCAAGAAGCCCGAGGAGGGCCTGGCCCGCCGCGTGAAGGAGCTGGTCTGAGATGGCGGTCGACGCGCTCTCGGGGATCAAGCTCGCCCTCTCGGCGGCCAGCGCGGGCGTGTACGCCTACGTCGGCGTCCGCCTCTGGAGCCGCCGCGTCGAGGGGCCCGGCCGGCTGGCGGCCAAGCTCTTCGCCGCGTGGTGGGTCCTCCTGGGCGCCGTGAGCGCCCTCACCGTGGGGCTCGGCCTCTTCGCCGCCGCGGGCGTCGCGGACCTCGCGCTCTACCTCACCCTCATCGAGATCGAGTTCCTCATCCTCTGCGTCGCGCTCTGGGCGCTCCTCTACTACCTCGTGTACGTGCTTACCGGCAGCCGCCGTGCCGTGGCGCCCCTCGCGGCGTTCTACGCCCTCTTCTACGTCTGGATCCTCTACCTCATCACGTCGGCCCACCCGCAGGGCGTGAAGATCGTGGGCCTGAGCTATCAGCTCGACCCGCAGCCCGACGCGTCGCCCGTCGTCACCACCGCCCTCCTCGCGCTCCTCCTGGGGCCCGTCCTCCTGGGCGCCCTGGGCTACTTCCGCCTCTACTTCCGCGTGGAGGGCCGCACGCAGCGCTACCGCATCGGCCTCATCGCGATCACCCTCTTCGCCTGGTTCGGCTCCTCGGGGGCCGCCGCCGTCGCGGGGTTCAACGACGAGGCGTGGTGGGGCGTCGTCAACAGCCTCCTGGGCCTCGCCGCCGCCGTCTCCATCTTCTTCGCCTACCAGCCCCCCGCCTACGTCCGGCGCCGCTGGGGCATCGCGGCGGTGGGCGAGGAGACGCGGGCGTAGGGCCCCAGGCGCTCGTGCGAGAACCCATAAGCCGGGCGCGGGCCCCTGGCGCCGCCCGTGCGCTACGACGTCGTCATCGTGGGCGGGGGGCCGGCGGGCATCCACGCCGCGCTCAAGGCGGCTGTCCTCCAGCACACGGCGCTCCTCGTGGACAAGGGCGCGGAGTTCTCCCGCGTCTCCCAGGCGCAGGCCATCGCGAACGTGCCCTTCGCGCCGGGCGTCTCGGGGCCCGATCTGCTGCGCGCGGGCCGGCGCGACCTGGACGAGTTCACGCGCCTGAGCGGCCGCAGGCTCGTGGACGTGGCGGAGCGCACGGAGGCCGTGGACGCGGTCCGCGACGAGGAGGGGTTCCGCGTGCGCCTGCGCGACGCCTCGGGCGCGGAGCGCGACGCGCACGGACGCGCGCTGGTGCTCGCGACGGGCGTCGTGGACCGCAAGCCGGGCATCGACCGCTTCCACGAGGCGGGCCACCGCGTGCTCGCCCCCTACGTGCGCGGCGGCCAGGTGGGCTACTGCGTCCTCTGCGAGGGCTGGCGCCTGGAGGGGAAGCGCGTCGCGGTGGTGGGCCGGGGCGATGAGACGCGCGAGATCGCGCACGACCTCGCGAGCCACTTCGGCGCGGCCGTGACGCGCCTGGCGCCGGAGGAGGTCGCCGCGCTGCGGGACGAGCAGGGCGTCCTCGTCGTCGAACTGCGCGACGGGAGCGAGGAGAGGTTCGACCACGCGCTCTTCCACGCGGGCTGGTACCAGGTGAACAACGCGCTCGCCGTGGGGCTCGGCGCGGCGGTGGACCCCGAAGGGTTCGTGCGCACCAGCGCAGACTGCGAGGCCCTGGACGCCTCGGGGCGCGTGCTGCCGGGCCTCTTCGCCATCGGCGACGTGCGCGACGGCTCGTGGAAGCAGGTGCCCCTTGCCTGGGCGGACGCGGAGCGGGCGATCATCAAGGCCTACGCCGCCCGCCTGCCCGACCCGCATCCACGTTCCCGCCACAACGCGGATCGCGCCCGGACGCCTCACCCTTTCCTCATGCCGGACGCCGACGAAGAGCCCCCGCGCCGCCACGGCGGGCCGCCCGAAGGGGGATCGAGCACCCTCGCGCAGCGCGACGCCAGCGGCGAGGTCGAGGAGAAGGACCTCAAGCCCGGCGAGCGCCGGCGCGGCGGCGAGCGCCTCCAGAGGTAGCCTCGCGGGAGTAGTTCCGGTGGGCCCCGCGGAATGCCCACGCTCACGCCAGCGGAAGCGCTCCCATGCCCAACGCCCTCGTGACGGCCGACCAGAAGACGTGGGAGGAGTATCGCCTCTACCAGCGCGACCTGCTGCAGCAGTGCTTCGAGGACGCGCACCTGATCCTGAAGCGCATGCACTCGCTCCACCCCGAGGAGGAGCTTCGCCTCGTGGTCCAGCTCCTCTTCGAGAAGCGCTGCCAGCCGTGGAAGTTCTACCGCGACGAGGCCCGCGCGCTCGTGCGACGCTGAGCCTCCGCCATCGCCGCCAGCGCGGGGTCCACCCGCGGCGCGATCTCGGCCACCGTGCGCTTCGCCTCCTCGTCCCCCTCCAAGGCCTTCGCGCGCAGCGCCTGGAACGCCTCCGAGAGGCGCGTGAGGTCGTCGTCCTCCATGTCCTCCACGTCGATGAGCCGGTTGCTCGCGCCCTCGACGGCCGCGATGAGCTCGTCGAGCTTCAGGTGCAGCGCCTTCGTGTCGCGGTTCTGCGAGTGCTGGATGAGGAACACCATGAGGAACGTCACGATGGTCGTGCCCGTGTTGATGACGAGCTGCCACGTGTCGCTGAAGCGGAAGATCGGCCCCGTGAGCGCCCAGACGACGATCACGAGAAGCGCCCCGAGGAAGGCCCACACGCTGCCCGAGGCCTCCACGGTCCAGCGCGCGGTCTTGCCCCACCAGGCGCGGAAGCCGCGCGCACGGCGGGGGGCATTGGGCTCGGTCATCGCGCCGACGAGAGCGCCTGCGGCCAGGGGCATGCTCCGCGAGCAGGAAGACGGCGCGCCTATGCGTTCTCGCCGCTTTGTCGCTACCGCAGCCCGCGACCCTTCAGGGACGCCGCGTAGCCGCGCACGAACTCCGCCTGGCCGTTCCACGTCATGACGTCCCGCGCGGGGGGCACCTTGGACCAGTAGAACGAGAGCGCCCGCTCCGCGCTCCAGCCCCGCTTCGCCACGAGGGCGCACGCGATGGCGCTCCCCGTGCGCCCCCATCCCGCCTTGCAGTGGACCAGCGCAGAGACGTCGTCGGGCAGCGCGAGGTAGTCCGCGAGGAAGGCGTCCATCTGCGCGGGCGAGGGCGGCGCGTCGTCCGTCCAGAAGTGCGGCCGCCAGTCGAACGTGGAGGCGCGCTGCGCGGGGATCGCCTCCTCCATGCTGTAGATGACGCGGATGCCCGCGTCGCGCAGCGCCCGGAAGTGCTGCTCCTTGTACGGCAGCGGCGAGCGGTGGAGGTTCCCCTCGATGGGCGTGAGGCCACCAAGCTCGTCGAACCAGGCGTCCAGGGGCACGCTTCCGCGATCGGCTTGGCTCTGACTTCAGGCTTTGCTCGGTGTCTGTCTCTCTGGTCAAGGGTCCAAAGAACGCGACGAGCGCGAAGAGCGCAAAGGACGCGATGAAAGGAGACTTTGCGACCTTGGCGCTCTTTGCGCTCGTCGCGTTCTTTGGACCCTTGACCAGGGGATGGACTGCCTTGGTTCGGCTAAGGGGGAGCCCCAGGTTCGCGGTCCGCGCCCTGGACCACGCCCACGGCGACGTCCTTCAGGCCCACGCCCTTGCCGCGCCACTTCTTGTCCTTGATGCCCTGCTTCAATTCGCCGAAGGCGTCCTGGAGGCCTTCGCGGATGATCTGGTTGAGCTCGGGGCCGGTGAGGGCCGCGTGGACGGCGTCCACCATCTCCTCGCGCGTCTCGTCGACCCACTTCTCCACGACGCCGAAGCGCGTGATCGTCTGGAGCTTGGGCGAGGCCTCGATGGCACGGTCCACCGCCTTCTCGATGAGGTCGCGCCGCTCGTCGAGGCGCTTGCCGATGGCGGCGGCGTAGTCGCGGCTCGTGACCGCGTCCTCCAGCACGATGGCGAGGCGCATCAGCAGGGGGTCGGTCAGCTCCTCGATGAGCATGTAGCGGTAGCGCTCGAAGAGGCCGCGCAGCACGCGGGCCCCGAACGCGCGGTCCAGCGCCTCGCCCGTGCGCAGCACGATGATGATGACCTGCACCACGATGTAGAAGCGCGCCGGCACGAGGACGGGGATCGTGAGGGGCAGGACGCCGAAGGCGTAGATCCAGTAGCGGCGCAGCCACCGCAGCGGCGCCTCCACGATGAGGACCTTGAAGACGAACGCGCCGCCGTAGAGCGCGACGAGGGTGAGGTCGATGATCCTCAGGCCGCTCTCCTCGTCCGCGGGGAGCGCGTGCGTGCGGTCCAGCAGGAACACGAAGAGGCTCGTGAACGCGAGGACGAGGATCGCGACGTCGAGGAAGTAGAGGTTCTCGCGCAGCCGCAGGCGCGTCTCCGTGGGGGTGCCCCGGGGGGCCATGCGCCCCCATCGGCGGGCCCTGCGTTTCGGGCTTCCGATTCCGCTCCTGCCGCTCCCCGGGGCGATCTCCACGCCGTCGGGGGGACTCCGTCCCCCAAACCCCCTGGTTCGTGGCGCTCGCTGCGTCCAGAGGTGACAGACGGGCAATCTCCGGTGTGGAGACGCAAGACCTGTTTCCCAAGCCTTCAAGGGCCGAGGGGGGATGCTCGCCCGTGGAGCCCGCGAAGCCGGACGTGAAGCCCTACCTCGCGCTGGGCGCCGCGCTGCTCCTCCTGGGCGCGGCGCTCCTCGTCCCCGCCTCGCGGGCGTGGCTCGCGGACAACGTGGGCGCGCCGCTCCAGGGGCAGGCCGACCCGGAGAGCGGCGCGCGCGTGGGCTACAGCGCGGGCGGGCTCGCGTTCTGGGCGGCGCTGGGCGCGGCGTTCGCGTGGGCCGCCTACGACCTCCTCTTCCGGCGCCTGGGGCTGCGCCCCGACGCGGGCTTCTTCACCGTGCTGGCGCCCTTCCTCCTCTTCGGGCCGCTGCTGCACGCGCTCCTCGCGGTGGGCATCCTGCCCCACGCCACGCCCCTGGCGTACCTCGCGGCGGAGCCCGTCATCTACCTCACCACCGCGGCGCTGGCGCTGGTGGCGCTCCTCGTGGGGCGCGCGACGCGCCGCGAGCTTGCCCTGGTCCTGGGCGTCGCGCTGCTGCTGCCCCTGCTCGCGGCCGCCGCGCTGCACACCGCGGGCGGGAACGCCATCCGCGTGCTGGTCATCCTCGGCCTCGCCCTCGTGCCCGCCCTCGCGTTGGGCTGGGCCTACGCGCGCTGGCGCAAGGACGTGCCCTTCGTGGCCGCCGCGCTCGTCGTGGGCGCGCACGCGCTGGACGGCGGCACGACGTGGATGGTGCTGCGCGACCCCTTCGGCCTGGGCTTCCGCAGCTTCGGCGAGAAGAACCCCGTGAGCCAGATGCTCGTGGAGCTCTCGGACGGCTGGCCCTACTTCGTCGTGAAGCTCGCGCTGCCCCTCGTGCTCCTGGCCCTCGTGCGCCCCGAGGAGGACGAGAAGGACGTGCATGCCTTCCTCCTCCTGGCGGTCTTCGTCCTGGGATGGGGCCCGGGCATGGCGAACCTCCTCCAGGTGCTCCTGGCGTAGTGCTATCGCCGCGTCGATTCGGTCGTCGCTTCCGCGTATCGGGCCAAATCAGGAGGGGGCGAGGCCGTCCGCTCCGATCTGAGGGCGGCGATTAGCGCGTGAAGCAGCCAGACTGCGAGCGCCAGGAGTGCGGTGGCCGCGACCACCGTGACCCACCGGCCAGGACCTTCGGGCCCAAGAAGGAGCAGGGCAAGGCTCGCGCTGATGAGGAACACGTCCAGCCCGACGAGCCGCTCTGCGAGCCCCATGCTTCCCCTCACGCGGGCGTGCCGCGCTCCACGTCCACGACGGCTTTTGTCTCGGAGATGGGCGTCCAGAGCATGCGCTCGCCCCCTTTGAGGCGCATGACGCGCAGCACGTCGTCCGGAAGATAGAGGCCCAAGCGTGTGCCGCTGAGCTTGGAGAGCTTGATCGCATAGTTCGCCCGCATCGGTGACTCCAGCGTCCGACGCGCCAAGGCTTCGCTCGCCGCGTCGAGGCGCTGGGCTCCGCACGCGACGCAACGGTGCCCCCGCAAATTCGCGACGACGACGCGCTCTCCCGGCGTCGCTCGTTCCTCTACGAGGTCGGTCCGCGCCTCCCAGGCTGTGGCGCCGCACTCGCAGCGGTTGGTGGGGAGAATGTGGCCAAGCTCGACACCGAGGTTCATGCTGCCGTGGATGAGCGCGTTACGAACGGCGCCAATCTCCGCGAGGAGGCTGGCATCAGCCCCGTGGAAGGAGATTCCATTTCCCAGCCGTATGGCCGAATCGGCGGCGCTTACTTGCCGCCAGGTGTTCGCTGCATCCTCGATGGTGACCTCTGCGTTCGTTGCATTCTCCCATTCATTCTGAAGCGGGCGGATGCGGCCGCGGGAGAACTTGGGCATGAGACGTACCTTGTACGTCATAAAAACGTCTGATCTATTTGAGCCTTCTGGAACCGAGGGCTCCTAAGTGGGGGCGGCGCTGGAGCCTCGGATTGCCGATGCTACCCGAGATCGTGCTGGCCAGCGCGAGCCCCCGGCGCGCGAAGCTCCTCGGGGAGGCGGGATATCGTTTCCGCGTCTGGGCGACGCACGCCGACGAGTCGGTGGAGGAGGGCACGGCCCCCGCGCTCGCGGCGGTGGAGCTTGCCGTGCGCAAGGCGATGGCCGTCCCCGAGGCGCGAAGCTGGGTGCTGGCGGCCGACACCGTGATCGACCTCGACGGCGCGATCCTGGGCAAGCCCCGCGACCGCGCCGACGCGCGGCGCATCCTGGGATTGCTATCAGGGCGCGAGCACTGGGTGGCCACCGGCGTCGCGCTGCGCGCCCCCGGCGAAGGCGTGCTCACGGGGCTCGCGCAGACCAAGGTGGCGTTCCGCGCGCTCTCGCCCCGGGAGATCGAGGACTACGTCGCCACGGGCGAGCCCCTGGACAAGGCGGGCGCCTACGCCATCCAGGGGGGCGCGGCGCGCTTCGTGGCGCGCGTGGACGGGCCCCTGGACAACGTCATCGGGCTGCCCATGGACGTCGTGCGCCGCCTGCTCGTCGAGGCCGGTTGGCCGGGTCGGGCGCGTGGATGAGGGCCGCGACCTGCGGGTCACGGCTTATCCACACGCTGCGGCGCGTGGATGAGGCCGTTCTTCGCGCGGTAGCGCCGCACTCCGCTGGCGAGGAAGAGGGTGCCGCCCGCGCTGGCCGCGCCCGCGACGAGGGGCGGCACGAGGAGCACGACCCACACCTCGGATGTCGAGGGGAGGTCGCCCTGCGCCAGGAGGACCGCGATAGGGGTCGCGAAGAAGGCGAAGACGGAGAGGAACCCGCCCAGGCCGCCCACCAGGGTCGAGTAGTCCTTCCCGCGGCGGTAGAGCTGCACGGCGAGGCCGCTGGCGAGGAAGATCGCGCCGAAGAGCGTGGCCGAGAACGCGGCGGGCGTGAAGCCCCCCGTGAGCACCACGGCGGCGCCGGCCGAGGCGCCCAGGACCGTGAGCCCCGCGACGCTGCCGAGGGCCCAGAGGGTCGACTCGTCCATGGGGGAGGGGTCTCCGGCGCTTCCTACTAGAAGGTGGCGGAAAGGCCGGACGTGGCGCCGCCAGGTTCAAGGCCCCCGGCGCGTGAGGCCCCTCCCATGGCGGACGACCTCCTGAGGCCCCTCACGCTGGGCAACGTCCGCCTGCCCAACAATCTCGTCCTCTCCCCCATGGCGGGCTTCTCGGACCTGCCCTTCCGCGTCCTCTGCCGCCAGCACGGCGCAGGGCTCGTGTGCAGCGAGATGGTGAGCGCCACCAGCGTGCTGCGCGAGGTGCCGCACACGCTCCAGCGCATGAAGACGCTGGAGGCCGAGACGCCCATGAGCATCCAGCTCTTCGGGACGGACTTCGACGCCGTGCGCCAGGCCGCGGCCGACCTGGACAAGCGCTGCGCCATCGTGGGGTTCAACATGGGCTGCCCCGCGCACCAGATCCAGCGCCAGGGGTGCGGCGCCGCCATGCTGGACACGCCCGAGCTTGCGCTGCGGATGGTGGAGGCCGTGCAGGAGGGCACCGACAAGCCGCTCCTCGTGAAGATCCGCCTGGGCAACCGCGAGCGGCGCGACAGCGTGGCGTTCGTGCGCGCGCTGGAGGCGGCCGGCGCCGCGGGCGTCATCGTCCATGGCCGCACCGCCGCCATGGGCTACTCGGGGCGCAGCGACTGGGAGGAGATCGCCCGCATCAAGGCCGCCGTGGGCATCCCGGTCATCGGCAACGGCGACGTCGTGGACGGCCCCTCCGCGGAGCGCGCGCTGCGCACGGGCGTCGACGGCCTTGCCCTGGGCCGCGCCACCCTGGGCAACCCCCGCGTCTTCCGCGAGATCGCCCACTTCCTCGCCACCGGCGAGAGGCTGCCCCCCGCCAGCGCGCAGGAGCGGCTGGAGGACTTCGAGGCCTACGTCGCCATGGCGGCGGCCGTGGGCGTCGACGCCGTGCAGGTCCGGGAACAGGCCCAGCAGTTCACCCGCGGGCTGCGCGGCGGGGCCGACCTCCGGCGCGGGTTCACCGGGAACGTCCCCCTGGGGGAGATCCTTGCTCGATTCCGGGCGTTCGCGACCGGTCCGCGAAACGACCCCCTCCCGTCGGAGAACATCGTCACGGCAAGGCTTTAGTAGGGCGAGGGGGTCGCGAACGTCCATGGTGGCTGCTCGAACGCTCTTCGTGGCCTTGGCGATCCTCTCCGTGGGTCTCGCGGGCTGCATCGGAGCGAAGAACGGTGGAAAGGCCGACGTCAAGCTGGGCAACGTCACGAAGACCGACACGTTCACGACGCCCCCCGACGGCCGATCCGGCAACATCTCCGCGTTCAGCGAGACGAACAAGACGGAGACGGGCGCCGGCGGCATCGCGCACACCCACGACCTGTGGGCCGGCCGCAGCCGCGTCACCATCTTCCAGGGCCGCGTCAGCATGGACCCCACGCCGAACGACCAGAACCAGGCCACCACCTCGTTCCACATCGCGCAGCCCGGCCTCGTCTACGAAGGCACCGGCTCGGTGGAGGTCAGCATCAGCGACCCCCAGCGCAAGGTGTGCGAAGGCGCCTTCAACCTCGACGGCGGCCCCGTGTGCAGCGACCGCGTGCCCGGCGCGCCCGCCCAGGCGCCCCAGGCCCCCGACCCCACGGGCGGCGGCACCCAGTTCATGCTCAAGTACGAGCACGCCTCGTCGAGCACCTACCTCGACGCCGGCTCGCTGACCTTCGGCAAGCCCACCGTCATCAAGATCACCGACCCCAAGCAGACGGACATGCCGCACTCCACGGCGTCCCTCTGGCAGTTCCAGATCATCTCGCCCAACGCGTATGACAACACGCTGACCTTCGTCGTCAAGGTGGACATCGTCCGCAACCCGGACTTCTCCATCCCGCTCTGGCCGGCGCACCCCAACTTCTACGCCGACAAGCACACGCGCGACATCTTCGATGGCACCGCCATCTCCGTGGGCACGGGCACGCAGAGCCCCACCGCCCCCAAGGAAGCGGGCCCCGTCACGCCGCAGCGCCTCATCAGCTACGGCACGCGCTCGCTCTACGTCTGGGCCAACATCACGGACGTCACGGCCCCCAACCCGGCCACGGCGCCCACGACCTGGTTCCTCCACCACCTCAACGCGACGGGCATCTCCAACGTCACGAACCCCTTCGACAACGCGAACCACAGCGCGGACAAGAAGAACCACTTCTGGATCCTGCCCGTGAACGACAGCGACATGGACTCCCCCTACCAGAGCACCAGCCGCTGGCAGTTCGAGCTGCGCGCCGCCCTGACCACGCCGGTCATCACCTGCTACGAAGGGTGCGCCGACTACCAGGTCAAGTACACCCTGGTCATCAAGGCCAGCGACGTCGTCGAGGACCCCTCGAAGTACGAGATCTACTGCGAGGACCGCACCTGCTGAGGGCCCCCAGGCGGGGGCCCCTGGAGAGGGCGCGCACGGCAAGGCTTTAGGACCTGCAAGGGGTCGAAGCCCCCATGGCTGTGCGGGTGCTCGTCCTCGTCGCCCTCCTCGTCGGAGCCGGCTTCGCCGGCTGCATCGGCGCCAAGGACTCCGGAAAGCAGAACTCGAAGATCACGACCTCGGGCACGAACACGAGCGTCTTCACGACGCCTCCGGACGGCCGCTCGGGGAACATCTCCGCGTTCAGCGAGACCAACAAGACCGAGATGGGCGCCGGCGGCATGGCCCACACCCACGACCTGTGGGCGGGCCGCACGCGCGTGACGCTCTTCGACCAGCAGGCCATGATCAGCCCCGGCACCAGCATCCACGACCCCGCGTCGTGGGCCGAGGGCACGGCCGCCATCCTCACCGTGCCCCGCGGCCTCCTCGTCTTCGAGGGCACCGGCGCCGTGGACTTCACCATCACCGACCCCCAGCGCCACGCCTGCGAGGGCGCCATCCAGTTCCAGAACCACTTCGTCTGCACCGACGACACCACCTCCTTCGGCAGCCCCGCGCCCCCCGTCAGCGCGCCCGACCCCAGCGGCAGCGCGACGGGCCTCACGCTGCGCTATCGCAACGCCGCCACGAGCACCTGGATCGACGCGGGCCCCCTCGCATGGGGCACGCCGACGCACATCAAGATCACCGACCCCAAGCAGACGGACATGCCCCACTCCACGGCGTCCCTCTGGCAGTTCGAGGTCGTCTCGCCCAACAGCTACGACCGCACGCTGGAGTTCCACGCCAAGGCGGAGATCATCCGCGGCGACGGGCCCATCCCCCTCTGGCCGGGCCACCCGCAGTTCTACACCAACGAGACGCACGTCCGCGACGTCTTCGACGGCGACGCCACCAGCGTCAGCGGCACCACCAGCGGCATCGCCAACGGCGGCGACTCCCTGCCCATCTCGCCCAAGAAGCTCATCAGCTACGGCACGCGCAGCCTCTACGTCTGGGCGAACATCACGTCCATCTCGGCCACCAACCCCGCGACGGCGCCCGACTCGTTCTACCTCTACCACACCAACGCCACGGGCAAGGAGAACATCACGAACTCGGGCAACTCCAGCGCCTCGTCCGACAACGTGCACTTCTTCTGGGTCCTCCCGGTGCGCGACGACGACATGGACTCGCCCTACCAGGACAGCAGCCGCTTCCAGTTCCAGCTCAACGGCCAGCTCGCGAACTGCATCAACTGCGCGGACTACTCGATGAAGTACCACCTGACCATCAAGGCGTCCGACCTCGACGAGACCGGGAAGTACCACATCTACTGCTGGGACGCCAGCGACTGCTGAGCAGGCGGCCCATACCTTGAAGTGGGGCGCCGGTTTTGCCGGCTCCACTTCCACCCTGCGGAGGTAGCCTAGCCCGGTCAAGGCGTCGGTCTCGAAAACCGATGGCTTCACGGCCTCGGGAGTTCGAATCTCCCCCTCCGCGCTTTCTCCCCCCTTAGCCCGCGCGATTCCCCGGCGTCGCTTCCGCGCACCTTAAGCCAGGGCGGCAGAACTCCCGGCCGTGCGCCTGGTCCCCTTCCTGGTCGCCCTCATCTTCACGCTCGTCGCGGCGGGCTGCACCTCGGGCCCGCTGGCCGACAAGATCAGCCACGTGGGCGCGGCGAACCACGACCTCGTCTCGGCGAAGGCCTACCCCAAGCTGTACGTGGAGATCGACAGCCCGTCGGGGTACGGCCCCAACGCGGACGCGCTCTCGGCGTTCCACGACGCGCTGGCGCAGGTGAGCGGCCGCAGCGGCGCGGACGTCGTGCTGGACACCAGCGACACGTCCATCCCCGCGGAGCCGGGGCACAAGTACACCGAGCAGGAGATTCAGGACCTGGAGTCGAAGCACCGCAGCCACCACACGGGCGGCGACACGGCGGCGCTCTACATCCTCTACGTCGCGGGCGGGAACGTCGCCGACAACGGGCAGACCTCGGTCCTGGGCGAGGCGTACCGCGGCACGAGCATCGCGATGTTCAAGGGGAACGTGCAGTCGACCTCCTCCTCGGGCGGGCTCTCCACGAAGCCCTCGGAATTGTGCGTCGAGCGCGCGGTGCTCATCCACGAGTTCGGCCACGACGCGGGGCTCGTGAACCTCGGCACGCCCATGCAGACGCCCCACGAGGACTCGGGGCACCCGGGCCACTCCAGCAACCAGGGCTCCGTCATGTACTGGGCCGTGGACGGCTCCGCCTCGCTGCTCAACCTGCTCACCCCCCTGGGCGGCGGCTGCGAGCAGCAGATCCCCTGGCACTTCGACGACAACGACCTGGCCGACCTGCGCGCGCTCGCCGCGTCGTGAATCCAGAACGGAACGGTCAAGACCCGACCGGGCCTCGTCGCGGGCATGCACGACAGGCTGTACGACGAGGCCCTCACCATGAGCGTGAACAAGAACCTCGTCGACGTCACGACGCTCCTGGAGTTCGCCCAAGGAACGGAGAACGTCCTGGAGAAGGCGCGCCACATCGACCGCGCCGTGGAGCTTCTTTCAGACGTGCGCCGGCAGCTTGTCCACCTGGGCGCGCCCTAAGGCGGGGGGTCCGGGGGGCGCAGCCCCCTGACGTCTCGGTCGTCTGCTGGAACGGCTCTTTCACGTCAGGGGGGCGAGCCCCCCTGAAACCCCCCATTTTGGCCGCGCCGCAGCGCGGCCGGACGACGATTGTCATGACGTTTGTCCTGGGTCCATCGACACCGCGGCCGGAACCCGCATCCCCCTGCCCGCCCGCTCCTCGCCCCATGCCCGAGCATCCGCCCGTTCCGGGGCCGCTCGTGATGCCCAACTTCCTGGCGGTCGAGGAGGCGCTCGGCGATGTGACGTTCCCCATCGCGAAGCGCGACCTCCTGGACATCATCGGCGCGGGCGACGAGGCGCCCACGGCGCTCCTGGGGGGGCGCAACGTGGACCTGGCAGACCTCGTGGCCGAGCTTTCCGAGGACTACTTCGAAAGCGAGGAGGACTTCCGCGCCGCCATGGAGCGGCGCTTCGCCGCGCTGCCCAACGACCCCGACCCCGAGCCGCTCCCCACGGGCCCCCAATCGGGCTGGCAGGCGGACGCCGGGCCCGGAGCGGCGGGCGGCGCCGACGAGTACGTGGAGCCTCCCGAAGGGCTCTGAGGGCGCCGCGTGGCCGGTTTGTTCCAGAACGGGCTAACCGCCGCCAGGGTCCCCGGGCATCGGGTCACTCCCATGGCCAACCAGGACCGGAACCAGCAGAAGGGCAACCAGGGCAACGCGAACATTGGCGAGGAGAAGGAGAACGTCCAGAACCAGCAGGGCCGCAACCTGCAGCAGGGCCAGAGCCAGGGCCAGAACCGCAGCAACCTCGGCGGCTCCCAGAACGTCGGCCGCCAGGGTGGCCAGGGGCAGCCCGGCTTCCAGGGCTCCCAGCAGCAGAACAAGGGCTCCATGGGCTCCCAGGAGAGCGAGGAGTCCGAGTCCGAGACGGACGAGTGAGCCTCCCGCCATCCAGCGCCGGGCGGCGCCCCCTCAGTACGAGATGGGGATGCCCGGCGCGCCTTTCTTCTCGTATTCGTCCTCGGTGTAGTGCTTGATGGGCTTCGCCGGGACGCCGCCCCACACCTCGTGGGCCGGGATCTTCGTCCCCTTGGGCACGAAGCTCATGGCGCCCACCGCGCTGCCGTCGCCGATCTCGACGCCGGGGCCGATGACCGTGTTGATGCCGATGACCGCGCGCTTGCCGACGCGCACGGCCTGCGCCTTCACCATGCCGTTCTCCACGAGGTGCGCGACGAGCTTCGCGTCGCCGCCCACGACGGACTTGTCCTCCAGCACGAGGAGGTTGTGGTCGTTGAGGCGCGCCGTGTTGACGTACACGCCCTTGCCGATCTTCGCGCCGTTGGCTTTGAGGTAGTACGTCCACAGGGGCGTCGCGCGCATGGCCTCGCCGCAGAAGATGCGCACGACGCTGATGCTCGCGTTGTAGCTGCCCCAGCGGATGACGGTCCACGAGTAGTCGTGGAGCACGTGCTCGCCCGGGTCGGTGCGCCAGCGCATGAGGCGGTTCCACCCCGCCGAGAGGAACATGAGGAAGACGGCGAAGAGGATGTACGCCGGGATGAGGCTCGTCGCGACGATCACGTAGCGGCCGTAGGGCTCCAGCACGCCGAAGTTGCGCGAGCGCGCCAGCGTGAACTGCCAGAAGAGGAGCGCCGGCAGCACGGCGAGGCCGAAGAGGGCCGACTGCGAGACGAGGAGCAGGGAACCCCCCAGCGCGGTGCGCGCCATGACGCCGGGCTTCACCATCCGGCCCGCGCCTCCGCAAGGAGCGCCTTCACGCGCTCCATGATGTCATCCGTCGCGTCGCGCATCCGCTGCTTGTCCTCCGCGTCCGCGGGCTTGAGATCAAGCCGGAGGGGCGCGCCCACGACGAGGCGCACGCGGCACCCGAAGCGCGGGAGGCGGACGTGCCGCGGCCAGAACGAGGAGGTGTCGATGCCCAGGGGCACGACGGGGGCGCCGGAGAGTGCGGCGATGCGCGCGACGCCGGTCCTGCCGCGGCGCACCTGCCCGGGCCGGCTGCGCGTGCCCTCGGGGAAGACGCCCACGACCCTGCCCTCGCCCAGCGCACGCACGGCGGCGGAGACGGCGCCCTCGTTGCCGCCCGACTCGCGGTCCACCTTGATGCAGCCGAAGGCCCCCATGGCGAGGCGGCCCGCCGCGTTGCGGAAGAGGTCGCCCTTGGCCATCCAGTAGGTGGGGCGCGGGATGGCGTCGTTGATGAGGATGGGGTCGGCCCACGAGAGGTGGTTCGACGCGACCAGGGCGGGCCCCGCGGCGGGGACGTGCTCCAGGCCTTTGGTCTGGAGGCGCGCGAGGGCGCGCACGGGCCCGCGGGCGGTGAGGGAGAGGAAGCGGTACGCGGGCGTCGCCGACCTCCAGTCGGGGCTCGCGTGCCAGCTCATGCCGCCGGGACCCGCCTGGGGGCTTTAGAACCCTGCGCTGGAGGGGCTCCGTCTTTTTGGGGCCCCCTGGTCCAGGGTCCAAAGAACGCGACGAGCGCCACGAGCGCGAAGGACGCGACGACGAAAGACGCCGTCGCGACCTTGGCGCTCTTCGCGCTCGTCGCGTTCTTTGGACCCTTGACGAGAGGGTACAATTCCGAGAATCCCTAGCACGCCCCTTGTCCCTTCGAGGTTTGCCGGAGCGGGTTCAAGTCCCCTCTGTCGGTGGTCCCCTCCGGACATGACCATGCGACACTCCCATGCGTTCCTGGCGCTCCTTGCCGTCGCGCTGCTGGCCCTTGCGGGCGGCGCCGCGGCCGCGGGCAGCCCCCCGAAGCTCACCGAGGAGGGCGGCAAGATCGTGCTCTCCAACGACCAGGTGCAGGTCTGGCTGAAGGACAAGAAGCCCACCCTGCGCGTCCTGCCCCCTGCGGCGAAGGACGAGAACGCCACCGGCGCGTTCACGTACCGCTTCCTCGACGTCGTGGAGTACCGCGACCTGGACGGCAACGGCGCGCCCAGCCCCGGCGAGGTCGTGCAGACGCTCAACCTCGACCGCGCGGACGGCTGGACGCTGAACCGCACCTCCTCCGACACGGTCGCCGTGCTCAACATGACGCTGGCGGACGACGTGAAGGCCGCCAACGCGCCCGACCTGCCCAAGCCCCCCGTGGGCCTCCCCGCGGACCGCGCGGCGCAGGTGAGCCTCGTCTTCACGCTACGCGGCGACGACGCGACGACGCTGGCGGGCCTCGCGAACCTCTCGGTGCGCGCCTCCTCCGTGGAGTCCGACCTCGTCGTCGCCAAGTGGCCCTTCCTCGACGCGGCCAACGACCGCCTCGCGCTGGAGAGCGACGTCACGGGCTCCGCGAAGGCGCTCAACTCCTCGGGCGTCGAGTCCGCCGCCGTCTCTTCGCCCAACGGCACCGCGCTGGGCTCGCTCTCGTGGACCACGATCGCGCAGGGCAAGACCGCCGCGGGAAGCCCGGTAGCCGTGCCCGTGCGCGCCGCGCTGGAGCCGCAGACCGACGCCACGGGCGCCGCCACCGGCGTCACGCGCCTGGCGCTGACCTACGACGCGCCCGCCGTCGCGAGCCTCGCGCACCAGGGCACCGTGGGCCTCTTCCCCACGACGGTCCTGGGCGCCACGGGCATCGCGGGCTCGAGCGCCTCGAAGCTCACGCCCGGGCCCGGCGTCGTCCTCGCCGTGGGCGCGGCCGCCGTCGCGGCCTTCGCGCTGCGGCGCCGATGAGGCTGGACTGTCCCAAGGGGTACAACAATCGCTAACCCCCCTTGGGGGCGACGGCGGGGCAAGGACGGACTCCCCGTGAAGTTCCCCCGCACCCTCCTCGCCGTCGCCCTCTCCTCCCTCCTCGTCCTCACGCTCCTGCCCACCGCCACGCCGGCGGCCCCCGGGCCCGAGCGCGCCATGTTCGTCTTCCCCGCCTCGGCGGACCGCACGACGCCCGCCGCCGCGGTGCCCCCCAACGTCCCCACCACGGGCGGCTGGATCGGCCCCGGCGCGCACCTCCTCATCACGTTCGACTCGGTCCCGGGCACCATCTTCGGCTGCACGGCCAACTACCTCTGGAAGGCCGGCACCACGACCTACCTGGGCGCCGCGGGCCACTGCTACATCCCGCCTGGCACCACCGCGACGCACGGCACCGGCGCCGACTACAACCCCTCCGGCACGCACGTGCGCGTCTGCGTCTCGGGCTGCGAGTTCGGCGGCGAGACCGGCTTCATCATCCAGGGCACCACCGTCGCCTTGGGCGCCGTCGCCTACGGGCGGCAGACCGCGTCGGACGGCGACATCGGCAACGACTTCGGCATCGTCGCCATCCCATCGAGCCAGATGTCGCGCACGACGCCCACCATGCCCGTCTGGAACGGCCCCACCTCGGGCAGCCCCGGCGTCGGCCTGGGCGCCGTCTGCTTCTACGGCAACGCCGCGGGCCTGGGCGAGACGGTCGCCACCAAGGCGCGCGCGGGCGTCGTGACGGTCATCGGCACCAAGGCCTGGAACGCCGTGCTCCCCGTGTTCGAGGGCGACTCCGGCTCCGCCCTGGAGCGCTGCACCGCCGACGCGTCGGGCGCCGTCCACGGCACCGCCGCCGTGGGCATCGTCACGCACCTCACCGTGGGCCAGAACACCGCGGCGGGCACCACCATGGCCCGCGCCGAGCAGATGGCCACCGAGGCCGGCCTCACCATCACGCCGGTGCTCTCGGCGATCTGAGGCCCTGCCCTTGCTCGCTGGGGGACGGCGTCCCCCAGGCGAAAGACCGCAGGCGAGAACAATCAGGGTCGGCTGCCCCAAGCCTTTATCTCGGGCCCACCCGTGAGGGAGCCCCATGGTCCTGGACGCCCTGGGCGAGAGCCTGCGAACCACGCTCGCCAAGATCGCCAAGACGGGCACCATCGACGAGAAGTCCATCAAGGAGATGGTGCGCGACATCCAGCGCGCGCTCCTCCAGGCCGACGTCAACGTGAAGCTCGCCCTCAAGCTCACGCGCGAGATCGAGCGGCGCGCGCTCTCGGAGAAGCCCTCCTCGTTGGCGGGCGCCCGCGAGCACGTCGTCAAGATCGTGTACGAGGAGCTGGTCAAGGTCCTCGGCACCGCGCGGGAGATCAAGCCAGGCAAGAAGCAGACCGTCATGATGGTCGGCCTCTACGGCCAGGGCAAGACCACCACCACGGGCAAGCTGGGGAAGTGGTTCAGCAAGAAGGGGCTCAAGGTCGGCTTCATCGCGGCCGACGTGCACCGCCCCGCCGCCTACGAGCAGCTCAAGACGCTCGCGCAGCAGTCCAACTCCCTCTTCTACGGCGAGCCCGACGCGTGGAAGGGGCAGGAGAAGGACGAGACCGAGATGCAGCTTGGCGGCCGCGTCGCGGCGCAGATCGTCGAGCGCGGCCTCAAGGAGCTTCGCCCCAAGTGCGACGTCGTCATCGTCGACACCGCGGGCCGCGACAAGCTGGAGGAGGGCCTCATCGAGGAGATGAAGGAGGTCTTCAACGTCGCGAAGCCCGACGAGAAGTTCCTCGTCATCGACGCGCAGGTGGGCCAGCAGGCGGGGCCCCAGGCGCGCGCGTTCCACGAGGCCGTGCAGGTCACGGGCGTCATCGTCACGAAGCTCGACGGCACGGCCAAGGGCGGCGGCGCGCTCTCCGCCGTCTCCGAGACGCAGGCCCCCGTCATGTGGATCGGCGTGGGCGAGAAGATCGACGACCTGGAGAAGTTCGACTCCGCCCGCTTCATCTCGCGCCTCCTGGGCATGGGCGACATCCAGACGCTCCTGGAGAAGGCGCAGGAGGCCGTGGGCGAGGACGCCGAAGAAGCCGAGGACATGGCCAAGAAGATCATGACCGGCCGCTTCTCCCTCGTCGAGATGCGCCAGCAGATGGAGATGCTCTCCGGCATGGGGCCCCTCTCCAAGGTGCTCGACATGCTGCCGGGCCTGGGCGCCGCGCGCGCGAAGATGCAGAACGCGCAGATGGAAGCGACCCAGAAGAAGTTCGAGCAGTTCAAGATCGTCATGTCCTCCATGACGCGCTACGAGATGGAGAACCCCGGAGAGATCAAGTCCAGCCGCATCCGCCGCATCGCGCGCGGCGCGGGCGTCGAGGCGAAGGACGTGAAGGACCTCCTCGCCTACTACGAGACGTCCAAGAAGACGATGAAGGGCATCGCGGGCAACAAGAAGATGCAGCGCAAGCTCATGGCGCAGTTCAAGATGGACGGCATGGACGGGCCCTGAGCCTTATTCCTGGGGGAATCCCCCTCTGCGGCCCTCGCCTGCGGGGCCTCTTCCGGAGCGGGCGGGCCCGGGGAAAAAGACGGGGTGCCGGGGCCCGGCGCCCCAAGGGCCCTCCTGCCGGGCGTTCGTTCCTCAATTGTTATCCCCCCTCGTCCCAACGCCCCTGGTCGTCCATGGGCGATCGCCGATTCGCCGCGCCCTACCGCGCGATCCGCGACGCGCCCGACCCCTTGGCGGCCACCGCGCGCCTCAGCGACGACGAGGTGGTCCAAGCCCTCGCCCACGCGAGCCGCGAGCGAGATCCCTACGCCGCCAACGTGCTGGCCAGCGAGGCGATGAACCGCATGCGCCGCGCGCGGCTGGTCAACGAGCACATCGGGGAGGGCGTCTGCGTGCTCACCGCGGAGGGCGTCATCCAGAGCATGAACCCGGCCGCGAGGCGCCTCCTGGCCTGGCGCGCCGAGGACGTCGCGCGCGGCATCCCCCACGAGAGGCTGCACGTCAACGGCCCCTGCTGCGTGTGCCGCTCCATGGCCGCGATGGAGCCCTGCGAGTCCGACGAGGAGGCCTTCGCCACGCGCCTGGGCCTCGCGACGCCCGTGTCCTGCGTCGTGGCGCCGGTCCTGGTGGAGGGCCTCTGCGAGGGGTTCGTGCTGGCGTTCCGCGACATGCGCGAGCGCCGCGCCGCCGAGGCGGACCACGCAGGCTGGACCGCGCTCATGGAGGCGTTCTACCACCTGCACGACACGCTGGGCATCGGCCTCGTCATCACCGAGGGGCCGCGCCTGCACTACGCCAACGACGCGTTTCGCGCCATGGTGGGCCGCTCGCTGGAGGAATTGAGGGGAACGCGTGATCTCCTGACCCTCGTCCCGCCCGGGGAGCGCGACAGGCTGGAGCGCGCGATGGGCGTGCCCATGCCCCAGCGCCCGGTGCGCGCGACGCTCCTCGCGCGCGAGGGCGCGCGCGTGCCCGTGGACCTCTACGTGGCCATCGCCAAGGGGTCGACGCCGCAGGGCGAGCCGCGGTTCGTGTGCCTCGTGCAGCGGCGCGACGTCACGCCACGAGCTTGAGGTTCCGCAGGAGCCCCAGGAGCGAGCCCACGAGGCCGAGGATGCCCGCGATGGTGCCCGCGAGGCCGGCGAAAAAGATGAGCACGATGCTGAACGCGAGCCCGAGGATCGCGCCTTCGGTGGGCTTCGTGCGCATGTTGGCGAAGGCCAGGAGGAGGAAGACGCCGAAGACGAGGGCGACGGCGTAGCCGAAGACGGCGGACGCGTTGCTGGCGACGGCGAAGCCGGGCAGGCCGATGTTGTCGCCCGCCAGCTGGAGGAGCACCGTGAGCGTGCCGAAGCCCAGCGCGCAGATGGCGGCCAGGAGGACGAGGAGCCGGTCCGTGCCGATGCGCTCCAGGGCGTTGCCCCAGGTCTGCGCGGGCTCTTCCGTGGGCTCTCCGGCGAGGGTCATGGCCAGGCAGACGGGCGGGCGGGTTTGAGCCCTTCGAGACGTTCATCGAACCGTGGGCCGGAACCGGCCTGGGCTCCGCCGACGAGGGTGGGGCCATGCGCTCGCAGCCCGCAGCCTGGGCCGCCTCCCTCCTGGCGGGCCTCCTGGGGTGGATCGCGGGCCCCAGCCTGGCCGCGCTCCTGCCCGCGGCGTCGCGGGCGCCGCCCCTGGCCTTCGCCCTCTCCCGGGGGCTCGCCTGGGGCCTGGCCGGCGCGACGCGGGCCCTCCTGGCCCCGGGCCACCCCAATCTTCAAGCGGCGGACGCCCCTGAGCGAAATCCATGCCCACCCGCGACGAGGTCCTGGCCGCCCTGAAGGAGGTCTACGACCCCGAGATCCCGGTGAACATCGTGGACCTGGGCCTCGTCTACCGCGTCGACTTCCCGACGCCGGAGACCGTGGACATCGACATGACGCTCACCGGGATGGGCTGCCCCGTGGGCCCCGCCATGGTGGAGATGGTCCGGCAGACCGCCCTCATGGTGCCCGGCCTCACCGACGCCAGGGTCAACCTTGTCTGGCGCCCCGCGTGGGACCCCAAGAAGGCGACCGAGGACGGCAAGGTCATGCTCTCCGCCATGGGCGTGCGCGTGGACTGAGCCTTGTCAAGTCGCGGTGGCGGCCTCGCGCTGGGATAACCCTCCGTATCCATCCAGCCAGGAGAATTCCGAGGTCGGGATCAGCGCCCAATGCATGGTCACGTTGGCCGCAACGCCGTCGGTCAGGCGCAGCTTGGCGGCCCAGGGGCGGCCTTCGTTCGTGAGCACGACCCCGAGCGTCACGCCGCTGATGGGCAGGCCGAAATCCGTCTCGTGGGCTTCCCAATGGACGGAATCCGTCACGTTGTACGCCAGCGAGCCGCCGGGGAACGCCGGCAGGTCCACCCGCCAACTCACCCTCTCGTGGCAGCGGGTCTCGCCCGGATCGAACTCGTCCGACGCCGTCGGGGTCGCCACGGTCAGCAACACCTTGGCCGACCTTTCCGCCATACGGGGCGGCGCAGGGTCGTCGAAGAGCTGGCCCGTGCGCGCGTCGACGAACGCCCACACCCGGTGCGAAGGATCGGCCCCTGAGATGCCAATCCGCCAGAAGGGCCCCGGGTGGCTCTCCCAGAAGGGGCGCCAGCAGGCCCAGTCGCGGCCGTCCATGAGGACGAACGCCATGGAGGCCCCGGGGCCGTCGAGGATCCTCGCCAGGGTGGCGTTCGCGCGCACCGCGGCGGCCGCCTGGGACGAGTCCAGCGAGAAGTCCCCGACAGGGGGCGGTTGCGAAAAGGGCCAATCGAACCACGTCTGATGCTCCGTGGCGTTGTAGGCCGTGCTCAGGATGCGCAGCTCGTAAGGCATCGCGTAGACCGTGACGAATTGGTCCGGCTTGTCGAGCGACGTGAAGGCGTATGTCCAGCTCCAGTCGCGCCCTTCGCTTCCCGCGATGCCGATGAGCTTGGCGCCGCGGCTCCACTTCCTCGCCTCCTTGTAGGCGGCCTCCAGGCTGGACTTCGCCGTGTCGTGGCGTGCCGGCGGGCCCGTCACGTCAAGGCACCCTGGTGCTATCAAAAGCAGCGCCAGCAGGGCTGGCAGCCATGGCTTCCGTCGCTCTCCCTCGCGGTGGGGCGACGGGGGTCGGGTCCTGAGCCTCACGGGGGCCGCAGCGGCCCCCCGCATAATAGAGTTGTAACTCGCGCCCTCGGCCGCAAGGAGATTTCCACCTTGGGCGCGGGTCGAGCGGGGAGCCGCAGGCGCGGCTCCCAAGCGGTCGCCCGTCCGGGATCGACGACGCGGGACGGTCCGCCTCCGCGCCCCTCCGAGGGGTGAAGGCTTAAGACGCGCACCCCCGTCCCGCCTCACGTGAACCACTTCCTGACGGGCGCTTCCGACGAGGAGGCCATGCTTCGCGCGCTCGACGTGAAGAGCGTCGACGACCTGTTCGCGGACGTCCCCCAGCAGGTGCGCACGAAGCTCAAGCTGCCCGCGGGCCGCAGCGAGCAGGAGGTCTTCCGCGAGATGAAGGCCATGCTCGCGCGCAACGCGGACTTCGACAAGAGGCCCCACTTCCTGGGCGCGGGGAGCTATCAGCACTACGTCCCCCAGGCCGTGCTGCCCCTCATCCTGCGCGGCGAGTTCTACACCTCGTACACGCCCTACCAGCCCGAGATCCTCCAGGGCTACCTCCAGGCGATGTTCGAGTACCAGACCTACGCCACGCGCCTGCTGGAATTGGAGGTCAGCAACGTCTCCATGTACGACGGGCCCACCGCGCTGGCGGAGGCGGCCATGATGGCCGTGCGCGCGAACCGCGGGAAGAAGGTGCTCCTGCCGCGCAACCTCTCGTGGGAGAAGAAGAGCATCGTGAAGAACTACCTCGCGGGCCTTGCGGTCCAGATCGAGGAGTTCGGCTTCGACGCCACGAGCGGCGAGATGGACCTCGCGGACCTGGAGCGCCGCGTGACGCCCGACACCGCGGCCGTCGTGCTCCAGAACCCCAACTTCTTCGGCGTCTGGGAGAGCAGGGCCGCCGACGTGCGCGTCCTGCTGGACCGCAAGGTGCCCAAGGCGTTCTACGTCGTGGACGTGGGCGACCCCTTCAGCCTCGGCCTCGCGCGCGGGCCCGGCGCCTACGGCGCGGACGTCGCGGTGGGCGAGGGGGGCGCCATCGGCAACCACCCCAGCTTCGGCGGGCCCGCGCTGGGCATGTTCGCCACGCGCTGGGAGCACGTGCGCAAGATGCCCGGCCGCATCGTGGGCGAGACGGTGGACAGCCACGGCCAGCGCGCGTATTGCCTCACCTTCAGCACGCGCGAGCAGCACATCCGCCGCGACAAGGCCACGTCCAACATCTGCTCCAACGAGGCGCTGAACGCGCTGGCGTTCAGCGTCCACCTGGCGCTCCTGGGCGAGCGCGGCTTCCGCGAGGCGGCGGAGACGTGCGCCGCCCGCGCAGCCGAGGCGCGCCAGGTCCTCTCCCGCGCGGCGGGTGTCACGCCCGCCTTCCGCGGCGCGCACTTCCACGAGTTCGTCCTCCGGCACGAGCGCCCCGTTGCCGAGCTGGAGGCGAAGCTGCAGAAGGCCGGCCTGCGCGGCGGGCTCGACCTCACCGCCCAGCTCCCCGAGCTTGGGCACGCGAGCCTCTGGTGCGCGACGGAGATGCACACGCCTGACGTCCTCGCCCGCCTCAAGGAGGCGATCGCGTGAGCCCGCGGCAGCACAAGGACGGCAGCCTGCCGCAGTTCCGCCAGGCGAAGTGGCACACGCCCACGCTCTTCGAGATGGACCGGGGCGAGGTGGGCGACCACTACAGCGCGGGCGCCAAGGGCGGCGACCGCGTGCCCGCCGCGCTCGCGCGCGACCGCGTGGGTCTCCCCACCCTCGCGCAGGTGGACGTGGTGCGCCACTACACGCGCCTCTCGCAGAAGAACATCGGCGTGGACACGAGCTTCTACCCCCTGGGCTCGTGCACCATGAAGCTCAACCCCAAGGTCAATGATATCATCGCCACGCTGCCCGGCAGCGCGGAGCTTCACCCGTACTACGGCGACGAGCACTCGCAGGGCGCGCTCCAGGCGATCTTCGAGCTCCAGGAGATCCTCAAGGAGGTCAGCGGCATGGACGCGGTCACGCTCCAGCCCGCCGCCGGCGCGCAGGGCGAGTGGACGGCGCTCCTCATGGCGAAGGCGTACCACGAGGAGCGCGAGCCGGGCAAGCGCACGGAGATCATCGTGCCCGACAACGCGCACGGCACGAACCCCGCCAGCGCCGCCATGGCCGGCTTCAAGGTCGTGAGCATCCCCTCCGCGCCCGACGGCGGCGTGGACGTGGAGGCGCTCAAGGCCGCGCTCTCGCCGCGCACGGCCGCGTTCATGATCACGAACCCCTCGACGCTGGGCATCTTCGAGCGCAACATCCTGGAGATCGCGAAGCTCGTGCATGGCGCGGGCGCGCTGCTCTACTATGACGGCGCGAACTTCAACGCCATCATGGGCGTGACGAGCCCCGGCGCCATGGGCTTCGACATGGTGCACTTCAACCTCCACAAGACCATGACGATCCCCCACGGCGGCGGCGGCCCCGGCAGCGGGCCCGTGGGCGTCAAGGCGCGCCTCGCGCCCTATCTTCCCGTGCCCGTCGTCGAGAAGCGCGGGGAGAAGTACGTCGCCGAATACCACCGCGCCAAGAGCATCGGGAAGGTCAAGGCGTTCCACGGGAACTTCATGGGGTACGTGCGCTCGCTGGTCTACGCCAAGATGATGGGCGGCGATGGGCTCACCGCCGCCTCCAAGCGCGCCGTGCTCAACGCGAACTACATGCGCAAGGTCCTGCTGGAGCGCATCCCCGGCGTGGAGATGCCCTACCAGGAGCTTCGCATGCACGAGTTCGTCCTCTCGGCCACCAAGGCGAAGAAGGAGAAGGGCGTCCGCGCGCTGGACGTGGCGAAGCGCCTGCTGGACTACGGCTACCACGCGCCCACGGTCTACTTCCCGCTCATCGTGGACGAGGCCATCATGGTCGAGCCCACGGAGACGGAGAGCAAGGAGACCATGGACCGCTTCTGCGACGCCATGGCCCACATCCTCAACGACGAGGACCCCGAGGTCGTGCGCGCCGCGCCGCACAACACGGCCGTCGGGCGCGTCGACGAGGTGCGCGCCGTGAAGGAGCCGCGCCTCACCTTCGACATGCATCCCAAGCAGGAAGAGATCGGGAAGCCCGTCTGAGCGCCGGAAAAGGGGAAGGCCCTTGCACCAGGGCCCATCCTCGTCCTCCCGCATGGAAGACGAGGCGCTGATGGACCTCGGCCTCGAGGTCACCTCGTGGGCGAACGTCGTCCTGGGGCTCGGGATGGTCCTCACCAGCTACTTCGCCCGCGAGGCCACCGCGACGCAGGACCACGCCACGCTGGCGGTCGGGCTCTTCGTCGCCGTGCTGGCCGCCTTCGACGCGTGGGCCGCCTGGCGCGGCCGCGGCGCCGCCGCGCTCTGGCCCAGCGTCGCCAACGCGGTCCTCGGCGCGGGCCTCGCGTACTACCTCTGGTGGAGCGGCGCGGAGGGCTCCTTCCTCTACGTCGCGGGCGGAGCCTCGGTGGCCATCGCCATCGTCGCGCTCTACGACGTGTGGGCCTCGCTGCAGGCGCCCTCGCGGAGCCGGCCCATGACGTAGGGAGGGGGCCTCGTTCCGGGGGCCCGGCGATGCCCTGAAATGGGGGCGGCGCGGAGGCTGTTAGCTGGTCGATCCCCGTGCGCCTGGTCGTGACCCACCTCACCCGGATGAAAGGGGGCCACGTCTGCGTCGCGGGCCAGGACGTGAGGGGCGGCGCGTCGGTGCGCCCCGTCCTCCAGGGCCAGCGCCTTCCGCGATCCGCGCTGAGCGCCGAAGGCGGCCCCTACGGGATCGGCGGGATCGTGGAGCTCTCCGGCGCGAGGCCCTGCGGACGCGCCCCCGAGGTCGAGGACTACGCCTACGTCCACGCGCAGCGCGTCGGATCGCTGGACGCGACGCGGTTCTGGCAGGCGCTCGCGCGCGTCGCGCGCCCCTCGCTCCAGGCGATCTTCGGCCCGGAGATGGAGCCCCAGGGGAGGACCGCCGCGCTTCCCCTGGGGAAGGGCGCCGCGTCGCTGGGCGTGCTGGCGCCGCGGTCGCGGCCCGTGCTCACATTCTTCGACGACCACCCGAGGCTCAGCTTCCGCGACGAGATGGGACCCTTGGACGTGGCGCTCACCGACGTCCGCCTCGTGCAGGCCGACCACGCGGCGCTCGACCCGAGGGCCGTCGAGACGCTCCGGAAGCTCCTTGCCGCCGGGGAATGCCTTCTCTGCGTCGGCGTCGGACGCCCGTGGGCGCGGGAGGAGGGCGAACCGCCCCGGCACTGGCTCCAGGTCAACAACGTCCACGTCCCGGGGACCGTGGACTGGAGCGCCTAGAGGTGGCGGACCTCGATGGGGCCCCACTTGCTCGCGAGGTGCTCGACGACGAGGCGGCGGTGGCACTGGTGCGGCTTGTCCTCGCTGCACAGGAGCGCGGTGGGCACCGAGAAGAGCGAGCGCGGGATGCGCTCCTCCACCTTGCGCTCCGCCATGAGAGCGAGGAAGCGGCGCTCGTAGTCCGGCCACGAGGCGCCCTCCTTCTTGTAGGAATCGAGGAGCTCCTGCGTGGGCGCCAGGAGCGGCTCGTGGACGTACTCGGCGCCGCAGATCTCGCGCAGGAAGTAGCGCAGGTCGTCCTTCTTCGTGAACCCGGCCAGCTGCGAGACGTTGTTCAGCCTGACGTCCACGAGGCGCCGGATGCCCGCCTTCCTCAGCCGTTCGAAGAACTCTTCGGCGGATTTCTTCGTGAAACCGATTGTGGCGATCTCCATGCGGGTTCCTCGGACGGGTCGAGAATCGAGCGTTGCCTCGCGCGGCTCTCCTTGGCGTGCAGCGCGGCTTCGGTCTCCACGGAGCCGTCGCCCCGGACGTGCCGGACGTCCACGCCGCGCTCGCGCAGGACGCGGGAGAGGAGGAGGTGGCGGTGGCACTCGGAGGGGTCCTCCTCGCTGCACAGGAGCGCGACGCGATAGCGGCGGGCCCAGACGCCCAGGCGCTCCAGGCCGGCCTCGAACGAGGGCGAGCGCGCCATCTTCCAGTAGAGCGCGTGCCCCTCCTCGTCGTAGCTCTCGGGGTCCTCAGGGCGCCCCCCAAGCTCGCGCCCCAGGAAGACGTAGTGGATCTTCTCCGCCAGCAGCCGGGCCTCCAGCGGCTCGCGGTTGAAGTGCGGCGAGAACCTTGAGTAGGGGCTGGAGCGGACGTCGGCGACCACGTCGATCTCGTGCATCCGCAGAAGCTCGACGAGCCTCTCCACGGGGGCGCTGGAATGGCCGATGGTCCACACGTCCAGAGCCCGGGCCATGAGGTCGCCGGTTCGGGCTACTGCGCGCGGCTACTTAATCGTCCCCTAGGGGGCGGCGGAGAGGGCCACGGCCGGGCGGCTTCCACTGCATTTCAAGGCCCGTCGCCGCCATGCGGCGGCGTGGAGCGTCGCATCGGCCTCGTGGTGAACCCCGTCGCCGGCCTCGGGGGCGCCGTGGGCCTCAAGGGGACGGACCGCAAGGCGGAGGAGGCCCTCGCGCTGGGCGCCAAGGAGCGCGCGCACTCGCGGGCCGTCGCGTTCCTGCGCGCCCTGGGGGAGGACGCCACCGTGCTCACGGCCGCCGGCCGGATGGGCGACGCCGCGTGCGAGGAGGCGGGCGTCTCCTCGCTGGTGGTGTACGCGCCGCGCGAGCCCACGACCGCGGAGGACACGACCGCGGCGGCGCGCGCGCTGGCGGAGGCTGGCGTCGACCTCCTCGTCTTCGTCGGGGGCGACGGCACCGCGGCCGACGTCGCGCGGGGGCTCGACGGCACGGGCGTCCCGGCGCTGGGCGTGCCCGCGGGGGTCAAGATGTACAGCGCCGCGTTCGCGGACACGCCGGAGGCCGCGGCCATCGTCGCGCGGACGTTCGACGCGACGCAGGCGCGCGAGGTGCTGGACATCGACGAGGACGCCTTCCGGCGCGGCGAGCTGAGGGTCGCCCTGCGCGGGGCGCTGCGCGTGCCCACCCACGCGCGCGTGCAGGCGGGCAAGGTCGCGGGCGAGGACGACGAGGTGGAGGTGGAGACGCTGGCGCGCGCCGTCGCGGAGTCGCTGGAGCCGGGGCACACCTACGTGCTGGGCGCCGGGACGACGATGCACGAGGTGAAGCGCGCGCTGGGCGTCGCGGGCACGATGCTGGGCCTCGACGTCGTGTGGATCGACGAGGAGGGGAAGCCCCATCTTCTCGTGGCGGACGCCCGGGAGCGCGACCTGCTGGAGCTTCCGCAGGGGCTGGAGGTGGTGGTGTCGCCCATCGGCGCGCAGGGCTTCTTCCTGGGGCGGGGCAACCTGCCGCTGACGCCCGCGGTCCTCGCGCGCCTCGCGATCCCTTCGGACGTGCGCGTCGTCGCGACGCCCTGGAAGCTCCTCATGACTCCCGCCCTCAAGGTGGACACGGGGGACGCCGCGCTCGACGCGCGCTTCCCGCCCTTCATCCCCGTCCTCACCGGGCACGGGCAGACCAAGATGATGCGCATCGCCCGATAGGAACGAAACCCAACGATGGGGCGGATTGGCATGGCGCGCGAGGCCCGCCCCAGGGGAAAACCGGGTCGAACCTAGTAGCTCACTAGTCCATGGATCAAACTCATATGGGCGAGTGCCCATGCGATTCCCGGGCACAATGGGCTTTACGGAAGTCGTCTACAAGATCCGGAGCGATCTCTATCCGCTCTGCACCTACACCGAGGCGCACCCCGACGTGAAGGCCGTCGTCAACCAGACCTCCTGGGACGACGACACCGGGCAGGGCAAGTCGGTGATCACTCTCCTGGGACCCGAGGAGAAGCTCGGGCCCCTCGTCGAGGCGCTCACACCGGTCCACGACCGCATCGAGACGCTGGCGCAGTCCAAGGAGCAGCTCGTCCTGCGCACGCAGGCGCGGCTGGACACCATGAAGAAGGCGGGCAACCCCGCCGCCTTCTCGCTGGACTACTTCGGCGAGGACGCGGTGGCGCAGCCCGCGCTGATGAAGGACGGCTACCTGCACGTCCGCCTCCTCGTCGCGAGCCGCGTCGACCTCGCGGACCTCCTCGCGCACTACGAGAAGGGCGTGAAGGAGGGGCGCTGGAGCGACTTCAAGCTCATGCGCATCGACGAGTTCGACCCCGAGTCGCAGATCGCCGGCGCGTTCACCGAGAACCTCACGCAGAAGCAGCTCGAGGTCATCAAGACCGCCCTCGCGCTGGGCTTCTACAACACCCCGCGTGATATCACGCTGGACGACCTCTCCAACATCTTCGGCATCAGCAAGGCCGCGGTCCACAACCGCCTCCAGGCCGCCGAGCGGAAGGTCATCGCGAAGTTCTTCGGCTGAAAACCGGCAGAATGCCGGCAGAGATGATTGTTCGTTCGTTCCGAGCAATCATCAGGGCCGGGGGATCCCCGCCGAAGGCGGGGCGTCGCCCAACGCGCGAGCGAAGCGAGCGCGTCGTTGGGGGCCGCAGGCCCCCAGCTTCACCACCGCCGAACGCCGGCCCCCAGGGGGCCGGCGTTCGGCGGAAGCCCAACAGTCAAGCACTCCTTATGGGGTTGCCTGGCGTCCTTGGGTCTGAGACCATGCGAGCCGCCCACTTCCCCCTCGCCATCGTCCTCGTGCTGCTCGTGTCCGCGTTCGCGCCCACGCTGCCGCACGCCTGGGCCGCCAGCTCCACCGAGCGCTACACCGTCGAAGGCGCCGTCCTCTCGGACGCGGGCGCGCCCATCGAGGGCGCCAGCGTCAGCGCGTACGTCTCCGACGGCACGTTCTCCGCCAACGACCAGGCGACGACCGACGCGCACGGCGCGTTCTCGCTCCTGCTGCCCGCGGGCGAGGGGAGCGTCAGCGTGTTCTACGCCAAGTGGCGCGCCTCGGACGGGCAGCCGATCAAGGTGGGGGGCAACGTGAGCGGGCTCGCGTTCACGCTGAAGACGCCGCCGCCCAAGACGGCCATCGTCTCGGGCCGCGTGCTCGACGCCAGCGGCGCGCCCGTGGAGGGCGCCACCGTGCGGCTCACGCAGTACTGCTGCGTCGTCTACGACGCGCCCACGCCCGCGAGCCCGCCGCCCTCCGACGTCGTCCAGAGCGGCTCCGCCTCGGGCGGCTCGGGAACGGCCAGCTCCAGCGTCGCGCGGCCCATCATGCCCGTCTACTACGGCGACGACCCCGACCCCGTCGTCACCGGCGCGGACGGCGCGTTCACGTTCACCACCTACGCGGGCCCGCATCAGCTCACCGCCGACGCCAAGGGCTTCGCGGAGACCACGGAGCGCGTGACGCTCGCGGAGAACGAGACGGTGAAGCAGGACGTCACGCTGGAGAAGGTCCCGCCCGCCGACGCCGCGCTGGAGGGCAAGGTCGTCGACGCCTCGACGGGCAAGCCCATCGAGGGCGCGCAGGTCTACCTCTACAACGCCGCGTGGGGCCGCAGCAACTGGACCACCACCGACGCCACGGGCGCGTTCCGCGCCCTCACGCTCCCCGGCTGGACGCAGGTCACCGTGAGCGCGGACGCCAACCGCGGCGTCCCCATCGCGATGGACGACGCGACGGCCAAGATCCGCGCGCCCGACGCGCCCATCCCCGGCGCCTCGTACTACCAGTACGCGCACGTCCTCACGCTAGCCTCCGGCGCCAACGCGCTCACCGTGAAGCTGGAGCCCAAGCCCCAGCCCGGCGTCGTCCTCGTGGGCTACGTGGTCGACCCCGTCTCCAAGACGGGCGTCCCCAACGCGTACGTCAACGTCTGGAACCAGGACGCAGGCGAGTGGGGCGGCGCGCAGACCGACGACTCGGGCTCCTACAAGCTCCTCGTGCGCGCGGGCCACTACACCATCAACGCCTACGCCGACGGCTACCTGGGCAGCCAGGAGTCGTTCGTCATCCCTGACGGGGAAGCGCAGCACCGCATGGACGTCCAGGTCCTCAAGGGGCAGACCCGCTACTCGCCCTGCGACGACTGCTACCCCGGGCCCATCATGTACGAGAAGGGCATGGCCGCCGGCGCGCCCACCAGCGCGGTCGCCCCCGCGCCGCCCGCGGGCGCCGAGAGCGCGCCCGCCCGCGACGCCAGCGCGCCCGCGGGCGCGACGAGCACCGCCTCCAACGCGCCGCAGACGCCCACCGGCGTCCAGGCCTACAGCGGCAGCGGCGGCGGGCTGGGCCCGTACCACGCCGACGCCGCCGGCGCGCAGACCCAGGCGCCCGCCCCCGGCAAGGCCGTGCCCGCGCCTGCGGTCGTGCTGGTCGTGGGCACCCTGGCCCTGCTCGCCCTCGCGCTGAGGCGGCGCTGAGCCCTCGATCGGGGGGCTTCGGCTCCCCGGTCGAAACAACAAGGAAAGCTCATACCCCGATGCCGCGCTGATCGTGAATGATGGGATGCACCAGCGAAGCCAGGTTCAGCGTGCGCGGAGCCCTGCTCCTGCGCGAGGAGAGGACGTACCATCGGGGCCATCTGGCCACCGAGACCCTGGTGGTGGAGCCCCTTCGGGTCGCCTGAGCCGCCCTTCTAGGAGATGAGGGGGAACGACACCATGTTCTCCAGCGCCGAGCCGGTGCTGTTGACCTGCTCGTAGCTGGGCGGCTGGACGGGCAGGTTGCACAGCGAGGGGATGATGAAGGCGCCCAGCGTCATGCCGGAGCCCACGTCCTCCTGGAAGGCCACGCCGATCACGTCCTCCGCCAGGTAGGGGTACACCAGGAGCGGGCCGCCCCAGTTGGCCGTCATGAGGTTGATGCAGCCCTCGTCGCCCGGCTCGCCCGACCCGAGGCTGGGCGGGGTGACGGGGGGGTCGGCCGTCGAGAATGGCATCGCGAGGGCCATGGAGACGGCTGCGAGAAGAAGGACCGCGATGCGACTGACGACGGCCACGTCGATGCCTCGGGCCCCACAAGCGCCGTCCCGCTGTGATAAGGCTTGTCGTGCCCGACGCGACCGGGGGAAACGCCACGTTTCCCCGGCGAAGTCCTTGGACGACAAAGTATATCTCGGCCCGGACGGAAGTGCGCGCGGCATGGTCCCCGTCCGCGTCGCCCTCGGCGTCCTTCTTGTCGCCGTCGTCGCGGCCCCCCTCGTCGCGGCAGCGCCGGCCAGCGGAGGGCTTGACGCGCAGGGGATCCTCCACCTGGCGGGGCCCCTGGTCGCGGACGCGAAGTCCGGCGACCTCGTCTGGAACTCCACCCGGGCCCCCGACCTCGCGCTCGCGGGCGAGGGCATCCACCTGGAGCGGATCGGCACCACGCGGACCGTCCAGCCGACGCCGGTGGGCGACGTCGTCATGGGCAACGCCAACGTGGACGACACCGTGGACGTCGCCTCGGGCCGCATCACCTTCTCCACGGGCGAAGGCCAGCAGGTCGTGGCGCTCCAGGACCTCGGCGCGCTCCACCTCACGGGCGCGCAGGCCGACGTGCGACCCGTCGCGGGCGCGCGCCTGGCCTCCATCAGCCTCACCCAGCAGAGGGACGGCTTCTCCTGCGACATCCAGCAGAAGTGCCTCGCCACCCTGGGCACGTACCAGATGGACGGCGCCGCGGGGACGCTGGAAGGCGCGCTGGCGATCTTCGTGCGCGGGCCCGCGGTCCACGTGGTCGACGCCTCGGGGAGCGAGCGCGTCTTCGGCTCGGGCCAGACCTCCACGACCACCACCACGGGAGCCCAGCGCGACGACACCTGGGTCCTCCTCACCATCCAGAAGGCGACGGGCTCCTTCTCGGCCGCCCCCCACGCGGCCTACCTCGCGGCGCCCTCGCTCCAGGGCACGGCGGCTTCGCTGGACGCCGCCACCGGTGCCCTCTCCGTGGGCGGCAAGGCCTACCGGGCCCACGACGAGGCGGTCGAGGCCGCAGGTGCGCTGCGCATCGCCCTCGCGCCCCTGGCCCCCGGCGACTTCAAGGCCGCGGGAGAGGTCGTCTACGCCTCGGGGTTCCACGCGGACGTCGCGGGCGACGTCACGCGCATCAACCTCCACGAGGCGCCCGTCTTCGAGCAGCCCGTCGCGCAGGCGGTTGGCATCGCGGCCCTGGTCACCGCGGCCGTGGCGAGCGCCGCGGCCTACTACTGGCCCCTTCTCTCCTTCCACCTCGCGGCGCTCGGGGCGCCCCTCTACACGCGGCTGAGGCAGCCGGAGATCCTCGACAACGACGTGAGGAACCGCATCTACGACATCATCCGCGCGAACCCGGGCATCAGCGCCCGCGCCGTGCACCGCGAGAGCGAGCAGAGCTGGGGCACCGTCGTCTACCACCTGCGCCAGCTGGAGCGGCACAACCTCGTCGTGAGCCGCACCATGGGCCGCACGCGCAACTACTACGAGAACCACGGGAAGTACAAGGGCATGGAGGCCCAGCTCGCGTGCCTCCAGGCGCCGCGCGCGCTCACGCTGGCCCGCGTGATCCTGGACAACCCCGGCGCGACGCAGGAGCAGCTCGTGGAGAAGTCCGGCTACCCGCAGCCCACGACGTCCTACTACGTCCGCAAGCTGCGCAAGGCGGGTCTCATCGACGAGGCGCGGGAAGGGCGCTACGTGCGCTACCTGCCCGCCCAGGACCTCGCGCGCTTTGTCCAGACGGCCGATCCCACGCCGCTGGGCAGCCCGACCCCCGCCGGCGTCAACGCGTGAGCGACGCGGGCGCCTCGCGACGGGCATGGCGTTTCTGGCGGCCCCGCGTTTTGGAGCGTCAGGAGGTCACGCGACGGGGCCGCCCGGGGTCACGTGACCGGTCACGTGACTCCTGATCCCTGCGGGCGTCCTGGCGCGTCCAAGCTTGGAACCTGACCCGAGGGCAGGCCAAGGCGTCCCGGGCCGGAGGCCGAAGCCGCTCCGGCCGAATCTACAAATAGGGGGTGTGAATTGGGGGGCCCTACGCGCCCGCGCTTCCCTCGTGGAGGCGGGGGCGAAGCGCGCGACCGCGGTTCGATCCGCGACGCGCGAACCGGGGACGGCGAAACCATCAAATATGATGGTGGCGTACGCGCCCTTCCCGACCCGGGCGACTGGGCGGGCGTCGGGCACCGATCCCGACCTCTGGCGGCCTGGCCGCCATGCGAGACGGACGCGCGAAATCCCTAAATAGGGGGCGTGCGTACCAGGGTCGCCCCTCCGGCATCTGTCCGGTGGAAGCGGCGATCGGCTCCGGCCGGTCGTGAAGGCCCCGGTGCGCGAAACCTTCAAATAGGGAGCGTGCATTCGTCGCCTCCTGCCCCCGACCGGGGACAGGCGAGCGCCGCAAGGCGCGATCACGGACCTCAGGTCCGCTGCATCCGGATCCTCGAGCCCCCTGGGTTCAGAGAGGATTCAAATACGAGAACCGCGTTCTCGCCCGAGCCCTTCGGACCCTGTGCGGGGCCGAGATGGGCGCCACGGACGCTGACGCGCCGAGCGGCCCTTCGGGCTGCGTTGACAGCGTAGATCCAAGCCGTGGGACAGCGAGTCGCTGACTCGGAAACCATTCATGTGAAGCCGGGAGAAACCCGATTGCGCGTGGCTTCGGCCGCGTGGCAAGCGTGACCTCTCCACAGCTGAGATTCGAGCCAAGTTGCTACGTGCACAGACCCTAATAGCGAGCACAGCGCGCAACGCGCTGATCGCATTACAAGGACAAGGAGCGGACAAGTTCCCTCCCCTGCGAGCACATCGCGCGCAGATGGATGGTGAAACTTGCTTCACTCCGCCAATTCTGGTTGATCCTGCCAGAGACCACCGCTATTGGAGTTCGCTTAAGCCATGCGAGTCGAGAGGGTTCGGCCCTCGGCAGACCGCTCAGTAACACGTGGTGAACCTGCCCTAAGGTGGGGAATAATCTCGGGAAACTGAGGCTAATACCCCATAGCCCAAGAGCGCTGGAATGCCTTTTGGACGAAATCTCCGGAGCCTTAGGATGGCACTGCGACCTATCAGGTTGTAGGGAGGGTAACGGCCTCCCTAGCCTACGACGGGTACGGGCGTTGAGAGACGTCGCCCGGAGATGAACTCTGAGACACGAGTTCAGGCCCTACGGGGCGCAGCAGGCGCGAAAACTGCACAATGCTGGAAACAGCGATGCGGGAACTCCAAGTGCCAGCACCAAGTGCTGGCTGTTCCATTGTCTAAAAAACATAGGAAGTAAGGGCTGGGTAAGACGGGTGCCAGCCGCCGCGGTAATACCTGCAGCCCGAGTGGTGGCCGTTATTATTGGGCCTAAAACGTCCGTAGCCGGCTGAGTAGATGCCTGTGTAAATCGAACGGCTTAACCGTTCGAACTGCGGGTAGACCGCTCAGCTTGGGACCGGGAGAGTCACGAAGTACTCCGGGGGTAGAGGTGAAATTCTGTAATCCTCGGGGGACTACCGGTGGCGAAGGCGTCGTGATAGAACGGCTCCGACGGTGAGGGACGAAGCCCTGGGGCGCAAACCGGATTAGATACCCGGGTAGTCCAGGGTGTAAACGCTGCGGTCTTGGTGTCGGGAGTCCTACGCGGGCACTCGGTGCCGGAGAGAAGTTGTTAAGACCGCTGCCTGGGGAGTACGGCCGCAAGGTTGAAACTTAAAGGAATTGGCGGGGGAGCACCGCAACGGGAGGAGCGTGCGGTTTAATTGGATTCAACGCCGGAAAGCTCACCGGAGTCGACCATTTGATGTGGGCCAGTCTGATGGGCTTGCCTGAATTATGGAGAGGTGGTGCATGGCCGCCGTCAGTTCGTACCGTAAGGCGTTCTGTTAAGTCAGATAACGAACGAGACCCTTATCCTCAATTGCCACGGCGATCTCCGGATCGTCAGCACATTGGGGAGACCGCTGGCGCTAAGTCAGAGGAAGGATAGGGCAACGGTAGGTCAGTATGCCCCGAATGCTCCGGGCTACACGCGCGCTACAAAGGACGGGACAATGGGTATCGACACCGAGAGGTGAAGGCAATCCCGAAACCCGTTCGTAGTTCGGATCGAGGGCTGAAACTCGCCCTCGTGAAGCTGGATTCCGTAGTAATCGCGTCTCAAAATGGCGCGGTGAATATGCCCCTGCTCCTTGCACACACCGCCCGTCAAACCATCTGAGTAGGGTCCAAGTGAGGGCGCCTCATCCTGGGGCGTTCAAACTTGGGCTCTGCAAGGAGGGTTAAGTCGTAACAAGGTATCCGTAGGGGAACCTGCGGATGGATCACCTCCTACACAAAACAAAACCTTGCGCTTGGCCTGCTGGACGCTGTCCAGTGGGAGAGCGTTGACGGAGTGAAGCAAGCACCTAAGTCCATCTGCGCACGAGCACTCTTGGCTCGAATCATTCAAATAGGCGAACGAGGATCGCGCCGCCCCCATACGGGGCGCGTAGATCAGCGGTAGATCGCTCCCCTTGCAAGGGAGAGGCCCCGGGTTCAAATCCCGGCGCGTCCACCTGCGAGGGCGATCTCGCGTTCGCATCCCTTTCAATCCCGCCTTCGGGCGGTTCACGATTGAACCCCACCGGCTTGCGCCAGCAGCTCGTGGGGATCGGCCTAGGGAGTAAGACGGGTTCTTCGACCCGCATCTCGATGACGGTCGGCCGCATACGCAACCTGGACGCAAGTTGAGTTACACGTCTAGACGGCTGTTACGCCGCATGGAGGATGGCTCGGCTCAGGCGCCGAAGAAGGTCGTGCCAAGCTGCGATATGCCTCGGGTAGACGCATGGAGTCTATGATCCGAGGATCACCGAATTGGACATCCTGCCGCCCTACGGGCGGTATACCCTTTGGGTAGGGAAATCTGCCGGATTGAAGCATCTTAGTAGGCAGAAGAAAAGAAATCAACAGAGATTCCCTCAGTAAAGGCGATCGAAGAGGGAACAGGGCAATCCGAATCCGCTGGAGTAATTCAGTGGAAATGTGGAGTTGCGAACCCGCGTCCACCCCAACCACCAAACCTGAAGTCTCCTGGAACGGAGCACCAGAGAGGGTGATAGTCCTGTAAGGGCACAGTGGTGGGTGATGGCGGGTCTTCTGAGTAACACGCGTTGGAAATCGCGTGCGAATGGGGCGCACCATGCTCCAACCCTAAACACGTCCTGAGACCGATAGCGCAGTAGTAGCGTGAGTGAAAGCTGCAAAGTACCCTTGACGGGAAGTGCAAAGAACCTGAAACCATGCGGCCACAGGTGGCGTGAGGCATGAAAGCGTCGAAGCGGCCGAAGGGCCGTGGAGCAGTGTCCACGCGTACGTTTTGAAAAACGGGCCAGGGAGTTCTATCCAGTGGCGAGGTTAAGGCGTTCAACGCCGGAGCCGAAGCGAAAGCAAGATGCTCGCAGTATCCACGAGGAGCCGGGTGCGCTCGCCCGGAGTCACTGGAGGGAAACCCGAAGCCAGCCGATCTTTGCCTGGCCAGGATGAAGCCCTACGAAAGTGGGGTGGAGGTCCGACCCCTTGTTGATGTGCAAATCATTGGGTTGAGCTGGGTAAAGGGGTGAAAGTCCAATCGAGACTGGGGATAGCTGGTTCCGCTCGAGACTGCTCGCAGGCAGACCTCTCCGGAGATAGCATGTGTGGTAGAGCACCGATTACCCACTTAGGGCGGGAAACCGCTCGGTGGGTTCTAGAACTCCGAACATGCATGCGTCGTAGATGGAGGGCAGTGAGGGCCTCTGGGGTAATCTTGGGGTCCGAAAGGGAAATAACCCAGCGTGCGGTTAAGGTCCCAAAGTGTTGGCTAAGTGCTAAAAATCGAACAGTGTCCGTGGTCTGAAACAACTAGAAGGTGTGCTTAGAAGCAGCAATCCTTTAAAGAGTTCGTAACAGATCACTGGTCGAGATCACGGGCCTGGAAAATGGACGGGGCTAAGCCAGCCACCGATACCGTGCCCATCCTTCGGGATTGGGGTAGAGCGGGGAGATGCGTGCGTCGAAGCCGGGCCTTGAGGTCCGGTGGAGCGCGTTTCTATCAGAATCCTGGTATGAGTAACAGCAAAGTGTGGTGAGAATCCACACCGCCGAAAGGGCCAGGTTTCCTCGGCGATGATCGTCAGCCGAGGGTTAGTCGGTCCTAAGCTTGCCGTTAACGTAGGCAAAGCGAAAGGGAATCAGGTTAATATTCCTGAACCATGGACGACCCTGTCTGGTCGATGACGCATGTGGCTAACCGGAGCACGGCCGTCGCCGTGTTCAAGGCTATAACCTCCTGGAGAACCGTCATGGTGAGAAGGGAGGCAAATGCCGACGATCCTGCCTTCGGGCGGGTTCCGGTGATGCCAGGTGCCCGTGAAAAGTTGACCAGAGTCATCGTTCGTGTCCGTACCAAGAACTGACACAGGTGCCCCTGGCTGAGAAGGCCTAGGCGTGTCGGGCTTAACGTTTGTGAGGGAACTCGGCAAATTAGCCCCGTAACTTCGGGATAAGGGGTGCCAGCCACGAAAGTGACTGGTCGCAGTGACAAGGGCGCTCCGACTGTTTAACCAAAACATAGGTGACCGCAAGCCAGTAATGGTGAGTATGGTCGCTCAATCCTGCCCAGTGGAGGTATCTGAAAACCGGGTCCAACCGGACGAAGGACCTCTAAACGGCGGGGGTAACTATGACCCTCTTAAGGTAGCGTAATACCTTGCCGCTTAATTGGCGGCTTGCATCAATGGTCCAACGAGGGCGCTACTGTCCCCACAAACAAGCCGGTGAAAATAACAGTACTAGCGCACAGTCTAGTACGCTCCAAAGGGAAGCGAAGACCCCGTTGAGCTTTACTGCAGCCTGCGGCTGCGGTATGGAATTCTATGCGTAGGGTAGGCGGGACCCGTCGAAGCCCCAGCTCTGGCTGGGGTGGAGGGGACGATGAAACACCGCCCTTAGGATTCCGTACCGCTTACTGCTTCGGCAGGACACCTGTAGGTGGGCAGTTTGGGTGGGGCGCCACGCGCTCGAAAAGATATCAAGCGCGCCCAATGGCCACCTCAGATCGGTCAGGAATCGATCGTAGAGTGCAAGGGCAAAAGGTGGCTTTACGCGGATGAGCCCAACAACCATCCGCGTTGTGAAAGCAGGGCCTAGCGAACCTCTCTGTGCTTCCTGGTGAGGCCGAGAGATATCAGAAAAGTTACCACGGGGATAACTGAGTCGTCTCCAGCAAGAGCCCATATCGACCTGGAGGCTTGCTACTTCGATGTCGGTTCTCCCTATCCTGGTGGTGCAGCAGCTGCCAAGGGTGGGGTTGTTCGCCCATTAAAAGGGATCGTGAGCTGGGTTCAGACCGTCGTGAGACAGGTTTGTTGCTATCTTTTGGAGCCGTTACTGCCTGAAGGGAAGGGACCTATAGTACGAGAGGAACTAGGTCTCGTGGCCTCTGGTCCATCAGTTGTCTGACAAGGCAATGCTGAGCAGCTACGCCGCAATCGATAACGGCTGAAAGCATCTAAGCCGGAAACGAACCCCAAGACGAGGCAGTTGACTTCCCATAGAAGATGGGGTTGATAGGACGGGGATGTAAGCACCAAGCTTCGGCGAGGTGTTCAGTCCGCCGTTACTAATCGGTCGTTGTCGTCGAAACGTGTAACTCAACCCTCAAACAGGTTGCGTGTGTGGACGCGAGCCCGCAAGGGCAAGCGGCCGCGTATGGCCGTCGGATCGCAATCCGGCGAGCATATGCGGATTCACATGCAGGTACGCTGAGCGTATTCTGCCTTCCCAGGAAAAGGGAAGGTGGTTTGACGGCCATAGCGGCGGGGTTCACCCGGTCCCATTCCGAACCCGGCAGTTAAGCCCGCCCGCGTATTCGTCGTGTACTGGAGTGGGAGACCCTCCGGGAAAGCGAGTACGCTGTCACCCACCTTCCCCTTCCACTTCCATTCTCTTCTGCTCCAGCGGAGCGGCTTCTTCACGGGCCGTGCGGCCCGGCAAAACGTTGAATCGCGCCCTTTCCATGCGGGTGCCCATGCCTGAGCTGCGCGAGGGCGATCGCGCGCCCGACTTCACGCTGCCCGACGACGCGGGGCGTCCGGTGAGGCTCTCCGACTTCCGGGGGCAGCCTGTGGTGATCTACTTCTATCCCGAGGACGACACGCCGGCCTGCACGGTGCAGGCGTGCGGGTTCCGCGACGAGATCGCGCGCTTCGAGGAGCTCGACGCGGTGGTGATCGGCGTGAGCCCGGACCCTGTGGAGGCCCACCAGCGCTTCCGCGCGAAGCACCGGCTTCCGTTCATCCTGCTCTCGGACCCCGAGAAGAAGGTCATCGCGAAGTACGGCGCGTGGGGCGAGAAGAGCATGTACGGCCAGACGTTCGTGGGCCTCATCCGCAGCACCATCGTCGTCACGCCCGAGGGGCGCGTGGGCGGGATCTTCCGCAACGTCCGCACCGAGGGGCACGCGGCGCGGATGGCGGAGGCCGTCCGGAAAATGACGCGATGAAGGCGCCCGGGGGCTTCGCCCCTCGAACTCCCGTTAGGTTCGCATCCCCATGATGAACGCGTGCGCGCCCTGGAGGATGCGCCGTGGCCCCTCGAAGCTGACGCGCGCGAGCGCCTGCGGGTAGGGGAGCCACGCGAAGCCGGAGTGCTCGTGGCTGATCTTGACCTCGCGCGTCTGCGCCTCGATGAGGTAGAAGCGGACGTCCTTCTCGACCAGGGTGTGGCCGCGGCGGAAGCGGTAGTCGGTGTCGTCCTCGAAGCCGGCCAGGAGCCGCTGCGCCCCGATGGGGATGCCTGTCTCCTCGGCGACCTCGCGCTGCGCGGCCTGCACGTCGGTCTCGCCCGCCTCGACGTGCCCCTTGGGGAAGCCCCAGTTGCCGCCTCCGTAGCGGAGGAGCAGGTACTCGGGCCCCTCGAGCGTCGTGGCGTACACGACGGCGCCCGCGGAGCGCTCCTTGACCCGCTTCCTGGGTGGCGACATGGGTCTGACCCAAAGTCATGGGGGCGACCCTACAAAACCCATTTGATCCGGGTCCCGGGGGCGCCGCGCGCCCCCGGAGGAAGAGATCGGATCAGTAGCCCTTCCACTTCAGCGCGCGGGCCACGCGGTCCACCGCGACGGCGTACGCGGCCGTGCGCATGTGGACGCCGTGCTTCTTGCTCGCGTCGTGCACGTCGTGGAAGCTCTTCACCATGCGCTCCTCGAGGCGCTCCTGCACGAGCTTGAGGCTCCACGGGTACTCCGTCTTGGCCTGGAGCTGCTCGAACCAGGAGACGGTGACGCCGCCCGCGTTGGCGAGGATGTCGGGGATGACGAACTTCCCGTTCTTGAACAGGATGTCGTCGGCCTCGGGGAGCGTGGGCCCGTTGGCGGCCTCGGCGACGATCTTCGCCTTGATCTTGGCCGCGTTGTCCTTGGTGATCTGCCCCTCCAGCGCGGCGGGGACGAGGAGCGTCACGTCCAGCGTGAGCAGGTCGTCGTTGGTGATCTCCTTGGCGCCGCCGAAGCCCGCGACCTTGCCGGTCTTCTCCTTGTGCTCGACGAGCTTCGCGACGTCGAAGCCGCTGGGGTTGTAGATGGCGCCGTGCGAGTCGCTGACCGCCACGACCTTGCTGCCAGGCAGGAACTCGTTCGCGAGCACGGCGACGAAGCTCCCCGCGTTGCCGAAGCCCTGGATCGCGATGGTCGCCCCGTTGGTCGGGATGCCCTTCGCCTTGAACGCCTCGCGCGTCGCGATCATGCAGCCGCGCGCGGTGGCCGTGTCGCGGCCCAGCGAGCCGCCGATCTCCACGGGCTTGCCGGTGATGACGCCGGGCTCCTGGTGGCCCACCTGGCGGTTGTACTCGTCGAGGAACCACGCCATGGTCTGCGAGTTCGTGTAGACGTCGGGCGCGGGCACGTCGGTTTCCGGGCCCACGACGAGGCTGATGGCCCGCGCGTAGCCGCGCGTCAAGCGCTCCAGCTCGCCCTGGCTCATGCTCTTGGGATCGCAGATGATGCCGCCCTTGCCGCCGCCCAGGGGCAGGTCCATGACGGCCGTCTTCCACGTCATCCACGCCGAGAGCGCGATGACCTCGTCCTCGCTCACCTGCGGGTGATAGCGGATGCCTCCCTTGTAGGGCCCGCGCGCGTCCTGGTACTGCGAGCGGAAGCCCTGGAACACCTTGATCTCGCCGTTGTCCATGCGGACGGGGATCGAGACCTTCAGCACGCGCTTGGGGCTCTTCAGCACGGCCCGCGCGCCGGCGTCGAGCCGGATCACGTCGGCGGCGATGTCGAACTGCTTGTTGGCGACTTCGCGGGGATTCATGGTCAAGGTGCTACTCTCCCTATCCTGGGGTGGCTCGGCATGGCCAGCGACGGGCTTAATGCTGCTGCCTTCCGCCCTCGCGGAGCGACCGCGACGGGGGCCCACGAAACGTTGAAGAAGGGCTGGCGGGGTGCAGGCGGCGGTAGGCGCCATGTCCCCGGACGGCCACGAGCAGGATCTTTCCCAATATTATGCTCAGCGCAACGTGGAGGCCATCATCCTCCTCAAGGTGGACACGCAGCGCGCCGACGAGATCGCCAACCACCTCACGCGCCTCCCCGAGATCCGCCACTCCTACCTGGTGACCGGCGAGGACGACATCGTCATCAAGGCGCAGTTCGGCTCCTACAAGGACCTGAAGAACTTCATCATCAAGACCCTCGCGCCCCTGGAGGGCATCATCGACACCAAGACGATGATGGTCGTCACGACGTACAAGGAGAACGGGAAGATCATCGAATAGGCAAAACCTCGCTGCGCTCGGTTTTGCCTTCACGTCGCTGCTGTTTGTCTCTTTTTCTTGCAGCGGTGGCTGGGGGTCCTTCGGACCCCCGGCGACCGCGGATTCCGATCAGAATTGCCCTTAGGGGGCGCTCCGCGAGGCGCTTCGCGCCTCGCTCCGGCCCCCTACAAGGAATCCGGACAATTCTGATCGGACTCCGCGGTCGGTGATGGGCCTCTGCTGGCGCTCGCGATGGGTGGGGCCTTCCCTCGACGACCGCCGCCGGGGGTCACGTGTGGCGGACGAACGCGGGAGGCGTCGTCGTGGAACGACGAACGGGCGAGGAGGTTCTTCTCCCCGGAAGGCCAAGGAGGGGCGATGGGACCTTCGGCGGAGCCTCCTGGGAAGGCCCCTCCCGAGGCCGTCCACGCCGAGAAGGTCGTGAGCGACGTCGCGCAGGCGACGCCCGCGGAGAAGAAGGCGCTCGCCATCGACCACAAGCTCGTCATGAGCGAGGTCCAGCTCCTGCTCGCCGAGAAGCGGACGGCGTTCGCCTTGCTGCGCACCGGCGTCACGGTCGCGCTGGTGCCGCTCTCCCTGTGGACGGTGCTCGTCGCCACGAGCAGGCTCTACAACGTCCTCGACGTGATGTGGCTCCTCGTGCCGCTCATGGCGATCGCCGTCGCGCTCTTCGCGCTGGGGCTCTACCTGGTCGTCCACGCGCTGCTGCACGTCCGCCACATCGAGAACGTCATGCTGGGCCTGCGGCAGACGGACACGCTTCTGGAGACGCTCCTCTTCCGCGAGGTGGGCGCCCGCTACCTGCCCAGCTTCCGCGTGCTGCGGCGCTTCCGGCGCGGGTCCAAAGGGGCCAGTTGAAACGTCGGCGGCGCTGCGGCGCGCGAGACGAGGCGGTTTTCTACGGCGCGCCGAACAGCCCCGTGTAGCTCAGCACGAGGACGAGGATTGCCACGGCCATGAGGCCGTACATGACGAGCATGCTGCGCTTGCGCTTCTTGGTGAGCTCGTCCATCTTCGCCTCGCACTCGGGACTGCACGTCTTGTCGCCGAACGCGACGGCGCGCGTGCAGATGACGCAGTGGCTGTGGTTGGGGATCTGGACCGTCATCTAGCGGCCTCCGGTGACGAGGGAGCCGTGGAAGTCCGTGCGCCCCAGGAGCGCGCCCTCCAGCGCCTTGAGGTCGCGCCCGTCGACGACCGCGCACTCGATGCCGCTGCGCGCGATCATCTTGGCGCCCAGCGCGTCGACGACGCCCGTGCCGCCCGCCTTCGCGTCGCCGCCGCCCGTGATGCGCACGAGGTCCTCGGCGGTGAGGCGCGGCAGGTGCTTCGCCGCGGGGTCCTTGCGCGGGTCCGCGCTGTAGACGCCGTCCACGTTGGTCGCGATGACGATGCGCTTCGCGCGCGCCGCGTCGCCCAGCATCACGGTCACGGCGTCGGTGGTGTGGCCCGGGTGCGTGCCGCCCATGACGACGATGGGGTAGCTCCGGGACGCCAGCAGCGCCTCGTCGAAGGAGAGGGGCGGCTTGGGGTACGCGTGCGGGAGCGAAGAGAGGAGCACGCGGGCGTTGATGCGCGTGACGGCGATGCCGATCTCGTCCAGGGTCGTCTCGGGCGCGCCCAGCGCGCGGGCGCCCTGGATGTAGGTGCGCGCGACGGCGCCGCCGCCCACGACCGCCAGCACGCGCCGCTGCGTGGAGACGCGCTCCAGGACGGCCGCGATCTCGCGGGTCAGGGCCACGTCCACGCCGTTCTCCTTCACGAGGAACGAGCCGCCGAGGCTGACCGCCACCGCGTCCATGGAGCGGGGCAGGAGGGGGCCTGTCTTGAGGTTTCCGGGCAGCTTCAGCCCGCCCTCCCGGAGCGTGCCTTGCTGGAGCGCGCCAAGCCGCCCCCGTGTCCCCCCTCGACCGTGCCGCCATCGGCATCCTGCTGGGCCTCCTGGAGCGTGACGAGATGCGCATGCGCCAGATCGTGGCCGCCTCGGGCGCGCCGCACCGGCGGGCGCGGGAGGCGCGGGCGCGCCTGGAGGCCTTGGGCCTAGTGGGCACCGAGCATCGCGGGCAGGGGGCCGTCCGCATCGCCCGCGTGCGCCTCACGCCCCGGGGCCGCAGGGTCGCGCTCCTCCTCGCCCAGGCGCATCGCCTCCTGGCCGAAACGTTCTTATTGGGAGCCTGGCCCTGACCCCTTGTCATGGCCGGTCCGTGCTGCCTGGCATAGTCTTCTGGCCCCCTCGCGGGGCCCCCTGCCAGCCTGCCGACCGACCTCCCTTCCCCCTCCCTTCCGAGGAATCCACCATGGCCGATGGCCGCCAAGATTCGCAATCCACCGATCGCGCGCGCTACGAGTTCAAGCGCAAGCTCGAGGAGCTTCGCAACATCAAGGGCAGCGCGACGCAGCTCATCTCGCTCTACATCCCGCCAGGCCGCCAGATCCACGAGGTCATGGCGCAGCTCCGCTCCGAATACTCGCAGGCCTCCAACATCAAGTCGAAGGCCACCATGAAGAACGTCACGGGCGCCCTGGAGAGCGCCATGTCGACGCTCAAGAACTTCAAGGACCCCGGCGACCACGGCATCATCATCTTCGTGGGCCACCGCGCCATCGGCGCCGAGAAGACGAAGATGTTCTCCCACGTCGTCGTGCCGCCCATGCCCATCTCGCTCTACAAGTACCACTGCGACAGCGCCTTCTTCCTGGAGCCGCTGGAGGGCATGCTCAAGGAGCACAACAACTACGGCCTCGTCGTGCTGGACCGCCAGGAGGCCACCATCGGCTTCCTGCGCGGGCAGGCCATCCAGGTCGTCACCAACATGCAGTCCATGGTGCCCAACAAGCACGCGAAGGGCGGCCAGTCGGCCCGCCGCTTCGAGCGCATCACCGAGGACATCGCGGACAAGTGGTTCTACAAGATCGGCGAGATCGCGACGGAGATCTTCAAGCCCGAGCTTGAGAAGGGCGAATTGAAGGGCATCATCGTGGGCGGCCCGGGCCCCACCAAGGAGTACTGGCTGGAGAACCAGTACATGGACCACGAGCTGCACAAGCGCATCATCGGCCAGCCCGTGGACACGGGCTACACCGACGAGTACGGCCTGCGCGACCTCGTCGCCAACGCGGCGCCCCTCCTCCGGGACTTCGGCCTCATGGAGGAGAAGGACATCATCAACCGCTTCATGCGCGAGATCGGCAAGACCGACGGCGGCCTCGCGGCGTACGGCGAGGCGCAGGTGCGCAACGCGCTCATCATCGGCGCGGTGGACCAGCTCATCCTCTCCGAGAAGCTGCGCAAGGTGCGCCTCGTCATGAAGTGCGAGTCGTGCGGCTGGACCAAGGAGGAGACGACCGCCGAGGACCCGCTGGAGTTCGAGAAGCGCTACGGCAACTGCCCCTCGTGCGGCCAGCAGACCGTCGCCATCGACCAGGAGACGGACATCGTCGAGGAGCTTTCCGAGCTCGCCGAGAGCATGGCTTCCAAGGTGAAGATCATCTCGGGCAACTCCGACGAGGGCGAGCTGTTCTTCAAGGCGTTCGGCGGAATCGGCGCCATCCTCCGCTTCAGGGTCGCGTAAGCGACCCGGATCAAGGAGGATGGCGCGAGAGGCCGGGCCGCAGCCCGGCCGGATCGGCGCCATCCTCCGTTTCAGGGTCGCGTAAGCCTCGGCTTGACCCGTGCACGCCAGGCGAACGAAGGCGCGTAGCCTCGCGGCTGTAGGCCCGCCAACGCGATGAGCGCGGCGTGGGCTGCGCTGTCCGCATGAAGGCCGTTCTCGTCTCCCTGCTCCTCGTCGCGGTGCCCATGCTGGCCCTCGTCCAGCTCGCCAGCGCGTGCCCGGACCCGGACTTCGGCTGCGATCCCGTCCCTGGCATCCACCCCGGCCCGCTCCCGGTGCCCCACGTCACCCAGTGCACCGAGGTCACGGCGCCCGCCCAGTGCGGCTACAACCTCGTCTGCGTCGGCGTGGACGCCTCGGAGAGGTGCGTCCGCGACCCCTGCGGGCCCCCCACCGTCTGCACCCTCGACCCGTAGGTGGCTTGAACCGGTGCCCAGGGGCGACGTCGCCCTGCCCAAAGGATGATGGCCCCTGCGCGCCGACACCTGGGGCATGGGAACCGATACCCATCGCCCCGGATCCTGGAAGGCCCACGACCCGTTCTCCACGGGCCACGCGCACGACGACATGGCGCACGCAGCGGGCCCCGGCGTCCGCCCGGGCACGAGAAGCCGCCTCATGGAGGCGAGAGAAAGGATGGCGCGGCGCGGCAAGTAGTCGCGCGCCGCAAGATGCGTCTTCAGCCGCCGTAGGTCGAGTTGCCCGGCATGGCGGTGCTGTTCCCCGAGACCGTGCTGTTGTCGCTCGGGGTCATGTTCGTCTCACCGGTGGTGTTCGTCTCGTTGGTGGTGGGGGTGACGGTCACGTTCCCCTCCAGCTGGTTCCCGGTGGAATTGGTCGACTGCTGCGTGTTGCTCGTGCAGCCCGCGGCCACCACGGCGGCCAGGAGGCTCACGATGCCGAAGACGAAGAGAGTCTTGCGCATCGAGCCCCCTGGGGCGCGCAACCAAGCTTGAGCGTTCCATGTCAACCGGCGAAGCGTGCCGCGGGGGGCGCGAAACGTTCTTCAACGGGGGCCCCGCTCGCCGCCCGATGGCCGCGCCCCACGACCCGCTGGGCAGCTTCCGCGACGAGGCGATCTTCCTCCTGGAGGAGGCCCTTCACAGCCTCCGTCAGGAGGAGGCCCGCGCGCAGGTCCGCGCCCAGCTGGCCCCCGCGCCCCAGGGGAAGGGCGACTTCACCTACGCCACCTTCCCCCTGGCCAAGGCGCTGCGCCAGGCGCCGCCCGCCATCGCGCAGCAGATCGTGGCGGCGCTGCCCGCGAGCCCGCGCCTCGCGGCCAAGGCCGAGGGCCCCTACGTCAACTTCTCCGTGGAGCCGGAGGCGCTCGCCAAGGCCACGCTGGAGGCCGTCTCCTCGCTGGGGGTGCGCTACGGCACGCACCCCGCCACCGGGCAGACGATCATCGTCGAGCACACCAGCGCGAACCCCAACGGCCCCTTCCACGTCGGCCGCGCGCGCAACCCCATCGTGGGCGACACCACCGCGCGCGTGCTGCGCGCCGCCGGCCACGACGTGACGACGGAATATTACGTCAACGACATGGGCAAGCAGGTGGCGATCCTCAGCTGGGGCCTCAAGAACCTGAAGCCCTCCGACGTCGCGCCCACCGACCGCCAGAAGGTCGACCACCAGAACGTGGGCTACTACCAGAAGGCCAACGAGCTGCAGGAGAAGGACGCCAAGATCGCGGCCGAGATCGGCGCCTCGCTCCACCGCTTCGAGGGCGGGGACCGCGCGACCGCGCAGTCGTTCCGCGAGGCCGTCACCCTCGTCCTCACCGGCATGCGCGAGTCGCTCGCGCGCCTCAACGTCCACATGGACCGCTACTCGTGGGAGAGCGAGTACGTCTTCAACGGCGCGGTGCAGCAGGTCGTCGAGAAGCTCAAGAAGGTCCCCATCGCGCACCAGGACGAGACGGGCTCGTGGTACCTCGATCTCTCGGGGTACGGCATCGCGGGCCGCAGCAGCCGCTGGACGTTCCTGCGCAAGGACGGCACCTCGCTCTACACCACGCGCGACCTCGCGTACCACCAGGACAAGTTCTCCCGCGCGGGCCGCGCGGTCAACGTGCTGGGCGAGGACCACAAGCTGACCGTGCAGCAGCTTGACATCGCGCTCGATCTTCTCGGGGTCAGCCGCCACCCCGACGTGCTCTGGATCAGCTTCGTCTCGCTCCCCGAGGGCAAGATGAGCACCCGGAGGAACCGCGTCGTCTTCATCGACGACCTCATGGACGAGGCCGTCGCGCGCGCGAAGGAGGAGGTGGCGAAGCGCCGCCCCGAGCTTCCCGAGGCCGAGCAGGACCTGATCGCGGAGACGGTGGGCATCGGCGCCCTGCGCTTCAACATCGTGAGCGTCCAGTCGGAGAAGAGCATCACCTTCCGCTGGGAGGAGGCGTTGAGCTTCGAGGGCGACAGCGCGCCCTTCGTCATGTACGCGCACGCCCGCGCCGCCTCCATCCTCAAGAAGGCCGCCGAGGAGGGCGCTCAGCCCCACGCCAACGCGTCGCTCCTGCGCGAGCCCAGCGAGCGCGCGCTGGTCACGGCCATCGCGCGCTTCCCGGGCGCCATCCGCGTCGCGGCCGACGAGCTGAAGCCCCACGCCATGGCGGGCTACGCCGTGGACCTCGCCAACGCGTTCAACGCCTTCTACCGCGACTGCCCCGTGATGCTCGCCGACGCGCAGCTTCGCGGCGCGCGCCTCGCGCTGGTGGCGGCCGCCCGGCAGACGCTCGCGAACGCGCTGGGCATCCTGGGCGTCGTCGCGCCCGAGAGCATGTGAGGAAACGCTCAAGCGTGGCATCCCCCGTGACGGCCCCATGGCCGACCAGCCTCCCGCCACCGACCCCTCGAACCCGCGCGTGAAGATCCAGACGACCGCCGGCGACATCGTGGTGGAGCTTTTCGCGAAGGAGGCGCCCGTCTCGACGCAGAACTTCCTCGCCTACGTGCGCGAGGGGTTCTACGAGGGGCTCATCTTCCACCGCGTCATCAAGGGGTTCATGATCCAGGGCGGCGGCCTCGACGCGTCGGGCAAGCAGAAGAAGGGCAAGAGCCCCATCAAGCTGGAGATCAACTACCCCACGCTCCAGCACTGGAACGGCGCCCTCGCCATGGCGCGCACCAACGACCCCAACAGCGCGACCTCGCAGTTCTACATCTGCCACGGCCCGCAGCGCGGCCTCGACAAGAACTACGCCGTCTTCGGCGTGGTCCGCGAGGGCATCAAGGTCGTGGAGGCCATCGCGACGACGCCCACGGACCGCAGCGACCGGCCCAAGAGCGACGTCACCATCCAGAAGGCCACCGTCCTCTGAGGGAAAGAGGGAAGCCAGGGCGCGCGCCTGCCCGCGCGTGGCCGACTGGAACGCGCAGACCTACGACGAGCGGCACTCCTGGGTGTGGAAGCGCGGCGAGGGCGTCGTGGAGCTTCTCGCGCCCCGGAAGGGCGAGCGCATCCTGGACCTGGGCTGCGGCACCGCGCACCTCACGGCGAGGATCGCGGCCTCGGGCGCGGAGGTCCTCGGCCTCGACGCGTCCCCCGCCATGATCGGGAAGGCCAAGGCCGAGCACCCGGGCCTCGACCTGCGCGTCGCCGACGGCCGCGACTTCCGCCTGGAGGCGCCCGTGGACGCGGTGTTCTCCAACGCGGCGCTCCACTGGATGCAGCCGCCCGGCGCGGTGGCCGCGTGCGTCGCGCGGGCCCTCAAGCCCGGCGGCCGCTTCGTCGCCGAGATGGGCGGCAAGGGCAACCTCCGGACGCTCCTGGAGGGCGTGCGCGCGGCCATCCTCGCGGCGGGCGTCGAGGCGCCCCGCGTCGAGGACGACCTCTACTTCCCCAGCGCCGCGGAGTACGGCTCGCTCCTGGAGGCCCACGGCTTCGAGCTTCGCCAGGCGGTCCTCTTCGAGCGCCCGACTCCGCTGGAAGGGGGCGAGGCGGGCCTGCGCGCGTGGGTCCACCAGTTCGGCATGCACCTCTTCCGCGTCGTGCCCGAGGCGCAGCGCGACGCCGTGATGGATGATATCACGAAGCGGCTGCGGCCGAAGCTCTGGGACGGCGCGCAGTGGGTCGCGGACTACCGGCGGCTGCGCTTCGTCGCGGTCAGGACGCCGTGAGCCGCCACGGATGTCCGACGCCGCCCAGCGCGCACGCGCCTCCGGCGCTGAGAGCCCGGGGTTCGCGCAGGGCCACGCGGGCGCGGCCCCCGAGTCGGCCGCGAGGGCGGCAGGAGCAGAAGACACGGGACGACGACGTTCCTCATGGGAAGCCCCTCTCCACCCGGCGCCGCGGCGCGTGATGGGCCTTCAACGAGGGCGTCGCTTCAGATCTTCAGCGAGCCGCCCGTCAGCGCGAAGCGCGCGAGGAGCGCCTCGATCTGGATGCGCTCGTTGGCCCCTTCCACGAGGCGGAAGTCGGCCTCGCCCACGCGCTCCACGAGGTCGACCTTCACCTTGTCGGGCACGGTGAGGTCGAAGACGGTGCGGTGGATCTGGCGGATGATGTCCTCGCCCGAGAGGCCGTAGCTGATGAGCAGCTCGTCGAGCTTGTCGCGCGCGCCCGCGAAGTTGCCGGAGAGGGCCAGCTCCAGCATGGCCTTCACGTCCTCGGGCCGCGCGGTCGCGGTCGTGGTGAACACGCTCTCGGCGGTCACGGCCCTGCCGCCCGCGCTGGCGACCTGCATGGTGTTGACGACGCGGCGCATGTCGCCCGCGGCGACGTAGAGCAGCGCCTCCAGGCCGTCGGGCTTGACCTCCAGCTTCTCGGCGTTGGCGACCTTGCGCACGAGCTTCGTCATGTCCTGCTTGCTGTAGGGGCGGAAGCGGAAGAGCGCGCACCGGCTCTGGATGGGGTCCATGATCTTGCTGCTGTAGTTGCACGAGAGCACGAAGCGGCAGTTGCCCGCGTACTTCTCCATCGTCCTGCGCAGGGCGGCCTGCGCGTCGTTGGTGAGGCTGTCCGCCTCGTCGAGGAAGATGATCTTGAAGGGCACGTCCGCCGAGTGGCTGGCGGTGCGCGCGAAGTCCTTGATGCGCCCGCGCACGACGTTGATGCCGCGCTCGTCGGAGGCGTTGAGCTCCGCGAAGTTGTCGCGCCACGACTCGCCGTAGAGCTCCTTGGCCAGCGCCACGGCGGAGGTGGTCTTCCCCGTGCCGGGGGGCCCCGCGAAGAGGAGGTGGGGCAGGTTCCGCGTCGCGACGTAGGCCTGGAGCCGCTTCGTGATCTCCTCCTGGCCGATGATGTCCGACAGCTTCTGCGGCCGGTACTTCTCGACCCAGATCTCTTCCATGATGGCGCGGGCAGGGTCCGCCTGCGGTATAAGATTGACCGGGGGCGCTGTCTTTTCCTCTGCCTCTCGCGCTGGGGCTGCGCCCCTTTCCCCCGCCACAACCCGAACCCACGAACCACCGGACCAGAGTCTTCCTTTGGTTCGGTGGTTCGTGGGTTCGGGTTGTGAGGGGGTTTGGGGGACGCGTCCCCCAACGAGAAGCGCTCTCCTTCCGCACACGGTTGCGGGTGAATCCTGAAGCGGGGGCAGCGCGTGCCGCAGCCCGAGGCTTCCCCATGCTCCGTCCTGTCGCGATCGCGCTTGCCCTCCTCATGGCAGCGCCCCTTGCCGCCGCCGCGGCGCCGGGGGCCGCGGGGTGCCCCACCGATCCGCAGGCGCTCGCGCAGAAGGGGTGCGCGCTGGGCGTCCGCGACCCCACGGGCGCGTGCTCCGCGACGGCGCGCTACCGCAGCGGCGTGGGCTACTGGGGCGTCCGCTCGTCGTGCGAGAAGGGCGGGAAGTCCGTCTCGGAGGAGGGGTGGGGCAACGCCACGGACCTCGCGGTGAACCACACCCTGTGGATCCCCGCCAGCCAGGCGGGCATCCCGGACGCGCGCGCCAACGGGACGTTCCACTGCGCGCTGGACGGCGGCGGCTGCGCCCTCGTGGGCGGCGAGGGCCCGGGCCCCGCGGCCGTGGCGTACAACGCGACGCCCCACTGGACCGTGGACACCATGCCGCCCACGCTGGCGCTGGCGTGGAACGGCACCGTCGCCGCGGGCGACCTGGACGGCGACGGCGCGCCTGACCTCGTCGCGACCGGGGGCTGCTCCAGCGTGAACGCGACGGCGTCGCCCCCGTGCGGCCCCGACGGGCAGGCCCACCTCGCGGCGCGGCGCAACAGCACCGGCTTCTTCGACATCACGTACCGCGCGAAGGGCGGGGCCGCCGCGGGCTCGGGCGTCTCCGACGGCCGCGGCGAGGGCGCGCTCCTGGGGGCGTTCGCGACGAAGGACGGCGCCCTCGTGCTGGACGCGTTCGCCTTCGCGCAGGGGCAGGCCGCCGGCTGCGTCGTCGAGGCCAAGCCCGGCGCCGCCCCCGTCGTCTCGTGCTTCCCCTGGCCGCAAGGCCCTTGAGCCGCGACCGGGTTGCCGTGGCCGGAGGCTGGAAGCATCGTGTCCAAGACCCTCGTCACGGCCGCCCTCGCGGCCTCGCTTGCGATCATCGCCTTCGCGCCCGCCGCCTCGGCGAACCCCCTCACCGACATGCAGTGCGGCTCCCTCGGCGGCTGCTGCCCCACCGCGATCTCGTGCCTCTGCGACGGCCCGAGCACCGTGCTGGGCTGCGTCGAGAAGGTCGTCGGCCCCACGCCCGACCCCTGCACGATCCTGGACTGCCTGATCTACCCGTAGGCCGGGCCGCCGCCAGCGCAGCGTTGATGGTCCGGGCGCGCGGTCGCCGCGGCGAGGCTGCCCATGCGCGCCGCGCCCCTTCTCGTCCTCTGTCTTCTGGCCGCCGGCTGCGTGTCGCTCCCCGGCGCCACCACCGAGCCCCCCGCCAACCCGGCCCCCGCCCTCGTCGCGCAGGGGGCCGCGCTGCGGCAGGCGGGCGACGCCGTCTTCGCCACGTGGAGCGGCAACGTCACCGAGCCCATCCCGGGCCAGACGGACGCGCTCCCCGTGGGCGCGCCGGTGGCCGACCCCACCGCGACGGCGGGCAAGGGGGACTCCAAGGACTTCACGTTCCCCGCGGGCGCCACCATCCTGGAAGGCTGGCTCAACTGGAGCGACTCCAAGGCGCTCCTGGGCTTCCGCATCGTGAACGACACGGGCCGGACGTGGTGCGGCGCGCCCTTCCCGGACAACAGCAGCGTCGCGCGATGCTTCGCCACGTTCTACCGCCCGCCCCCCGGCGATGCGTCGAAGTGGAAGGCCACCGTCTCGCCCCTGGGCGGCTCGCCGGGCGCCGCGGTGCCCTACACGCTGACGATCTCGTTCCGCAACGCGACGCTGCCCCTCCTCGGGAGCCCCGCGCCCTACGGCGGCGACGCCCTGCTCCAGTTCGGCGAGCCCACGCTGGTCTCCAAAGACAAGCACACCGGCGAGCCCAGCATCGCGGTGACGCCCAAGGGGGCCATCTACGTCGCAGCGCCCACCGGCGCGCAGGAGTCGCTCTTCCGCAGCACCGACGGGGGCAAGACGTTCGCGTTCGTCCCCATCCACGCCAACCCCACCTCGGACCCGGGCAGCGAGTTCGCCACGGGCGGCGGCGACAGCGACGTGGCCGTCTCCGGGGAGAACGATATCTATTTCGCGGACCAGCAGGGCGGCAGCGCGGAGACGGTGAGCGCCAGCCACGACGGCGGCGCGACGTGGTTCACGCAGCCCGCCGCCGCGGGCCCGCCCTCCACCGCGGGCGTCCCCAACCCGGGCGCGCCCGTGGGGCTCCCCGGGACGCCGGTCTTCAGCGCGGACCGCCAGTGGATCGTGACCGACGGCAGCAACAACGTGTGGCTCGCGTTCAACAGCCAGCAGGGCGCCACCGTCGTCCACTCGGCGGACGGCGGGCGCACGTGGCCCCAGCGCGGCACCATGGCCGAGGACAACTGCGCGCGGGGCAACCTGGTCCGCACGCCCGCGCAGCCCGGCCTTCTGCCCGACGTGGGCTCCGTGCCCTCGGGCGTCGGCGGCATCCTCTACTACGCGGGCTGCGACGACAAGGGCCCTGGCGTCGGCGTCTCCACCGACGGCGGCCTCTCGTGGACGTGGCACCCGGTCGCGCAGCGCGACGGCAAGACCGAGACGGGCTTCGGCTTCGTCATGCACATCTTCGTCATCGCCACCGCGGACGCCGCGGGCAACGTGTACGTCGTGTGGACCGACGAGGCCGAGACGCCCGACGCCCACGAGGCGCCCCCAGGCGGCCCTCTCGGAGTGAACGTCTGGCTCGCCAGCAGCACGGACCACGGCAACACGTGGAGCAAGCCCAAGAAGGTGAACCAGCACCCCGGCACCTACGTCGAGGCGTGGGTCACCGCGGGCGCCAAGGGCCACGTCGCGGTGGCCTACTACGGCACCAGGGCCGCGCCCAACCCCGAGCGCGCGCTGGGCGAGTGGTACCCCATCGTGGCCGAGACGGAGGACGCCACCGCTGCGGAGCCCGTGTGGCACGAAGCATCGATGACCAAGGACTTCGTCCAGTACGGGCCCGTGTGCATGAGGGGGAGCGCGTGCGGCAACGCGAGGAATCTGCTGGACTTCTTCCAGATCCAGTCCGACAAGGCGGGCATGCTCCACGTCGCCTACGTGGACGGCCGCGACGGCGGCAGCGCGCGCCTCTCCAACGTCATGTACGTCGGCCAGACCGGCGGCCTCTCCCTGGGCGGCCCCAGCGTGGACAAGAACGGTGGCTGATTCACGTCGAGGGAATCGCGCCCAGGATGGCCGCGTCGTCCACGGGGCCGCCGGGGACCAGCTGGAGCACGTAGCCGTGCGTGACCGCGACGCCCAGCATGGTGCGCAGCGGCGTCCCGAACGCGGCGTGCGCGGCGACGCCGCCCGCGATGGGCTCGGCCAGCGAGTGCGTCGCGATGCCCATGGCGAGGCCCGTGACGCTCATGACGGGCGAGCCCGAGTCGCCCGACGAGACGTGGCCCGCCCACGAGAGGAAGTCCACCGGGGGCGCAAGCTCGGGGTCGACGCGGGCGCGGGTGGCGTCGGAGCCGCTCGTGTCCACGCCCCAGCCGTAGAAGGCGTAGGCCGCGCCGGGCACGTCCGCCATGGCCGCGCCGGTGGGGCCGCCGAAGTGGAGCATCGTGGGGTTGACGAGCCCCTGGTCCGCCGCGTCCACCTGGATCAGGGCGAAGTCCGCGCCGAGGCCCGCCGCCTCCTGCACGACCACGGTGCCGAACTCGCCCAGGCCGGCGACCGACTCGCGCCCGCCCAGCGTCGCGCAGTGGCCCGCCGTGCTGACGTAGAAGGTGCCGTTCGCGTCGCGGAAGACCCACCCCATGGTGCATCCGTTGGCCAGCTGCGCGCCGGGGCGGATCTCCACCGACGAGGCGACGCCGGGCGCTGCGGCGGTCAGGATGGCAGCAGCAAGGAGCGTGATCGCGATGGCCTTCCCCAGCATAACAGGGGGTCACGGCCTGGCCGTGCAAAGGGGTTGCGCTCCAGGAGGCCCGCTCGGGCTCCGCCCGTTGAATCCCCGAATCTCCGAATCGCCGAATCTCCGCCCCCGGTGATTCTGAGATTCGGAGATTCGGGTTTCCCCGGGGGGAAAGGGGGCGGAGCCCCCGAAAGGAAGCGAGAAATGCAAGACGCTCAGCGCGCACAGTCCTTCTCATCGGGAGACGCAAATCCCCTCAATGCCGTGTTCGGCCTCGTCATCGCGTCCCGCGGCGATGGGCGCGCCCCATACTTGAAGCCTGGCCGCCCCCGTGGCGCCCCTGATGGCCACGGTCGCGGTGGAGGTGGACCGGCAGGAGGCCGGCGTGCTGCTGGCGCTGGTGCGGGCGCGTCTCGCGGAGGTCGAGCGCATGGTGCAGAACCTGGAGGAGGCGGAGGGCATGGACCTCCAGCGGCACAACGCGATCAAGACGGCGCGGCCGCAGCTTGACCTCCTGGAGATCCTCGTCATGAAGCTGGAAGGGGCAGGCAGGGAGCTGGAAGGCCGGCGGTAGGGCCGCTTCGGCGCGGGCGCGCATCGGCGCGTGTGGCGCCCAGGCAAGTGGCTTGGCGCCTCCCGGGCTCGCGCGGGCCATGCAGACCCCTGCATCGATCCGCGGCGTCCTGGCCCTCGGCCTCGTGGGCGCCCTCATCGCCATCCCGACCGCCGCCGCGTTCCCCCTGGGGGTGGACGCCGGCAGCGTGGGCGAATTCGACTCCGCGGGCGGCCACGCGGCCTTCGCCCAGACGTGGGTCGGCCCGTGGATGCGCTCCTCCGGCTGGGGCGGCTTCGAGAACGACCTGCGCGCCGCCTCGGACGCGGGCGCGACGCCCGTCGTCCTGTGGTACTACTGGGGCGACGCCATCACGCCAGGCTGCGTGCAGAACGGCTGCAACGGAATGTCGCGGGGCGAGTGGGACGCCATGGCGTCGACCCTCGCGCAGAAGGCCAACGCCGTCCTGGGCGGCCGCACGTTCTACGTCGTGCTGGAGCCCGAGTTCAACAAGGGCGGCATCACCGGCTGGGCGCCCTTCGATGGCTATCTTGCCGACCAGGCCAACCTCATCCGGAGCCAGGCGCCCGGCGCCAAGGTGGTCCTGGGCTTCGGCTCGTGGGGCGGCTACGAGTCGTTCCCCCGCGCCGCGGCGGCCTCCGACCTCGTGGGCTTCCAGTTCATGCGCGCCTCCACGCGGGACGCGCCCTCCGACGCGCAGGCCCCCTCGGGCGCCATGATCTCCACGGCGCAGACGCTCCGCGGCCTCTTCGCGAAGCCGGTGCTGGTCTTCGACGTGGCCATCGCCAGCTACGGGGGCTGGGAGTGGGTCCAGCAGGCGGCCTTCCGCGACCTGCAGGCGCGCAGCGGCGACCTCGCCGCGGCCGGCATCGTGGGCGTCGTGTGGCGCTCCGTGCACGACATCTCGGGCGCCATCGGCTACTACGGGCCCGCCGAGAACAGCTTCGGCGTCAAGCGCGCCGATGGCAGCGCCAAGAGCGCGTGGCCCGACCTCGTCGCCCTCTCCCAGGGCGGCGGCGCCCCCGCGCCCTCCCAAGGGCTGTCCTTCGCCAGCGTCCACGGCAACGAGTGGTGGATCGAGGCCACCGTGACCGGCGGGCCCTCGTGGGTGAGCGCGCGCGTCGACGGCGGCCCCTGGATGGCCATGCAGCCCACCTCGTGGGGCACGTGGGGGCTTTCCGCGCACGCGCCGGCCGGCTCCCTGGTGGAGCTCCAGGCCGGAGGAGGCGGCGCGGCGACCATCACGGACTTCCGCGTGTGGTCCGGGTTCAGCGCGGGCTTCGCCAACGTCAAGGGCAACGGCTGGTGGGTCCAGGCGGACGTCTCCGCCAACGCGCCGCTGGTGGACGTCAGCGCGTCCGTCAACGGCGGCCCGTGGACGCCCCTGGCCCTCCAGTGGTGGGGCTCGTGGGGTGCGACGGTGCAGGCGCCGGCCGGCTCCTCGGTGCAGCTTCGCGCCACGTCCGCGGCGGGGGACACCATGCTCTCGCAGGCGTACCCCTGGTCCGGCTGACGCCCTTGGGCAAGGCGCGTGCCCCAAACGACGTCCTCGGGACCCTCCGAGGCATCGTTTGACAACCATGGTCGGCGGATTCCGGCAGATCGACGGTGTTTCGATCGCGGCAACGGCAGGCCGCCGACCCTCAAACCTTTCATCCAATGTCTTTATCCACCTCCGGGCCCACGCTCCGTCCCGAGGCCTGGGTATGACGCGGCTGACCGCCCTCCTGTTGGGCATCCTTCTCCTCGCCCCGCTTGCCAGCGCGGGCGCCTCGCCGGCGACGCACGTCGCCGTCAAGGCGCCCTCGCCCGCGGGCCGCGCGCTGGACGACGCGAAGGCCCTCGCCTCGCACGCCTCGGAGGGCGTCTCGGCCGCCGCGCGCGGCGCGGGCGCCCTGGCCAGCGGCCTGGGCCACGCGCTGGCCTCGGCCGCCGCCGCGGTGGGCTCCCTCGCCAAGGGCGCCCTCCTCGCCGCGGGCCGCGCCCTCGCCGCCCTGGGCGCGCTCCTGGGCGGCCTCCTCGCGCGCGGCGCCAAGTGGTCCTTCGAGCACCCCGAGCAGGCCACCGACGCCGCGGGCGCCGACGTCAGCCTCGCCATGCTCCTCTGGGTCGCCAAGCGCCTCGGCGCCTTCTCCTTCCTCGCCCCCCTCTACTCGCGCCTCGCGCCCAGCCAGATGCTGGAGAACGACGCGCGCAACGCCGTCTACGAGCACGTCAAGGCGCACCCCGGCGCGCACCCCAGCGCCATCGCCGAGACGCTCAACCTCGGCTGGGGCACCGTCGTCTACCACCTGGGGAAGCTCGAGGCGACGAAGCTCGTCACCAGCCGCAACGCGCACAACCGCCGCTGCTACTTCGCCCTCACCAGCGACCTCGACGTGGACGCGCGCACCGCCGTCGCGGCCATGAGCACCGACAAGGCGCGCGCCATCGTGGACGTCGTCCGCGCAAGCCCCGGCATCAGCCAGAAGGACCTCTCCGAGCGCCTCGGCATCAGCCAGGCCCTCGCCTCGTGGCACGTCAAGCGCCTCGTGGAGAGCGGCGTCCTCACCGTGGGCCGCGAGGGCCGCAGCAACACGCTGCGCGTGGCGGGCCACGTGCCCGTGCTCGTCGCGGCGTGATCAGCGGGCCGACGCGACCAGGTCGGCGAACGCCTCCGAAATGGGCAGACCGGCAAGCTCCTCCGCGAAGCCGAACGCCCCCATGCCGTTGGCCTCCAGGAAGACGTGCTCGCCCTGGGGCGTGACGATGAGGTCCATGGCGGCGTAGGCGAAGCCCAGGGCGCGCGCGGTGGCGCGCAGGCGCTCCGCGAGCCCTCCTGGCAAGGCGTAGGGACGGCACCTCCAGCGCGCGCGGTCGAGCGCGCCCTCGTGGCGCGGGTAGCGGCGCCAGTCGACCTTTGTCTCCTCGTCCTCCTGCGAGAGGATCTCCACCGCCATCACCGTCTCGCCCACGACGTAGGCGCGCGCCTCGGTGGCCTTCTCGACGTACTCCTGCGCCGCCAGCGGCGCGAGGTGCGCCTGGGCCAGCGCCTCGCCCGAGAGGTCCTCGGGGCTGACGCGGTGCGTGTAGAGGACCCACTCGTTTCCCGCGCCCTCGCCGATGCGCGGGAAGGGGTGGCTCACGCGCTTCACCGCGAGGCCCGAGGGGTGCTCCTTCGCGAAGGCCTCGATGGCGCCCGCGTCGTTGGAGACGAGGGAGCGCGGTGTCGCGACGCCCGCCCGCGCCGCGGCGCGAAGCTGGAACGGCTTGGACTCGCCCAGGAGGTACGCGTCCAGCGGGTTGACCCACAGGCGGTCGCGCGTGAGCTGGTGGAGCGCGATGAGGGAGGAGAACCACTCCTCCGTCGCGAACCGGCGCGCGTGCTCCGCCACGGGGGGCGGCTGGAGGACGAGGAAGTGGTTCACGAACGCGCGCGCGTCCTCCAGCGCCACGCGCCCGTCTGGCGTCTGCACGGAGCCGCCGACGCGCTCGCCGTCCACCTCCAGCGTGAGGCGGTTGCGCGACGGGTCCGACAGCTCGAACCCGAGGACGGGGATGCCCCGCGCCCGGATCGCGTCGATCATCCGGCGCGAGTACGGGTCCTGGTGCAGGGTGAAGACGATGGCGGCCATGAGAAGAAGGAGAAGGGGCGCCGGAGCGCCCGGGGATCGGCTCAGCTCGTGTGCATGAGGTAGACGTTGTCCATGAAGTTGGACAGGCCCGGGAGGGGCTGCTTCGGCTGCTCGGCCCAGCGCATGGAGAGGGGGACTTCGTTCATGCGACCCCAGCAACCGGAGCGCCCCGCATAACGTTTCTGCGTAGAGAGGGTGCGGCTTCCGAGACGCCCGGCGCGCGGCCTTGACGAGTCCGGATCGCCTGGACTCCTGTGGAGGACCCCGCGGGATGCGCCGCCGCATCGCTTATGCCGCCCCCTCCAGGTGGCGCTGCGGAGGCACACCCATGAAGCTCTTCTCCGTCGCCCTCGTCGCGCTCTTCGCCCTCGCGGCCCTCGCCAGCGTCGTCCCGTCCGCCAGCGCGATGCCGCCCCTCTGCCAGTCCGACACCGTGGCCGTGGGGACCCTGGAGGTCGTCACGATCCGCCACGGCGCCGAGTGCGGCGCCTACCCCATCACGGTCTACGAGTGCACGCCCAAGTACGGCGAGGCCGCGCCGCTCCACTGGGACTGCACCGGCACCAACCTCTGAGCGCCTTCACCCCACGGCCTCGGCGCCGAGCCGCTCCGCGATCCGCTCGTCGAACCAGTGGCCGTACACGTGGAAGCGCCGCGGGTGCACCACCTCGACGCCCGCGACGCCTTTGATATCAAGGAGGCTCCTCGTGACCTCCTCCACCTCGCCCGCGGAGGCGAGACTCATGGAGGCGTCCACGATGCGGTAGGGCAGGCCCAGGCCAAGCTCGGAGGGCGTCGCGATCTGGAGCAGGTCGGGCCGCAGGCGGCGCACCTCGCGCGCGACCTCGCCGGGCTTCGCGTCCTCGACGAGCCCCACGAGGAAGCGCGCCAGCACCGCGCCGCTCCAGCGCGTGAAGTCCAGGACCGGGATGCTCCACACGGCGCCGCCCGCGACCAGCGCCTCGTAGCGGCGGCGGAACGTCTTGACGCTCACGCCCGCGCGCGAGGCCGCCGCGGCCAGGGGGTCGCGCGCCGCGACGCGCAGCGCCTGGAGGATGCGCCAGTCCAGCGCGGTGGCCTTCGCCGAGCACGCGGGCGCGTCGTGGGGGATGCACGGTTCGAGCTCGTCCACGCCCGGAATGCGGCGCACGGCGGCCTCGCGGCGCGCCAGCGCGGCGGGCGACTCGTGGGCGACGTGGATGGCCATCCAGGGGCCCACGTTGTCCGCGACGACGAGCACGCCGTCCACGAGGTCCAGCGCGCGCAGGACGCCCTCCTTGGCGCGCGGGTCGTCGACGCGCAGCGTGCCTCCCCCCATGCGGGCCCCGAAGAGGCGCACGTTGGGCACGACCTCGAAGCCCAGGAGGAAGCCGTCGCGCTCCCAGCGCCGCAGCCGCGCGCGCACCGTGCCCGGGTCGACGTGCAGGTCCTTGGCCAGCGCCTCGGCGCACAGCCTCGGGTCGAGGCTGCCCCACCAGAGCACCTGCTCCCGCGACATGGCGCGGAGGATCGACGCGTCCAGGGCGTCCACGGCGGTGGATCGGGCGCGCGGGCCAAAGAAGCTGCGTCCCTTTCCCGGAGCGCCGCGCCGGAAAAGGGAACCTGGGGCGCGCCCGCGGGCTTTCCGCGGCCCTCCGCGCCCGAAGCCTGGATGGCCGCGCGAAGCCTTCCAAGCTTGCATGGCCACCATCCTCGCCAACGGGACCAAGCTGGATTTCGAAGACCGCGGCCGCGGCGACCCCGTCGTGCTGGTGCACGGCGACGTCGGCGACCGCAGAAGCTGGGTCGCGGTCGCGCCGGTCTTGGCGCGCTCGCACCGCGTCCTCGCCTACAGCCGGCGGCACCACTGGCCCAACGAGGCCATCCGCCCCGGGGAGGGCAGCCTCCTCGACGTGCACGCGGCGGACCTCGTCGCGCTGCTGGAGGAGGCGGGCGCCGCGCCCGCGCACCTCGTGGGCCACTCCTTCGGCGCGTGCGTCGCGATGCTCGTCGCCCGCGACCGGCCCGACCTCGTGCGCTCCCTGGTGCTCGTGGAGCCGCCCATGCTGCCCCTCGTCATGCGCGTGCCCCCGACGCCCGAGGACCTGGAGCGCCTCGCGAAGGACGATCCCCTGCTCTCGCGGGCCGTGGACGAGCTCATGGCGCGCTGCCTTGCGCCCACCATCGCGGACTTCGCCCGGGGCGACGTGCCCTCGGGCATCGCGCGCTTCCTGGCCTACCACGGCGAGCGCCAGGCGGCGGACCCCGCGCGCCTCGCGCAGGCGAACGACAACGGCGCCGTCATGGCCGGGGCCCTGCTGGTGGGCCACTTCAGCCCGTTCACCGAGAGGGACGCGCGCTCGATCATGGCGCCGACGCTCCTCGTCACCGGATCGCAGAGCCCGCCCTACCTACGCCGGCTCGCGGAGCGCCTCGTCGCCCTCCTCCCCCGCGCCGAGCGCATCGACCTGCCCGGCGTCGGGCACTTCCTCCCCGAGGAGGCCCCCGAGGCGTTCGGCAAGGCCGCGCTGGGCTTCCTCGCGCGCCGCTGAGGCCGCCCGCAGGATCGGCCCCACGGGGACCACGCGCAGGGGCCAGCCCGGCGCGGCGATGCCGAACGTCTCCCCCGTCGCCTCGTCGAGGATGACATCAGAGCCGTCGAGGCGCTCGCCCAGCCTGCGATATCGGTCCCCGGCGCGCAGCAGGCGCCACGCGCCAAGCTCGCTCACGATGCGCAGGCTCACGCGAGGGCCACCTCCACGCGCGTCTCCTCCTCGTCGGGCCGCAGCACGCGGAGCGTCTGCCCCGTCGCGTCGCGGTGGATGCCCACGAGGTCGCCCGCCGCGGTGCGAACGGCGCGCCACGAGCCCTCCGCGAGGCGCAGCTCGGCCTCGCCGCGGGGCAGCGCGCCCACCGGCCAGCCCGGAGGCGCCACCGAGAGGACCTGCCCGTTGCGCGTGTCCAGGAGCGAGCGGATGACGCCGCCCTCCAGCGCGGCCACCCTCCAGGGCGAGGCTTCGGCGCGCACGCGGAACGCGCCCCCGTCCATGCCGGCGACGAACGCGTTCGCCGCGCGGAGCCTCCGCATGGCGGCCGCCTGGGTGAGACCGCCCGCGAACCGGTCGCAGGCGATGGGGTCGTCGACGGGCCACGCAGGTCGGAGGGCGTCCATTGCCATCGGAGCCGCCACACTCGGTGCATAATCATCAGAGTTTCCATGTTCCAGAATAATATGACCTCGCGGCGATGCCTCGATAGCATAATCCCATGCGCAGGCCGCATCAGGCGGGCCAGACGAGCCGGAGGAGGGCCAGCGTCGCGGCGCCCACGAGGAGGGGGACGTAGAACGTGCGGCGCCAGAGGAGCGTCGCTGCCGCGGGGAGGGCGGCGATGACGTACTGCCAGCGGACGTCGGGCGCGGCGCCCAGGTGCAGCACGCCCACCAGCGTCCCCGCCACGACGACGGGGAGCCACGGCAGGGCGCGCGCGAGGGGTCCGGGCGGCGCGCGGCCGCGCAGCCACGCCTCGGGAGCGAGACGCAGCAGCGCCGAGACGCCGCCCGCGCCCAGGACGAGGAGCCACTCACCCTGCGCGCTTCCACCCCCACGCGAACGCCAGCGCGGGCGGCACGACGAGCACGGCCCACGTCCCGAAGCCCAGGAGCGCCGCCGCGCCGCCCAGCGCCAGCGCGACGAGGCCCGCGACGAGACGCTCCCGCGTGTCGGCGAAGATGCCGAAGAGGCCCACGAAGATGCCCGGCAGCGCGTAGTCGAGGCCCCACGGCCTGAGGTCGGGGAGATGCGTCCCAAGCAGCGCGCCCAGCGCGGTGCTGCCCACCCAGAGGAGCCAGAGCGTGAGCGAGACGAGGATGAGGCCCCACGGCGTGACGCCCGCCTCGCGCGACCACGCGGCCTGCAGCGCGTAGGACTCGTCCACCGTGCCCAGCGCGAGCGCGACGCGGTGCAGCGGCCCGGCGCGCGCCTTGCGCCCCATGTCCACCGTCGCGGCGCTGAGGAGGAAGTAGCGCGCGTTGATGAGGAGGACCGTGCCCACGACGGAGGCCAGCGCAGCGCCCGCCGCCACCAGGCCCACCGCGGCGAACTGCGCGCCGCCCGCGAACACGACGGCCGAGAGCGCGACGGCGGCCCCCGGGGAGAAGCCCGCCGCCACCGCGGCCGCGCCGAAGAGGGCGCCCAGGGGCGCGATGCCCGGCGCCAGCGTGAGGGCGCGGGCGACGGCCTGCGACGCCACGCTGCGGGGCACGCGCGCGGATGGCCCGCTGAGGGGCTTGAACGTTTGCCGCGAATGGCCGATCGTTCGTCAGCGCCGCCGCGTGCTCTCCTCGACGCCCTTAACTAGCGCGCGCAGCGTGAGGTTGACCGGCGTGTCGACGCCCCGCGCGAGGCCGCGCTGCACGATCTCGCCGCAGATGGCGTCGATCTCGGTGGGCCGCCCGCGCTCCACGTCCTGGAGCATGCTGCTCTTGTTGCCCGCGGTCAGCTCCGCGACGCGGCGCGCGCGGGCCAGCATGTCGTCGCCGGGCAGCGGCGCCTCCTCGGCGCGGGCGACGTCCACGGCCTCCTCCACGACGCGCTGCATCAGCTCGCGCAGCGCGGGCACCTGGAGGAGCGCGCCGTTCCGGAGGCCCGTGATGGCGGTGAGCGGGTTGATGGCGGCGTTGACGACGACCTTCGCCCAGACCTCGCCCACGATGGAGTCGCTGAATTCGACCTCGAGCCCGGTCTTCGCGATCTCCGCCGCGAGGCGCCGCGCGGCGTCGCGCTCGCCCGCGGGGCTGCCCACGCGGAAGTAGCCGACACCTGCGTGCTCGACGTGGCCGGGCTCGACGAAGGTGACGCCGTGGGTCGTGACGGCGGCGAAGACGCGCCGCGGGTCCACCGACTGCGAGATCGTCTCGACGTTGCCCAGGCCGTTCTGGAAGGAGAGCACCTGCGTGCGGGCGCCCAGGAGCGGCGCGGCGTCGCGCATCGCCTTGGCGGTGTCGTAGGCCTTCACCGAGACGACCAGCAGGTCGGGCACGGCGGCGTCCTCGGGGCGCGTCGCGACCTTGGGCCTCACCGCAAGCTGCGTGCGGCCGGTGACGAGAAGCCCCTGGCTCGCGACGACCGCCGCGTGCTCGCGTCGCGCGAGGAGCGTCACGTCGTGCCCCGCGTGCGCAAGGAGCGCGCCCAGCCACGAGCCCATGGCGCCCGCTCCCAGGATGGCGACGCGCACGCGCTACGCCTCCGGAAGCTCGGCGTCCCGCGCGAGGGCCGCGAGGCGCGGGCCCGGGTAGCCGGTGAGGGGGCGGAAGACGGGGACGCCCGTGAGCCGGTCATCCGGCGCGTGCGCAAGCTGCTCCTTGACGCCGTCCGCCAGCACGAGGGCCTGGCACTTGTGGAGCGCGAGGTGCGGCGCCACGGCCTCCAGGCGCGCGGCGCGCGTCCCGCCCGCGACGGGGTGGATGCGCAGGCCCGGGACCCAGGGCGCGAGGGGCGCGAGCCAGCCCTCGGCGGCTTTGATATCATGGGCGAAGAAGAACAGCGCGGCGCCGCGCTTGCCCATGAGCCAGCCGGCGTGCGCGGCGCGGGCGTCCTCCACGAGCACGCCGACGCGCCCCTGGCTTCCCAGCGGCAGGCCGCCCGGGCCCTTCACCTTGCGGCGCCAGACGTAGGCCACCTCGTCGCGTACCTCGACGTGCGCCTCCCACGCGGGGTCGTCCAGGTCCACCGTGGGCTTGCGCGCCGCGAGGTCGTCCAGGATGCGCGAGGCGCAGGCCTTGGCCACGTCGAGGCTGGTGAACGAGTGCTCGCCCGCGCGCTTCACGCGCACCGCGAAGGAGCCCCCCTCGGGAAGCTCGGCGCGCGCCACGTCCAGCACCTTCGCTGCGATCTCGGCGGGGTCGGCGCGCGTCTCCAGGGCGGGGCTCGCGCTCACGATGCCGAACGTGTGCCGCAGCGCGTCCAGCGCGCCCTCCACGTCCTGCGCGCGCACGAGGATGCGCCCCTGCTCGCGGGCGACCTCGGCCTCCACGCCGCGGCGGAGGAGCTGGTCCTCGATGCACGAGACGAGGCGGCGCTCGAACTGGGAGCGGACGCTGCGGCTCTTGATGCCGATCTCGCCGTAGCGCACCAGGATCGGGGGCCAGGCCACGGCTCCGCATCCCGGCTCTCCGTATATGAAGGGTGACAGGGAAACGCTCTTGCACGCGGAAGGCGACGCGCGGCCATGCGCCGCGCCGCGTGGATCGCCCTCGCCCTGTGCGCCACCTTCCTGGCCCTCGCCGAGATGGACCACGTGCGCTGCGTCACCGTCTCCATCGCCGCGCAGCCCCCGCCGGAGCCCAGCTGCGCGACGACGTATGGCCCGCGCCTCGCCCTCCCGCTGGGCATCCTGGCGCTGGCCTCCGGCGCCGCGACCCTCCTCCTGGCCCGGCGCGATGGCACGCGCGTCGTCGTGGCCCTCGCCGCCGCGCTCCTCGTCGTCCCCGCGCTCATCGTCCTCTCGGGGTGGGCGAGCGTCGGGTTCCACGTCCAGATCGCGCAGCCTCAGCCTGACGGCGGGACGTACTGCACGGGCCCCGGCGCCGTGCGGCCCCTCCCCATCTACCTCCTGAGCGCGCCCACCTGCCTGCGGGCCGCGGAGGCCGTGCGCCTGGGTCTCCTCGCGGTGGCCGCGTGCCTCGCCGTGGGCGCGGTCGTCCTTGCGCGCCGCTCGTGGGCCTTCGCCGCCGCGGGGCTCGTGCTCGTCGCGTTCGCCGCGGACCTTCTCGCGCAGCCCCTCTACGCCGCGGGCTGGGCCCTCCCTCTCATGGCGGCCGGCCTCCTGGCCGCGGGCGCGCGCCGCCTCCCGCCCGCCCCGGCGTGAGCCTCAAGTGCGGGCCCCGCCCTCGCGCCTCGTGGACTGGCCCGCCCTGGAGACGTTCGCCCGCCGCCCGCGCGACGCCCTCATGTGGCTCCCCCGCGCGGCGGACGTCGCGCGCATCGCCGCCGCGCTGCGCGTCGCGGGCCCCCGCGTCGCAGACGTCGGCGCGGGGACGGGCCTCCTCGCGGTGCTCCTGGAGCGCGAGGGTGTCGCGGTGGAGGCCACCGACGCGTCGCCCCCCGCCGTTCGATATCACCCCGTCGCGGCCCGCCCCGCGGACGCGCTCCCACCCTGCGACGCCGCCATCGTCTCGTGGATGGAGGCCGGGAAGGACTACCGCGAGGCCGTCGCGCGCCTGGCGCCCGTGATCGTGAACGTCTACGACGTGGAGGGGGGCTGCGGCGTCATGGGCGCCGTGGACTTCGCGCCCTTCGGCTTCGCGGAGGCCGCCTCGTGGCGCACGCCCTCCTTCGAGGACGCGGAGTTCGCGCTGGACCGCAAGGGGCGCCTTCAGAGGAAAGGGTACCCAGGAAATCGCATCGACGTGCTGACGCGCGATCCCGCCCTCGTGCCGCGCCTGAGGGCTGCCGCCCGGGACGCGCAGCCCAAGGGGCCCCTTCCCTGGGAGCGCGGCATGGACGAGGTGAGCCTCTGAGGCTCGTCCTCCACGTCGACCTGGACGCCTACTACGCCAGCGTGGAGGAGCTGGACCACCCCGAGTGGAAGGGGCATCCCCTGGTGGTGGGCACGCTACCCGACGAGGGGCGGGCGCGCGGCATCGTGACCACGTGCAACTACGCAGCGCGCGCCTTCGGCATCCGCAACGCCATGCCCATCAGCCAGGCGTGGCGGCTCTGCCCGGGCGCACGCTACGTGGAGCCGCGCTTCGAGCGCTACGCCGAGAAGTCCGAGGAGGTCTTCGCGATCCTGCGCGAGGCGGGGCCCGTGGAGCCCGCCAGCATCGACGAGGGCTACCTGGACCTCTCGGAGCGCTGCGCGACGTTCGAGGAGGCCATGGCCTTCGCCCGCGCGCTCCAGGAGAAGATATCGTCCGGGGCCGGCCTCTCGGCGAGCCTGGGCGTCGCGTCCAGCAAGCTCGTCGCCAAGATCGCCACCGACATGCGCAAGCCCCACGGCCTCACCGGCGTGCCGCCCGGCGCCGAGGAGGCGTTCCTCGCGCCGCTCCCCGCGCGGAAGATCCCCGGCGTGGGCCCCAAGAGCGAGGAGCGGCTCTCGCTGCTGGGCATCCACACCTGCGCGGACCTCGCCGCCGCGCCCGCTTCGCTGCTCGCGCGCGAGTTCGGCGTCTGGGGACCGCGCCTCGCGGAATTGGCGCGCGGCGTCGACGGCTCGCCCGTGGAGACCACCTGGGAGCGCAAGAGCCTGGGCGGCGAGACGACGTTCCCCCGCGACAGCGAGGACCCTTCCGAGTGGCGCGCCACGGTGGCAGACCTCGCGGAGGGCGCCGCGCGCTCGCTCTCGGAGGAGGGGCTCGTCGCGCGCACGGTCACGCTCAAGGTGCGGCTCACGGGCTTCGAGACGCACACGCGGTCGCGCACGCTGCCGCGACCCACCGACGAGGCCTCCACGCTGCGGTCGACCGCGCTGGGCCTCCTCGCCGAGAACGAGCCGCCCCGCGCCGTGCGCCTCCTGGGCGTGCGCCTCTCGCACCTCTCGCCCAAGGAGGGGGGCCAGCGCGACCTGCGCGACTGGGACGCGGAGGTGCTGGGCGAGGCGCCCCGGTGGCGACCCAAGCAGCGGCGGCTCGACGAGGCGTGAGCCGGCGCCAGGAACCGGGTTTGGACGAGCGGGCTTCTTAACCCCGCCGAGGGCTTCCCGCTGGGCACTATGAGAGGCTTCACGGTCGTCCTACTCTGCGTCATCCTCCTCACCTGCGTCCCCGCCGTCCCCTGGACGCCCGCCGGCGTCGCGGACGCAGGAACCGGGACCCCCACCTTCGCCGTGTACCCGGCGCCCTCCACCCTCCCCGAGGTGGACGCGGCGGGCGAGCCCAGCGTGGGCATCAACTGGAAGACCAACCCCGCGGGCGGCGGGACGGTCCTGTTCCAGGCGGACTCCACCACCTACAAGGTCCTCTTCAACGACGCCACGGTCCCGGCCACCGCGACGTGGTCCGACGTGTCCGCGGGCATCATCGTCAACATCGACCCCATCCTCTTCACCGACAGCACGCAGGGCCGCACCTGGGCCGGCGGGCTCGCCAGCGTGTGCTCGGACATGCTCTACACCGACAACGACGGCGCGTCCTGGACGCAGATGGGCAACGACTGCGCGGGCCAGGACCACGAGAGCATCGGCGCCGGCGCCTGGCACGGCAGCGCGCCCCTCCTCTCCACCTACGGCCGCGGCGTCTACTACTGCGCGCAGAACGGCGCCATCTACTGCACCACGAGCAGCGACGGGGGCGTCACCTGGAGCGCGCAGACCGCGGTCTCCGGCGACTGCGGCACGTTCAACGGCCACATCAAGGTCAGCGCCGACGGCACGGCCTACGTGCCCAGCAGCTTCTGCGGCACGATGCAGGGCGGCGGCGTCACGACCAACAACGGCGGCTCGTGGTCGAGCTATCACATCGCGGGCTCCAACGACGGCAACGGCCGCGGCTTCGACCCCAGCGTGGCCACGACGCCCGACAACACCGTGTACGAGGCGTGGTCCGATGGCAACAGCTACCACCCCTACGTCGCGCGCAGCACCACGCACGCCGCGTCGTGGGACCGCGTGACCGACCTGGCCAACACCGTGAGCCCGCCCATCGTGGCCTCCACCTTCCAGGCCGCCGTCGCGGGCGACAACGGGCGCGTCGCGGTCGCCTACCTGGGCACGCAGGTGGGCACGGCGGGCCTCACGCCCTACGACAACGGCTACCACGGCGTGTGGAACCTCTTCGTCTCCTACTCCTACGACGGCGGCCTCACGTGGAGCACCGTGAAGGTCACGCAGGACAGCGACCCCGTGCAGCGCGGCTGCATCTGGGACCTGGGCGGCAGCGACGCGTGCCGCAACCTGCTGGACTTCATGGACGCCAGCGTGACCAAGGACGGCCGCGTCCTCGTCGCCTTCGCGGACGGCTGCCTCAACTGCACGACCGAGTCGCAGAGCACGCACGCCTACGCCACCATCGCGCGCCAGAGCACCGGCAAGGGGCTCTTCTCCGCCTACGACTCCTCGGGCCCCAACCCGCCCGCCGCGCCCGTCCTCAACGCCACCGCGGGCAACGCGCAGGTCTCCCTCTCGTGGACGACGCCCGCCAACGGCGGCAGCGCCATCACGGGCTACAACCTCTACCGCGGCGGCGCCAGCGGCGGCGAGACGCTCTACCAGAGCCTCGGCGTCGTGAACGCCTACAACGACACGGGCGTGACCAACGGTCAGACCTACTACTACAAGGTCGCGGCCGTGAACGCCGCGGGCGTCGGCGCCCTTTCCAACGAGCGCAGCGCCGCGCCGCAGAGCCCCAACGCGCCGCCCACCGCGTGCTTCACGCACGCGGAGACGGGCAGCAGCACAAGCGTCAACGGGACGTGCAGCAGCGACTCCGACGGGAGCGTCGCCTCCTGGGACTGGAGCTGGGGCGACGCCTCGGCGCACGGCAGCGGCGCCACGGCGAGCCACGCCTATGCAGCCGGCGGCACGTACAACGTCACGCTCACCGTGACCGACAACCGCGGGGCCACCGGCTCCACGACGCAGCAGGTCACCGTGACGGGCCCGCCCAACCAGGCGCCCAGCGCGTGCTTCTCGTCCAGCGCCGCGAGCCTCGTGGCGTCGTTCAACGGCACCTGCTCCAGCGACCCGGACGGCAGCGTCGTCTCCTGGTCGTGGGCGTTCGGCGACGGCGGCACCGGCAGCGGGGCCACGCCCAGCCACACCTACGCGGCGGGCGGCACGTACAACGTGACGCTCACGGTCACGGACAACAACGGCGCCACGGGCAGCGTGACCCACGCCGTCAACGTCACCAGCGACCCGGACCCCTCGACGCCCACGCTCAGCAACGGCGTGGCGAAGAGCGGCACCTCCGGGGCGTCGGGCACCTGGCAGTACTACAAGATCCAGGTCCCCGCCGGCAAGACGCAGCTCAAGGTGGACCTCGCGTCCACGCAGAGCTGCGGCCTGCTCAGCTGCAACCCGGACCTGGACCTCTACGTGCGCCAGGGCGCGAAGCCCACGACGTCCGCCTACGACTGCTCGCCCCAGAGCGGCACCAGCACCGAGTCGTGCACGATCTCGGGCCCCGCCGCCAACTGGTGGTACGTGGGCGTGTACGTCTACTCGGGGAGCGCCTCGCTGAGCTACACCGTGAAGGCGACGTACACTTAAGCTCGCCCGCCCCCCTGCGGGCCTCGGGAGTCGCCGTGCGCGTCCGAGGCCCGCCCCTTCTTCTCTGCGTCCTTCTCGCCCTGCCCACCGTGGGCCTCGCCGCCACCGCGTCCACGCCGGCGTTCACCACGCACCCCGCGCCCCCGGGCTGGGCGGAGAGCGCCGGCGAGCCCTCCCTCGGCGTGGACCCCGCCACCGACGCGGCCCTCTTCCAGGCGTACACGCGCACCTACAGGGTGACGTTCGACGCCTCGGGCGCGGCGACCTGGAGCGACGTGACGCCGCCCCACGCGCTGGGCACGAACCTGGACCCCATGCTCTTCACGGACCCCGGGACGGGGCAGACCTTCGCGGGCGGGCTGGAAGGGGAGTGCAGCGTCTTCTGGAGCACGACGGACGAGGGCGCCTCGTGGACGCCCGTGGGCAACGCCTGCGCGCCGCCCGCCGTGGACCACGAGACGATCTTCGCGGGCCCCGCGCACGCGCCGCTCACGGGCCGCATGGTCTACTACTGCGCGCACGCCGAGGTCGAGACGTGCTCCGCGAGCCCCGACGGCGGGCTCACCTTCGGCCCCTCGGTCCCCATCGGCGCGGGCACGCACCCCTGCCTGGGCACCTTCGGCCACGGGCGCGTCGGCCCCGAAGGCACCGCCTACGTGCCCGCGGCCCACTGCCAGATCGGCGCGGGCGTCATGGTCTCCGCCACCGACGGCCTCTCGTGGACGACGACGATCCTGCCCGCCTCGCTGCCGCCGCCCGCGGGCTTCGATCCCGCCGTCGCGACGACGCGGGGCGGCTGGGTCTACGCCGCGTTCCAGGACGCCAAGGGGCGCGAGATGGTCACGCTCTCCAAGGACCAGGGCGCCCACTGGACCTTCCCCAGGGACGCCGCGGCGGGGCTGGGCCTCGCGACCACGACGTTCAACGCCCTCGTGGCAGGCGACGACGAGCGCGCCGCGGTCGCGTTCCTGGGCACGACGACGCCGGGCGACGCCTTCGCCGCGGGCTTCCCGGGCGCGTGGAGCCTCTACGTCTCGTTCACCTACGACGGCGGCCAGACGTGGACCGCCGTCCAGGCCAGCGACGGCCCCGTGCAGCGCGGCTGGATCTGCGCCGACGGCCTGACCTGCTCGGGCGGGCGCAACCTCCTGGACTTCATCGACGCCGCCATGGACGGCCACGGGCGCGTCCTGGTCGCCTACGCGGACGGCTGCGAAGGGTGCGCCGACCCCTCGGGCTCGCACCACGCGAAGGGGACCATCGCGCGCCAGAGCGGCGGGCTGGGGCTTCTGGCGGCGTTCGATGGCTGAGCTGGTCGTCCTCGCGGCGGGCGCCTCCACGCGCATGGGGCACCCCAAGGCGCTCACGCGCGTCGCGGGCGAGCCGGCGCTTGCGCGCATCGCGCGCGCGTGGCGCGACGTCGACGCCAGCGAGCCCGTGGTCGTCCTGGGCGCGCACTTCGACGCCGTGAAGGCCGCGCTGCCGGACCAGCGCGCCCGCTGGGTCCGCAACCCGCGCCCGGACGCGGGGCGCACGGGGAGCCTCCAGGCGGGGCTCGCCGCGACGAGGGGTGATTCCGTCGTCGTCTGGCCCGTGGACCACCCCCTCGCGGGCGCCGCGACGCTGCGCCTCCTCCTGGCGACGCCCGGCGCGTGGGTCGTCCCCGAGCACGCGGGCCGCGGCGGGCACCCCATCCTCCTGCGCGGGCCCGCCCTGGCGGCGGTCCTCTCCGCGCCCGCCGCGACGCCGCTGCGCGACGTGCCGGGTCACGTGGGCATCGAGGTGGTCCGCGTGGCGACCGACGACGCGGGCGTCCTGGCGAACCTGGACCGTCCCGAGGACGTCCTGGGGCTGTGAGCGGAAGGGTATTTGGGCCCTGCTGGTGGTGCCCGCCCCCCATGGAGCCGGCACTTCTGCGCGAGGCCGCGGCCCTGGCCGAGGAGGGCGTCGCGTGCGCCCTCGCCGTGGTTGCGCAGGCCACGGGCTCCGTGCCCGGCAAGCCCGGCGCCACGATGCTCGTCGCCATCGACGGCACGAGCAAGGGCACCGTGGGCGGAGCCGGGCTGGAGGAGCGCGTGAAGCGCCTCTGCATCGAGGCCATCCGCAGCGGCGAAGGGGGCGTCCACGCGTTCGACCTCGCGGGCTGGAAGGAGGGCGCGCTGGACAGCGTGTGCGGCGGGAGCGTCACCGTCGCCATCCACGTCGTGCGCCCCGTCCCGCACCTGCTGCTCATCGGAGGCGGCCACTGCTCCGAGGCCCTCGCACGCGTCTGCGACGTCCTGCGCTGGAGCTACACCGTCGTCGACTCGCGCCCCGGCTACGCCGACGAGGCGCGCTTCTCCCGCGCCCGCGCGCTGGCCACGCAGGCGCCCGCCGCCTTCGCGCGCGAGGCGGACCTCTCGCGCTTCAGCCATGCGTATGTCATGGGCCACTCGCACCACGAGGACGGCGACGCGGTCATCGCGCTGCTGGAGAGGGGCTTCGCGGGCCACCTGGGCGTCATTGGCTCGCGCAGCAAGCTCCACGCCTTCCGCGAGCGCGCCCGCGAGGCGGGGCTCCCCGGCTCCGCGTTCGACGCCGTGCATTCCCCCATCGGGCTGGACGTGGGCGCGCAGACGCCCCCCGAGATCGCCGTCGCCGTCGCGGCGGAGATCGTCCAGCAGATCCACCGCCAGAAGGCCCTTCCCCCATCCCGATCCACCCGCGTGATATCATGACGAAGCGACTGATGACCTTCCGCATCAACGGCGCCGAGCGCACGCTCGCGCTGGAGCCCCAGGCGATCCTCCTCGACGCGCTGCGCGAGGACGCGAACCTTACGGGCACGAAGCGCGGCTGCGACATGGGCACCTGCGGCTGCTGCGCCGTCATCGTGGACGGCGTCGCGCGCCTCGCGTGCCTCACGCTGGCCAGCACCGTGCAGGGCCGCGAAATCACGACCATCGAAGGCGTGGGCGCCGGCGAGATGGACCCCCTCCAGCGCGCGTTCCACGAGGAGGGCGGGAGCCAGTGCGGCTTCTGCACGCCGGGCTTCATCATGACGTCCAAGGCGCTCCTGGACCACACGCCCGACCCCAGCGAGCACGAGATCCGCGAGGCCATCAGCGGGAACATGTGCCGCTGCACGGGCTACGTGAAGATCATCGAGGCCATCCAGCGCGCGGCGGACGAGCGGCGCGGCGCGAAGAACCCCCTGATCCACGTCGAGGGGGTCGCTCCTTGAAACTGGACCCCACCCCCCGCGCGAAGGACGTCGTCGCCTACCCCGACGCCGGCACCGAGAACTGGGAGCCCTACCGGATGCCCCTGGCGCCGGGGCACCACCCGCACTACCCCCCCAACGGGCTGAAGCTCCTGGGCAAGAGCGTGCCCCTCGTGGACGGCGCCGCCAAGGTCACGGGGCAGGCCGTCTACACGGATGATATCAAATTGCCCAACATGGTGGTCGCGAAGCTGGTGCGCAGCGCCAAGGCGCACGCGCGCATCGCGAGCATCGACGTCAGCGCCGCGGAGGCGATGCCGGGCGTCGTGGGCGTCCTCACGGGGCTGGAGATGCGTCCCGAGCAGCGCTTCGGCGTGCTGCCCCTCACCAAGGACGAGCACCCCCTCGCGCTGGACAAGGTGCGCCACATCGGCGACCCCGTCGCCATCGTGTGCGCGGAGGACGAATGGACCGCCATCGAGGCGGCGAAGGCCATCCGCGTCACCTACGAGGACCTTCCGGAATACCTCGACCCCGCCAAGGGGCTCAAGCCGGTCGCGGAGAAGATCCACGCGGAGATCGGAGTCGACGGGACCAACGTGCAGAAGTACGTCGACCAGGTGTTCGGCCACCCCGAGGAGTTCCTGGAAGGGGGGCAGAGCGCGCTGGTGCTGCGGCGGCAGTTCCGCTTCAAGGGCGTCACGCACGCGTTCACCGAGCCGCACTGCGTGATCGCGCACCACCACCCCAACGGGCGGCTCACGGTGTGGAGCGCGACGCAGGTGCCCTACTACGTCCACCGCGCGCTGGCGGAGGTCACGGGCCTGCCCATGCACAAGATCCAGGTCGTGCGCCCCAAGGTGGGTGGCGGCTTCGGCGGCAAGAGCGACCCCTTCGGCTTCGAGATGGCGACGGCGCTTCTCGCCATGAAGGTCAAGCGCCCCGTGAAGCTCCTCTTCGACCGCGAGGAGAGCTTCATCAACAACCGCGGCCGCCACCCGACGGAGACCGAGATGGCGCTGGCGTTCGACGAGGCGGGCAGCATCACGGCGCTGGACATCCAGGCGGTCATCGACGGGGGCGCGTTCGCGAGCTTCGGCATCATCAGCACGTACTACAACGGCGTGCTGAGCATGGGGCCCTACAAGGTGCCCAACTTCACGTACAAGGGCCGGCGCGTCTACACGAACCACATGCCCAGCGGCGCGATGCGCGGCCACGGCGCGGTGAACTCGCGCTGCGCGGTCGAGGTGCTCCTGGACGAGGCCGCCGAGCAGATGGGCATGGACCCCATCGACCTGCGGCTGCGCAACCTCATGCCGCCCTACTCGTTCACCCTCAACGACTTCCGCATCACCTCCAACGGCCTCAAGGAGTGCCTGGAGCGCGTGCGCGAGCGCAGCGGCTGGGACCACAAGCTCCGCCAGCTCCCCGTGGGGCGCGGCATCGGCCTGGGGTGCGGCTTCTACATCTCGGGCTCCAACCTGCCCATCCACTGGGACATCGAGCCGCGGCGCTACCCCCAGAGCACGGTCCACATCAAGATCGACATGGACGCGGGCGTCACCGTGCACACCGGCGCCGCCGAGATCGGCCAAGGGAGCGACACCGTCGCCGCCATGGTCGTCGCCGAAGTCCTCGGCATTGATATCAACCGCGTGCGGGTCTACAGCGGCAACAGCGACACGGCGCCCATCGACCTGGGCTCGTACAGCAGCCGCGTCACGTTCATGATGGGCAACGCCGCGCGCAAGGCGGCGGAGGACATCCGGCAGCAGCTCATCCAGGCGGCCGCGCGCAAGACCGGCCAGCAGATCGAGCACTTCGTCCTGGAGAACGAGCGCGTCGTCTCCCTTTCGAACCCCGAGTTCCAGATGAGCTTCGACGAGGCCGTGAAGGAGGCCATCGCGGGCTCGGGCGCGCTCGTGGCGAAGGGCACGTTCATCAGCACGCCCATGGGCGGGAAGTTCAAGGGCGCGACCGCGGGCCTCGCCCCCGCGTACAGCATGAACGCCTACGTGGCCGAGGTGGACGTCGACATCGACACCGGCGTCTGGCGCTGCAGGAAGGTGTGGGCCGCGCACGACTGCGGCAAGGTGCTCAACAGGCTGAGCGTGGAGGGGCAGATCGAGGGGTCCATCCACATGGGGCTGGGCCAGGTCATGACCGAGAGCCTGGAGTACCGCCTCGCGCAGCTTCGCACGTCGAACCTCCTGGACTACAAGATCCCCACGCCCCTGGAGATGCCCGAGGTGGAGTGCATCCTGGTGGAGAGCAACGACGCGGAGGGCCCCTTCGGCGCCAAGGAGGCGGGCGAAGGGCCGCTCCTGCCCATCCTGCCCGCGGTGGTGAACGCGCTCTACGACGCCGTGGGCGTGCGCCTCTACGACCTGCCCGTGACGCCGGACCGCCTCTGGGCGGCCATGCAGCGCAACGGCGGCGCGAAGAAGCCCGCCGGGTTCCGGCCGCAACCGATGGTCCGGCTGCGCGGGGGTGGCGAGGAATGAGCATGCTCCTTCCCCCCTTCGAGCTTCACGAGCCCACCACCATCGAGGAGGCCGTGCGCCTCAAGGAGAAGCTCCCCGAGGCGGACTTCGTGGCCGGCGGCACCGACCTGCTGCCCAACTACAAGTGGGGGCTCAACACCCGCAAGCACGTCATCAGCCTGCACCGCGTGGACGAGATGCGCGGCGTCTCCGCCGAGCGCATCGGCGCGAACGTCACGCTCACGGAGATCGAGAAGAGCGGCCTGCTCGCGCAGAAGCTCCCCGTGCTGCCGGAGACGGCGAGGCAGATCGCCACGCCGCTCCTGCGCAACAGCGGCACGCTGGGCGGGAACCTCATGCTGGAGAACCGCTGCTTCTTCTTCAACCAGACGTACCTCTGGCGCAAGAGCGTCGACTTCTGCCTCAAGGCCGACGGGGCGCAGTGCCACGTCGTGCCGCAGAAGGAGACGTGCTACGCGACCTTCTCCGCCGACATGCCCGCGCCCCTCATCGCGCTGGGCGCCAGCATCGAGCTGGCCAGCGCGCGCGGCACGCGGCACGTCAAGCTCGCCGAGTTCTACCAGGGCGACGGCATCCAGCGCAACGTGCGGCGCCCCGACGAGCTGGTCACGGGCGTCACGATCCCCAAGGAGGCCCAGCGCCTTCGCGCGACGTACCGCAAGCTGCGCCTGCGCGACAGCTTCGACTTCCCCGAGCTTGGCATCGCGGCCGCGGCGCGCTTCGAGCACGGCAAGCTCGCGGCGCTCCACCTGGTGGCCAACGCGCTGGAGACGACGCCGCGCGTGCTGGACTCCCTGGGCGAAGGGCTCCTGGGCAAGCCGCTCACCGACGAGGCCATCGCGCAGGTGGCCAAGGCCGCCGAGGACGCGGTGCGCCCCGTGAAGAACACGAACCTCCCGCCCAGCTACCGCAAGGCGATGACGCGGGTCTATGTGCAGCGCGCGCTTACGGACCTGCGCGCGCACGCGTGAGGCTCACGCCTCGACGACGAGGACGCTGCACGCCGCGATGCGCGCGGCGGCCAGGCCGTCCGCGTCGCGCGGCACCACGAGGAGGCTCGCCTTGGCGTCGCGGGCGCGCGAGGCCGCCTCGGCGCCGGTGGCCGCGAGGGAGAGGACGGGAAGGCGCGCCCGGCGGGCGAGGCGCGTCGCCACGAGACGCATCGCCTCTCCGGAGGCGACGATGGGGCCCGAGCCCGGCGGCGCGCGGGCGAGGAGGACGCTGGCCTCCGCGCCCCGGAGGACGGCCTCCGCGACGCGGCCCACGCGCGGGCTGCCCGTCTCCGGGCGGCTGGCCGCGCCCAAGGCGATGAGGTCGGAGCCGTGGAGCTTGGCCGCGCGCAGGATCTCCTCCGCGGGCGAGCCCGTGGCGTCGTGCAGCGTCGCGCGCACGCCGATGCCGCTCAGCTCCGTCATGGCCTCGTCCAGGGCCGCGCGCTGCTGGGCCTCGTTGCGCTGCGCGTCGGCGTCCCGCGTCCACCATCCGAAGCCGCCCTCGTCGCGGGGCGTGAAGGCGGGGACGCGGATGCCCGCCACGATGGCCTGCGCGGACCAGTCGGCCGCGAGGCGGCCCGCCCACGCCAGCGCGGCGAAGGCGGCGGGCGACGCGTCCAGCGCGACGAGGACGCGCGCGACCAGGGGCGCGGGCGGCGCCATGGCGAACTCGCCCATGGACGCGTGGATGGTCGCCTCGACCCCGGGGCTGGTGAACACGCTGCGGGCGAACGGGTCGAGGGAGAAATCCTGGGGCATGCTCAACCCGCCCCCAACGGCGGGCCCGGGTTTGAGAGGGAGGGGAGGGCGGATTCCGGCGCGCCGAAAGCCGGGGGCCCGGCTCAGGGCCCGCGGTGGACGAGGACCGAGGCGGTCGACTGGTGGCAGAGCGCGCTGGCGGTGCTGCCCATGACGGAGGAGGCGCCGAAGCCCCGCGCGCCCACGACGACGAGGCCCGCGCCCGATTCGCGGGCCATCTGCGCGAGGACGCGCCCCGCGGGCCCGCTGCGGCGCGCGAAGGCCACCCCGGGGCGGGGCGCGGGCAGGTCCATGGCGGAGAGCGTCGCCTCGTCCAGGAGGAAGCCGGGCTCCAGCGGCTCGATGGCGTGCGCGAGGGTCGCGGGGACGCCCCAGCCTTTGGCCAGGCGCAGGGCGAGCCGCGCGGCGTCCCGGCTCGCGCGCGAGCCGTCGACGCCCGCGAGGACCGAGCGCGGCGGCGGGTCGCCGCGGGCGATGAGCACGCTGGCGCGCGTGCGGTTGCGCACGCCGTCGCTGACGCTGCCCAGGAGCGCGCGCCCCGCGGGCCCGCGGCCGTGGGAGCCCAGGATGACGAGGTCGGCGCGCTGCGCGTCGGCGACGCGGGCGATCTCGCGCGGCGCGGAGCCCACGGGGAGGACACCCTCCGCCTCGACGCCGGCGGCGCGAAGCTCGACGACGCCCGCGTCCAGGAGCCTGCGCCCCGCCGTCTTCACGGCCTCGTACTCGGAGGCCAGCGGCCAGGCCTGCCCGTAGGCGACGTCGTAGATCTGCGTGTAGGGCGGCGGCAGCGCGTGCGCGGCCACGACGGGGGCCTGGAACTCGCGCGCCAGGGCGATGGCCCACCGCATGGCCGCGCGCGAGGTCTCGGAGGCGTCCAGCGCCACGAGGATCCGGCGGAACGCGGGCGCGCTCCCGGCCGCTGGCTCGCCCCGGCCGGCCCCGAACGCGAGGCGGTCGATGGCGTCGGCGACGTCCTCCATGGCGTGCTGGTGGCTCTGGATTGGGGCGCTCAAGGTCTCGCCACCCTCCTGGAGGCCACGCCTCGTGCGTCTCCCTGTCGCCGAACCCGTTCGGCGCTGCCCCCGTGCCCTGGTAGCCCAAGCAAGGTCCCGCCCATCGCAAGTGCCAGCAGAGGGCCATCCGACCGCGGATTCCGATCAGAATTGTCCGGATTCCTTGTAGGGGGCCGAAGTCGCCGCCGAAGGCGGCGACGGAGCGCCCCCTAAGGGCAATTCTGATCGGAATCCGCGGTCGCCGGGG
>Ga0070741_10000667_pt1 | contig 118201 bp, 103 predicted proteins | sample Coa_R1_4_FD_66440 | JGI IMG/M metagenome (GOLD analysis project Ga0070741, IMG submission 66440) | Surface soil microbial communities from Centralia Pennsylvania, which are recovering from an underground coalmine fire - Coalmine... | ecosystem: Environmental > Terrestrial > Soil >... | reverse complement strand
ATATAGCCGACTCCGCAGGCGACGCGCGCTCCGCCTGAAAATCCAGCCGTGTAAATCTGCTGATCGTCTATGGAAAACCGCGAGCGAGTATCCTGCCACAGGTCGACAATAATATCTTTTAAGGGAACGTTTGGACCGTTTCGTGAATCATTCGAGCCCACGACAATATATCCATACTTTTCCGCACCATCTTTGAAATGCTCGACCGCGGAAAGGCCTCGTCCACCAGGATCAAACCCATAAACAATTGGCCACTTCTTTGATGCCGTGTAATTTGAGGGAAGATATAAAGCGTAACTCTTTGACGGATCGCTTTTCGAAATTACTTTTGGAACGATCTGACCTTTCGGTAACTCACTCTGTAATGCAACGCTGCTTACCGCAATGAAGGTCGATGTCAATAGAACCAGGACCGCTACGGCTAAACGACAGACTATGCGTAATGGCTTTATCGCATGCATTTCTAGGTTGTTGCTGTTGCACTCTTCACGCGACGATCAGGCTTCATATAATAGAGGACCATCAGAATACCGGAGCTGAGTGACACGGTATATTTGAAAATCGGCGAGATCTTGGCCGGTGAAATAAATCCTTCGATAGTGCCAGCAATCAGCAGCATCACGATTACGCCCATTATCAGCTTGACGGCCTTCTTGCCATTTTCAACGAAAGCCTGTCTGCGGGTCAGATCACCAGGCATTAATAGCGCTTGAGCCAGGAGCAGCCCTGCGCCTCCGCTGATGAAAATGGCCGAAAGCTCCAGCACTCCGTGGCCGAACATGAAAATTAAAATATCCCAGAATTTATACTTCACACACAGGACCGAGATTACGCCGAGCATTACGCCGTTAAAGAAAAGGATATATGCGCTGAAGAGCCCGGCAGTCAGACCGCCCACAAAGGCGTATAACGAAACCATTATATTGTTAGTCTGGATGGACGCCGCTCCCGTGGGATTATCCTTATTTAAGTTTTCCGTCCAATTCTCATGACGTTCGACCTGATCGCGCATTCCGGGAAAACTGACGTCAGAAAAATTTACGTCACGGATAGTCAGCGCAGCGCCCAGCATCGTTCCTGCCATTGAGATAAGAAAAGCAAGCAACGTGTATCTGAAAGTCTGACGGAATACAGCCGGAAGATCGTAGCGGAAGAATTCTGCTATTTTGTTGATGCCGCCTTTTTCAGTTCGATAAATCAAACCGTGCGCTCGAACAACCAGATTATTCAAATAATTTACCAACCTGGAATCACGGACTTCTTCGTGCGCGATAGCCAGGTCGGCGGCGGTGCGTCGATAGAGCTGCCCAAATTCGCGAACTTCAAAACGAGATAGACTGTTCAAACGCTGCTTGCGAAACGTGTTGACGTACTGTTCCAGCTTTTGCCATTTTGTGGCGCGGGCATCGACAAAATCTTTTAACATATTCTTATCGAACGACCTGTGGAATAATTGTCCCGACGAACTATTCGCACAATAGGTTATCATAGAGTCTATAATGACGGAACAGGTTTACACATTTGACGACGAGCTGGTCATTGCAACGCCAGAGCACGTCGAGCTGTATTTCGTTCTTGCCAGTATCGGCAATCGCTTCATCGCCGCATTCATTGATCATGTAATCCAGGTCATAGCTATTCTGGCCGTTTCGCTGGTCGTTTACGTTTCGAATTTGAAGTTCCCGGATTGGGAATTCAATAAATGGTTAGCTGCGGCTTCGATATTGTTCAGCTTCGGCATTTACGTGGGTTATTTCGCGCTGTTCGAAACATTATGGAGCGGTCAGACTCCTGGAAAACGATGGCTGAAACTTCGCGTCATCCGCGATGATGGTCGTCCGATTGGATTTTTTGAAGCAACGGTCCGAAACCTGATCCGCATTCTGGATATGATGCCGCCGGCGCCGCTGCCTTCGTATGCTGTAGGTGTAATGACGATTATCCTCAGTCCACAATCAAAGCGTGTCGGCGATTACATAGCTGGAACTGTTGTAGTGAAAGAGCGATCGACCGAGGCCCCGCCGTTAAAAGAGATAATCTCCCTTTCCGAAGCGGAAGCTCGGTATCTACGCAAGACGCCGGAAAAAACTTTTAGCGCTAACCTGCGCCAATTAAGCAAAGAAGAAGTCACCGCAGTGGAGATGTTCATGCGGCGGCGATACGATCTTTCAGTTGACGCGAGAGCGCAATTGGCAACGCGGTTGGCGTCGACCTTGTGCAACCGCTTGAAGATTGACCCAGGGCTTATGTCGACTGAGGACCTGATCGAAGAAATCGATCGCCAATATAAAGTCCAGTCCAAGTATTTCGACTAGGGTTTCTTAACTGGATCCTTAACAACCGCTTTCGTCGGATCAACATTAAATTTCTGGTACTCGCTGAATCTTGCGGTGTGATTGACATCGACGCCTTTGAAGAGGAACAGCTTTGCCGACAAGTTCACCTCTTCGTACGACGGTAACCAGACTTCATTGTTAATGTATTCCTGTTCGACAACAAATGCGCCGCCTGATTTCAGCGTCGCCAACAACCCTCCGGCCATTTTCATGTTGTCGTTAAGGCGAGCTTCCAGTCGCGCAATCTCCTTTGCATTTTCGTCAACCCACATTACACCGACCAGTTTTTGAATCAAACTTTCGCTCAGTCCCTTAGCCTTTACGCCCGGTTTAGGCTGAAAGTCGAAAACAATTACGTCCCGACCGCGAAACCGTTCGCGACGGGGATTTACAAAATCGCATAGCCGCAGAAACGAGCTTAAATCCGGATCTTCATCCTCTTTGGCCTTCTCGCCGGCTTCCTCGCGTTTTCGTCTCTTCTCTTCTTCTTTGCGCTTTTGGTCGTCAATTTCATGTATTCGTTTTTCCAGCCGTTTGCTTTCCTTGTCTTGCTCTTCTTGCGTCAAAAGGATCCCATTCTTTTTAACCAAACGGCGCAGCTCTTCTCCCTGATAGTAGTAAATCTGAATAGTTCTTGTTTCTTTATCAACCACCTCACCTTTGTTGTTTACGGTTCGCTCGGTCGTGTCCGCAGTGTAGGTATAGTTTTCCAGCGTATCGTCAATCTGTTTTTGATTTTTCCCGAGCTCGCGCATCAGCGTTGGAATGTCGGGCAATGGCTCGTTCGAAATTTTTGGATAATCAAACTTAGTCTCGGCAATGGATCGATTGTGTTCAACCTGACTGATCGCGGCTTTCAGGTCGACAGCTCCGCTTTTTATCCTTATCGAGAAAGGCTCTAACAAACCGTCAACTTTGCGGTAATCACCGAAGTCTACCCTCTCGACGCCTCCTGGAATTGGTTGTTCGTCACGAACTATCAGAAAAGTTCGAGCATCAAAATAGACTTTCCGTTTAATCCCCTGTCGTGTGGTCAATTCAAGAACGATCGCGTTGCTCCCGTTAATTGTTGCCTGTCCCGCAGGTACGATCTGAACCTTGTCCCGTTTGTAATTCAAAAAATGATCGTTGCGATAAATCGACTCGGCTTTAAACTTCGATCCGTCGCCGCCCGTCAGCGTGCGCAGACCGTCACGAGAATCCCTTCTCCAGGCAGATCGTCCGTTGTAAGCGGTACTGATCTCAAAACCGTTGAGGCTGATTTCCAGTTCCATCCTGTCCGGGCGCTTGAATCTCCAGAAAAAATTGCCGGTCTCGCCGGTCGCCTCGTTTGTGACTGAGCCGGTATATTCCGTGCTTTCGATTCGGCGCAACTGATTTACCCCGCCTACTGCCTTCTGATATTGACTTATTACCTTATCCGCTGACTGTCCAAAGACGCCAACCGAAAAAAGAAGGAGGCAAAGCAGCAAGATAACCAGGTGGTCTGTTTTTTTCATAGTAAACTCCTGCGCAGACCTTTCAAATGAATATTTTAAACGCGGTTCGAACCAATTTAACAAGAAGCGGACATTTTATGTACGACGGACTCCAGAGCTTTTCATGAATAATTATTGTGATCTCAATTTCGTGTCCTTGATGCTGAAAAAACGGATACGACAGCGGTTTGCTAGCCAAGTCTTTGATGAATCACGCCTTGAGGTTCGTTGCTCCTGACCTACTATCAAGCTTCGTATTTTACCTACATAACTCTTTCTCAAACGTCAGTATTTATTCGGGAATCTCGATATGCTACATTCAAAATCCAAACGCGGGGCGTCCGACGTGTTGGGGACGTGGAAACACCGCCAGAGGCCTGCAGGGGACAAGGGAACAAACGTTCTGGAAATAGTCGAATCTTCAGCGACAAGCTGATCTTTGGCAGCGTTCCTGAAGTCAGTATATGGCAAAAACCATCAAGCATTTTTACGAATTCGGCTCGTTTGTTATAGATGCTAACAGGCGGCTTCTCTTCCGAGACGGTCAAACAGTTTCCCTGACACCAAAGTCATTCGATACTCTGCTGGTTCTCGTTCAAAGCAGCGGACAGATGCTGGAAAAAGATCTTTTGATGCAAAAGGTCTGGCCCGACACCGTTGTTGAAGAAAACAATCTGAGCCAAAACATTTCCGCGTTGCGGCGCGTTCTGGGTGAAAATCGAGGCGATCACCAGTTCATTATCACCGTTCCCGGAAGAGGCTACAAGTTTGTTGCGGACGTAAATGAACGTTGGGAGGAATCGTCTGGTCCGCTCTCATCTGATAAATTAATAGAACCAGAACCACCAGTTAACCTGGATGGGCAAATTACTTCGGCAACGCAGGCACTGTCGCAGAACGGGTTTAAACCAGCTATCGCACAACCAGCCTCTCCCGTACGATTGCGGCACAGCCGACAAGTGTTGTATGCCTTTTTTGCATTTGTGGGCCTTGGAATAATTCTGTTCTATTTTTCCTTCGCAAGCCGATCAAAATCTGTCGCCGCAAGCGTTCCGGTCAGGTCGATCGCTGTCCTTCCTTTTAAACAATTAAGCAATGAAGGCGGCGATGAGTATCTCGGCGTCAGTCTCGCCGACGCGTTGATAACGAAACTCAGCAATATACGAGAAATTGCCGTTCGACCGACCGACACAGTTCTTAAATACAATGGCCAAAACGTCGACCCTTCGCGAACGGGCCACGAACTCGGGGTTGACACGGTGCTGGAGGGTAACCTCCAACACTCTGGCGACCGGATACGCGTAACCGTTCAATTGATCAGCGTAAATGACGGCGTTCCTTTGTGGGCGGATAAATACGACGAAAAGTTCACCAACATATTCGACGTACAAGACACCATATCTGAACGCGTCGCCGGAAAACTGGCCCTGAAGTTAAGTGCTCAGGAACAGCAGCTATTGACAAAGCGGTTTACCGAAAGCCCTGAAGCCTATCAGGCCTATCTTAAGGGCCGCTATTACTGGAACAAGCGGACATCTGCGGCGCTGGAAGAAGGATTGCGTTACTTTCAGCAGGCAAAAGATATCGACCCCAGTTACGCCCTTGCTTATGCTGGAATCGCGGATACCTATGTACTTCTTGGCCATCGATACGACAGCGTCGAAGACCAGCGCGACGCCTATCCAAAGGCTAAATCAGCCGCGATTCGCGCTCTGCAACTGAACGATATGCTGGCAGAAGCGCACACTTCGCTGGCAGTGGTTAAACAGAGGTACGATCTGGATTGGGCAGGTTCGGAGCAGGAATACAAACGAGCGATTGATCTGAATCCGAATTACGCCACTGCTTACCAGATGTATTCATCTTTGCTTAGCACAGTGGGAAGGCTTGACGAAGCTCTTGTGCAGCTCAGGCACGCGCAGGACTTAGATCCTCTTTCCTATTCAGTCAACTCGGATCTTGGCGTCCTGTATTACAGTCGGCTTGAATATGACAAGGTCATAGAACAGTTTCGACGCACATTGAGCATCTCTCCGAACGATTCCTACAGTTACGTAGCGCATCGATATTTAGGCTGGGCATACGAGGCAAAAGGAGTACATGACGATGCTGAGAAAGAATTCCTGAAATCGATGGAAGTACAGGGAACTGATGCAGGAATTCTTAACGAATTGAACAAGGCCTACAAAGATGGCGGACTAAAGGCCTTTTGGCAAAAATGGTTGTTGCTGCACCAGGATCGAATTGCCAACCGACGAGTATCACCGACCTATCTGGCGACTATCTACGCATTTCTTGGAGACAAAGATCAAACATTTAAATGGCTGCAGACTGCCTACGAAGATAAGTCTATCGTGATTTCGACACTGATCTTCGATTACCGCTTTGACTATCTGCGTTCTGATCCACGGTACAAAGAACTGATTAAACGAATTGGTCTTCCTTCCTGATCAACTTTGACCGACAAAATTTTCTTGACAGTTCACGGTCATTGAGCTAACTGTATTACTGCATTAATACAGTAATACGATTTCGCCGATTATGTCCGCAATGAGCTCTGCCATTCAAACATATGATCTAACAAGGCGTTTTCGCCAGGTTCTGGCGGTGAATCAGGTAAGTTTGGATGTCCCGTCCGGCAGTATCTATGCTTTCCTGGGACCAAACGGAGCGGGTAAAACGACCACAACCCGAATCCTGCTGGGTTTAATCAGGCCTGACAGAGGCGATGTACATTTGCTGGGCAAACCTCTGAGGCGCAATCGCATAGAACTATTGAAAAAGATCGGTTCCCTGGTCGAAACTCCGTCTCTTTACAATCATCTGACAGGTCGGGAAAACCTTGAAGTAACACGCCGTCTGACTGGCGAGCGCAAGGATCGGATAGATTACGTATTGGAAATTGTAAAGCTGGAAAAAGATGCGTCGCGAAAGGTTGGCCAATATTCACTGGGAATGCGCCAGCGATTAGGGCTTGCTCTTGCTCTAATGACTAACCCGGAGTTGATGATTCTGGACGAGCCAACGAATGGACTGGACCCGGCCGGTATTCACGAAGTTCGCGATCTGATAATTCGACTGCCGAAGGAATACGGAATCACCGTGTTTGTCTCAAGCCATCTCCTCAGTGAGGTCGAACAGATGGCAACTCATGTGGGGATTATAAACAGGGGCAAGCTTCTTTTTCAGGGTCCACTATCGTCCCTCCAGCTACAGCGGCAGGAATCTCTGAGCCTTGGGGTTACAATGCCGAATGAAGCCGACAAAATGTTATCCAGGTCGGGCTGGGTCGTACGCCAAAAAGCTAACGGAGTATTGGAGTTGCCTGTCAGCAGCAACGAACAGGCAAGCGCGATCAACCATCTACTGGTAAAAAATAATTTCGATGTTTTTCACCTGAGCATCAAACGTCCTTCTCTTGAAGAGATCTTTCTTGAAATGACACAAGATGGGGCTGCGTAGGAGCGTGACATGGGGATGTTGCTGCGAACACTGGCGGCAGAGGCATTGAAACTCAAACGAACTTTGGCCTTGTGGATGGTTCTGTGCGCGCCGATGGTTATTGTTGTATTTGCATTCATCGTTGCCCTTAATAGCGCAACCCTGGTGACGCAGCCTTTCGAAGTCTGGAAAGGTCTGGTTAGTGCCAGTGCGGGCGTCTGGGCGGTTTTTATGCTGCCGCTGTTTATCACTCTGGAAACGGCATTAATGAACGGGATTGAGCACAATGCAAGGAGCTGGAAACACATATACTCGCTGCCGATTTCAGGGTGGGCTGTGTACGCTGCGAAGACAATAACTGCTCTTTCACTTGTCGCGCTCAGCTCTGTGGTCCTGGGCGGCGGTACAATTCTTTCCGGTATCCTGCTGGAGTTGCTGAAGCCAGCGAAAATCATAAAAGCGCCAATTCCGTGGCAAAGCTTATCAAAGACGCTATTACTAATTTATCTGGCCGCGCTGTTTATAATTGCGATACATACGTGGGTCAGTATGCGCTGGTCCAGTTTCGCGCTGGCAATCGGTGTTGGAGTCGTAGGAACCTTCTTTACTCTGTTCGCATCAGGCGCGTCATTTGGAAAGTATTACCCCTGGCTGTTGCCGCTAAACGTAAACACCGCCGAGCGCCAGGTGATCGCCTTGATTTTGGGCATTGCCGGTGGCCTTCTGGTAACCTTCATTGGTTGCTGGCACGTGACGCGTCGCGATGTTCTGTAAGTCCGCTGCCTGAAGTTGCCAAAGTTCTACATAGCTCTCGAACCCTCTCGCCAATGAATTCCCATCAATTCTTCGCATATTTAGTGATATATATTGTTGCGAAATATCTAGGCCTGCGCGCCGGAATAAAAGGAATGTTAGCCTATGAGACCACTGATCAGATTGTTTCTTGTAGTTGCCTTAGGATGTTTACTCTTTAATTGCGAGACCCCGAAAAATGAGGCGCCGACTAACTCGGCGGGAGGTTCAGATTTGGAAAAGAAGATCGCGCGATTCGCGCCAACCGATATCACGGCCGATGTTTCTCATCTTTCAGATGGGGATCGCCAGGCAATCGATAAACTGATCCAGGCATCGCAGTTGATGGATGATATCTTTTTGCGACAGGTCTGGAGCGGCAATGTGGCTTTACTTGGAAAGCTCAAAGCAGATACCAGCCCGGCAGGTGTCCAGCAGTTTCATTATTTCCAAATCAATGCTGGTCCCTGGGATCGGCTGGATAAAAACCAGCCTTTTATTCCTGGCGTGCCCGCGGAAAAGCCGCCTCAGGCAGGATTCTATCCGGATAACATTACCAAAGATGAATTCAACACCTGGGTGGCAAGTCTCTCTCCCGACGAGAAAGCTAAGGCAACCGGTTTCTTTTACACAATTCGTCGCGGTCCCGATGGCAGGCTGAAAACAGTTCCGTATAGCGAAGAATACAAGGAATTCCTGCAACCTGCGTCACAGTTGCTGCGCGATGCGGCGAATCTGACGACCAACGCTACGCTGAAAAACTTCTTGAATAAGCGCGCCGATGCCTTTGAATCAAACGACTATTATGCCAGCGACGTGGCGTGGATGGATCTGGATTCCCCGATCGATATAACCATAGGTCCCTACGAAGTCTACGAAGACGAATTGTTTAATTATAAAGCGTCCTTTGAAACCTACGTAACATTGCGCGATGACGCCGAATCGGCAAAGCTGGCGAAATTCAGCACCTATTTGCAGGACCTGGAGAACAATCTGCCAATCGACGATCAATACAAAAATCCAAAACTGGGCGCTTCCGCCCCGATCCGCGTCGTCGATGAAGTCTTTGCCGGCGGCGATGGCAATCGCGGAGTCCAAACCGCAGCCTTCAATCTTCCTAATGACGAACGGGTTGTCAAAGAAAAAGGCACAAAGCGGGTCATGCTAAAAAACGTTCAGGAGGCAAAATTCAACAAGACGTTGATTCCGATCTCGAAAGTTGTGCTGGATTCATCCCAACAGGGTGATCTGTCTTTTGATGCATTCTTTACTCACATACTCGCGCACGAGTTGATGCATGGTCTCGGGCCGCACAACATCAAAGTCAACGGTCAGGACACTACTGTCCGTCAACAATTGAAAGAGCTCTACTCGGCAATCGAAGAGGCAAAGGCAGACATCACAGGATTGTGGGCTCTGCAATATTTGATAGACAAAGGATCGGTCGATAAACAGATGGAGAAGGTTTTATATACGACTTATCTGGCCAGCGCGTTTCGATCCGTTCGGTTCGGTATTACTGAAGCGCACGGAAAAGGCGTAGCAATGCAGTTCAACTACCTGACAGACGAGGGCGCTATCAAATACAACGAATCCACGGGCACTTACAGTATAGAACCGACAAAGATCAAAGATGCTGTTCGCAAGCTCACTCATGATCTTCTAACACTGGAAGCTCAAGGTTCTTACGAAAACGCGAAGGCTATGCTTGATAAATACGGCGTAGTTCGACCACAATTGCAGAAGGCTTTGGATAAATTGTCAGACGTTCCTGTGGATATCGAGCCTAAATATCCGCTATCCCCGACAACGAAGGCCCAGTATTTAAAATGACAGCCACACCATAAGAAAACAAATTTAACCGCGGATGACGCGGATTAAACGAATCTTCGCTGACTTGATTGGCGTTAATCCGTTCAATCCGCGTCATCCGCAGCTAAATTCTCCGGCATCATCTATTGCTTGCAAACGGCGGTTCCTCTACTTTTCCATATTGTATGGTGGCAAACAGCACTAATGATCATCGATCGACAAGCGCGAAAAACCTGAGTTATTCGGGAGCGATACTTTTAATCTCGTGCTATGAGTTAGGTCATCAACCGATTGGAATCGCTTCGCCGTCGGGATTTCTGAGACAAGCCGGTTACAGTCCCGCCGCTTTGGATTACGCGATCGACGGTATCAGCGAAACAAGAATTAAACAAGCTAATCTAATTTGCATATCTGTCCCTATGCACACCGCGTTAAGACTTGGCATAAAACTGGCCGAGCGCATACGTGGAATAAATCCAGGCTGCCATATCTGTTTCTTTGGGCTTTACGCATCGCTGAATTCAGAATATCTGCTTCAACATGTTGCGGATTCGATTATCGGTGGTGAATTCGAAGCTTCATTGGTTAATTTGGCAGAAGCCATCGAATGCGGCAAAAACATTGCCGAGCTAAATAACATCACCAGCAAACATCACCAAGCTGCGCCGCAATTGGTGCGCCTGAATTTTGCTCTGCCGGATCGCTCATCGCTTCCGACAATAGATAAGTATGCAAGGCTTGAATACAAAGGGAAGCTTGGATTGGCAGGTTATGTTGAGGCAAGCCGTGGTTGTCTTCACCTGTGCACGCACTGCCCAATTCCACCTGTTTATGAAGGGCGATTCTTTGTTGTACCTAAACAGGTTGTAATCGACGACATCAGAACTCTGGTCGAAGCTGGCGCCAGCCACATCACGTTCGGCGATCCGGATTTTTTAAACGGGCCTAACCATTCGATGCGAATCATTGAAGAGATGCACAGCCAGTTCCCGCAGTTGACGTTTGATTTCACCGCAAAGGTCGAGCACATTCTAAAATACCCGGACATAGTGAAAGAGATGGGTCGAAGTGGCTGCATCTTTATTGTTTCTGCACTCGAATCTGTCAGCGACGAGGTGTTGGCCCGCCTCGTTAAAGGACACACAAGAACTGACATTGTTGAGGCTTTGAAGATCACTCGCGACGCTGGCATAACTTTGCGACCGTCGTTTGTAGCTTTTACACCATGGACAACGTTTAACGATTACGTGGAGATGCTCAAATTCATTGAGGAGCATTCTTTAATCGAGCACGTCGATCCCGTTCAGTACGCAATCCGATTGTTGATTCCGCCTGCTTCTTTGATACTTGAAAATAATTTAAATGAGCCCTGGCTAGGCGAACTCGATCAGGCTGCGTTTAGCTATCGATGGAATCATCCTGACCCGAAAATGGATGCTCTTCACAGATCCGTTAATCACGTTGTAGAGGCGGCAGCACAATCCAATTCGAATATTACTGATACCTTTTACAAAGTTGCGAAAGTTGTCGAAGAGATGCTCGGTTCAAAGTTCACGCAATCTCGACGGATCCTTCCTCTTGCGACAGAGCGCCCGCCGCGTTTAACGGAATCATGGTTCTGTTGCGCAGAACCGACTGAAGAACAATTAAACGCCCTCAAATGTTGTTCCCATAACTGACCAGAATTGCGCAACTAACAAGACCTGCCAAAACCGATTATTGAAGGCCACAGATGAGAGTGATAGTATCTATGTCCGGACTAATTTCGTGAGTTAAATCCGACCGGTCTATCTTCTCAATTCTGGCTCGAATCCGATTTCCCCGAGAACTGGCCGCTCGGTTAATTGAACTTAATCACACATGAGGAGGTTTTTATGAGCGCTAGCGCCAAGACGATCAATCAAAAACAAGTGGAGGATATGGCACATCGCGCAATCGCCGATATGGGCGGCGCGTTGACGACCGCACTTGGACACATCGGTGACAAACTGGGGATCTTTCGCGCGATGGACGGAGCAGGTCCATTGACCAGTCAGGAACTCGCCGATAAGACCAACTTAAACGAGCGTTATGTTCGTGAATGGCTGCGGGCAATGACTACGGCCCAATATGTAGATTATGATCCTGCTACCCAGCGATTTATGTTAACGCCAGAGCAGGCAGAAGTCCTGGTGAACGAGAACAGCCCGTTTTTCGTCGGCGGCGGATTGCAGTTGATTACACCAACAACAAGTTATACAGCCAAAATAATGGAGGCATTTAAAAACGGCGGAGGAGTCAAATATTCTGATATGGGTGAGGATGTCATTGATGGAATCGAGCGGTTTTTCCGACCGGGATACGTCAATTTCCTTACCAGTCACTGGTTGCCGACAGTTCCAGGCCTGATCGAAAAACTAAACGCAGGAATCAGCGTGGCGGATGTCGGTTGCGGTGCGGGACAGGCGCTGATTCAGATGGCAAAGGCATTTCCGAATTCGAAATTCACCGGCATCGATAACGATGCAGCGTCCATTGAGCATGCCCGAAATAACGCCGCCGAAGCCGGTCTTTCGGACCGCGTAAAATTCATTCAACTTTCAGCCGACAGCATTCCGTCCGAGCCTAAATACGACCTGATCTGCACATTCGACTGCATTCACGATATGGTCAATCCTCGTGGAGCATTGACCGCAATCCGAAATGCCCTCAGTAATGAGGGTGTTTATCTCTGGACTGAGCCAAACTGTTCAGACAAGCTGGAAGAGAACATTGGATTGGTCGGAAGATTATTCCATAACATCAGCCCACTGCACTGTATGACGGTCAGCCTGGCGCACGGCGGCGAGGGACTGGGAACAGTGATGGGCGAAAGCAAAGCTCGGGAACTTGCAAAAGGCGCGGGCTTTAGCGACTTCACCAAACTACAAATAGATAACCCGTTCAATCAGTTCTTTGCTTTGCACAAATAACGGTTCTTGCTCTAACGGGGGGCGCAAACTGAATGCAGTTTGCGCCATATTCCCGTCCCTCGTTCGGCCTGAGTTACTTATCATTTACAGCTATACTGGTCGTAAAGGACTTGACGCGATAGGTCAGCTGAAATCTACCGATGTGCAGTTAAAGTCATCGAATGTATTAACGACCGACTTACTTTCAAGGCCGAACCTGAGCTCCTACGTTCCTAATAAGCTCAGACCTCGATAACATCCACCTTCTCCTGCGATAATGACTGAAAGTGCTCGACAATTCGTCGGGCCTGCTTTGGGCCGACAAACGGAATCAATTCGGCTTCGCTTGCCTCGCTAACACGCTTCAAACTACCGAAATTGCTAAGTAATCGAGCCCTCAACTTCTCGCCTACGCCGGGAATCTCGGTAAGCTGTGAACGTAAGTCTCGCGCGGTTCTCCGCTGTCGATGAAATGTCACGGCAAAACGATGAGTCTCGTCGCGAACCATCTGGAACAAATGTAACACTGGAGAATGTCGATCGAGGTAGATCGGATCGTGCTCGCGCCCTTTTACGAAGAGCAGCTCTTCTTTTTTTGCGATGGCGACCATTGGCAAAGCTTCCAGTCCCACATCGGCCATCGCCTTGGCCGCTGCGTGCAATTGGCCGACGCCTCCATCTATCAGAACAAGATTGGGTAACTGTCTGCCCTCTCGTAACAGACGAGAGTAGCGGCGGGAGACTGCTTCATACATTGACTTGAAGTCATCGGCGCCTTCGACGGAACGTATAATGAATTTTCGATATTCTTTCTTGTTCATTACGCCATTGTCGCAGACGACCATCGATGCGACGTTTTCGGATCCCTGAATGTGCGAGATATCGAATGATTCGATCCTGGCGGGAAATTCCGGCAGGTCCAGCGTGTCCTGCAACTCTTCCAGAACCTTCTGCATATCCGGTTGCAGAGTCCGGAATCGCTGGTCGAAATTAATCTTTGCGTTCTTTTCAACCAGGTCGATCAGTTCACGCTTTTGACCTCTTTGCGGAGTCACTATGCGAACACGGCGGCCGCGTTTTTCCGTCAAGTATTCGGAAAGAGTTTCGCCGTCGTTAATCTCGACCGGCACGTGCACTTCGTTGGGGACGTAATTGCCGATCGTGTAGTACTGGCTGATCGCTTCGCTCAGGAATTCGCGCGGATCGAATGGATCTTTGATGTCTTCCCAATAAAACTCGCGTTTGCCGATGATCTTGCCTTCGCGCATTGTGAAGAGCTGAAGAGCCAGTTGCGGACCGTTTCGGTAATAACCAAAAATGTCTATGTCGAAACTGTGAACCTGGAGCATCTTTTGCTGCTCGCTCAGGCGTTGCACCGTCCGTATCTGGTCGCGATAGCGCGCGGCGAGCTCAAACCGCATCTCGTCCGACGCTTCCAGCATCCTCTCTTCCAGGCTTTTGATCAGATCTTTGTTCTTGCCTTCCAAAAACAGCCGGACGTCACGCACTGCTTCCTTGTAATCAGCAGGGTCGCACAGGTCTTTAACACAAGGACCAAGACAGCGTTTAATGTGGTATTCCAGACACGGACGTTCCCGTTTACCGTCAATCTCTATCTCGCAAGTTCGCAATTGAAAGAGCTTGTTTATCAGTCTGAGCGTTTCTCGGGCCAGCGACGCCGGCAGATACGGCCCGAAATATAGAGCGCCATCGTTGTTGATTCGGCGAGCGATCATGGCCCGTGGAAATGGCTCGTTTACTGATAACCGGATATGTGGATACTGTTTATCGTCTTTCAGAATGACGTTAAAACGAGGTTTGTGGCGTTTGATCAGATTACTTTCAAGGACGAGCGCCTCGACCTCATTGTCGGTGACGATATATTCCAGGTCGGCGATTCTCGAGACCAGCTCGTTAGTTTTAATATCCAGATTCCGTGAATTCTGGAAATACTGGCGCACACGGTGGCGCAGGATCTTGGCTTTGCCAACGTAAATTATCTTGCCTGTGGCGTCTTTGTATATATAACAACCTGGACTGCTGGGCAGCGTATCCAGTTTTTCCGTCAACGTCATATTCATGAGTGTATTCGAGCAGCCTCGGCCTTACAAGAACGACGAATCTGCGCTCGAACCAGCTAAAATACACCAGATTACCCATAATGTTCGGACCTCAATCGGAATCGTAACAATTAGTTGTGTTATGATAGCCACTGGTGGGCAACGGTCTAAAGCCGATAAGTAATCTTAAGCACTGGCTCATTTCCCGTTGGTCTTAGGATTCGTTAATAATTTCGGAAATAAAACTCGGAGGATTTATGAGGAGAATTGCCCCAGTCATCGCAGGACTGGCACTGTTGCTAATGCTAGGGTCGGCGTGCGCTACCAAAAAGTACGTGCGCAAAACGGTTGATACTCGTTTAACGCCGGTTGAAGGTCGGGTCGGAGAACTGGAAGAGACATCTCGGCGAACTTCGCAGGAACTCAAAGATTTGGATGCGCGACTGTCGGGCCGTATCGAAGAAGTCAATAAGACCGCCGAACGCGCCAATGCCGAAGCGCAACAGGCGTCACAACGCGCGGCTCGCGCCGATGAGCACGCGGCACAGGCGGATGAGCACGCAACAAAGGTCGAACAGAAGGTCGATGTGGTTGCAGAGCGCGCGGAGAATGTCGAGAATTATGCCCTGAGCAGAACGGTTACAATCAACTTTAAGGTTGGAAGCGCCAAGCTGGATCCTAAAGGAACGGCCGATCTGGATGCGTTAGCTGCAGGTTTAACAAGTCAGAAGGGCTATGTGCTGGAAGTTCAGGGATTCACCGATTCGACGGGCAGTGCGAATGCCAACCGTGCTTTGTCGCAAAGACGCGCGGACGCAGTGCAGACCTACCTGGTTGAACATTACAATATTCCGCTTTACCGCGTCCGAATGATTGGACTGGGCGAAGACAAGCCTGTGGCCGGAAACAACAGTCGAACAGGACGCGCGCAGAATCGGCGTGTCGAAGTCAGACTATTGACCAATGGTGGCGGCAAGCCTTCGAAGGCCAATGGTGAATAGTTCGTCAGCTTTTGGAGAGCGCTAATCAAGCCCTCTCCAAAAGGCTTCGCTATAATCCGCCAATGGAATTTGGCATCAGACTACCATCCAATAAACCGCTCGATATCGTCGGCTTTGGACTGAACGCCGTCGATCATCTTGCGATCACTCCGGTCTACCCACCCCTCGGATCCAAAGTTCTTCTCTCTGACCATAGACTGTCGGTTGGCGGCCAGGTTGCCACTGCAATGGTCGCGCTTTCACGATTAGGTTTTAAAACAAGCTACGCCGGTAAAGTTGGTGCTGAGCCATCTGGCGACATGCAGATTGATTCTTTGGTGGCGGAAGGCGTCGATTGCGCGCACGTTATTAAAGTAGATGGCGCAACCACCCAGCTTGGTCTGATAGTGATAGATCAGGTTTCCGGCGAGCGAACGATATTTTGGTACCGCGATCCTCGACTAACGGTAAATCCGAACGAGCTCAACCAGGATCACATTACGTCAGGACGACTCCTTCACCTTGACGGTTGCGATACCGAGGGCGCTATCTGCGCGGCGCAGTGGGCGAAACAAGCCGGCGTCCCAGTGGTAATCGACCTGGACACTCCTTATCCTGGAGTGGAGAGATTATTGCCGCTGATCGATTTCCTTGTGGCGTCGTCGGAATTTCCGGAGGCAATGACTGGTATCAATGACCGACAGACAGCGCTGAAAACGCTGAAAGAAAGATATGACATTCCCTTCGTAACAATGACTCTCGGTGGCGAAGGCGCGCTGGCTTTTCACAAAGGAGAGTTCATTCACTCACCGGCCTTTACGAACTTCGGGGTTAAAGATACTACCGGGGCAGGAGATGCATTTCACGGCGGGTTTGATTATGGGCTGTTACAGGGGTACAGCGTTGAAGAGACATTGCAGATTGCGAATCTTATTGCAGCATTAAATTGCGCCAAAGTCGGTGCGCGAGGTGGGTTGCCGAACTCGGATGAGCTTTCTAGAGCCTGCGGTGAATTGAAAATCTATATCGGGACTCAGAGGTAAGAACCCTTACCTCTGATCCCTCTCCCAATTAATTGCGTCGAACCGCATTCTTAACCATCTTTGCACTGCCTGCAGCCTCTGCTTTATAGGCCACATTTTCGTTCACGTTCGTTGTTGCAGTCTCATTAGTTGTGTTTGTTGAATCTAATGATCGTTGAGAATCGCTGGCCGTGACGACACTGTCCGCGTTTTTGTTCACCGTTTGCGCTTCGGCCGATTGGTACAATAGAGCGACCGGCAACGAACTGCCTACGATCCCGACAACTATCAGAGCCAATATTGCCAGTTGTCTTAATATCTCTTTTGCCAGGCTTCTTTGCTTTCCTCTTTTCATTTTCTTTCCCTGAAAACAACCAGATCCATCCTTGGATCGGAGAATTCTTTTGTGCGTCTCTGCTAAACAATTCCCGCTTTCATAGATGCAAAGACGGTTCCATTCTCCAATCGACAGTCGTTTCTTATACGCTGAAAATAACAAGATGGATGTGTAATTAAGAAAGCCCGCCAGGAAAGGCAGGCTTTGTATGCATTTAATTTTAAATTAATTTCACGACTACTGGCGAGCGTAATAGCCGTTACGTGTCCTCAGTACGTAAAAGCCGCTGTCTTTCACGCCTTTTATTCTGACCTTCAGCTTTCTCCACTTTCCGTCAAATTTGGCATTGGTCGGAACGTAGCCGATGCTGTACTGATTCCGAAGCTCGGCGCCAATGTTGTGACACACTCTGGCCATTTCATTAAAGTCCCGTGGAAAGTACGCGGTTCCTCCGGTCATTGTACCCAGGTTATCCAGAACTTCCATTCCGTAATAATCGTCCAAACTGATCTGCTGCCAGATGGCCGTCGTTCCGATACTGAATATCTCGACATCTGATTCCTTGACCAGGTCCTTTATCTCTTTCTCTGTATAACGAGAATTATTGTCCTGGCCGTCGCTGATGATCAATAGGACTTTGCGATTGTAACGGGACTGTTTCAGTTTCTCGACACCCATATAAACGGCATCGTACAGGGCCGTGTTGCCGGCCGTCGGCATCATGGTCACGCTGTTGATGACCTCTGAATCATTTTTTGTATTATCAACCAGCAGCTTTGCCGTAGTGTTGAATCCTATTAAAAACATTTCGTCGTCGGGATGACAGATGTTGACGAATTCGCGCAACGCATCGCGAGCCCTGGCCGCTTTGCCCGTCATACTTCCCGATACGTCAAAGATAAAGCCGATACTTATCGGCAGGTCTTCAAACGCAAAGAGATTTATACTCTGCTGCGTCTTATCTTCGAAAACCTCAAAATTTTCTTTCGATAATCCTCTAACGAATTTCCCATCAGGATCAATGACGGAAACGTTGAGGTTAATCATGTTCACGCGCAACTTAACTGAGTCGTCTGTTTTTCCGGTGTTGAGCTGCTGAGCACTGGCTAAACTGCAAATAAGGAGATAGGTGGATATTATAGAGATGCTGAACAGGGTATTACCCATTCTTAGAACTGGCCGCGACATCTCTTTTTCCTCCTTCGTTAAGTGTGAGTTGGTGGGAGTTTCAAAACCGGGGAGGCGGGGAAATAATCTTATAAGCCGTTGTGCCAGTGCTTAAGGCAATTTATGTACCTGTGAATTATCCAATGGTCCGATATAAGCTTCAAATCATCTGGGATTCAAACATGTGATGCGGCCAGCGTAGTTTGCAGAATAACTGGCCGGCCAGTCGGGGAATTAAGGCACTCATTCAACAGATTAAGTGTACACTTTCCCATCACGGCCCAATCTAAATGTGTCTGTCCCAGACGCTAAGCAAATGTCCTTAGTGCGTTTAATTTTAGGAAGATAGGTACAATAATTTGGTTAACCGGTGATGGATTTAATCGTTCTGACTGAGATTTTTAGCAGGACTGAAATCGGTATGATTGCAATAAAATGGCCTGCGAGGTTCGCAGACCGTTTTGAAAGATTTCTTATTTAATTGTTGCCCTCTACTGCTTCGCTCAAATGCGGGATGAGTTGTATGACCCGCGTTATGCTATATGACTGTTCTGCGGCCTGATATAAGTTGGAAAATCAGGGCGACGACAGCCAGCACCAGCAGCAGGTGAATGAAACCCCCAAGGGCGTATCCACTTACGAGTCCGAGCAGCCACAGCACCAAAAGAATAACGAAGATTGTCCAAAGCATAAGACCCCTCCTCTTTCCTCCCAATGTTACGAAAGAGAGAGGCAAGACCGAGATCCTGCCTCTCTCTCTTTGTACCTGAAAAGTGAAACTCTACGTCACGCCGTTGTTTAAAAGCATTGCTTAATATCGCGCATGCGAGTAGTTCACACCTAAGTCAGGTTTACAGTTCTCAATTAACTGTCACCCTGTATAACTCAAACCCTGTGCCAGAGCGGGATTTGGGGCATTTTAAAAAGAGAATCGAAGATCAAAACCGCCGCGTTTACCCTCTGTTTATCATAGGCAAATGCGATAACCCGCAAATGGGTTTACTTACCAGAGTCCAGGCAAGCACGCTTGCTCTTGTTTTCAGTGAAATGCGTACAGCCGATCTTTGCGCTTGTATGAATAAGAATCAGGACGATCGCGTATTCGCCCGCGGAATCAAAATCTTCGCGCGTGAATGCTGGCATAGACGTTGCCTTTCGCCTTACAGGAAACACACAGCAATGCAGTCTGGCAGCGACCCCATTGTTGTGGTCAAAACAAAGGGAGGAAATATGCGATTATTAATCGGAGTTGTATTAACCCTGACGCTGGGGTTGTTCTTTGTCGGTTGCAAAGGGAACTCTGCAGACAGCACGACGACGAACAACATTAAATCAGAGTTGGCAAAAGACACCACTCTAAACGGAAGGGATATTAGCGTCGACACCGACAACGGGGTTGTCACCGTATCCGGCACTGTCAACACGGAAGCGGAACGCATGCGAGTCGTACAAATCGCGCGAGGAACAGAAGGCGTCAAACGAGTTGATGATAAACTGGAGGTCGACAGTACCGCCAAGACCGGTGAGAACCAACCATCAAATTCTGATAATTCGAAAGCAAGCCCGGACAATTCGTCCGGATACGGAACCAATAGCAACACGAGTGATTCGACTCTGGAAAGCCAGGTCAAAGCAAAACTTTCGTCAGATAAGAACGTGACGGCCAACGACATTAATGTCGACGTAAAGGATGGCGTTGCGACTCTTACGGCCAAAAAAGGAACGCATCCCGATCTCAAGCGAGCTGCTGAGATCGCACGAAGCGTCAACGGTGTTAAGAGCGTAAACACCAAGTAACCGGACATCACGGGATAATTCAGATTGATATAAGGGCAAACAGGAGTATCTGTCGACATGAGAACTAACTTTTCAAGTCATCAGACAACAATTCCGGACGACATTTCGGACACACCGTCAGATATTCCTGTTCCTCCTACCGACGATATCGACCAGCCCAGACCCATTGAAGAGCCGCCTGAAAACCCGCCTGATCCAACTCGACCCGACAAGCCCCCTGTTCGTGAACCAGGACCCGATGGACCGAAAAAGATCGTCTAAATCCTGGCATGGACTTATCCGCGCAAGACATCGGGCTCTCAGGGTTAACAACATAAGACTGATATTGTCACGAGCGACATTCCGATCATGAACGTGGTCGGTCGAGACTTTGCGCTGACTGAAGCCCGTGACACGATTGCTGGCATAACGCTTGCACCCTCGCTCTCTGAATAAACCGCGTACGTGCAGAGTAGAGGGGCCAGTATGGTAACTCGTCAAAAAAACTTGTTCGTTCCTTTTCCAGGGCACAGCCTTACCAGACCAAAACCGCGCCGATCCGGTCCAATAGCGTTTATCCGTCGCATAGATGCCAGAGTCAACGCCCGACTGAAACGGATTTTCTGTTGGCCGGTTTGTACACTACTGTTTATTGCAGCCGCATTGATGATCGCGCTGGCCGCGCAGGTTTATTTCAAATATTCAGCAATTATTGATCTGCGACTTAAAGGAAAATTTTTCGATAACTCTTCTGGTATGTATTCGGCGCCGCGTACGATTGTCAAAGGCGCACAGGTAAATCAGTCGGACGTCGTTAACTATTTAAAACGAGCAGATTATGTTGATGACAACTCAGCCAAAGGCGGTCACCACGGCTCGTACTCTCTGGATGGGAACGTCATCCGAATTATGCCAAATGGTGATGATTCGAATTCATCAGCTTCGGGGGTAGCTATAACTTTTCGCAATAATCAGATCAGCGATATTATTGATTTAGACACGAATCACCATCTAAATTCCTGTTTCCTTGCTCCGCAACTGTTAACGACGCTCTACGATAATGACCGCAGAGAGCGCCGTCTTGTAACCTACGACGAACTTCCGCCGCAACTGATCCAGGCAATCACCGCAATCGAAGATCAGCGATTCTTTCAGCATAGAGGAATCGATGTGCAAGGCATCATTCGCGCCGCCTGGCAAAACGCGAATGATGGTCAGATCAGCCAGGGCGGATCGACGATAACTCAGCAATTGGTAAAGAACACATTCCTCACCAACGAGCGCACATACAAACGAAAACTGCAGGAAGCCGCATTCGCTTTGATATTGGAATTGCGTCTGACCAAAGAACAGATACTGACGCTCTATAGCAATGAAGTTTACCTAGGGCAAAGCTCGACATTCTCGATTCACGGTTTTGGGCAGGCAGCCGATGTCTATTTTGGAAAAGATTTGTCGAGTTTAACCGTGCCAGAAGCTGCACTACTCGCGGGTATGGTGCGCGGACCGAATCGTTACTCGCCCTATCGCAATTTGGAACAGGCAACAGCGCGCCGCAACGAAGTGCTAGACAAGATGGCTGATGCCGGTTACATCAGCGAGTCAGAGGCAGCCGAATACAAGGCCACGCCACTTAATGTTCGACCTTATCGCCGCAGTGCGGAATCGGGCGATGAGGCTTACTTCATCGACTACGTCCAGCAGTATTTAGGTCAACATGGTGATGAAGATCTGTCGCGCAATACCGCAATGTACACGACGCTCGATCCTCAGTTGCAAAAGATTGCTCACGATGCGGTTCAGTCGCAACTGGCAAAGCTGGACCAGGTTTTCGTTAAGCAGCATGTTCCGCAGGGAACGTTGCAGGCCGCATTGGTGGCAATAGACGCGCACACCGGGAACGTCGTCGCGATGATCGGAGGACGCGATTACGACAAATCGCAATTGAATCGCGCTACCAGTTCGTTTCGCCAGCCTGGCTCTGTATTCAAGCCGTTCGTGTATGCGACCGCTTTATCGACTGGTCGTGCGACTGCTGCAACGCTGATATCTGATTCGCCCACGACGGTAACGTATGATGGAAATAGAGAGTACACTCCGGAAAATTACGGAGGCGGTTACTCAAATAAATCAGTAACTGTTAGATATGCGTTGACGCATTCGCTGAACGTCGTAACGGTCAAATTGGCTCAAGACACGGGCATGTACAAAATCGCCGATCTGGCAGAGCAGGCGGGACTGCCGCGACCTCGTCCTTATCCGTCTAGCGCGCTCGGCGCGACAGAGGCTACGCCGCTGCAGATAGCCAGCGCATACACAACATTCGTTAATAGCGGCACCCGGATGTCCGCAACGCCGTTGCGATATGCGGACGGCGGAGCTGATAAGGAAAGCATGGATTTCAAAGCCGATGGTCGCTCAGTCATTTCGCCTGCAGTAGCGTACCTGATGACCGACCTGATGCACTCAGTCACAGTCAGCGGCACGGCTGCAAGCGTTCGAGCCTACAACATTCCGTCGATAATCGCCGGTAAGACGGGGACCTCCCAGACTCGTGACGGATGGTTTGCTGGATATACGCCAAACCTGATTTGCGTGGTATGGGTTGGATTTGACGACAATCGTCCCCTCGGTTTGACGGGAGCCGAATCGGCATTGCCGATATGGGGTCAGTTCATGAAGGAAGCCCTGAAGGTTCGCCCCGATCTCGGCTCAGACCATTTCTCGCGACCTGCTGGGATTGATGAAGTGGAGATTGACCCTGAGACCGGAATGCTGGCCACTCCTGCCTGTCCGACGAAAATAAAGGAACTATTCATCGCGGGAACCGCACCGATGGCGGAGTGCACGCACGGAACTAAACCGGACAGTGACCAGATAAACCCCGATTTGTCGCCTGGTGTCCCGAGCTCAGAAAATGATCCGCTGATAACAAACAATTCCGCGAGTTCGGAGGCAAGCTCATCGTCACACGAAGACACAGTAACGCTCGATATTGATGTCGATACTGGACTGATAGCAACGGAAAGTTGTGTCCACGTGAAATCCCAAACGTTCAAGATCAGCGAGTCGCCGACAAAACTGTGCGGTCCGGAATATCATCGCCTTACTCCTGAATACAAAAAGCCTTCTGACAAAAAACCGGACCACCCTGATCACCCCATTGATCACCTATGATGGTATGTCTCTGCCGTTGGATCGACGACCCAACATCGCCGCGATTGCGCATTCTTTATTGCGCCTCATAGTTGATTTGGGCTAGTCTATCGTTCTCTCATTCTTTATCGAAGAATCCTAATCCGGCATAAATATAGGAGAGAACGTGAAACGTCACCTGTTCCTTGCGGCTACACTGCTGTTCCTGGTCGCTTCGTACAACGCTATGTCACAACAAAAATCCGATTCATTAGAATCTCGCGCTGAGCGCACCAACTTCACGGAAACGACTCGTTACGAGGAAGTCATCGCTTTCGTAAATGAAGTACAGAAAAGGACGCCGCTCGCTTCGGTCGAATACTTCGGTCAAACCTCTGAAGGGCGAAAACTTCCGCTGGTGATCTTCAGCAATCCTCCGGTGCATCAACCGAGAGATGTACGCGCAACCGGAAAACCGGTGGTATTCGTAATGGCAAACATTCACGCAGGCGAGGTCGAAGGTAAAGAAGCAGTGCTGAATCTGATGCGCGAAATCGCAACCGGAGGCCCGGCAGCAAAACTACTGGATAAAGTCGTTATATTATTTGCGCCGATCTACAACGCGGATGGAAATGAAAAGTTCGATGCCCGCAACCGCCAGGAACAAAATGGTCCGAATGAAGTCGGTGTTCGCGAAAATAGTCAGGGTTTGGACCTGAATCGCGATTACATGAAGATGGAATCACCGGAAGCCCACGGACTGATAATGAACGTCTTCAACAGGTGGGACCCCCACGTTGTCGTCGATCTGCACACAACCGACGGTTCTTTTCACGCTTATCATCTGACCTATTCCCCCGCGCTGACCCCGAATACAAATCAGGCAATTCTTGATTTCACGCGCAACAGAATGCTGCCAGATATTACCAAGACAGTCCTTCAGAAATACAACTACAGGATGTACTTCTATGGCAATTTCACCGATGACAGCGGCAGAGAGCATAACGAAGTCGCCAAAAGCTGGTCCACATTCGATAACCGTCCGCGATTCGGCAATAACTACGTAGGCTTGCGAAACAGGATAGCTATTCTGAGCGAGGCATATTCCTACGCCGATTTCAAAACCAGAATCGATGTCACCGAAAATTTCGTTCGATCGATTCTGGAGTACAGCGCGGACCATAGCGGCGAAATCTTATCGATGGTAAACGCGGCCGATCTTGACTCAGTAAAACGAGGCTTATCCCCCTCGGCGTCGGATGTACTCGGCGTCCGATTCAAGAAGGCGGCTTCGTACAAAGGTAAACCGGTCGATATTCTGGTCGGCTCCGTGGACAAAGAGACCAATTCGCGTCGTCTCAAGATGACCTCGAAAGCTGATCCTGTAAAAATGATCGATTACGGCGAATTCGCACCGGATCGCACCGAACCCATCCCCGCGGCTTATATACTGCGAGCGGACCAGAAAGCGATAATCGACAAGCTTCGCGATCACGGAATAGCCGTAACGCGGCTGCAAAGCGACACGACCCTGTCAGTCGATGCGTATGTCGTTGATGATGTTGCGCACGCAGCGCGGCCATTTCAAAAGCATAACGAAACAACACTGAAGGTTCACAAGGAAACGCGCGTAGAAACGTTTCCTGCCGGATCATATGTTGTCTCAATGGCGCAGCCGCTGGGAAGGCTCGTATTCTATTTGCTGGAACCTGAAAGCGATGACGGATTGGTGGAATGGAATTTCTTCGATTCTGCTGTAGGTCCGCAAAAAGATTTCCCGGTTTATCGCGTGAGCAAACCGGTGCAATCCCCGCAGGTACAGGTTGATTGAGACACCAACCTGTACCCGCTAAAACGGGTGGCGATTTAACTTAGTATTCCAGCTTACCGTCGTACATCATCTCAGCGACTTTAAACTTCATGTCTAGTTTAAGGACGTTCGTTGTTCCAGTTGAACCTGTTGAATTCGGATCCGGCACGTCGTCGGAAGGAATCTCGGCGTGAAAACGCACAGTGCCTGAATCAGCCGTAATAAATGGTTTGCCATCGACCATTCGGGGGAAGGTGAACTGAGCGCCAAAACCTTCGGCGCCGGGTATATGGTATTGCTCTATAAATATTCGCTTGCCGTCCCCGCGCTCGAGATAAACATTGTTCCTGAGTACGCCAAGATTAGCGCTGTTAAAGGCCTGGACGGCCGGACCTAGAATGCGCCCCGTGGCAGAATCAAATGCGACGGCCACGACAATCCACTGATCGGTCGGTCGATTAATAAATGCTTTTAATGGGTCGGTCAGACCGACTTTCTGATCTATCATAATTTTTCGCACTAGCGCCTCGCGAACCGGTTTCGCCGACATAAACCTTATGTGATAGCTGATGGAAGGCGCTTGGTTGTTTGCGTCCTCGGACGTACGGGCAACTCTGCGGTTCGCCTGTTTGAAAAACAGCTCTGAGGTAACTGTATCGGTTTGAACCTGTCCCCAGCCGGAGTTATCGAGAACCTTTTTAACATCTTTATCCGACCATTCGGCCCAATCTTTGGGAGCTTTCTGCGCATTAACCAGACCAACAGTTAGTATTATCAGAGCCAGAATTACTGCTGTTTTTCTCAACACGACTCCTCCAGGAAATTCAAAAAATTGAAGCAGACCAAGTAGACTCTACTGTTATTGAACCCAGATTTTGTAAGAAGTTCCGAATAATTGATGGCACAGTTTAGTTGGGGGTTGCTAGGCGGCTCCAGCTATGTGGATTATTGGCGAGAAAAGAGGGTGACTTTTTCGAGAAGCCCCCTCTCCCATACGTACGAAATGATAATCGATTAATATTCGATCTTATTTCCAAACATCATGTCTGATGTCTTGAATTTTGCGGTAAGTTTCAACGAGTTCGGCTTCTTTGAGGACTTCTGATCAGGTCTCTCTGGAGGCGCGATTTCCGAATAGAATTTCAAAACACCACCATCGTTTGTTACGAAAGGCTGACCGTCATCGCCTGTCCGAGCGAAGAAGAATTTTGCCCCGAGGGTATCGTTGGGATTGGGTGGCTGGTATTCCTGCAACATCAATCGCTTGCCATCCTTACGTTCGAGATAAGTTGTGGCCTTGATGTCGTCTGCTTTGAGGCCTTTCAGGACTTGAGCTCCTCGACCGTCAGCGTAAACGGACACAACTGTGTACTGATCGAAGATTTTATTATCGATGAATGCCTTCTGGGCATCAGTTGCGGGAGTGTTTCGCTTCAGAACGATGTCTCGAATGATGGCCTGACGAATTGGCAGAGCAGACAACAGCCTGATGTGGTAATCGATGCTTGATGGACCGCCGTTTGACGCTTGGACAGATGTGTTTCCCGCACCGCCATTTCGCTCGCTCCCCGACGGACGGTCAGGTTGGCTGTTCATGCTCGCGCCGCCACCGCCTCCTCGCGAACCCATACTATTGACATCGGCGTTCATCGACACGGCCGGACCGCCTCCGCTGGATTCGCTTTGAACCTGTCCCCATCCTGAATTATCCAGGATCTTCTTGACGTCCTTTTCTGTCCAGTCTGTCCATTGCTTTTCTTTCTGTCCGGCCACGATGGCCACTAACCCACAGATCAATAGTGTTATGCAGACAATTCTTCTCATCATTTCCTCCAGTTCAAAAATATTCGTGGATGGACGGCAATGGAGACGATTCGGCAGCGCACGCTCGCTGGCGACCGCAACCGTGTCCATCCGGATATTTATTTAGTTTTTCGAGAGTGCGTCGCGATTATTTGGGCAAAAAAAGAAACGACCTGCGAAACTCTAAACGCCGGCACTTCAATTTGAATGCCGATCTTTATTAATCTTTCAGGCGGTCCCGACTGGAACCGCCTGTCATCAATTCAGAGGGAGTATGACGACTCCTCGAAAAACTAATACTCCAGCTTCCCGTCCACCATCATATCCTGAACCTTGAACCTCATGTCAAGCTTGATTGGGTTGGGATTGCTGGGTATTTCGCCATAAAACCTGACCGATCCAGTATCTGCAGAGATAAATGGTTTGCCGTCGACCATACGCGGAAACACGAACTGGTAACCAAATCCCTGGGAATTGTCGGACTGGTATTTCGCGACAAAAAGACGCTTTCCATCTTTGCGTTCAAGATACGTCGTGTTTTGAAGAGTTCCGATGGTGGCAGAGCCAAATGCCTGTGTTGCCGGTCCGACAGCTCGACGGTCGCCCGAATCAAAAGAGACCGCTACCACAATGTAGTCGTCGCTAGGCCCTTCAGCAAATTGCTTCAAATTATCCGGCAATTGCTGAATATTTCGTTTAATCATAAGTTGACGGATGAAAGCTTCACGAACAGGTCGCGCTGACAAAAACCGGATGCGATAATTGACGCTCGAAGCAGCGTTAGTTCCGCTTTCAGACGAGCCACTGCCCATCGAGCCGGAATTCATGGGATTCTTGTCCTTGCTGCTTTGACCGAATTGAAGCTGACTTGTGTCCGTATCCGTCTGTGTTTGTGACCAGCCAGAGCTGCTGAGGATCTTTGCACAATCCTTGTCCGACCAGGTTGTCCAGGATTTTAGATCTTTTTGAGCGCTAACCACTGAAATCAATCCAAAACAACAGAGCAAAAACATTACAATCATTCGTCGCATAAAAACCTCCAGGTAACGATGCCGAGTAGTTGCAGACTTAGTTCCCTCGTAGATAATGTCCCCTGTCCGAATTCTCATATTGAGCCCGATTAAGTGAATAGAGAGTTGGAATTAAAAGCGCCCGCAGACAAGAGGCGCTAAATTAACGGAATAACCTTTATAACAAAATTCGAATGAAATATAAAGTCTTGAATATACAAATAATTGGAGCCAAATCCTCTTTGTGAAAGGCAGTCAAAACTACGTTAACAGAGTTTAAAATTATCGCGGCAGGGATTATAAATACCCTTTGCGCTTATGACCCTTGCAGAACGTGTGGTGATTTGAATGATCTATGAATTCGAAGGAAAACGTCCCAGAATAGGCAAAGGGGCTTTTGTGGCTCCGACCGCAGTGATAATCGGCGACGTAGAGATTGGCGAAGGGTCCAGCATCTGGTACGGAGCGGTTCTGCGCGCCGACGAGAACAAGATCGTCATTGGTCGCAACACGAGTGTTCAGGATAATGCTGTGTTGCATACTTCGAAAGAGAATCAGACGCTGCTTGGCGACAACGTGACCATCGGCCACGGAGCTTTGCTGGAAGGCTGCACCATCGAAAACGGCGCCGTAATCGGGATGGGCGCCGTTGTACTGGAGCTTGCCGTTGTAGGCGAACAGGCAATGATCGCCGCCGGGAGTGTTGTTTCAATGAATGCCTCGATTCCTGCGAAAACGCTGGCCGCGGGATCGCCGGCCGTTGTTAAAAAGCAATTGAGCGGTGAAGCACTGAAAGCAATTGAGGTCAGCGCTCCGGTCTATCGCAAATTAACTGAAAGCTATCTTGAACAAGGTTTAGATGATCCATCAACGGAATTGAAAGACATTTCAAACTCTTGATGTATTGTCGCTAGTTCGTTCGTCTTAATAAATAAAGAAATATTGGAGCACCGATCAATGCCAGCACGGCTCCGACTGGCAATTCTCTTGGCGCAATTGCGGTTCGCGCTACAGTGTCGGCTGCCAGCACGAGTATCGCTCCTCCAAGCATTGCTGACGGTATTAACAGTCGATAATCAGTTCCGAATGCCAGCCTGATGATGTGCGGGACAATCAAACCTACGTAGCCGACCGACCCTCCGACTGCGACAACCATCCCCGTAATCAGCGACGCCAGCGCAAATACGATAAAACGAACGCGGCCGACTTCGACACCGAGCGCCAGCGCATCACGCTCGCCAACCATCAACAGATTCAGACTGCGACTTTGTGAATAGATACCGATGATGGCAATCAGGACAACCACACTCAGCGCAGGCAGCAATCCGCTTCCACCTAAAGATAAATCACCCAATAACCAAAAAGTGATCCCGCGCAATTGCGAATTTGACGCAAGCGTCGTCAAAAAGATTAATCCCGCGGAAAGAAATGATGTCGTTATCACTCCGGCCAGGATAAGTTTGTCGGATGATTCACCAGCTCTACCGCGACCGAGACCATAAACTATCAGGGTCGTGATCGCTGCTCCCGCAAATGCAAACAGAGGTCTGCTGTAAGCTGTTATTGACGAAAAAAATATGATTGAGAGAACCGCGCCCACGGCTGCGCCACTGGAAATTCCCAGCACATAAGGCTCGGCTAAGGGATTGCGAAGCAACGCCTGATAAGACGCGCCGGCAACTGCCAGCCCGCCTCCGACTACTATTGCCAATGCCATGCGTGGAATACGCAATTGGAAAAGTATTACCTGATGCTCTGGACTCAAGAGAGCGCCACGACCTGTCAGCGCGGCAACTATTTCGTTGAGCGGTATGCGCTCGCCGCCGAATGCCAGCGAAACGGCAACTGTCAGGAAAAGAAGCAGTGAGAGCGCGAGAATCGTCAGAACAAAGTGTCTGAAGGTCAGATGGCGACTCACTTGTACGCCTCTGGATGAAAGATATGCGCGAGATCTTCTAATCCATCGACTATTCTTGGCCCAGGCGTCGCAACGTGTCCCGCAGGAACTTTGTACACGCGACCACTTATGACGGCGGGCGTTCCTTTCAATTCAGCAATAGGAAAGTTATCCGAAGAAGTGACCTGGGTTGCATCAGGATCAGAAAAGATAATGATTTCAGGCTTAGCCGCGACAGCCGCTTCGGGACTCATCTGTGGATAAGGATTCGGCCACCTCAAATCGCGGGATATTGAATTACCGCCAGCTTCCTGAATAACATCTGTCGTAAAGGCACCCGGACCTACGGTGAACAGAGGCGTAAATTCCTGTACCAGGAACAACACACTTGGTCTTTGCAATCCTGACACGTGCTTGTCGACGTCGCTGATTCGTTTTCTGAGTCCATCTGTTACTCGTTTCCCCGCGTCTGGATCGCCAATAGCTGCCGCTATGTCCTCAATCGATTTCAGTATGTCCGAGAGCGACTTCGCATCAGAAACGTAAACAGGGATTCCGAGATTACTCAGTCGATTCGTGAACTCTTGCAACTGACTTGCGGTTGACAGAATGACCAGATCGGGTTTTAGCGCAATTATCTTTTCCAGGTTCGGCGTTTGGGTATCGCCGATTTTTTCCTTTGTTCTGGCCGCGTCAGGATAAGTGCAATAGGTTGTGTCGGCAATCAATCGGTCACCGGCGCCTATGGCAAAGAGTATTTCGGTAACGCTCGGAGTGAGCGAAATGATTCTTTGAGGATGTGGGCTGATGTGAACCGTTCGGCCTATCTCATCGGTGATGACATTCGTTGCACTGGCTGTTATCGATTTAGATGAACAGTCCGTTAAAATAGTCAGCAACCCGAGCAACAGCCAGACCCCGGCCGCCTTAACGGTCCCACAATTACAATTACGCTCGGGCTCGAACATCAGTGTACGATTTTACCACTATTTTTCTTTGCTAATCGAACGCCAAAACTCATCAAACTCTTTTACGCCTTTGCCATCTTTGTCCAGAAACGCTCCGTTTTGTTCTTTGGATTTCCCGCTCTTGTCCATCATCGCAAAATGCCCGTAGACATACTGGTAAGAACCGACTTTCCTGATGAACATCGCTATCTGGATATTTTGCGCATTCGTCGATCCAAGCCAGAGCGTTCCAGTCTCATCTTCAACTCCTTCATGTTTTGGAAGAGTGGCAGAAGACCAATTCACCTCGACTTTGTTGTCATGAACAAACATACCCTTAATTGTTGACTGAACTTTCTTACAGATATCGTCTAGGGTCTGTTCGTTTGTGGGATAAACGATATACAGTCCTTCAGGTTTCTTCTGCGTGATCATCAGCACGCCTTTAATATCCGGAAAATCAAGCGGCATATATCCTTTTGGCGTCTTAAACATGACACCCAGTTTGTCGTGGGATTGTGCGAATACATGAGTTTCATTAGAGATGAAGGCCGTTAAGCTAATACTGATTAGGGTGATAAATAACAGATAGCGCGTCGCTATTTTCATAGTCCACCTTTTTATGCCGTTTTTGGAATGAGTTATTGAATCGTGCCGACGGATCTTGTCAGTTGGTCAGGCAGGTTACTATTGAGAACTCCTCTCCTGCTGTTCCAATTGACGCAACTTAAATCGCTGGACCTTACCTGTCGCGGTTCTCGGCAATTCCTCTACGAATCGAATAATACTCGGACATTTGTATCTGGGCAACCGCTCTAATGCGTAGTTTCGAAGCTCTGCAGCTTCCAACCGGCCGCGGCAAGCCACATAGGCGACGACGATGCCTAATCCGTCATGGTCGTGTCCCGCAACAACGGCGGCTTCGGTAACGGAGGCGTGCTCCATCAAAATCTGCTCAACTTCTCCAGGTGAAACCCACGTTCCTTTCGCCTTGAACATATCATCGCTGCGACCTTCGAACCAGTAGACATCGTTTTCGTCACGGTGATATACGTCTCCGGTTCGCATCCAGCCATCAATGATTGTCTCTGCTGTCTTTTCAGGATCTTGCCAGTAGCCGGGGCTTTGACTCTCTCCTTTTACAAACAGATTTCCGGTTCCCGAACCAATAATTTCTTGTCCGTCTTCGTCGACAAGCTTCGCCTGATAACCCGGAACTACGCGACCGCTGCTGCCCGGATGAACATCCCCACGCTTGTTCGCAATAAATGTGTGTAGCATTTCTGTCGAGCCGATGCCGTCCAAAACCTCAACTCCCGTCAGGTTATACCATTCATTGTAGAGCGACGCAGGCATAGCCTCGCCGGCCGTTACCCCGTACTTTATGGAAGTAGTATCGAGAGAATTTCCATTTCTGTGGTATTCAAGCAATGCACGGTAAACAGATGGCACTCCGAAAAAAGTCGTCGGCCGATACTCTTTAAATATGTTTGCGATTATGTCAGGTCGCGGAGGGGTTGCGCTCAATACCGTTGTCGCGCCCGCGCTCAATGGAAACAGCAGACTGCCACCGATTCCATAGGTAAAGAACAATCTGGATGACGCGAAATGAATATCCGATGGTTGACCGTCGAGAATGTGCCGACCATAGGCCTCAATCGCCGCTCGAACATTTCGATGATAATGCATCACGCCTTTCGGTCTGCCTGTGCTTCCTGAAGTGTAGGCAAGAAAGGCCAGAGTTTCGGGCTGAGTGTCTGCAAGAGGCGCCGGAGACGATTCTTTTACAAATTCGGCAAAATGCGTGAAGCCATAATCAAAATCAAGATCTTTAATCCATCCTGGAGCCTTTACAGTAAGTACCCGTCTTAACTCAGGCAGGTCCGCAATGACGCCGAAAAGCTTGTCCGCCTGATCTTCACTGATAATCGCGAGGCGAGCGCCGGAATGACTGAGTACATAACTTAATTCGTTCGGGGATAATAAAGTGCTGGTGTGGACAGAAACTGCGCCCATTCCCGTAATTGCAAAGAACGACGCAACCCACTCAGGCATATCGCGCATGATTATTGCAACGCGATCTCCTTTATTGATTCCAAGCCGTTGTAACGCGCCGCGGATCTTGTCTGCATAGTTCTTTAATTCGGCATACGAAAGTGTTTGTCCATTTTCCGACAGAATCAGCGCGGTATCTGACCATCTGCCGGATAGTTCGGCATTTGAGAGAATGTAATCAACCAGATTAAAATATTCCGAGGGCATCGCTTTAACCTCGCATAATATCGACCCAATTTATGTATCATGAACAAATTGAAATAACAAAAATCAGAATTGCGTAAGAGCTGCCTTATGATAATAGCTGTGTATAAGATCAATTTCATTCTGGTCTGTTTTATCGCACTTGTGCTGTGCATTGCTTTAGGGTCAGTCAGCGCTTCGTTAGAGCGCGATCACCAGCAAGACCAGAAAGCATCCCGCACAACAGATTTCTTTAAGCAGATGGCGGATAGCAAGCAGTGGACTACGCAGAATTTAAACGTCAACACTACAGGGTCCTATTGCTATCAGGATTCAGAACAGAATTGTCGTCAGTATGGGCGATTGTACACCTGGGATTCTGCGCTGCAGGTGTGTAAATCATTAGGGGATGGCTGGCGATTACCGACGGACGATGAATGGCGGCAACTGGCAAAGCACTACGGTGGAATGCATGACGATGCGGAAGATGGTGGCAAAGCGGCGTACAAGGCGCTTTTGAGCGGAGGTAGTTCTGGATTCAACGCCATGCTCGGTGGCGGTCGCGCCGTTGATGGCGAGTTTGCACGGCTATGCGCCCATGGATTCTACTGGACTGCATCGGAAAGTGATCCGGCCACCGCAGTATTCTACAACTTTGGTCACGGTAACTTGGCTCTCTACCGTCAAGACGGTGGCGAAAAGCAGAGAGCCTTTTCCGTTAGGTGTGTCAGGGACGATAAGTAAAAACGGAACACTTGCTTACGATTCTTTATAGCCAATATTATTGATTGCCTCGGACCATCTAGAATGCGTCCCGCTAGATGTTCAAAACCGCGAGCCAGCAGAATTGCAAAGACGTCGAAACCCGATTTTTTAAAAATACGATGGAAAGACCAAAATACGACAAAATCACTCGTGAGATCGTCTCTAAGCTTTCAGATAAAGACCTTGAGTGGGCAGCGTGGGAATACTTCTGGTTCGAAGTTGAGAATAGCTACAATCACAATGCTAATGCTGCTCTAGCAGCCATGCCGCCTGGATTCCAAGTAATTTACCACTTATCTGTTTTGAACGGCGAAATTGCCAATGGGGGATTTAACCAATACTTTTTCAATGGGTTGAATGAGCAAGCCGAACAGCAGTCCGAGTCTCTAAACTCAGTCGGGGCCGTGGATCATCTGAAGATATTTCAAAATGCCTTCGCGATTTATGAAAAGGAACAAAGTGATCAGGAATTGCAGCGTCTATACAAAGAGCGGACATTAGAATCCTTCTCAAAGACTTACAAAAGAACATCCCTAGATGAATGCGATAGCGAATGGTACGCAATGGAAGCCGAGCTTCAAAATCTAATTGGTAGGTTTATCCGACAGCACATCGAGCTGTTTGTGGGGACAGAATAGGCCATCAGCCTGTGAAAGTGTTTGGCGCTATTTTGTAGCGGCAGCAGTTTTGGTTCGCGCATAGGACACGGGGTTCTCGGTTCCTTCAGGCTGGCCTTTCCACCGCCTGTGCATCCACAACCACTGTGAAGGTTTCTGACGAATGAGCTTTTCCAAAGTTCGGTTATATTGTTCAGTATTAAGTTGAATATCATTGCCGTTATTACCGGTCTTAATCGGCGTTAATGCAGGCAAGAAAATTATTCGATGAGTATCACGCCGTTTGTTATACCGCATTGTTCCCGGAACAACCGGCGCTCCAGTTCGCAGAGCAAGAATCGCGAGTATGGAAGGGCTGCTGGCAGGCCGCCCGAAAAAGTTTGCAAAGACTCCTTCGTCAGGCGCGACATTCTGGTCGATCAATATTCCCACATCGCGACCGTGCTTCAATTCCTGCAGCATTCGACGCGCCGCCCCCTTTTTATCGATGACAGTATTTCCAGAGGCTTGCCGCGACTCTCTCACCAGTCGATCTAAATATTTATTATCGAGACGACGTATCACGAAGCTCAGCGGATGCCCATACAAGGCATGCGCGTACGGCAGCAATTCCCACGCTCCATAATGCATGGTCATAAACAAGATGCCTTCGCGCTGCTTGCGAGCGTTCAGATAATTGTCGATGCCATAGATCGGATCATAAAAGGCAAGACTGGAAATATTCTTTTGATTGAGAATAGGCAGCCGGGAAGATTCCACTACCATCCGAGCAAAGTTATGATAGGAGCCACGAAGGATCAGTTCGCGTTTACGTTCTGAAAGCTTTGGAAACGCAACCCGCAGGTTAACCATTCCAATTTCGCGGTGGCGTCGATCTATTTTGAATGCGATGTCAGATATCGCGACGGCGGTTTTCAGGGCCAGTTTCCGCGGAACATTTCGCATGACGAAAAGGACACCGCAGACAACCAGATAACTGAAATAGTCGAAAAGATTCTTCACAACCTGATGCTAAGCGTCAACAACTCTTCCGACGGGCAAAATAGCATAGCGGTTGCGCCATCGCAATATTCCACGAATACAGGTTGTTCGAGGCTATTTTAATCAGACGGGCATGCTGGCAGGAGTGAATTTATTCTTACAAACTGTTAGCCCCGGTAACTTGTAAGGTTCCTTGGGAGAATAACCTCCAAACTGCCGGGGCCGCTTAACAATATCTCAATCTCAATTACGAACCGTTGCAAGCTGTGGACGTAACCGTTCGTTAACCTTCTCTTCCTCGTCAATCCTCTCATTTTCTATAGCATTGTTAGTATCTCGGTCATTAACGATTACAGAGATTCCTGAATTTGTGGCGATACTCTCAAGAATGGGCATCTCTAATTCCTTGTATATACCTGTCTGTGGATTTACCGATGCAATAGCACAACCTCGTCCTCGTTCTCTCGCCGCCCATTTCAATAGGGTAAGCGCATTATTCAGCAATTCCTTTTTCGTTCTTAACCCTCCAAGTTTCAAAAGTCTCTCAAGATCATCCATCTGATCTTGATCTATTTCAATTTGCAATCTTATCGTTGTAGGCATAATCACCTTCCGTCCATTAAATATGTTGAAAACAAATTCATTAATATTCCCTCCATTGAAAACCGTAACGGTGTGCTTCGCCGCTCTTGTTTCAAGGGATTCCACTATGCCCAGTGCCATTTAGCAGAGATCAAAGGGGGAGACGCTAAGTGAGCGAATAAGCATACACTGGGGACATACTGTCATCCACTTCCCACACTCTACCAGAGGATACAAACGAGGAACCTTCGGAGTCAGCGATGAAACAGACACTTAGCAATAAAGGTAACTAATCCAATCACATCGCCGATCATCGCTATCGCTACCAATTCCAGCACTCGCGGGGGAAGATCAATCTTTTTTGCTCCATATAACATGATGATTGTCAGCGCCGCGACGAAAACCAGAGTTAGAAAAAAAACTATCCACTTTTTAATAAAATTATTTGTAAGCTCAGTTTCTCTCTCCGAATGGATATGAGCGAAATCGGTCTGAGCTTTTGAAATCATTTCTCCTACCGTTTCTGCAGAGCGAATAAAATCTACCGGCTCAGCAACGCGATCAACACCCCGCGTTTCTTCAAAATACTGCAGAAGTACTCGCCGCGCCTTTTGCTCATCTACAAACTCAATCCTTACGTCATCATCATTCTTGGCCTTCTTAATTGACGACATCCTGAAAATCTCCCAAGAAAATAGTTACACAACAGGTTGCCTGTTGGATTTGCCTGTCTTCCACCCATCGCTGCGCTTCCTTCCCACTTTGGACCCAAAACATGCTCAGAATATGCTCGTTTTAAGGCAATGTCAAGGGTAATTTATGGGGGCTAAGCGAGCAAGCGGTATTAAGACTTCCTCGGATCAGCATTTCTGCTTGCTGTCACGATAAAAAGCCCTTTGTTATGAGTTTCCTAGGGGTTTGCGTACGCTTTTGGATAGTGAAACAGCCAGACGGAGGACCAAGAGCAAATTTGTCTTGATCCTCAGAGCGAATTGGTTGTGCTGCTAACGCTAGGGGCGTGCGCCTTCAAGAAACGCCTTCAGCTTGCGCGACCGCGACGGATGACGCAGCTTGCGCAGAGCCTTGGCTTCGATCTGGCGAATGCGCTCACGAGTTACCGCAAAATGCTGGCCGACCTCTTCCAGTGTGTGCTCGCTACCGGTTGGTCCAAGACCGAAACGCATCTTGATGACTTTTTCTTCGCGCGGCGTCAGAGTCTTCAATACCTCTTCGGTAATCTCTCGCAAATTGGTATTGATAACGGCTTCGGCCGGATTGATGATTGTCTTGTCTTCGATGAAATCCCCAAGGTGCGAATCTTCCTCTTCACCGATAGGCGTTTCGAGAGAGATCGGCTCCTGAGCAATCTTCAACACCTTGCGAACCTTTGATACTGGCAGGTCCATCTTCTTTGCGATCTCTTCTGACGATGGCTCGCGACCAAGCTCCTGCACGAGCGCGCGGCTGGTGCGAATCAACTTGTTGATCGTTTCGATCATATGCACAGGAATTCGGATTGTGCGCGCCTGATCGGCAATAGCGCGAGTGATTGCCTGGCGAATCCACCACGTCGCATAAGTCGAAAATTTATAGCCGCGGCGGTATTCAAATTTGTCTACGGCTTTCATTAAGCCGATGTTGCCTTCCTGAATCAGGTCCAGGAACTGCAGTCCGCGGTTGGTGTATTTCTTTGCGATTGAAACGACCAGTCGCAGGTTAGCTTCAATCAGCTCTCGTTTGGCTTGTCCAGATACTGCTTCACCGGTGAGAATTGCCTGATAGGCACGCTCAACCTCGTGCGGTGTGACGCGGAATTTGTCTTCGAGCATCGCAAATGATTTCTCGGCGTTTCGCAGATTCTTTTTCAGCTCGCGCTCGTCATCATTCCACTTCTTTTTGTCCAGAGCCTTGCGCGCGCGTTCGATTTCGGATCTGAAGGTGCGAATCTCACGCACAGCAGATTCGATCACACCGACCAATCGGTCAGAGACACGCGGGGTGAATTCGGCGCGGTGGATTTCGTGTGAAATTTCGATGCGCAGCCGGGCAAGTTTTGACCGCATCTTTGGCAGCTTCGGCGAGTTCTTCTTCTCCAGCTTGACCTTTTCGTACTGCTTCGTCAGCTTGGTGTAGAGCTTTTTGATTTCGGTAATGGTTTCAAGAGTGTAGGCGAAATATTCGTCGACTTTCTCTTCGGTGATGCCGTCGGTTTCGGTGAAGACGACCACTTCGCGAATTGACAACTGACCGTTCTTGAGCTCTTCGCCGACCCTGAGAATTTCCTCAACCACCAGCGGCGAGCGCGACATCGCTTTCTGGATCTTCAGTTTTCCGCGTTCGATTCGTTTGGCTATTGCCACTTCGCCTTCGCGGGTCAGCAGCGGAGTGCCGGCCATTTCGCGCAAGTACATTCGAACGGGATCATTCGTCTTGTCCAGGACGCCCGGCGACAAATCGATTTCGACTTCGTCGTCCGTCGATTCATCCAGCTTTTTATCGGAGTCGGCAGACAGGAATTTGTCCTCCGATTCACCGATAGAGATACCTTCGGCGCTGATCTTTTCAAACAGAGCCTCGATATCGTCAGCCGAATTCACATCCGGCGGCAACAGTTCGTTAATGTCATCGTAGGTCAGAAACTCCTTCTCTTTGCCCACCTCAAGCAGCTTCTCAACCTCGTCCTGATACTTCTCGTCGATTGACATAGCCATTAGATCTTCTCCGTCATGAAGTCCAAAATCTGCGACAAACTAACAAGCTATCAAATCCCGCCTCGTCAGACCTGACTCTTGTTTTCTTATTCACCTCAATCAATCTACGCGTGTGCATGAAGCTGTTTTTGCAGCTCCATACGCTGTCTTAGCAGATCGTGTAGCTTTGATTGATCACCTGTACGTTCTGCCTGCCGAATATCGGTCTGCAGTCCGTCCAATTCCTGTTGTAATTTCTTGCGGCGTATGGCGGCAAGACATTCGTGCGCCTCTGTTATCAGGCTATCTTCATCACGCGCTTCAACGAGTGTTGCTCCTTCCAGCAAAATGCCTGGGAGCAAATTTTCTATTAATTCTTCGTCCTCAATCTCCTGTTCAGCAAACCACGAGCTGAACGTTCCGAAATCCATTGCCGCATCGCTGGCGGTCAAATGAATTGACGCGCGGAAAATTTCCGCAGCGCGAAGTCCGGTAAAATCCGTTTCCGACATTGCCGGGTAAATTGATCGGCGAATTCTTTCACTGTTCGTGTAAAGACTCAGCAGCAATTTTTCTGCCTGCATCAAATCGTTCCGAGCCCTGAGCGCCGACTCATCCAACTGTTCCTGGCGCCCTGCTACGGCCCGTTTCAGTTCTTCGCGAACTACGCGGTCTTCCAGTTTCAATCTGTCTGCCACGCGGCCTGCGTATTCCGACCTTTCGATCTTGTCGCGAACTTTGACAAGATAAGGAAGGATAGCATTTAGAGTCTCGACTTTGCCGGCTGGTTTGGTCAAATCGTGTTCTTTGATTGACTGCTCGACAATGTATTCCAGGTACGGCAGTGATGTTCTTAACAGTTCCCGATATGCGGCCGCTCCGTTATTCAAAACAAATTCATCAGGATCTTGTCCATTGGGCAGAGAGAGTACGTTGACCTTGAATCCTTCGGCCAACAATATTTCAAGACTTCGCTTTGTTGCGTTGACTCCTGCTGAGTCTGGATCATAGTTAACCACAATCCGACGCGTATAGCGACCCAGCAACTTTACCTGTTGCTCAGTCAAAGCAGTCCCAAGACTGGCAATCACATTCCGAACGCCGGATTGAAATGGAATTGTAAAATCAAGATAACCTTCAACCAGGATTGCAACGTCGCGACGACGAATCTCCTCTTTGGCAAAGTTTAAACCAAACAGGTTGCGACCCTTTGAGTATACCGGTGTCTCGGGAGAGTTCAAATATTTTGGTTCGCCCTGTCCAATAATTCTTCCACCGAATGCGATTATCCGTCCCTGCGCGTCAGAGATTGGAAACATCACTCGGCCGCGAAAACGGTCGTAATAACCGATCCCGTTATCACGGATGGTGACCAGACCGCTCTTCTCAATCTGACCGCCATCTGCGCCCCGTCTCTTCAACTCTGCTAAAAGAGCATCCCAGGAATTCGGCGCATAACCGAGCCGCATCAAACGCCGGGTCTCAGGCGAAATGCCGCGACTATCCAGATAATCCTGGGCCCGTTTGCCTTCTGCGCCCTGGCCTAGTTGATCTTCAAAGAACTGCGCCGCCCATTCATTGAGTTGCAACAAGTCGTCGCGCTCGCGCGATGCTCGTTTGTAATCTTCGGTCTCATCAACTTGCGGAATCGGAATACCGCATTTGTCTGCGACGGTCTTTATAGCTTCAGGAAACGTACATCGTTCGATCTGACGAATAAAACCAAACACGTCGCCGGCAACTCCGCAGCCAAAACATTTGAAAAGCTGTTTGCCCGGATGAACATTGAACGAAGGAGTCTTTTCATTATGAAAAGGGCAACAGGCAATCCAGCTTGAACCGCGCTTTTTCAGGGAAACGTAATCAGAGACAATCCGGACAATGTCCGCCTGATTCCTTACTTCCTCCGCAAAGTTCCGTGGTAAGCGCATACGGAAAAAGTGGTCGGGGGTCGGTGGTCAGGGATCAGTCAAAAGCCTTTTTTAACTGACATCGTTCTGACTACCGGTCTTCTCTTCACTGATCACTGACCCCCGACCACCTACTTTCTCAATTCAACTATCGTTGCCCCACCGCCGCCTTCGTTCTGCGGCGCGGGATGAAATCTTTCGACGTGCGGATGACCAGTCAAAAACTTAGACAGGGCTTTTCTCAAAATCCCCATTCCAGATCCGTGAACTATCCGGACCGAATCGAGATTCCCCAGAAAAGCGTCATCCAGAAACTTGTCCGTCATCGAAGTCGCGTCATCGACGTTATAGCCGATCACGTTCAGCTCTCGCGGCACATCTTCATTTTCCTGCAGGCTGACATTCACGCCTCTTGGCAGACCGGCTGGAACTTTTTTAGGCGCTGGTTTCGCGGGTTCGATGGCTGATAGTTTGTTGCGGTCGACTTTCATCTTCATGAAGCCGACTCGAACATCGACTTGATCTCCGCGAATCGACTCGATGGTGCCAGGCTGATCGAATCCTGCAACTTTGACCTGACCGCCGACTTTCAGCTCTATATTTAATGGTTTTTCGGCCGCAGGCGTTTCGATAATCACCGAACTTTGTGCAACATCACTGGTTATTTGCGACGCTGAAGAAGCAGCTTTGGAAGCTCCGGATTTGTTCAAAATCGGTTTTAGCTTCTCGCTAACGGCCTGCTGACTTTCAGTCTTTTGCCGCCAAATCTGTTCGCCCGCGTGACGTTTCAGATCTGCCAAGCGCTTCTGCTGTTCCTTTTCGAGCTTTAATTTCTGTGCGCGATCCTGAATCTGATTGACCAGCATTTGCGATTCGCGCGTGAATTCGTCGGTGATTCGCTTCAATTCGTTTTCGAATTCCGCGCTTCGTTCGCGTTCTCGTTTGACGAAATCAAGCTCAAGCTTGGCGTACTTGTCAGCCACGGCGCGGCGCTCGTCTTCCAATGCCGCAGTAACGCTCTGCTGTTCATCAACGTGAGCCTTCAGGCGCAACAGGTATTCATTGGCATCTGCTTCTTTGGTGCTCATCAACCGAGCAGCCTCATCAACGATTGCAGTTGATAATCCCAGCCTGCGCGCGATTTCGATGCCGCTGGAGGCTCCGGCAAGATCGGTTAAGAGACGGTAAGTTGGTTGCAATGTCTGCGCGTCGAACTCGACTGAGGCATTCAACACTTCGGGCGTGTTGTAGGCGTACATTTTCAGGCGATTGTAATGTGTCGAGGCAAGCACCAGTGCGCCCTTGCGTTTGAAGTAATCGACGATGGCTGTGCCAAGCGCGGCGCCTTCGTCTGGGTCCGTGCCGGTTCCTACTTCGTCCAGTAAAACCATGGCGGGCGCTTCTATAACATCGGCAATCTGCCTGATGTTCTGCATATGCGCCGAAAAGGTCGACAGGTTAGCCGCTATCGATTGATGATCGCCAATGTCCGCCAGAATCTGCCCGAATACGGGAAGATTTGCCGATTTCGCTGGAACGTGAAGACCCGATTGTGCCATCAATGACATCAAACCGACTGTTTTAAGTACTACCGTCTTTCCGCCGGCATTCGGTCCGCTGATGATCATCACGGATTTGGACTTTTGATCCATCTTAAGAGAGATCGGAACGACCTGTTTATTCTGTCCGCGCAGATTGCGCTCCAGTAGGATGTGTCGACCTTCTTCAATCACTAGCTCGTTGTCCTCGTGAACAGTTGGAGCTATGCAATTGTAATCGCGCGACAGGCGCGCTTTCGCGGCGATGAAATCGACTTCAGAGAGCGCGTCAATCAGCCGGTGCAACCGCTCAAGCTCGCCACGCAGATGATTCGTCAGCGTGAAGAGAATCTTCGTTATCTCGGCTTCCTCAAGCTCATGAAGTCTGACGAGATCATTATTGGAATCGATTGTCGCCAGTGGCTCAATAAACGCGGTCTGACCGCTCGACGAAACGCCGTGCATCACGCCGGGCACTTTGCCTCGGCTGTCATTGCGAACAGGGATAACGAAACGTCCGTTACGGACGGTAATGATCTCTTCCTGAATAGCGTTTGTATCCCGCCGCATCAGACTTTCCAGCGACCGATGAATATCCGATCTCAGCTGATTGATCTCTCTTCGAATCCGCTTCAATTCCGCGCTGGCGTTATCGTCCATCTCGCCCGTCGGCAGAATCTTTCCTTCGATTTGCGACAGCAACGTGCGTAGATCGGGAATCTGTCGGATCACTTCGTTCAGCGCGGGATATTCGCCTTTGACGTCGGCAAACTGACCGCGTAAGTCAAGCCCGGCGCGAATCAGCTTTACCAGGTCCAGAATCTGTATCGCATCAAGGTTGGTATCTTGTATCGCGAGAGTCGTCAGTGACTCGGTCGGGTCAGGCAACCCGCCGAGACTGATTGGCGCTTTCTTGATGTACGCGACGCATTCGGTGACGCGCTGTTGTTGAGTTCTGATTTCCTGGAGATCGGTAACAGGCGACAGGCGTCTTACTTTGCCTGCTCCAAGAGCAGTCTGTGTATAACCAGCAAGCAGATCAACGAGCGATCCGAACTCGAGCGTAGCAAGCGCTTGCTCACCGATAGCGCGGTTATTCGCTGGGGTAGTATTAGCGACTTGCTGATTCACGTGTGGATGATTCACTATCAGGTGTAACTTGAAACAATCTGCCAGAACAACTTAAAACCCAGGGCGACGGACCAACCACTTTCTTCTTTGGGCGCTCGGGCGCCTCAATAAAAATAGCAAATGGACAAAGGGTGCGCCAAACTTTTTTCACATTATTTTTCAAAAGGTTAGCAAGCAAAATTCGCGCCAGTAATACGCGGCAATTGACACCGAATGACACACAGCGTATAATCTTCGACTTTCGCTTGACAAGCCGATTCTGGAGGAAACAGTGAGCTACGCAATAATAGAAACGGGCGGCAGACAGTTCCGCGTCAGTCAGGGAGATGTCGTGCGCGTGCCCAACATCAGCGGCGACGTTGGCTCAAACATTGAGTTTGGAAAAGTATTGTGCATTGGCGGCGATGGCGCGTTCAAGCTTGGCGAAGGCGTTTCCGGCGCGAAGGTGACCGGAACTGTTGTTAGCCACGGACGCGAGCGCAAAATCATCGTGTTCAAATTCAAACGTCGCAAGCAGTACAAAAAGAAGCAGGGACATCGTCAAGGCTACACGGCTGTTAAGATCGATTCAATCACTGTCTAACGCGTCTTAACAACCCACAAGGGATTAACTGAGGATTTATGGCTCATAAAAAAGGTGTTGGAAGCTCACGAAACGGTCGCGATTCAAACGCTCAGCGACTTGGCGTAAAGCGCTTTGGCGGCGAGTTGGTTAATGGCGGAACGATAATAGTGCGGCAGCGCGGTACCAGGCTTAAACCTGGTAACAATGTTGGCATAGGCAGCGACGATACGCTTTATGCCCGCATAACAGGCGTGATCAAGTTCGAAGACAAAGGCCGCAAAGGTAAATTCGTCAGCGTATACCCGCAAGAGCAACAGCAACCCGCCGCAAGCTAAGCGACCATTCACTAGCAGTGATAGGTCATTTGGCTGGCGGCGCTCGCTTTAGCAGGAGGCTTATCACTTCTACATATGCAGTTTCTTGACCGCGCAAAGATTTTCGTTCGTGGTGGAGATGGCGGGAACGGTGTCACCGCATTTCGACGCGAAAAATTCGTTCCTCGCGGTGGACCATCCGGCGGTGATGGCGGACGCGGAGGCGATGTTTACCTGGAATCGACGGATCAGCTAAACACGCTGCTTCATTTCCGTTTAAATCCACAATACAAAGCAGAAAGAGGCAGGCACGGCGAAGGAGACAAACGTCACGGCCGTGCGGGCGACGATTTAACCGTGCCTGTTCCTGTAGGCACATCGGTCTTTGACAGCGATACGGGAGAGCTGATTCACGATTTTGTGAAAGTGGGCGAGAAAGTGCTGGTCGCTCCGGGCGGTCGCGGTGGTTTGGGAAACGCTCAGTTTGCGACATCGACCAATCGCGCTCCGCGTTATCACCAGGAAGGTAAACCGGGAGTCGAGCGCAACCTGCAATTGGAATTAAAGCTGATTGCCGATGTCGGGCTGGTCGGTTTCCCGAACGCCGGAAAATCAACTTTGATTTCGCGAATATCGGCAGCCCGTCCGAAAATAGCCGATTATCCGTTTACGACTCTTGAGCCAAATCTCGGAGTGGTGGATCGCGGGGAATACAAGAGCTTTGTGGTTGCTGATATTCCAGGGTTGATCGAAGGCGCAAGCCAGGGCGCGGGGCTTGGACACGATTTTCTGCGACACGTCGAGCGAACGAGACTGCTGCTGCATCTGGTGGATGTATCGGATTTGCCGGGACGCGACCCTGTTGATGACTTTTACAAGATCAATCACGAACTGGAAGAACACAGCGCGGAATTGATCAAAAAGCCGCAAATAGTAGTCGCGACAAAGATCGATGCGATGACCGATTCGGACCCTTTAGAGAAGCTGAAGGAGATGTCCGAACGCGAGCATCTGCCATTTATTGCCGTCTCTGCCGTTGCCGGTACCGGAATAGATAAGTTGATTTATTTGGTCGGCGCGAAGCTGGACGAGTTGAATGAGCATGAAAATGCGATCGAACCAGTTACCAGTTCAATCTGATTTTGCGTATTTGAATGAACCGTTAATAGTTTGAATTTTCTCCAGAATCCCCGAAGGGGATTGATTTAATAGCCGGGGGTAAGCGAAGCGCAACCCCCGGAATGTTTGAAATGAAATCCGACCCCCCTAAAGGGTCGTAGTTTGAGCCGCGTACAGAACCGCGACCCTTTCAGGGTCGGATTGGTTTGGTATGGCTTTCCCTGGGTTTCACCCACGGCTATTAGCTTTTTGCCCTTTGGGCAATGAATGACTGTTCATCAGCACAGTTCTTTGAATATGCGGCGCAGACGAAGGAGACATGGCACTGTCGCTCATCGGCGTATACGGAGGCACGTTCGATCCGATTCACAACGGCCACGTCAAGGTCGCGAAAGATGCTCTTACGCTCTTCGCGGTCGATCGGTTGTTGTTGATTCCGGCCGCGATTCCTCCGCACAAACGAGAGCGCACGATAACCGATGCTCATCATCGATACGCGATGGTGGTGCTGGCCACGGAAGATGAGCCCAGGCTCGAAGCATCGTTGATTGAAATCGAAAGACCGGATCTGCCGTACAGCGTTCAGACAGTAGCGCGTTTGAAAGATCAATACGAACTGGCGTCGACCGAGATATTTTTCCTGATCGGCGCGGATTCGTTTGCTGAGCTTCACACTTGGCGCGAGCCGATGAAGCTGATTGAAAACTGTCATCTGGTGGTTACCACGCGGCCCGGATACGAGCTTGATTTATCGGCAACACCGGCAGAATGGCAGCGAAGAATTGTGGATTTGCGGAACGATTTTATCGGTGGCCGCGAATACAATGAAACGAAGATTTTTTTGACTGGACTAACGTGGATCGATATTTCGGCCACCGATATCCGAGATGCGGTTCAAACGAACCGGCCGATTGACAAATTGGTGCCGCCAAGGGTGGCTAAGTATATAAAGAAATACAGGCTTTACCGAAAATAAATGACCAGAGAGAGCAATACAGCAGAGAAGCTTCCCGTGAAACTCGACGATCGTGTTATGACGGCGTTGAGGGCGATGAGCGATAAAAAAGCGAGCGATGTCGTGATCATACATATCGGATCGGTCGCGGCGTTTACCGATTATTTTCTGATCTGCAGCGGGAATTCGACTCGACAGGTTCAGGCAATTTCGACCGAAATAGTGGATAAATTGCGTGAACAGAAAGTGCGGCCTACGCATATCGAAGGCGAAAAGACGGCGGAATGGGTTCTGATCGATTTTGGTGATTTCGTCGTGCATGTCTTTACCGAGGCCGCTCGGCGATTTTACGACCTGGAACGATTGTGGCGCGACGCAGACACCGTTCCGTTGCCGGAAGGAATCGAAGGATGACGCAGTGAGACCCCAGACACGGCGACACGGAGGATTCTCCGCGTCTCCGCTTCCCCGATTCTCCGCGTCAGTTGATTTACTGAATTCATGAAAATAGTTGCCAACTCCCCAGCTATGCAGCGCGTTCTCGAACTGGTCGAGCGCGTATCTCAGACCGACACTACTGTGCTGGTCCGGGGTGAATCTGGCGTTGGCAAGGATCTGATCGCGCAGCAACTGCATTACCAGGGCAAACGGGCCGCAGGGCCGTTCGTAAAAATAGATTGTGGGTCGTTGCCGCAGACACTGTTAGAGTCAGAGCTCTTTGGATACGAGAAAGGCGCTTTCACGGGCGCGACGGAAAGGAAGGCCGGTCGATTCGAGGCTGCTGACGGCGGCACATTAGTTCTGGACGAAATCGCAGGCCTCAGTCTGACCGCACAGGCCAAACTCTTGCGAGTGATCGAGGAGCGAACCTTTGAACGGTTGGGAAGCACGAAACCAACTTCGATCGATACTCGTATTATTGCGCTAACGAACGTCGACCTGGAAAATGCAGTCGGGCGACGCGAGTTCAGAGAAGATTTACTGTACCGGTTGAACGTTGTGACCGTGTTCGTTCCACCGTTGCGCGACCGCTCTGAAGATATATCAAAGCTGGTTGCGGAATTTATTAAGCAGAATTGCGCCAAGCACGGAAAGAAAGTTCACGGCATAACGGACGAGGCCGCAGAGACTCTGGCCGGTTACGATTATCCAGGCAATGCTCGTGAACTGCAGAATATTATCGAACGTGCCGTGATCAACTGCGATGCTCAGGAATTGGAGCTGCGCCATTTGCCGGATTTTCTACGGTCGAGCTCCAGGTTGATGAAACGGGTGGAAAATCGTCCGACGCTGGCCCAACTGGAAGAGGCCTATATCAGAGAGATTTTGGAATTTACTCGGAACAGAAAAACAAAGGCGGCGGCGATTTTGGGAATAAGTCGCAAAAACCTTTACGAGAAAATCAAACGTTATGGTATAGAAGGCGCTCTTCGCGGCGAATAGGCGGCTAAATGCGCATTCGATTCGTCTGGGTTGGAAAAACGAAGGATAAGTCGATTGCGACATTGACCGATGAGTACCTGAAACGGATAGGACATTTCACAACAGTAGATGTTTCGATTGTAAAAGAACAAAAGGCTGACGAAGCGGATTCAGCCAGGATCATTGAGAACGAAAGCGAAGCGATTGCCCGTGCGATACCACCAGGGGCCTATGCGGTCTTGCTGGATATTGAAGGAAGACAGTTCAGTTCGCCTGATCTAGCTGGGTTTATAGCCAACCGGCAGCAGGATGGAACCAAAGAACTTATTTTCATCATTGGCGGATTTTTGGGCGTTTCTCAGCATCTAAAGGAGTCCGTACGGCAACGGCTGTCACTATCGCGGTTGACGTTGACGCACGAGTTGGCGCGGGTTGTTCTGGCAGAGCAGATTTATCGTGCTTTTACGATTTTGCACGGTTTGCCCTATCAGAAGTAGGACGAAAGTGGCCAGACAGGGGCTATATAAGATTTGGATAAAGCAAGGTGGGGAGAATGAGTTACGATGGATAAAAAGAAGCTCAAGTTTTTCGAAGATAAATTGCTGGAAAAAAGAGCAGCACTGACAGGGATGGTCGAGCGCACGGAGACATATGGTCGCGAAGCCGACCGCGAGGTTACCCAGGATCCTGCCGACAAGGCTTCAAATTCTTATACCAAAGAATTGCTGTTCAGCCAGAGCACAAATGATCGATTTATTCTGCAATTGGTTGAAGAGGCTTTGCAGCGAATTCACGAAGGCGAGTACGGCACTTGCACGCATTGTGGAAAAGACGTGCAACCAAAGAGATTGGAAGCTGTGCCGTGGGCAAGACACTGCATCATTTGTCAGGATTTGCAGGAGCGTGGGCTTCTTGACGACAGCGAAGAGGAGTAATTCCTTCCTTAATTTAAGTTCATTCGGGCAAGCTCTAAACTAGCTTGCCCGTCGTTTTTATGTAGAACTTTAATCCACGTTCGCCGATTCGAGGAATTTTGTAATTCCATCAAATCCTCGCTGCCAGCCAATCTTATGGGCATCGCGGGCCCCATTGTTAGGAAAGTGTTTCTGCGTTAATACCAGCCTGGTTTCTTCGCCCTTGTCCTCAAAATCAATGCTGACGATCGTATTGCCGGGAGCGCCAGGAATCGGAGTGCCCTCTTGCCAGCGCCAGGTAAATGCCAGACGTTCGGCCGGATTCACCTCGATATAGCTGCCAAACAAATGAAATGTCTGGCCGCCTTTCGCAATTTTTAGCTCGAGCTTTCCTTCTGGTCTGGCATCGAGAATCGGCGGACTAATCCACTGGTGAATGTCGGGAGTTATAAACCAGTCCATCATCGCTGCCGGATCGGTCCAGAGATCAAACACCGTCTTGGAAGGCGCCGCGAAGGTACATTCCATCCGAAGCCAGATACCGTCACCTCTTTCGCTGGCGCTGCGAATCGAAGCTATCGACGTTGAGAATGAATTTGGCGCCGGCGGAGGCGTACGAAGGCGCAGCGTATAAAGTTTCTCTTGCTCTATCGCTTCTTTGTTTTTAACCATTGCATGCAGATTGTCGCTGGGTTGAAAAAAACACCCCGAAAGTTCGTCGGCTTTCCCCGATGCCAGCTCAACGACCAGTTGTGCAGGCCGTTCGGGCGGAATATCCAATCCTTGATCGAAAATCTCTTTGAACCATGGAAACCATTTTTGGCCTTCATCAGAAAAGAGTGAATGCTCTGACATTGGGGTGCGAACTGTTCCGGGGCTTATGGCAAATACACTGACACCGAATGGTCTGAGTTCATTTGCGATGCATTCGGTAAATCTGACGAGAGCGGTCTTCGCGGTTATGTAGCTGGAGAAATGAGCGATAGCAACCGTCGCGCCGCCGCTTGAGACATTTATTATTCGTCCTCGAAAACGAGCAATCATACTTTTCAGCACCAGCTTTGAACATAGCGCTGCACCACGCAGGTTTATGTCCATGGCGCGCCACCACTCATCAAAATCGTTCTCAGCAAACGGTCCAATTGGACCTAAAACGCCTGCATTGTTGACGAGCAGGTCTATGGGTCCGAGTAGTTCTTCAATTCCAGCGATCGCTTCTGCAATGGAAGCGGAGTCTGTTACGTCAGCAGGAAACGAATATGCACGGCCGCCCCTGGCTGTAATCTTCGCGACGGTTTCTTCCAGTTCGTTCTTTGAACGAGCAATAACCGCAACGGCAGCACCGCTCGCAGACAGCGCCTCCGCAATAGCGCGACCGATTCCCCGTCCACCTCCGGTTACGACCGCCACTTGGCCGCCGAGATCAACCACCCTGGCATCTGTTTGACTTTCCATAGGTCAATGTCCTTGCTTTTTATTTGTATAACGCCTGACAGGGAGTACTTGTGAGAAGCGCTATAACACCAATTCCCAAACCTGGCTGATGGTTCCGATTCCGTGATCGGGATCCGGTTCTTCGTTAACAAGATGAAACCCGGCTTTTTTATAAATGCTGATTGCAGCGTGCAATTGCTTGTGAGTCCAGAGAGTGATCTTTTTATAACCAGCCTGTCGCGCAAAGCGAATACATTCATCAACCAGACGCTTTCCAATACCGAGACCCCGTGCTGATGGCTCTACAATAAGCAATCGAAGCTTCGCAGTATCTTCTGTAGATTTCACCAGAAAGACTGATCCGACGTTTTCCCCGCTGCGCTCGGCGATCCAGCATCGCTCGCGTTTTGGATCGTATTTCTGAATGAACTTAGCGGCGATTTCCGCGACCAGCGCTTCAAAACGTTCCTCATAACCGTATTCCTGCGCGTACAGCACACCGTGGCGGTGAATGACCCAGCCAAGGTCACCAGGACGATGGGGACGGAGAACATAGCTTTTATCTTTCGTTTCTTCGCCCAAAATCTGCTGAATGCTGCTCATAGCTTCCAGAAGACGGTTTTGCTCGCCGGAGGATAGCTTCCCAACCATTACGCCGATCTGCTCATTGGCGCCGATATCGAGTGGAGCGAAAGCCTTCTGACCCTGATCGGTTAGTGACAGGATTGTTTGTCGTCCGTCCTTCTCAGACTGATTTTTGTTGATAAAACCCCGTTTTTCAAAATCCGCCAAAATACGGCTCAGGTATCCGGCATCAAGCCCAATTCCCTTTGCCAGCTCAGTTGCCGTAGTGCTGTCACAATGGGCAAGTTCGTAGAGAACCCGCACTTGGGTAAGCGAAAACGAACTTTGCAGGTAGCTCGATTCGAGAATCCCTATCTGCTTTGTGTAAAAACGATTAAACCTGCGGATTGACTGAATCGTTCGTTCTCGATCTTGTTCTTCCATCATTAGGCTGCTCCCAAGCTTGATGCTAATCTTGATTAAATTCATTGATTTCGTCAAGTACAATGATTGACTTTGTCAATTATTCTGATTTGCGACCCTTGGCTGTTATTTGAACCGCAGTTAAACGATCCAGCGCAAAAAATCGAATTCGGCCAACTGCTGTCACACCTGTCACACTTCAATAAGTGTTTTATTCTCTATAGGGTAAACCTGTGACACATGGTGTGACATCGAAGTAATAGGCCGGAATTTGGCCGACTCCCGTCACAGGTTTATGCGTCAAAAAGGACTTGGTCCCGGAGCTGCAATTAGTGATTTTGGACTTTAGTCGTTCGCCAGTTGCTCAAAAGGAGTCAGGGCAAAGCCATCGTCAGGTGAAGATCAAAGCCGTTCTGTCGATCAAGGACTCACCTGGCTCGTGACCTGACATTCTAAAATAGTGTGCCAACTGCCTTGACACTCATAGCCGTTTTTCGTATTCTAGCCGTTCGCGTTTTTTACAGTATAAGTGTGGAGTCTTGACCATGAGCACGTATTTCCCCAGCGGGGTTAACCTTGAATCGAGCCGCAGATGGTTCGTCGTCGATGCCGACGGCCAGACCGTAGGAAGGCTCGCCTCGCGGGTAGCAAAGATTTTGATGGGCAAAAACAAGCCCATGTATACCACTTTTCTCGACACCGGTGACCACGTTGTGGTGATCAACGCTGAAAAGGTGGTTTTCAAAGGCAACAAACTGGATGACAAGCTTTACCGTTATCACACCGGTTATCCCGGTGGGTTAAAGGAAACGAAAGCGCGCGATATGCTGGAAAAGCATCCGGAGCGAATTCTGGAAGAAGCAATCAAAGGAATGCTTCCAAAGACAAAGCTCGGACGCGCTATGTTTAAGAAGCTGAAGGTTTACACAGGCGCTCAGCATCCTCATTCGGCGCAGAAGCCGCAGGTGCTCTCGAGCGATGTAAAGATTTAAGGATTTCAGGAGATAGACGTAAGTGGCTGATACTAGCATCCAATACTATGGCACGGGCAGAAGAAAGACCGCCACCGCGCGGGTCTTTTTACGTCCGGGCAAAGGTGATATCACCGTCAATGGCAGCGAGTTTGACAAGTATTTCCCGAACGAAACACTGCGAATGATCATTCGTCAGCCGTTGCAGTTAACCGAATCCGGCGCCAGGTTCGACATTCTGGTAAATGTCGAAGGCGGTGGAATCGCAGGACAGGCTGGCGCGGTGCGTCACGGTATCACCAGGGCTTTGATGGAGTTCAACAGCGAGCTCCGCAAACGGCTGAAAAAAGCTGGTTTTGTAACGCGCGACCCGCGAGAGAAAGAGCGCAAGAAGTACGGTCAAAAAGGCGCGCGCAAACGGTTCCAGTTCAGCAAGCGCTAAATTTTTCGGCTGCCAGCTTGCACGGTCGTTATTTGATGGGCAATTGGCAGCCTATTTCATTGCTGCGCTAACTAGTTTGGTTGTTCCGTTATGGCAATCGGAATTTGGCGCAGTGAGTATTTAAACCAATAAACTACGGAGGTATGCTTGGCTACAGTTACGATGAAAGAGCTGCTTGAAGCCGGCGTCCACTTTGGACACCAGGTCAAGCGGTGGAATCCGAAGATGAAAGAGTACATCTTCGGCGAGAGAAACGGCATTTACATTATCGATCTGCAGAAGACCGCTCGTCTTTTCAAAGACGCGGTTAAATTCGTCGCCAATCAGGCTCAAGAGGGAAAAACGATCCTGTTTGTCGGCACAAAACGTCAGGCGCAGGACGCCATTGCGGAAGAAGCAGTGCGCTGCAACCAGTATTTCGTCAACCAACGATGGCTGGGCGGATTGCTGACGAACTTTCAGACTATTCAGAAATCGATCAAGCGTCTGAAAGATATCGAAGCCATGCAGCAGGATGGTCGCGCCGAACAGTTGACAAAGAAAGAGCGCATTGGTCTGGATCGCGAGCGCCAGTCGCTGGAAAAGAACCTGTCGGGCATCAAGAGCATGACTAAATTGCCTGATATGATCTTTATTATCGATTCGAAGAAAGAAGAGATTGCGGTCAAGGAAGCGAATCGCCTGGGGATTCCCGTCATCGCGGTTGTCGATACCAACTGCGATCCTGATGGAGTTGATTACATCATCCCCGGCAACGATGATGCGTTGAGAGCCGTGCGTCTGTTTGCTTCAAAGATTTCCGAAGCCGTCCTGGAAGGTCAGCAATTGTTGCAGACCAAAAAAGAGGAAGAGGCTGCCGAAGCCGCGGCAGCGAAGGAAGCTGCCAAGGCTGAAGATCAGGCACGACGTGAACGTCGACGCGCACGAACGGAAGCAGCACAGACGGGAGATGGCACTGCCACTGCAGGAACGGCTGCTCCGACCGCGGAGGCTGCTTCGACTGGAAACGCCGAAGCAACCGCAAACACAACGGAAACCGAAGCTGCACCTGTAAACGAAGAAGCTGTTGCGACGCAGCAGTAATTTTCACAGAGACGAATTTAAGAAACCCAGTTTTAGTTGGTTAATCTAAGGAATGATTAGCGCAGCTTCCAGATGTTTTAACTGGCTGCGCTTTTTTGTGGAGAAAAATATATGGCAGAGATTAGCGCACAAGCAGTAAAAGACCTGCGTGAGAAAACCGGCGCCGGAATGATGGATTGTAAGAAAGCCCTCACCGAAGCAGGCGGTGACATGGAAAAGGCTATTGAGGTACTTCGCAAGCGCGGTTTAGCTGCGGCGCAAAAACGTCAAGGCAGAACGGCAGCAGAAGGTCTGGTTGCGGCCCTTATCACCAACAATGGAAGCACGGGCGTTCTGACAGAAGTCAATTGCGAGACGGATTTCGTTGCTCGCGGCGAAGAATTCCAGTCGTTGGTAAACACAATCGCCCAGGCAATTGCGGCGAATAATCCTGATTCGGTCGAAGCTGCGCTCGCTTTGAAAGCAGGCGATAAGACAATTGGCGATTTGATAACCGAGAAGGTCGCAAAGATCGGCGAGAATATTACGCTGCGACGCTTTACCCGATACGAGAAGCAAGGTTCTGGCGTAATCGGCAGCTACATTCATATGGGCGGCAAGATAGGCGTTCTCGTAGAAGTTGGCGTTCAAGACGAGAAGGTTGCGAGCTCGCCTGCTTTTGCGGAATTGGTGAAAGACCTGGCGATGCACATCACTGCGGCCGAACCGCGCTTCGTCCACAAAGGCGAAGTACCTGGCGAAGTTCTGGACAAAGAGCGAGAGATTGCTCGCGCCCAGGCATTGCAGGATCCAAAGAATGCCAATAAGCCAGCACAAGTGATCGACAAGATCGTCGAAGGTCGTCTGTCAAAGTTCTATGCTGAGGCTTGCTTGCTAGAGCAACCGTTCATTCGCGATCAGGCGATTACGGCAAATGATCTGATTGCCGGGAAATGCAAAGAGCACGGAACGGATATCACGATTCGACGATTCACTCGATACAAGATGGGTGAAGGATTGGAAAAGCGAAGCGACGATTTCGCAGGCGAAGTTGCCGCAACATTGCAATAGCAATATGATAGCCCCTCGAAAGAGGGGCTTTTCAGTATCATGGCAATAGGTCCGACAACAGGATTGCGCGAGTGTCAGTACCAGTTGCGGTAGCGACTGGGTAGTTGTCCGATTACTCCCAATTTTGGAGTTAACAGACCTGTAACCCAGCGGTTACCGGCGTCGGTACAGACACTGATTGACCCGATTGGAGCATGCAGACAATGACAGCGACTATGCACAAGCCAGTCTTTGGCAGAATACTGCTGAAACTGAGCGGCGAGGCATTGATGGGGGACAAAGGCTATGGCATCGATCCGGCCATGGTCTCCGTAATAGCAGAAGAGATTAAGCAGATTCACGCGCTCGGCGTTGAAGTAGCCGTAGTCGTAGGCGGCGGCAATATATTCCGAGGGTTGGCTGCCAGCGCATCAGGGATGGATCGAGCATCAGCGGATTATATGGGTATGCTGGCGACGATTATGAATGCTGTTGCGATTCAGGATGCCCTGGAAAAACTTGGCACCCCGACCAGAGTTCTCTCGGCAATCGAAGTTCGCGAAGTCGCTGAGCTCTTTATTCGCCGTAGGGCGATTCGTCATCTGGAAAAAAATCGAATCGTGATCTTCGCCGCCGGAACAGGCAATCCATTCTTCACAACCGATATGGCCGCCGCGTTGCGTGGACTCGAGATCAAAGCCGAAGTCGTCATGAAAGCGACAAAGGTTGACGGCGTTTACACGGCCGATCCAGTTAAATTCGCTGACGCAACAATGTTTCAGCATTTAACCTATAAAGAAGCAATCGAGCGCGGCCTCCAGGTAATGGACACATCGGCAATCTCTCTCTGCTGGGATAACAAACTACCGATCTACGTTTTCAACCTGCGCAAAAACGGAAATATAATGCGGGTGGTTATGGGAGAACGCGTTGGAACGTTGGTCAGCACAGAGATCCCGGCTGACTGGACTTGATCTTGCCGCAGGCGACAATTCAAAGTTAGAATTGATCTTTTGATTGTGTATAGGATGATGGAGAGATCATGAAACCAACAATAAATGAGACCAAAACAAAAATGGAGAGCATCGTCGAAGATGCCCGCAGAAAGCTCGCGTCCGTCAGAACAGGACGAGCTTCAGTTAACCTGCTTGATAATATCGTGGTCGATTATTACGGAACGCCTACGCCGCTGAATCAAATAGCGGCGATCAATGCTCCGGAAGCTGCTCTTCTGACAATCCAGCCGTGGGATCAATCGGCGCTGGGCGCGATTGAAAAGGCAATACAGTCTTCGGATTTGGGGATTAATCCATCGAATGATGGCAAGATCATTCGTATTCCGATACCGCCGCTGACGGAAGAGCGCAGAAAGCAACTTGCCAAGGTCGTAAACGAAATGGCCGAAGAGCATAAAACGGCAGTACGAAACGTACGCCGCGATGCCAATGATCGGCTTAAGAAGATGCTGAAGGATAAAGAGCTTTCTGAGGATGACGAAAAGAAAGCGCTGGATGAAATTCAGAAACTAACTGACAGCTACATTGGAAAGATAGCCGACCTGGCTAAACACAAAGAAACAGAATTAATGAAGGTTTAGAGCTTCAGCTTCTCTAAAAATTGTTCGTTCGTTTCGGTCTCTTCAAGTCCCTTTAGGAGTAGGCGCATTGCTTCCATCGGTTTAACGCCGGCTAGGCCTCGACGAAGCATATTGATTTTTGGCAGCACATTACGGGGAAACAATTTCTCTTCTTTTCTGGTACCGGATTTGGTTATATCGATGGCCGGCCAGATACGTCGTTCAGCTAACTGACGATCCAGAATCAATTCCATATTGCCGGTACCTTTGAACTCCTGAAAAATCACCTCATCCATCATGCTCCCGGTGTCGACCAGAGCTGAAGCAATGATCGTCAGACTGCCGCCGCCTTCGATATTGCGCGCAGAGCCGAAGAATTTGCGCGGGAACTCAAGAGCCTTTGAGTCAACACCACCAGTCAGCGTACGTCCTTTGCCGGTCTGTTCGCGATTGCTGGCTCGGCCAAGCCTCGTTATGGAATCGAGTAAGATCACAACATCGCGTTTGAATTCGACCATTCGTCGCGCCTGCTCGTACACAAGATGCGCTACGCGGATGTGATTTGAGTTTTTCATATCGGACGACGAGGCGATCACCTGACCCCGAACCGCGCGACGAAGATGCGTCACTTCTTCCGGGCGTTCGTCGATCAGCAGGACCAGCAAATCTACTTCAGGATGATTGAGGCTGACAGCTTCCGCCATTTGCTCGATCAGGATCGTCTTTCCGGTTTTCGGAGCGGCAACAATCAATCCGCGCTGACCTTTTCCAATAGGCGCGACCAGATCGATTACGCGCATTGAAAGGTTAGCTTCTGGCGTATTCGATCCACCTTCGAGCGTGAGTATTTCGGTTGGATCAATGCTGGTTAACTCAGTAAATTGTTTGAGCCCGACGTAAGCTTCTGGCGGTTGACCGTTAATCGAAGTGAGATTGTCCAGTTGTTTAGAGCGTCGCTTGCCTCCAGAGCCTTCCGTCATTGTCGCCGTTCCAGTAAGTGTCAGGCCCTCGCGAAGCTTGAATTGCTGGATCGTTCTCGGTGTGACAAATATATCGTCATCACCTGCAAGATAATTGTTCTTTGCTTTTCGCAGGAAACCGAAACCTTTTTCGTTCAGCTCCAGAACGCCTGTCGCGACATCATCCGTCGCATTTGGTTTGTCTGTCATTGGGTACTCTCTATTTTTTAATGAGAAGCCGACTGCAATGTGGCGGTGGCTCGACTAAGCGCAGTTTTTACCAGCGCCATCTGCTGTTCTGCCAGCTTCCAATCGTGATCGGCAATTGCTTCGTTGATCCCAGGTAACACAGTAACGCCGTAACCAGCGTTGATGCCCGGAGCGTAAACAAGATGACGATACCACGGCCGCCCGGGCAAGCCTTCTTTGTTCACAAGGTCGCGCTCCGCCATCATCAGGGCACGGTTAATTTTGTTTATTGCAGCCGCCGATTGAGCTTTCGCTGCTTCCTGATTGATCGCGGCGCCGGCTGCGCGTAAAGCTTCCGTCTGCTTTTTGATCTCATCGATTGCAGGAACAAGCTTAGGATTATTTATCAGCAACGTGCTTCTTGTGGAATCCTCTGTAGCTAACAGATCATTTCCGTATTCAGTGTAATCAAATGGAAGAACTTCGCAGTCAGCTAAACGCAACGCGGCCAATCCTATCACCTGCGCGGCGGCAGCGTGATATTTGAAACCGGGATCGCCGAAATGACTCATATAGTAAAAGTCATCATATGCTGAATGGTAAACGCCACCTCCACCACCAAATCCATGCTCGGACGACGCTATACCAAGATGATTGATGAAACCGGCGAAGTCAGATCCACCGCCAAGATCGCCTAGTCGAACAGTAGTGTTTGCATTGCGCTGTTCTGAGCTCCAGACGTCATAAACAGTCTTTCCGCTCGCGGGATCGACCACGTCCATCGTCACTTCGCGAAAGAGCTGTTTAAGAGTCGGCGACGCCGAAGCGTGAAAATTCGTGCCGGTCGCGGCAACGTCAAGATTCAAGTACGCCACACAATTTTTTGTGAGCATTTCTTCGTGCTCTTCAACCCATTCGGTAGAGCCGATCAGTCCGAACTCTTCTGCATCCCACGTCGCGAACATCATCGTTCGGCGCGGACGAAATCCCTGCTTTGCCAAAGCTCCAATAGCCTTGGCGGCTTCCATGACCGACACCGTACCGCTGATATTGTCGCTGGCGCCTGCGTTCCAGGCGTCGCGGTGACCGCCGATAATGACCAACTTGTCAGGTTCTATTGTTCCCTCGATTTTGCCTAAAACATCCCAGATTGTTCGCACGTGGAAATCCATATCCAGTTTCAGATGAACTTTCGCGGGACCGGGACCAATGTGATAGTCGAAGGGAAGTCCACCCTGCCAGTTTTGCGGGACCTTTTGTCCCGACAAAGCTCGCAACAGTGGCTCGGCATCGGCGTAAGAAATTGGTTGCGTCGGAATCTTTGGCAGACCTTTTACTTCATCCAGGTTTAATCGTTTTGCGTTCTTTGTTGCTGCCCATCCGGGTGTGAGCGGATCGCCCGCACCGTCAAGGATGCTTCCGCGCTGAACACCTGTTGGCGGACGCCATGGACCCTCAGGAATAACTTTTCCACGAGTAAATCCGTCATCCTTCGGATCAGAAAAGATCAGACAGCCGATGGCGCCATGATCAGCGGCAAGCCTCGATTTAACTCCTCGAAATGCGCCGCCGTACCGTACGATTGCGATTTTACCTTTGACGTCTACACCGGCTTTTGCCAGATCATCATAATCGCCCGGCAAACCATAATTGACGTAAACCAGCTCGCCCGTCACGTCACCCGAGGGCGAATAAGCGTTGTAAGGAAGAATAATGTTCGACTTTCCAGAATCGGGATCAGACGAAATAGCGTCTTCGCGAATCTTTGCTTTGTAAGTTGCAGGCGCGATCATTTCCAGAGTAACCGATCTCGGATACGGCAGCAGGACTTGATATTCGGCAACTTCGGTTTCCAGTCCGTATTCTGCCATTTTCTTCTGGACGTATTGAGCCGTTGCGTAGTCCTCTTTTGTGCCGGCTACGTGTGGTTCTGCCGTTAACGCCCGTGAATTTTGCTCGATAGATTGCGAGGAGATCAGCGATTTGAATTTCTCTTCGTAATCGCGTTCACGCTTTGCAGAATCGGCGCTGAACCCGCGCAACACGCCCCTGGATTGAGGCACGACGAGCGCAAGAATCGCCTGGTTACAAACACAAACCACCAGTAAGGAAATAAGAGCAGTCGAATAAAATCGTCGGAACAACATCAGAAATATTCCTTGTTGGGAGAAAGAGGTAGCGCAAGCTGCCAGCTTGCGCAGGATTCAAAACAACCAATTTTACCTACAACGAGCAAGAATCGCGACGACCGCAAGCTGGCAGCTTGCGCTACGCTAGCCAATGGCAGGTTTCGCGCCTACGCCAAACCACCGCTTTTTAGCCGGAACTGCTACGCGTTTATCTACTGCCAATCGCGCCTCTGCCCAGCGCGCCAGCCTCACAAAGGGCAGGCCAAGAAGGAAGTAAATTGCCGCTGTCAGTATACCAATACCGATGTAATCATAATAGGCTGATGCGAGTTGTCCGTAAACCTTCGTCAATTCCACCATCGTGATCACCGAGACGATAGATGAATCCTTGAACAGCGCAATAAAATCATTGGTCACTGGCGGAATAACGATCCTCATTGCCTGCGGCACAATTACATGTCGCAACGCCTGCGTTTGCGTCATCCCGAGCGACAGCGCAGCCTCCATCTGACCGCGAGGAATAGATTGAATGCCGGCGCGATAATTTTCGGCTTCGTACGCAGCATAGTTCAAACCCAGTCCGACAATAGCTGCAACCAGGGGGCTCAAACGAATACCGATGTTCGGCAATCCATAGAAGATCAGATAAAGCTGAATCAGCAACGGCGTACCGCGTACAACTTCGATGTAGGCGCGAGCGAGCCAGGCAATCGGCTTTGGCGCGTAAAGGTTCATCAGCGCCAGCACAAGACCGAGTGCTACCGCCAGCAACATTCCCAAAATCGATATCGCCAGAGTCATTGGTGCTCCGCGCCCGAGCAACAAAGGAAGAAAACCAATATACTGGCGGACCTTTTGGCCAAACGTCTTTTTTTGCTCTACGCTGTTTGTGTAATCTTCAAACGCCTGCGGAGCCTTTGTTAAGTCAGCGAAGAGTTTGTCTGTTTCGGAATTCCACAATCCCCACTTTTCATAGATACGCCTGAGCTCGCCGTTTTTGATCAGAACCATCAGAGCATCGTTCAATTGTTTTAACAGCTCCGGGTTGTCTTTCCTCACTGCAATTCCGTATTGCATTTGACCGATTGGCTGCCCAACGAATTTCAACCCGGCAACTTGTTTGTGACAATAGATCGCAATCGGCCAATCCATCAGCACTGCATCGAGGCGACCGTTAGCCAGATCTTCATAGGCATTCACCTGACCGTCGTAAGTCCGAATATCTTTAAATCCGCCTTCCTTCTCCAGTATCCGTTGGGCCAGAGTGTTTTTTAGCGTGCCTACTATCTTGCCTTTCAAATCGGCGAGTGTGTTTACGGAATTGTTTGTTGCTCTGACGCTCAATTGCTCAGATGTAGCATAGTAAGGAATCGTAAAGTTGATCTCTTGTTTGCGATCATCTGTGATTTCCAGGCCATCAATCACAATGTCATAATTTCCGCGCTGCAATCCTGGAATCAATCCGTCCCACTGGTTCTGGACAAACTCCGCCGGACGGTTCAATTGCTGGCCGAGCTCGTTCGCGATTTCAACTTCGAAACCAATCGTATCGCTGGGATTTTTCGGATCGGCGAAGACGTATGGAGCTCCGCCTTCGGAATCAGCTCCCCACCGCAGGGGACTCCCTGCCGCAGCAAAGGCCACCACGTTTGCTACAAGAAAAACCACAATCAGCGCGATTGCGCACGACCTGATCGCAACAAGTTTTTTCATAAGTAACTCCGTAAAAACTCGCGCGTTCGTTGATCCGTTGGCGAGCTGAAAATAATATCGGGTGGGGCGGTTTCAACCAATTCGCCACTGTGAAGGAAAAGGATCTTGTCTGAAACCTCCTTTGCAAACCTCATCTCGTGCGTTACAACAACCTGGGTCATCCCTTCGTCATCCAGCTTTCGCATGATTTGGAGAACTTCGTTAACCAGACTTGGATCGAGCGCAGAAGTCGGTTCGTCGTACAGCATGACTTTCGGCGACATCGTCAATGCGCGAGCAATTGCCGCTCGCTGCTGCTGACCACCGGAAAGTTGCGAAGGGTAATAGTCGACGCGGTCGCTCAGTCCTACTTTCGATAACAGTTCTCGTGCGCGAGCTTCAGCATCTTTGCGGCTCATCCGTTTTACGACCATGGGAGCTTTGATCGCGTTTTCCAGAACGGTCAAATGAGGAAACAAATTGAAGCTCTGGAATACCATGCCGACTTGTTCGCGCAACTCTCTCAATAGAGTGTTCCAGTTGCTGGGCAGAGCGCCGTTTGTGCGTTCGAGCGTAATATCGCCGATGTGAACTCGACCACTGTCGAAAATCTCAAGTCCATTCAGGCAGCGCAATAACGTCGATTTTCCGCAGCCGGACGGACCGATGATCACGGTCAGCTCTGACGACTGGACGCCGAAACTGATTCCGCGCAATGCTTCCGCATCGCCATAGCTTTTGCGAACATTGTTAACAGAAATTATCTCTTCCATCTTTCTCCATTAAAAAACAACAGAAGCAAGAATCGGTGATTTCGACATATATTCCGGTCGCCGAAAAATTTTTTATGCGCCGATTCCGAGATAGACGTAGCGAAGAACGAAAATCAGCGCCAGTATGTACATCGCCCAGCTTACTTCTCGCCATCGTCCGCTCAGCGCCATGATCACCGGATACGATACGAATCCAAGCGCCAGTCCGTTCGCGATATTAAAGGTCAATGGAATCGCGATTATCGTCAGGAACGCCGGAATCGATTGCGCGGTGTCTTTCCAGTCGATATCCAGAATGCTCTTCATCATCAAACTGCCGACGATTATCAACGCTGGCGCAGTCGCTATCGCGGGCACGACACTGACGATTGGCGCAAAAAATAATGAGATAAGGAACAGCAGCGCAACGATTACTGCGGTTAATCCCGTTTTTCCGCCTGCTGCGACACCGGCGGCGCTTTCGATGTAAGAAGTGACTGTAGACGTGCCGCACAAAGCCCCGACCATGCTGCCGCTGGCATCAGCAAGCAGCACGCGGTTGATGCGGGGGATTTCGCCTTTCTCGTTCATCAACCCTGCTTGTCGTGTGACACCGACCAAAGTGCCGATGTTGTCGAACATATCAACAAATAGAAAAACAAAAATTATCTCTAGTAATCCGAGATGAAATGCGCCACGGAGGTCAAGCTTCAGAAACGTCGGACCGAGATTCGGCAGCGCGAGAAGACTGGTCGGAGCGTGAGCAATCTTGAAAACCAAAGCGAGAATTGTTGTAGAGATAATACCTAATAAAATCGCTCCCGTGATTTTTCGCGCCATCAATGCGGCTGTGATCAGCAATCCAATAATCGAAATTACCGTTTCTTTCGAAGTGATTCCTTTGCCTAATGTAACGAACGTGACAGGGTCGGCTGAGATGATTCCAGCGTTCTTCAGACCGATGAATGCGATGAAGAGCCCGATTCCCGCTGCCACGGCCGCGTGCAGTGACTGCGGTATTGCACTGACAATCAGTTTGCGCACCTGCGCGACAGTGAGGATGAAAAAGACCGCGCCGGAAATGAACACCGCTGCGAGCGCTGTTTGCCATTTGACGCCCATCTGCAAAACTACTGTGTAGGTGAAGTATGCGTTCACTCCCATTCCTGGCGCCAGCGCAAGCGGGTAGTTTGCGGCCAAGCCCATCACGAGCGTCGCTACGGCAGACGCAATGCAGGTTGCGGCCAGCACCGCGTTCTGATCCATTCCTGCATCTTTCAATATGTTGGGGTTAACGAAGATAATGTAGGACATCGTCGCGAAGGTCGTAAACCCAGCGATGATCTCAGTTCGTACAGTAGTTTGATTTGCCGAGAGTTGAAATAAACGCTCTAGCAGGGTTGGTGATGCCGGTGTTGGTATCGCTCTGTCGGATGATTCCATTGATTATCGGGAGGCGAAGCTTTTGGAGTGCGCCGACCCGGCGGCGCTCTGGTAGTCTTTCTATTAACGCTAACATTGTCGAGAAACTACCAAAGCTGCGCCAGGTCGCAGCACTCCAAAAGCTTCGCTTATTTATCTTGAGCTTTTACTGCTGGACGCGCTAATTCTACAGATATAACTTTGCGGACGTAAATGTCTTCGCTCGAGTTTGCGCCTTTTTGTGGAGCGTACCTCAACTTCATGTGCCTGCCGTCCGCAACCACAGACGCATTCTCCACTTTTAAGACTTGGCGCGGAGAAATTATGTCGATGTCGTATGTCTCGCCCGCTAGTCCTTCGACATCAAGCAGGAACCTTCCGTTGCGCCAAGTCGTGCTGAGCACTTTCAATCCGCGTGTTCTCGCACCAATCTCCGGACTAACGATCGGAGGAACAACCTCCGTACCGGGTTGATAATTGATCTCTACCAGTGCGTGTTTTGTAACCGTCGTCCGAACCTGAGCCTGATTAAAATCACCCAGCGGTTTTACTGTCAGCTTCGTCGGTTTGCCGTCTACTGACGCTTTCAGAATCTCGGCATCGACTGGGAATGCGGGAGCCAGATCAACATCGATCGGCGTGTCAGAGCCGCGGCGGTTGATCTCTATACTCATGAGATTCGTGCCGCGCTTTAACTTGAAGTCGAACGTATCGTCGCCAAGATGAAAATTATTGATCTCGACCTGATCCCAATCCGCCGGCAGTTGCGGCGCAAAACCCACGCGGCGCGATGGAGCATCTGCAGCCAGTCCCAGCAGTCCACGCACCAGCGGTGTAACAACCATTGCCGAGGACCACACTTGATGCTGAGTGCTTCGCCCAAATGATTGATTGAAATCGCCAGACAATACTTCGGTCACATAACCAAGCGCATCCTGATACGTTAACTCCGCGTTTGCCTTCAGCGCAGAATAGCCCAGATGCGGCTTGCCATAACAATATGCTCCCAGCGAGGCCCATCCTGTAAACAACGGCCACACACTGCCGTTGTGATAACTGAGCGGATCATATTTTGGACTGCGATTGCTGAGTATTCGCGTGCCCCAATCGGTGCTCAAATTCGATGACGCAACTTTCTCCAGCATCTTCGCGGCGTGATTTTCATCCAACAATCTCCACCACATTGGAACCGTCGGCATCACGGTGGCGTCGTCAACGACAGAGCGGTCCTGCTTGATTGCGAACGCGTAAATGCCCGACTGTTCCTGCCAGAAGAGTTTTTCCAATTGCTCTCGCGCTTTTTGCGCCGCCGCAACGGATTGCGCCTGAAGTTTTTGATCGTTCATTGTCGCAGCAAGCGAGGAGATCGCCTGACACGCTTCTGCCCACAAACCGGCAAGATAGATCTCTTCGTGCTCAGGATATAGTGTTCCGCCTTCGACCCAGCCGTGACCGACTTTTGTATTCTCGATTAATCCGTCGCCGTCGGTATCGGTTGAGGCAGCAAATTGGTAAGCCTGTTTTACCGACTCCCACATCTCCCGCAAAAAAGCCTGATCGGCGCTGGCACTGTAATAGTCGGCAACGGCGATGATATACAGCGGTGATGAATCTGCGCTGGCGTATGCGTACGGGAAACCTTTGAACCAGTCTACCAGCGTTGCGCTTTGCGAAAGCTCGTGCATTATCTTGCCGTCCAGACGCTGATATTTTTTCAGCAATCGCAAAGCGTCGCGAGTCTTTCCAAAATCGCCGTAACTGTTTATCGCCAGCGAAGTCCATTCAGAATCACGACCGAAAAACCAGGCGAAGCCGGGGCGCTCGCTTGCGCCGGAAGTTTGAAATCCTGCCAGTAATCCTGAGCCAAGAAACGGATTTGTTGCGAATCCTTTGTCGATGCCAATCTTTGCCCATTCGAAAGCTGTATTTAGTCGGTCGTCTGGTGTTTTGACGCTCAGTGTCGATTCCAGCAGCCGTTTGTAATATGCAGCGTTCTCTCTGACGTACAGAGCAGCGTTTGCGAGCAGGTCCTGATACACATGCAGAGCCTCCTGAGCGCCCTGACTTGTCGCTCCGGCAATTACTACCGGAATGAACTGATGACGGCTCTGATCCGGAACGGTTTCGATTACAAACTCGTTGCGCAATTCGTGCGGAGCTTCCTGATAACGCTGCTGCGAATTCTGACGCGCCTGTGGTGAGCCAATCATTGCCGCGAAATGCTGAGAATCTTCTCCAATTACGTAAACATTCTGATGGGTATCCCACGTAACGAACGGAGTTGCCGATCCAGCAGGCCACATCGATTTTAGCGAAGGTTTAAACGAGACATGAACCGTCAGCGGCAATACGCTGTCGATATCAAGAAGAATGATGACGCCAGGTTTATCCAGCGGCGCGACAAAATGCGCCTGGACCGTGAATGCAGCGTGACTGTAGGTGAATGTTGTTGCTTCGGGTCGAACCGTTATTTTTCGAACAAGCTCTGTGTCGCTGAATCCGCGAGTATCGCCCTGAAGCTGAAATGATAGATGCACATCTTCGAGCAGCTTTAACGGATAAACCCACGCTTCAAAACCGCTGTTTTCTATGCCGAAAACGGCGCTGCGCCGACCGACAACATCGAAGAATTCAGGTCCCGCCGCTCGGGAAAGTTCCAGTCCGCTGGTATCGAATGCAAATTTGTTAAGGCGAATCGCGTCCGTCTGGGCATGGACGGTTGTCAGGCTCAAGATGCAAAGCAAACCAGAGCAGACTGTTGTTTTAAGCAATGCTTTTTAATCGCCTTCCGATACTGTGTTCAGCTTTTATCCGGGAAAGGAAATCGTAGATTGAATTGCGAACTGCGTCAATGATGTCGCGTGGGAATCCCGGCTTCGTGCGGATATGCCGCATGAAGTCGGGAATTAACCGGGATGGACTATTTAGAAGGCTCTACTTTTATGTTTTTGTTCTTGGAATTCGATTTCGACTCGATATTCTCTTCGTCTGCCCCGATCTCAATCGATCGCGGCTTGGCAGTTTCGGCTTTCGGAACGGTTACCTTCAGGACGCCATCGCGGAAGTTCGCTTTGATCTGGTCCGGCGTGGCGTCAGCAGGAAGCATAAAGCTTCGGCTGAATGATCCATAAGTTCTCTCTATCCGGTGATAGTTCTGTCGATTTTCTTCGTTCTCGAGGCGGCGTTCGCCGCTGATGGTTAGACGGTTGTTTTCCAGGTGAATTTTAACGTCCTCGCGTTTCACTTCAGGCAGTTCTGCTTTGATTATATAGGCGTCGTCGTTTTCGAAAACATCGACGGCTGGTCGCCAGCCGCTCAATCCAAGTTCTTCTTCGCTTCGCCTCAGAAGATTACCCTCATCAAAAACGCGGCTCAGCCGATCCTGAAGATCGAGCAACGTGTTGAAAGGGTTCATTCTCATTAAAGACATCTTGCATACCTCCTTCTTACAATCGCATCAACAAAACACTAACGGTAACTGAGGCAACGACCGCCCCAGCCACAAGCCCGGAGTCTTTATGACACACATCCGCGTGTTCAGATGTTTTGCAAATCAGGTGCCCTCTGACTGGTGATTGCTGTTGTCGCCGCATCTTCTGTTTTCAGCGACTTCAAGATCACGCGTTAAAGCGATTGATGGGCTCGTGGATGGAAACGTTTCAGTTAGTTTCAGTCTCTGAAATTCGGTGATGTTTAGCAATACAGTTTCCCGATGGGATGTATAGGTTTTCTAATTTCGCTCAGTTCAGGATTCTGCTACAATCGGACGTCCCGTTCAAAGAAGCAATCCTCACATATTTATTTTAATGCTGATTGACAGTTGGCTATAACCGGTCAAACCAGCAAAAAGCTTTGTGATGGGACATCTAAGTCGAATAACTGTGGCTAATTCATCAGGAACCATTAACTACGAAAAGGAGCTTGTTGTATGGGAAATCAGATTATGCCGGCTAATCCGCCAAAGGACCCGATTTTGGCATTGATACTCAGTTTGCTCCTCCTCGGCGGAGCAGGTCAGATATACATCGGTCAGGTAACAAAAGGGATTGTCATAATGGTCGGAACGCTGGTTACGTGCGGACTGGTGGGCATATTGGGAATTATCGATGCTTATATGATCGCAAACAGGCTTAAGGAAGGCCATCCTGTCGATGAATGGGAATTCTTCTGGCAGAGCAAATAACATAAAATCCTCGAACTCATTCATCTTTGCCAAGACATGATCGACGTGATATATAAATCGATGTGTCTGATGCAAATAATGAAAGAGTATTCGATGCAATCGTCATAGGCGCGGGACCCACCGGTCTTGCATGCGCCATAGAATTGCACCGCGCTGGTCTTGATTATCTGGTGATTGAAAAGGGAGCAATCGTAAACTCCCTTTTCAATTATCCGAGCCAGATGACGTTCTTTACCACGCCCGAATTGATTGAGATCGGCGATCTGCCGATGGTTTCCTCCCGCGAAAAACCAACCAGAGCCGAAGCTTTAAAATATTACCGCCGGGTTGTTCAAACTTACGGTCTCCACGTCAACCAATACGAACGGGTCACTAACGTCGAGGGTTTTGACGGCGAATTCGTGATTCATACGACGATTAAGGACGGCTCGATCAGGAAATATTTAACCAGAAAGATAATTGTTGCTACCGGCTATTTCGACAATCCTAATTACCTTGGTATCCCCGGCGAGAATTTGCAAAAGGTTTCGCATTATTACGACGACCCGCATCCATATTACAATCAGGATGTAGTGGTGATCGGAGCGGCGAACTCCGCATGCATCGCGGCGCTGGAGCTCTATCGAGCGGGCGCCAGAGTTTCAATGGTTCATCGCGGATCGGACGTCGGCAAAGGAGTCAAATACTGGATCAGGCCAGATATCCTTAATCGAATAAAGAACAATGAAGTCACCGCGTATTTCAACTGCATAGTGACAGAGATTTTGCCGACTGAAGTTACGATTCGGAATCTCGAAACTGGCGAGACTTTCAGTCTTAAGAATGATTTTGTTTTCGCTCTGACTGGCTACCATTCGGATTACGAATTTCTGCGGGCGATGGGTGTGGAGCTGACTGGTGATACTCATATTCCTGTTCATGACCCGGAGACACTTGAATCCAACGTGCCTGGAATTTATCTGGCCGGCGTTGTGATTGCAGGTGATGAGAACAGCAACGTATTTATCGAAAACGGCCGCTTTCACGGAAAACAGGTCATTGTTGCTTTGAAAAAAGCGCTCGAGCGAAAGGATTCTCTGGTTGATTCACTGCGCTAATTCTTAAGGATACCTGAGTCAATTATGAAGCTTTGGGGAGGCCGGTTCACCGGCCAGGCTGACGAGTTTTTCTCTGAGTTTAACGCCTCGTTCGCGTTTGATCGCCGTCTGTTCGAGGCGGATATTCAGGCGAGTATTGCGCACAGCCAGGGATTGTTAGAGGCCGGTATCATAAACAAATCAGAGGCTCAGAAAATTAAACACGGTCTGGAAACAATTCTCAGACGTGGCCGCACCGATGGCGATTATTTCAATCAATATCCTGCGGAGGATATACACAGCTTCGTTGAAGCTCGGCTGGTTCAATTGATCGGCGACACAGGTTACAAGCTGCATACAGGCCGCAGTCGAAATGACCAGGTTGCAACGGACCTGAGAATATTTCTGCGCGAAGAAATAACCAAAACACAATCAATCATAAAAGATCTTCTTCAATCGATCGTCGATTTAGCCGAAGCCAATGTTGAAACCGTTATTCCTGGTTACACTCACCTGCAAAAAGCCCAGCCTGTCCTATTCGCGCATTACCTGCTTGCTTATTTCGAAATGCTCTCCAGGGATGTTGCGCGATTAAATGAAATTCGCGCGCGAGTAAATGTTTTGCCGCTGGGCAGTGGAGCGCTCGCCGGAACTGGATTCGCCATTGATCGTCAGGCGATAGCGAAACGGTTAGATTTCGATTCCGTTGCCAAAAACAGCATCGATGCCGTCAGTGACCGCGACATTGTAATTGAATTTATAGGAGCAGCTTCGCTGATGATGGTTCATCTGAGCCGTTTGGCGGAAGATTTCATTATTTATTCGACTACGGAGTTTAATTTTATTGAATTGAGCGACGCTGTTGCGACTGGCTCTAGTTTGATGCCGCAGAAAAAGAATCCCGATTCGTTGGAATTGATCCGAGGAAAGGCCGGCCGCATCTTTGGTCATCACGCGGCAATGCTCGCGACAATGAAAGGTCTTCCGCTGGCCTATAACAAGGACATGCAGGAAGACAAAGAAGCCTTGTTCGATACGATAGATACCCTGAACGGTTCGCTTAAAGTGACAACCACGGTGTTGCGAAATTTGCGAGTAAATGCGGCCAGAACCGGCGAGGCTGCAGGAAGAGACTATACAGTCGCGACGGAGCTGGCGGATTATCTTGTTCGAAAGGGACTGGAATTTCGCAACGCTCACGAAATCGTGGGCAAAGTAGTGGTAGAGGCGCTTTCCGAGGGAAAGCAACTGGATGAATTATCTCTCGAGCAGTATCGTCAGCACTCAAATCTTTTTGGTGACGATCTTTTTCAAAGTTTGACAATCGATTCCGCGCTATCGGCAAAGAGCCAGATCGGCGGGACTTCGCCGGAGCGGGTTAGAGCAGCGCTCAACGAAGCGCGAGCGGCGTTGAGCAATTAGCTCGTCAGGCCCAGCAATTGACCCGCGCAAAAAGTTAAAGGCTACTGTTTAGTCAAAACCACGCTGGCCTGATCCGAAGCATAAACATGCTCGAAGAAGCGGCTCAGCTCAGTATATTTATCTTTTGGAATACGAACGCCTTTCAGCGCCAACCTTCGGTGGAACAAGAGCGACTGTCCCTCAATCTTATAGCTGGTTTCAAACTGGCCGAACTCAGTTGAGACTTTTTCCGGATCAGGAAGTTCATCAACCTTGTATCCCTGCGGTATTTCGATCTTGATATTGTCTTCGATCACTTCGCTCATTTCCAGATCGACGGGATATTCCCGACTGTCTTGCTTGAAACTGAACTCTTCGCTGCGTCCAAGAACAGTAGGTTTGAACATCAGCAGTTTGCCCATTTGGTTGGCATAATTAGTCGCCTGGAAATCATAGCTGAGTGCGAGCGGTTTATCCGGCGACTCCTGGTCGGCAATTCTTATGCTCTTAAATCTGACACCTGGAATATCCTGAGAGACGACTGCTTCGACGCGGTCGCGATATTTTTCCGGACCGAGCTCGCTGTATATCTGTCGCTGGATTTGCCCTAACTGGCCAGTCATCTCCCTGCGAATCGAGGCCTGTATTGTGCCGGTCGGGTCAATCGATGCAGAGCCAGTGCGCGAAAGCTTGTTCGCTTCGTCGCCAGTTTCCGGCATCTTGACGATATTTCCTTCGTTGCCTTTAACGAGAAGCCCATAACTTCCCTGCAAATAATATGGAAGATCGCCAACGGGAGTAATCGAATCGGTCGGATCAAAGATCAACAGTCTTCCATAATTGGGATCGTCCAGCGTACTGGGCTGTTGGTCGTTGAGCTTAATAGCTATGATGGCGTGGTTGAACTGATAGGCCGGGACATCAGGCAATACAAAATTACGGTCGCCCGAATAAATAAGAACAAAGTACGAATCTATTCCGGATGCTTTTAGCAATGAACGCATCAGAGTTACTTTGTCTTTGCAGTCCCCATAGCTGTTTCGATAGGTCGACGTTGAGATATGCGGCTTCTGACCACCGATTCCAAGCTCAATTGCCACGTATCGGATATTTTTCTGCATCCATGCGGCTATAGCTTTGATCTTTTCCAGGTCAGTCTGTTTTCCGTTTGTCAGCTCTTTAGATTTTGCTGAGATAGCATCGTCTACCTGCACTTGGCCTGATGCCAGTTCGTCATACCACCGCGACATATCTCGCCACGATCCGATCGTGCGACTGGGGCCGGACTGATTTGCTGGAGGAAAGAACGACGCTACCAACCAGGGAGTTATGCTGCGGAGCTTTGGCATTTCCGGCTCTTTTTTTACCGGAGGGAGATCGCGCATTTCCCAAATATAGGTATTTCCGTTTCCCGATGGTTTTATCGGAGAGTGGTTGACTATTAATCCGCGCGCTTCCCACCCATTTGGCAGCGTCAGTGTGTAGCGAGACAAGACGACTGGCAGGCCGTGTCCCTGAAAAGACCATTCGTCCTGAAATAGATATGGATTCTCCTGAGTCTCCCACTCCCAACCAAGTATGCTGCCGGGTACCGCATCAGAGAAGCCGATAATTTTCCATCGGTCGTCGGTATAGGCTTCATCGGATATGCCCTGGTCCAGGATTTCATTTTTGTCGGCTTTTCTGACTCTGCCGTCAGGTGCTATGTGCCATCCGAGAAAGCTGATAACTTTGCTGTCGTTATTGTAACGTACAGTTTCTCCAGCGTAGCCCTTGCCGTCCCTCGTTAGGAGTTTGATAGCATATCGCATGTGTTTGACCAGCAATCCCTTGTCATTGAAAGAGACTGTTCCCTCGTCCCACAGTACGATCGCCGGAACATCCTTATCAAATTTGGGAATGCTTTGCTGGGCCGCAGTCTGAAGCCAAGGGGGCGCGGAATCTGCGGCCATTGCGGGAATGACACTCAGGAAGAAAAGTAGTAAAGCGACTGAAAAATATTTCATAATTCATTACTCTTCTGAATTGAGCAGCCCTGTTATTTTTCCTGATTAGCCGAAGCCTGTTTCAGTGAGATCGTGTACTGATCAGCCTTATAGACCTCGTCAAAAAAGTTTTTCAGCGCGCCGTATAGTTTCACTGGAACCAACGTCAACTCAACATTCAATTCACGATCAAAGATCAGCTTGTTGCCCTGCACTTTGAAGGACTGTTTGTAAACAGCAGCCTTGGCATCCAGCACGATTGGCTGCGGGAGTTCTTCGACCGTGTAGCCTTGAGGGAGAGTGAATTCCACATGGTCCTTTTCATACCAGGGATAATGGAAATAGATATCCTGAACTCTGTCTGACGCCGGGAAGAAGGCTTTTTGCCCGCGAGTGAAAACGGCAGGTTGCAATAACAGACGTTTTCCGGTTTTGCTGGCATAGCTGGGAATACGCATATCGAAACGCGCAATCAGCGGCTTGTCGCTATCAGAAACATTTTCAATTTTTTCGTCTTTTGACGTAAAGTTTGGAACGGTTTCGGCAAAATGCTTGCGCCATTCTTCAGGCTGGCTTTCGGGCGACTTTTCGTAAAGATCGCGTTTCAATGATATCCCTTCTGTTCCCGTATATTGAACGTCGCCCTTCCCGACCAGATCACCATTGGATTCAAGACCGACTTCCGCCGATCTGATTGTTGCGTTTGCTTCCGCTTTTAGAAGAGGAACGTCGACAAACTCAGTTTGCTTCTTATCCATAACCAGCGCGCTGACCCATTGCTTATCCCAGGATATATAACCGAAGGGAGCAAAGGCAGTTCCCGGATCCAGGAACGTGTATTTTCCGTCAGGGCTCTTTACCGCGACCAGGATGTCCATTTCCAGGACCTGAAATAAATCAGTCAGATCTTTCCGGAAAACATCTTCAGAGCGGCTGTAGGCGAATGCGACATGCGCGTCGATACCGGCAGCCTGAAGCATGGAGATGTAGAGTAAGTTAATGTAATCCGGATCACCTAATTTGGCCTTCAACACGTCATCCGCGCCGTTAATATCCTTGCGCTTGACTAAAATCTCATCGCTTCCGCCGACAGTCGTGTTATGAATCTCGTGTTGAACGTATTGTGCAAGTTTTCGCTCTTTCGTTTGAGCATCATCATTCTGGTTTACAATGGTGGGGACAATTTTCTTAATTTCCTTGTTATGCCCGACGAATTCTTTGAAATACTCTCCTAAACGAGTATCTCCAAGAGAAGCCCAGAATTTATCTGGCGCAACGGAATCCTGACGGGTATACCAGAGTACCCCCCACGCCTTTCGAGTGCGGCTGGGTGGCATGTACGGCTCTTCTCTCAAACCGGCAAGATTAGAAGCCTTTATAACTATCCAGCTTCCTTCTTTCTTCGGAGACTCGATTTTTTGATCAGGCATTAAATTGAAAGTAATCCACCGCATTCCGGCAGACTCCGAGTTCTGGAAAGGTTTGATATATATCTTGACTTCCTTAGCGAAAAAATCCTGCTGTAACTCAACTTTGAATCGTGGCGAGTTGTCATCCGAGATTCGCCTGTACCGGTATTCGATGATGGAACCTGGAGTTACGGCCGGCAAAGTAAAGGTTTTTTCAAACACCTGACCGTGTGAAACTTTAAGAAGCGATTTGTCGAAGACATCTTCCTTCTTTAATTCGACAATCGTGCCATCAGGCTTAATGGTACGCCCCTTAACGTCCTTTATTCTCTCACGGCTGGTATACAGCAGGTGTCTGTTGGAGGCTTCTTCGATTCCACGGTCAGTAAAAACTTTAATGCGCACATACTCGGAATAGGTGACTCCGACCTGGTCCGAATCATCGATATAGGTCTCGGAAAATAATATGGCGGCATCCGCGTTTTTGCTTATCTGATCAGCTTTGAGTTGCATCTCTTCCGGCGTTACCGGTCGCCAGTCATTACCTGCGAAAGACGTGGTCGGTCTGAACAACGCGGTGACCAGAATCAAAGAGACGGATAAGAAGAATAGTAGACTTTTTTTCATGCTCATCTCCTGAAGCCATTAAGTAGATTGGCGGCTTCTTAATAGTTATTGCGGTTTAGCTATCAGCGCAGACTATGCAAAAGAGCCTGATCACTTAATTTGATTGAATCAATTTGTTTGTTATGCCCATCAAAGCTCCAGGGCCATCCCCACGCTTTGCAGTCAATGATCTGTTAGGAGAGCGGCGAACCTAGCGATCAGCTTCTTAAATTGCGAAAGTCTGTAGCACCTTACGTTAGAAAATCTGGACTCCTCAGCCCCCTGCGCCCGGTCGCGAGGAATCACTACTGGATCAGAGATTCATTTTCCCCTTGATTGTAAGATCAGCAATTATAAAACCAGGCATTTCGTGCATACAAGTGTAAAAATAAACAAAATCCTGATTTTTCGCATGAGAATTGCCCTATTGGCCGAATTTGTCCAACTGAAACGCGTCGACAGACAAAGCCCGGTCGGCAATAATCCGACTTATGTGGCGGGCAGTGTTGGAGGGCAACGCAAGACGCCGAGCAAGTAGGGACTCGATCTTCTGTTTCAGTTGATGCCCATCACATTTAACAGCACCAGAATAAAGAGAATTGGCCCTTTTAGATAATGTCCATCTGGTGTTCCCAATATTCTGATTCGACCAGATTAATAGGAGAGTCGAGAGTGTAAGCGTACGGCGTTGCCTGTCGCTTTGTGCTCTGACAGGCGCATGGTTGTACAACGTGGAGTATTTTGATGGCGTCAAAGCCTGCTCAGGAAGAGCACAAAGACCCTGAACGGACTGATTCTGTTAGCAAAAGCTATCAAAACAATCCGACCGACGACTCGATAGAAAATTCGCCCCGCACTCCTCTATCCGTTTCCAACTTAAACGATCGCCGGGCCGCCGCTCTGGCTGAACTGGCAACCGTAGCCGAATTGCAGGATGAAGCTTCGGTCTCTGAACACGGATTATGCTGTCTTGTTAAATATACCGGCGCCAGTTTTGGCATCATTACAGCCTATGATGATGAAACAGACGGGCTGATGACCGGTCTTTGTTGCCGGCCTGAGAGCCTGCAAGATGTCTTGACGCTCAGGTTCAAGCTCTCAGAACATCCATTTACCCAATCTGCGTTTACTGATCGTAAAACCAGAATATTAAGTCGCCTGACAAAGCGTCATCCCTTCTCCGATTATTTAACAGAATTTGCGGTCAATGAACTGGCAATAGTTCCCCTGATACACGAATCACACAAAACCGGTGCAGTCTATCTAGGAGCGAAAACTGGAACGTTCTGTGACGCGAGCCGCGATTTCCTGAATGCACTGGCGCCAAAAATCGCAGCAATGTTTTATAACGCCAGGCTGCTTCATTCGCTTCAACGCCAGGCCGATTATGAAAAGATTGTTACAAGGCTGACGCAGGCCACGAGTCAATCGAGCGATTTGGAACAGGCTCTTGAGTTGGCTGTTGAAGAACTAACTACAGGCCTGCAACTTGATCGAAGTCAGATTCTGGTTTTCGAGCGCAATCAAGAGAGCGCAAAAATATGGAGTGAGTTTTCCCTCCATCAAACTGAAACTCAGATCGGACTTGACTTCTCTGTCCGGGGAAACGTCCTTCTAAATGCAGCAGCTGACAAGTCCTTCGTCAGAACCCGCTCGCACGAGGCGACATCATCGATTTGTTCGAAAGTTGTCGTGGATTCCGCGACTGATCAGGCCCTGCATCAGTCCCTCGCGCTTATGGGGAAAAGCAAAACTCGCGCTCTGATCAGTGCACCCCTTGTTATAGCCAGAGAAGTGACGGGACTGTTGATTTGCGAACAGTTCCACTCGCCTCGGGTATGGTCAAATGGAGAGATAGCGGTAGTTGAGAAAGTAGCAACCTTTGCCGCCGCGCTCACCGGACAAGTACAACTCAAGAAGAAGTTGAAAGGCAACACTCGGAGAGCCGAAGCGCTATTTCAAGCCGGGAACCTCATCAATGATTCCCCGGACCTGGATGCGCTGCTTAACAGCATCTCGTCGGTTATGCGAGACTTCCTCGGAGCGTCTGCCTGTTACGTGCTGCTTCTTGATACCTCTGGCGAAAATCTGCTGCTCCGTGGTGGTTACAGCACGTTTCAAAACGAAGCGGGCGCTGCTTATCCATTGCCCAATCGTCTATCGGCGACAGGCACAAGTCTGGCTGCACAGGCGTTAATGAGTCGACGAATGGTCTATCTTGAAGACACTATGGGAGAGGCCGTCGGATCGCCGATTAATTCAGCTGTCGCCTTCCCCATCGGATCAAATGACAGAGTTTATGGAGCGCTGGTAATTGAAAGCGACCGGCCCGCCATTTTCGACGCAGACGATTTAAAACTTCTTTCATCGTTCGCGCGTAATCTGACGGGAGCGCTGGAACAAGCCAGATTGTTTAAACTCCTGGCCTCGGCAACCAGAGAATGGGAAGCGACTTTTGATTCGGTCGCGGATGCGGTTTTCATTTACGACGAGTTCGGACGAATCACAAAAGCAAATATCGCGGCGCTAAGATTGGCAAACGAGAGTTGGCCCGAGTTACACGGTCGTTACGACTGGCGGTGTGACAAATGGGTTTTGATTGACCAGGACAACCCGGTAAAGAAGGCGCTGGAAACGAAAACTCGATGTGAAACAGAGGCAGTTCTAATCGATGGGCCGCGTTCAGAGTTCTTTCATATCGACGTTGACCCAGTTATCGATGAACAGGGTCGGGCAGTGGGCGCAATTGAGATTCTTCGCGACCTGACCGAGTTGAAGCTGGCAGAACAAAAGGCTGTCGAACAGCGCAACTTCTTTGAGAGTCTGGTCGAGAACGCATTCGACGCCATTTTCACGGTTGATTTGGAAGGCAAAATAACCTGGTTTAACAACCGGACGCCGGTTCTTACTGGTTATGACTCGGATAAGCTTCTGGGTCTGGTGATTGACAGCCTTGTCAGTTCTGATGCCCCGGTCAGAATGGGGTTCTTTTTTAATGAAATCTCGAAAGGAAGACCGCAGATCTTCGAAACTCGCATCGTTCGACCGGACGGCGACCTGGTCGATCTGATGATAACCGGCGCGCCTGTGCTCGATGGCGAGAAAGTTACGTGTTCAATCGTTGTTGCTCGTGACATTACTCAACAAAAGCGCGTGAGCGAACGGATGACACAATCGGATAAATTGAGAGCACTGGGAGAGCTCGCCAGCGGCGTAGCGCACGATTTCAACAACATTCTTTCGGTCATTCTGGGTCGCGCTCAATTGCTTCAATCGAGAGTTGATGACGAGCGTGATATTAAAGATTCCGAGGTAATTCTGCGGGCAGCGATTGATGGCAGCAGGATCGTAAAACGGATTCAGAATTTCGCGCGAGTGCGCGCCGACCACGACTTTACTGCGGTTGATTTAAACAAAATTGTAAAGGACGCCGTCGGCATTACAAGGACGCGATGGAAACACGAGGCTGAACGGCAAGGAATCATAGTCAAAGTAACGATGAACCTTGCGACAGCAGCAACGGTTTCAGGAGACCCTTCGGAACTGCGCGAGGTTCTGGTCAATTTGATCTTCAATGCGGTTGACGCCATGCCCAAAGGCGGCGAAATAAAAATAGAGACCGAAAGTGACGAGATGTCGGTGAAATTAACCATAGCCGATACCGGAACTGGAATAGACGAAATGACGCGCAGCCGTATATTCGATCCATTCTTTACTACGAAAGGGGTATCAGGCACAGGATTGGGGTTGAGCGTCTCTTACGGCATTATCATCAGGCATAACGGCACGATTGAGGTCGAAAGCGAAGTTGGCAAAGGCACGATGTTTACAATCACATTTCCGGTTCATCATGACGTCCAGCGGAGTCGGGCGCGTTCTGCTCCATTGCACTCGGTCGCCAATATCCTGGTAGTGGACGACGAACTTTCTGTTCGGGAACTACTCGCAGATACATTGGAGTCGGCTAATTACACTGTGCTGTGCAGCGGCAGCGGAGAAGAGGCAATTGAGATCGCGAAAACGAAAAAACCGGACCTGGTTCTGACGGATTTGGGAATGCCTGGAATGAATGGTTGGGAGGTAGCCAAAACAATGAAGCTATTGAATCCCGAACTTCCCGTAATCATGATAACCGGATGGGGCGTTGAGCTTGAGCCAAGAGCACTTCAAGCAAGCGGCGTTGATCTGGTAATAAACAAGCCTTTTGATTTAAAGGGATTGCTTAACAGCATCGATTCTCAATTACAATTAAAGAACGCTTCACGAGGATCGCGCGCAAGCAATCCGGCCGAGAAGAAGCGCTGACTGCGGTGTCGGACGCTTAGCCTTCAATCACTATATCGTCAGCCGTCCCTGCTTTACCATCGGGTCCTGCCGAACTCAACTGATAACCTGTTCCAGCCGTTGTATAGATAAGCGGCCGTCCCCAGGCGTCCAACCTGATTACATCTGGCATAAAATTAGGAGCAAGTACATCGGTCAACTCGACAATATTGCGCGCAGGAACCAGCCGACCACGCTCACGTCGATATGCTTCAATGGCGATTTTCAGACTGCTGAGCTCTTGCTGCGTCCTCAATGTTTTTTCCTTGTCAAAGGCCGCCTTCATCAGCGCGACGCTCTCCCATTGGCTGTCGCCAGCGCGAATATCGGTCACCTCCCACCCGGTCTTGCTTCGGCTGAACTTGAATGCCGTTTCTATTTCAGCCTCAACCACGGCGTTGCCTCCAGCGCCCGCTGTTATACTCTTAATCCTGACCTGATTCGGTTGCAGATTGGCTAGTCCGCCAAGATGAGCTATCTTTTCTCTAGCTTCCTTTGTCCCCAGTGCTTCGGCGGCATAGGCAACCGACAGCGTTACCGCAATTCCCAGCACAAACGAGCCAACTACTGTGAAGCAGAACTTAGGACGCATATTCAACCTCCCATTTGCCAGCAATGAGCAAATTCGGAACAATTTAACTTTGCCGCTAACCTTATTATGTAATGGACTTAGCAGCGAAACACAAGAAAAAAGCGCAAGCGAAACGGAAAATGAATAACGAACTTGACAATATTGTACTCAGATATTATATTATGAACGTGCTCAATTATATTGGCATGTACTGCCATGTGAGATTGGTTAGTATATAAAGCACAGAGGTTAAATATATGAGATTAGATAAGTTCACGCTGAAGGGACAAGAAGCGATTGAAAGTGCGATCAGCTATGCCGATCGTAATCAGCACCAGCAGGTCGAGCCCGAACATCTGCTCGCAACTCTGCTTGAGCAAGCGGAGGGCATTGTCAAACCTCTCCTGGAAAAGATTGGCGTGAATGTTACTGCCCTGCTTGGAGAAGTGCAGGCACAGATAAAGAAGTTGCCGGCCGTTCAGGGTGGGCAGCAGTACTTCTCTCCGCGCCTGAATAACGTTTTCAGCGCGGCCCAGAAAGAAGCTGACAATATGGGGGATGCCTATGTCAGCACAGAGCACCTGCTGCTTGCGCTTGCTGCAGAAAAAGATGCGCCAGCAGGAAAGATGCTCCGCCAGCACGGCGTAAACAGAGACGATCTTTTGAAGGTCATCGAGCAATTGCGCGGGGGCAGCAAGATTACCGACCAGGATCCTGAATCGAAGTATCAGGCGTTATCTAAATATGGACGCGATCTGACTGAGCTTGCGCGTCAGGGGAAATTAGATCCGGTCATCGGCAGAGACGACGAAATACGTCGAGTAATTCAAGTACTCTCGCGCAGGACAAAGAACAATCCGGTTCTGATTGGCGAGCCAGGCGTCGGTAAAACTGCGATTGTTGAAGGTCTGGCGCAACGTATAGTTTCGGGTGACGTTCCTGAAACATTGCGCAATAAAAAACTGGTCGTTCTCGATTTAGGGTCGATGTTGGCGGGCGCGAAGTATCGAGGCGAATTCGAAGACCGACTCAAAGCAGTTTTAAGAGAGGTCACAAAATCCGAAGGGCAAATAGTTCTCTTCATTGACGAACTACACACTCTGGTTGGGGCGGGAGCGGCCGAAGGCGCAATCGATGCGTCGAACATGTTAAAGCCAGCGTTAGCACGCGGCGAATTGCGATGTGTCGGCGCGACAACGTTGAACGAATACAAGAAATATATCGAAAAAGATGCAGCGCTGGAACGAAGATTCCAGCAGGTTTATGTCGGCGAGCCGGATGTTCAGGATACGATCGCGATATTGCGAGGCCTGAAGGAACGTTACGAAGTCCATCACGGAGTTCGAATCAAAGATTCCGCGATTGTTGCGGCGGCGACGCTTTCGAATCGATATATCACCGACCGCTTTTTGCCGGACAAGGCAATCGATTTAATCGACGAAGCGGCAAGCAAGTTGCGTATTGAGATTGACAGTCTGCCGACGGAGATTGACCAGATTGAGCGAGAGATAACCCAGCTGGAAATCGAGCGTCAGGCATTGCAGCGTGAGGACGATCCGGTCTCCAAGGAACGGCTGTCAAAGATAGAGCGAGAGATGAGCGCGCTGCGTGAGCAAAGCTCTGGGATGAAAGCCAAATGGCAATCTGAAAAAGATGTCATCGAAAAGATCAGAACAAACAAGGCCAAGATCGAGGAATTGAAGGTCGAGGCCGATCAACTGGAGCGCGCTGGGGATTTCGGGAAAGTCGCGGAGATTCGCTATGGCAAGATCGTAGATCTGCAAAAACATCTGTTACAGGATCAGAAACGGTTAGAAGAGTTGCAAACAGGCGGACGCATGCTAAAAGAAGAAGTCGACGAAGAGGATGTTGCCGAAGTCGTCTCCAAGTGGACCGGAATTCCGGTATCGAAGATGCTTGAGAGCGAAAAACACAAACTGGTCACGATGGAACAAAGACTCAGTGACCGCGTGATTGGCCAAGACGAGGCTCTGGTGGCGGTTTCGAACGCAGTTAGACGTTCAAGAGCCGGACTTCAAGATCCGAATCGTCCGATTGGTTCGTTCATCTTCCTGGGACCTACTGGCGTCGGAAAGACAGAAACGGCCAGAGCTTTGGCGGAATTCCTGTTTGACGACGAACATGCGATGGTCAGACTGGACATGTCAGAATTTATGGAGAAGCATGCTGTAGCAAGATTGATCGGTGCGCCTCCTGGATATGTTGGTTACGAGGAAGGCGGCTACCTGACAGAAGCCGTCCGTCGCCGACCCTATTCGGTGATTCTGTTTGATGAGATTGAAAAAGCGCATCCGGATGTATTCAATGTTTTATTGCAGATTCTGGATGATGGCAGATTAACCGATGGTAAAGGTCGTACTGTCGATTTCAAGAACACAGTGATAATAATGACATCGAATGTCGGGTCGCGGGAGATACTTGAATACGGAAATAACGAACAGGGAATGCGCGCAGCCGTCTTGAATGAATTGCGCGATCATTTCAAACCGGAGTTCCTGAATCGAATCGATGATATCGTGATCTTCCACAATCTTGGAATCGAACAACTGAAGAAGATCATTGATGTTCAGCTTGCAAACCTCAAACATATGCTTGAGGAGCGAAAGATCAACCTCGAGTTGACGCAGAGTGCAAGAGAATTGCTAGCGCGCGAAGGCTTCGATCCTATCTATGGAGCGCGACCTTTGAAGCGGGCGATCCAAAGTATGATCCAGAATCCTTTGGCAGTTAAGTTACTGGAAGGAGAGATCGCTCCCGGAGAAACCATAACTGTTGAAGGCGATCCGGATCGCGGTGAAATGCGATTCGTAACTAAAGCGGTCGCTGCGCATTAAAACCGTGCCTTGGACAGTCAGTCGGCGCCTTTTTATGTAACGACTGGCTAATCAGTCACGCCCCGATCGAGTTAGGTTTTAGAATAATCGGGGCGTGAACTAACAGGCGCAGACTGTAATGTTTGCGCCACTATTTCAGGAGATTTGGTATGCCGTCGAATTGGGATCCATTGCGTAATCTAATTTCGCTGCAGGAGCGCATGAACGAGCTTTTTGACGAAAGCCTTGGGAATTCGCCGAGGCGCAGTATTCAAGGTGTTCCATCTAACTGGGCGCCTGCTGTGGATATTTATGAAAATAGCAGCGAGATCGTCTTAAAAGCGGATATTCCGGGTGTAAGTCAGGAACAGATAGAGGTAAACCTGGAGAATCGGCAATTGACGATTCGCGGCGAGCGTAAACCTGATTCCGAAACCGACAGTGAAGCTTATCACCGTATTGAAAGACCCACCGGAACGTTCCTTAGGTCATTCAATCTGCCTCCCACAGTGGATGAGGGAGTTATTAGAGCCAGCTATCGAAACGGGGTTTTGACAGTTACTCTCCCTAAGAGATCAGAAACAAAACCAAAGCCCGTCTCGATCAAGATTGAATAACTACTGGATTTGAAGGCGGTTAGGTGACCGAATGAAAAATATCGCTAGAAAGCGCAATCGAAGTCGTTCCTGTTTCAGGAATGGAGGCGGACATCTGATATAATTTAAATAACAGGCAGGAATGCTCCTTGCTTACTTAAAATGTAACCCCTTGGTGAGGGAAACCTTAACGGATTCAGGACATCGAAACCTGACTTATGCTGCGATGAATGGCGGCCGATAATTAGATTGATACCCTTGTCGGTTGAATGCTTTTTGGCAAATAGATGCAGTACAACATGAATCTGATGAAGTGAATCTAACGTTATATATTGTGGAAGTTTTTTAGAGTGGCTGGTGCCTCTTAGGGAGTTAGAGAGAATATAAAAATGGCAGACCTTTCAGAATTACAAAAACGATTTTCCGAGAGCGGGAATCGTGTGCTCAATAGAGCAGTCGAAGAGAGCCGGCGCCGCGATCATAATTTCATAGGACCTGAGCATATTTTTGCAGCGCTGGGCGAGATAGAGCGTCCCTTGTTTAACGAGGTTATGCAAAGCCTCAACATTGACCCCCAAACCGTCTTGCAGGCAGTCGATACCCAATTGGGCGTATCAAAGCAGTTTCTGGGCAATCGTCTTAAAGTGCTGGACGAGACAAAGGGTATTTTTAATACGGCACTTGCTCGCGCAAAGCAGCGCAAGCGCGAGACTATCGACTCAATAGATTTATTTGTCGCGCTGTTTCAGGATAAAAATAATTATCCGATTGAGTTGATGTCGAAACTGGGTGCGCCGGCTGATGTGGTTTTGGATCGCATCAACGCGCGAGTCCGGACCCGCGAAGACAAGGAAGAACGAAACAACCGTCGGTTTGAATTACCGCCGTACTTGAAGCATTTTGGGGTTAGCCTCAACAAGATGGCTCGTCAGGACAAACTTCCGCCTGTGGTCGGTCGCGAGATCGAAATCAGGCAGATGATCGAAATTCTCAGCCATCGGGAGAATGCTAATTCTCCTATGCTGATTGGTGAACCAGGTGTAGGAAAAACAGCGGTCGTCGAGGGTTTGGCTCGAATGATCGAGTTAGAGCCGGAAAAAGTTCCGCAGCGGTTGCGCGGCGCTCACGTGGTTAATCTGCAGATGTCGGGAATCGTCGCTGGAACGATGCTTCGGGGCATGTTCGAAGAGCGAATTCAGGGAATCATCAACGAAGTCAAAGAACGCGATAACCTGATCCTGTTTGTTGACGAAGCGCACACCATTATCGGTGCGGGCTCAGCATTGGGTGCATCGAGCGATGCAGCCAATATGTTTAAATCCGCATTGTCGCGCGGCGAGATCCGAATGATCGGCGCAACGACAATGACGGAATACAAAGAGTACATCGCTGAAGACGAAGCTCTGGCGCGACGATTCCGCCTGGTCAAAGTTGACGAGCCTTCGGTCGACGATACTCGAAGAATTCTTTATGGCGTCAAACCCAGAATCGAGCGCAACTATTCCGTCAAACTGACCAATGAAGCAATCGAGACTGCGCTTGATATGGCTCCGCGCTATATCCGAAACCTGCATTTGCCCGCGAAGGTGATCGGATGGCTTGATACCGCCGCTGTCAAGGTTGAGATCAATCAGCCTGAAGACATGGTGGTGAAACCGGAACATATCATCGAAGTCATATCCCAGGAATCGCATATTCCTGAAGATATGATATTCCGTGACACTAACGATCGCTTTGCGCATATGGAAGAAGCGCTCGGCAATCGCGTAATCGGACAGAAAGAGGCTGTCAAGGCCGTAGCGCAACGGCTGCGGCTAAACAAAGGACCATTGAAAGAAAACTTCTACAAGCCGGATGGAGTGCTGCTGTTCCTTGGTCCGACAGGCGTTGGAAAGACTGAGCTTGCCAAAGCTGTAGCTGAGTTTATGTTTGGTGACGATCACAAGATGGTTCGCATTGACATGAGCGAATACGGCGACGGCACCGTAGCTATTGAAAAGCTGATCGGCATGCCTCGCGGCATCGTTGGCAGCGAGCGCGGCGGTGTATTGACGGAAAAACTGCGTGATAATCCATATACGGTTCTGTTACTCGACGAAGTCGAAAAAGCGTCGCCCTACTTGTTAAACCTGTTCTTGCAAGCATTCGACGAGGGATGGTTGACGGACGGTCGCGGAAAGAAGGTCTATCTGTCTGACGCAATCGTGATTATGACCTCGAACCTGGGCAGCGAGAACTTCAAGAAGTACTTAAAGCCGCTTGGATTCGGTTCGAAATCGCTTGGCGATATCCGCGCGGTTAATGGCGAAGTAATGAAGGCGGCGGAACAGCGATTCTCGCCTGAATTCCGCAATCGAATCGACGAGATCGTCGTGTTCACTCCTCTGTCAGAAGAAGAAGTTCGCCAGATTGCTGACCTTTATCTGCGACAAATGACCGATCACATGCAAAAGCTCGGGAAAACAATTCAGGTGTCGGAAAACGCCAGAGATTGGCTGGTGCATAAGGGTTACAGCCCGGCATACGGCGCTAGATTCCTGAAGCGATTGATCGACGAGAAAGTGAAACTGCCCGTTACGAATCTGTGGAAGCAGGGCAATAACTTCTACGTCGATGTTCAGAATGACGAGATCGGTATTTCGTGTCTGGATAACTAATGAGCGACGTTCAGAGTACAGCCTTTATGCTGCTGCTTTCGAAACAGGCAACCTAAAAGCTCGTACTCTGAACGATTGCGTTTCCCTGGAACGGGCATGCTAAACTGAATAGCGCAACTTGATTGGTTGCGCTATTTGCTTTTATGCGCGTACTGTTATTATTGCCGACGACAACATATCGAACGCAGGCTTTTATGGAAGCCGCCGAACGACTGGGCATCGAAGTTGTAGCAGCTTCTGAAAAAGCAAGCACTCTTGCAGACAAAAATCCCTCGGGATTGATGACGCTGGATTTTTTAAATCCAGAAGCCTCCGCGCGAACTGTAAGACAATTTTCAAAGAAATTCCCCATTAATGCCGTAATTCCGGTCGACGAAGATACCGCCGTTGTGGCTGCCGCCATTGGCAAAGAGCTAAGTCTTCCGCATAACTCGATTGAAGCTGCATACGCGGCCAGAAATAAGCACCGGATGCGGCAGTTGCTTCACGATGCGAATGCTCCCATTCCGGATTTTCAATTGTTTTCGTTTAATGATGAGCTGGAAGAGATCGCGCACAGCGTTAAATATCCTTGCGTCTTAAAGCCACTCTTTCTTTCCGCAAGCAGAGGTGTAATCCGCGCCGACAACCCTCAGGAATTTGTCGACGCTTTTTGCAGACTTGAAAACCTGTTGCAAGAGCCAGAGCTTATTGAAAGAGGCCGTGAAGCGTCGCGGCAGTTTTTGGTGGAGCAATTTATCCCTGGCGATGAAGTGGCATTGGAAGGATTGATGGTAAATGGTGAACTTCAGGTGCTGGCGTTGTTTGATAAGCCCGATCCTCTCGACGGCCCATACTTCGCCGAAACCATCTACGTAACGCCATCGCGAATCTCCGCGGAACTTCAGTCGGAAATTGTTAAAGTAACCGCCAAAGCCGCAAAGGCGCTTGGCCTGCGCGAAGGACCGGTCCACGCAGAGTTGCGGATAAACGATCAGGGAGTCTGGATTTTGGAGATCGCAGCGCGTTCGATTGGCGGGTTGTGTTCTCGGACTTTGCGGTTTGGCGCCGGAATAGCGCTGGAAGATTTGATACTGCGACATGCTCTTGGGCTGGAATTGGACTCGATGGAACGCGAGCGCCAACCTGCTGGCGTAATGATGATACCGGTGCCACGTGCCGGAACTTTTAAAGCAATTAACGGATTGGATGATGCTCGCGCTGTTCCCTGCATTGAAGAAGTAAAGATAACCGCGCATTTCAAACAACAGGTTCGTCCATTGCCGGAAGGATCGATATATCTCGGTTTCATCTTCAGTCGAGCTGAAACACCGGAACAGGTTGAAGCCGCGCTTCGCGAAGCTTATAGTCGTCTCGAATTCGATATTAATTAAAAATCATGAACAAAATCCTGGCCGCAGTCATACCTGCACCAAACGCGCCGGTTGAATTACGAGAAATTCCTGAACCAGAACTTGAGCCAAATTCTGCGTTGTTTGAAGTTGAGTTAAGCGAAGTCTGCGGCACAGACGTGCACCTGCAGCGCGGAAATCTTGCCGGGGTGCCCTATCCGTTCATTCCGGGACACGTCTCAATTGGTCGGCTCGACAAGATTCGCGGCCAGGTTCTGGACCTCGAAGGCAGTCCATTCTCCGAAGGCGACCGCGTCACATTTCTGGATGTTCATAAAACCTGCAACGCCTGCTGGCATTGTCTGGTTGCAAAAGCGACGACCAGATGTCCGCATCGAAAAGTTTATGGGATTACCTATGGACTTGTTGATGGTCTCACCGGTGGTTGGGCGCAAAAAATTTATTTGAAGCCAAATACGCGATTGATCCGTGCAGACAGCGTTCAGTCAGAGCGGTTTATGGCCGGAGGCTGCGGGCTTCCGACTGCGCTTCACGCTGTCGAACGCGCTGACATCGCAATCGGCGACACAGTTCTGGTACTAGGCAGTGGACCAGTCGGGTTGTCGGCGATCATTCTTTCTGCAATGCGCGGTGCGTTAGAGGTTCTTTGTATTGGAGCGCCAGACCAGAGATTGGAAACCGCAAGACTCGTAGGAGCTAGCGACACCCTCAACTTCGAGAATCATTCCGAAGACGAACGACATCAGTGGGTTCGCGATCATACGAACGGACGGGGAGCGGATGTCACGATTGAAGCCGCGGGAGCTCCCATTTCAGCCGTGCAGGCGATGCGGTTTACACGCGATGCTGGCCGCGTGGTCATTGTCGGCCAGTATACGGATCACGGCGAAGTGCCATTCAATCCGCATCTGGATCTGAACAAAAAACATCTGGACGTTAGAGGCTGCTGGGGTTCGGACTTTTCTCACTTTTATCGCGGCGTGCAGGTGATAAGCGATCCTAATCGTTCAAAGCCATGGTCGATGATGAAACTAAATCGCTATGGACTATGGCAGGCCAATAAAGCCCTAAAGGATGTTGCCAAGGGAAATGTCGTGAAGGCCCTGATCGATCCTAAGAGCCCGGGTCCTTTGCCTGGATGACCTCTGGATAGTTCGGGCTCTTTTTCGGCGAAGTTCCGCTATTGCGACACCACCACAATTGTAATACTTTCTAACTTCCCGAAGATTAGTGTTTACGCCATCGCTGACGGACTGTTTGGCCAGCGGTAGCACCGTTGTACGCGATTCCTAACGCAACAGATAGTTTCGTGAAAGGCTCTTATCTATGTACTTCAAACAATTTTATCTTGGCTGTCTTGCTCACGCTTCGTATTTGATCGGATCAGAAGGCGAAGCCGCAGTGGTCGATCCGCAACGCGATGTCGATCAATATATCAATGAAGCTCAGGCAAACGGACTCCAGATCAAGTACATAATTGAAACGCATCTTCACGCCGATTTTGTCAGCGGTCATCGGGAACTCGCGGCTCGCACTGGGGCGGAAATTGTCTTCGGCGAAAAAGCCCGCGCCACATTTCCGCACAAACCCGTTAAGGATCAGGACGAGATTAAGTTCGGAAAAGTCATTCTTCGATTCCTGGAAACTCCCGGTCATACGCCCGAAAGCATTTCGATCCTGGTGATCGATTCGTCAGTTTCAGAGCAGCCGCAGAAAGTTCTGACGGGAGATACGCTCTTCATCGGAGATGTCGGACGGCCGGACCTGGCCGGAGCGAAAGGTTTCACGCCCGAGCAGATGGCCGGAATGCTCTATGACAGCCTGCACGGAAAGCTGCTGAAACTCGGCGATGATGTCGAAGTCTTTCCCGCGCACGGAGCGGGTTCGATGTGCGGCCGAAACATATCGAAAGAGACTTCATCGACGATTGGAAATCAGCGGCTTTTTAATTATGCATTGAAGTCGATGCCAAAGGCCGATTTTGTCTCCCTGATGACAACCGATTTACCGGAGCCTCCGGCCTATTTTCCAGTCGATGCAGAGATAAACCGAACCGGGGCGGAGCCACTGGAAGCTCTGCCAAAGCCGACTGCATTATCACCTGAAGAGGTAAAACGCCTTTCCGAGCAGGGCTATCTCATCCTTGACGTTAGATCCAGTGCCGCATTCGGGAACGGTCACGTTCCGGGAGCTATCAATATCGGGCTGAGCGGGCAATTCGCCTCGTGGGCCGGCAGTCTGATCGCGCCATCGCAAAAGATCGTTCTGGTAGCGGAAAACGAAGCGGGCGTCAACGAGGCCACCATGCGATTAGCACGAGTCGGTCTTGAGAGCGTCGTCGGCTATCTGGACGGTGGAATGTACGCCTGGGATAAAGCAGGGTTTCAGAGCGCCGCAATCAAACAGATGCCGGTTGACGAGCTTCATCATTTGCTGGACGAGCACGCCGACATTCAACTGGTAGACGTCAGGCGTCCGGCGGAATATTCGGGAGGTCATGCTCCCACGGCGGTCAGTATTCCATTGCCTGAGTTGGTGAGACGTGTAAGCGAATTGACGATGGGCCGGCCGACAGCGGTTATCTGCGCAAGCGGCTACCGATCGAGCGCGGCGACAGGACTGCTAGCCCAGCACGGCTTCGGCGAAATTTACAATGTGATCGGCGGCACAAACGGCTGGATCAGCGCGGGATATTCGACAGAATAGAATCCTCGGACTGTACAAATTTCGAACCGCTTGGTTGCTGTCGTCCACACACATTTTATGAAAAAACGGCGAGAACAGGAACGGCTCGAAAAGCTAGTATTTGAAGGGCTTGAGAGCGGACCAACAAAGCAGATGACAAAAGCCGATTGGGAAGCCATCAAGCAGCGCGGTCTGCAACGCATTCAAAAGCAGAAGACTAAATGAATGGCAGCAATCGGAAAGTTTTACATCTAACAGATTTGCGTAAGGGATCATATTGCAATTCGATTGTGACTGCCTGATAATCTCCGCCTTAACTTAGCAAATTTCAATTTGCAGAGATTGCAGAGACTTAGAGGTGAACTAGTGTGACTAAAGACAACCTCGATGAATATTGGACGATACTCGAGGCTGCCGCGAGAAAACGGGAACAGGCTGAGCAAGAATTTAGACGTGCTAGGGAGTCTATTGTTTCCCGTCTTTGCGAGTGTTACCGAGATGGCGAAGATTGGGAAAAAAGAGCTACCTATTGCGACTTGCGATCCTTGAACAAATGTCCCTACTTTCTTGAATCAGAAAAAAGAAAAATATGATACCCAATCCTCATCTCGGTAAGATCATCGTCTTCGAAGGACTAGATGGTTCTGGTCAAACTACGCAAGCGCAACTCCTCGTAAAATGGTTTTCCGAAAAGAGAAACCAGTTGGCATATTACACCAAGGAGCCAACTGATGGACCTGTTGGATCGCTTCTCAAGCTGGCCTTGGCAAAACGCCTCAGTTGTTCTAGCGGTGCGCGGCCTCTCGATGAAGTCACTATGGCATTATTCTTTGCGGCGGATAGAGCAGATCATCTAAACAACGATATAGTTCCTAAGCTTGAAAACAGCATTCATGTCATTGCTGATCGGTATTATCTTTCTTCCCTCGCTTATCAATCGATGGTTGCAGATTATGATTGGATCAAAGAAATTAACAAGCACGCTTTGCGTCCCGATTTAACATTCTTCCTCGACGTGCCACCAGCGATCTGTGTTAAGAGAATGCAGGCTCAAAGATGGCATATCGAGTTGTATGAAGATCTGCGAACTCTTCAGAGGGTACATAGAAATTTCCTTGAGTCGATACAAAAGTTAAAAATCCAGGGCGAACGCATCGAAATGATCGACGGCAATCAACCCTTGAAAGATGTTCATAAGGAAATCGTCCACAAGACGAAATCATTCTTTAAGTCGCTAATATCACGTGATAAGCGAAAGAGAGGTCCGGACGTCCATCAGTTAGAATTGCTGATGAATGCGGAGCCGTTGACTGAGGCGGAGATTGCAACGCATCAAGAAGGATAATTCTCTAATCCAATCCCCAACAAGTCGACCAAGAAAAATCATGGAAATTCCATGCGGCACGTATTAACTCGGTGGCTTAAATACACTTTTGGCCTTATCAGAAGTCATGAAAATCCCGCCAGGATCTAGGAGTCCGTCGTCAACAGTCATTTCATGTGCCAAACGGCCTATTGTTTTCTCGAGAATCGGCTGACAAATACAACGTTGCTTCGAACAATCAAGGCAATAGTCAGGATAGGCTCGGCAAACTTGCTCTTCCAAAAGCTTTCCGTATTCCTCTTCCTGTCGATCATAACTAAAATCAATATTATTTTGAATGTTCATTAGCCACGCAAATACATCTGCAGCCTCACTAATAAAGTATCCTCGCGAGGCGGGAAAAACGCGAATAGCCTCAGCCAATTCGCCCAGTTCTTCTGAGAGTCTAGCAAAAGTCGACTCGAAGTCGGGTTTGTGATGAGGTTTATATATACGCCGAAACATTCGCTGCCACTCTCCGAGACTAGTCGGACGGTTTTTGTTTCGTCCGAGCCTCCGCAGTTCGTCCCATTGTGGTTCAGGTGTATCCTTTTTCTTTTTCGAGCAGATAGTGGCATCATGTTCGTCGCGTTGACAATATGGACAGACCTGAGGAAATTTTAACCATAGCAGGTCCGATACCTTTGTAACCCCCATCTTTCCGCACAGGGTAAACCACCAAGCTAAGGCCTTCGGAAGGAAAGCCTCGGGCTCCGCACCGGGTCTTTTTTTTCCGCTTGCTAGATAACTTAGCCCACCGATAACTTCAACTAAATGCGCAAACAGCGACACTGGTTCACGATAGAAATTACGGTCAGCATAAATGTAGTTAATTGCCTTATACCATTCATCTATATCCCTATGACGATATCGCTCAATGAACTCGGCATCAACTTGACGGTGCTTGACATGAGATTCTATATACCTGCGGAAGTCCCTATTTAAATCCTCAACTTCGTCCGCAAGATCAGAAGGAAACATATCTAATTCTATATTATGGTCTCGCAGCCGCTGATAACCTTTCCCTTGTATGCTTGGATTCGGATCTAGCATTCCAATGACTACACGGCGGACCCTACGGTCGAGAATGCGATTTACACACGCTACTTTTGGAGGATTTCGTTTTGTGCAAGGTTCGAGCGTCGTATAAACTGTAGATCCTGCGAACGTTTCATTCGATGAAAGCTTTTCAAGGGCTATGAATTCGGCGTGATCCGTAGGCTCTTGTTGTCCTCTCCAAGCGATGGCCAGCACTTTCCCGTCCTTTACAACAACGACTCCTACCATCGGAGATATCCTGTCCGACTCAGATCTGCTTTTCTTCGAAGCCTCTATTGCTTGTTTGATGAAATCTAAGTCTTCACTAGTAATACTCATCTATTTGCCTCGTTATCAAATTGAGTAATTATGGCACGCACGCTTTTACAAACCAAGCAGGTCCTGATATTTTTCAAATTAACATAGCTGATGTTCTACCAAAATCACATCTAACTTGGAAAATTATTTGTAAGTCACAAAGTCCTCTTCCAGAAATCAAGCATCGTCTTATAAATATGAATCGTCGCGGCGCGGTCGTCGATACCATGCTTGCGCATTGGGTAGACCATAAGATCGAAAAGCTTACCCGACTTAACAAGAGCGTCCGCGAAAGCCTCTTCGTTTTGCGGGTGTACGTTGTCGTCGTAACTTCCATATATCATCAACAGCCGGCCGTGCAACTTGTCTGCGATCTTTACCACCGAAGCTCGATCATACCCAGCCGCGTTTTCGGCCGGGTTTTGCAGGAAGGCTTCCGCCCATTTCGAGTCGTAAAAACGCCAGTCCGTCACCGGCGCTACAGCAATGCCCGCTTTGAATTCGTTCGAGCGCGTCATCAGATTCAATGTTATATAACCGCCGTTGCTCCAACCCCATACTCCGATGCGGTCGCCGTCTACCCACAATTGGCGCTTTAACCAGTGAACGGCGTCGACAAGGTCCGCAGTTTCGGTCTCTCCCAGTTTGCCGACGACGCTGTCCTCCAGGCGTTTGTTCAAGGCAGTAGCTGTGCGATTATCTACTTTAATTACTATGAAGCCTTCGTTCGCCAAAAGCTGATTGTAGAAAAGATCGAATTGCCACGAGTTCGAAACCTCCGGCGCGGATGGCCCGCCGTAAACGCGCATAATCACCGGATAACGATGATCGGCGCGAAAACCCTTCGGCTTTAAAACCTGCGCGGGCATCGGAAAGTCGTCTGAAGTGGGAATGGTAAGCATCTCCGGATACTGCATATCGAACGCGGCGAGCAGATTCATTCTCGGCTCTGCCAAGCGCGACAGGCGCGAGCCCTCATCCGTGTAAAGCGTCAAGGCCGGCATAGTGTGATCATCGGAAAAGTTGTCGACATAAACTCGCGCGTTCGGCGACATTGAGATGCGATGAACTCCAGCTTCTTGTGAGAGGCGAGTCATCCCAGAGCCATCCATCTTGATGCGGTAAAGATGACGTTCGAGCGGAGAATGCTCCATCGCCGTGAAATAGACGAGGCCCTGCTTTTCATCGATGCCGGCAACCGATTGCCTGACCCAGAAGACTCCGCCGGATGACGCGAGCGCCCATTTCCCGCGCGTGACCTGATTCACCAGTCGACCATCCATTGTGTAACGATAGATGTGATAATAATCGTCGCGTTCCGAAGCCCATAGGAAATGGCCCTCGCTAAGGAAATAGAGATCGTCGTGGATGTTGACCCATGCGGGATCGGTCTCTGTCAAAATCCGTTTGGCCTCCCCCGTTTCGCGGTCGGCAAAATAGAGGCCCAGCTCTCGCTGATCGCGAGTCATTGTTTGAAGGCTCACCCGGCGGCTGTCGGGAAGCCACTTCACTCGGATAATGGTGTCGTAGGGTTTATCATTAACCTGAACCCAGGTTGGGGGACTGTTGTCACCGATTTCGGCGATGCCCACGCGAGCGCGAGGATTCGGCATTCCGGCCTTTGGGTAATGCTGTGTGATGACGCGCGGAGTCAGCGGCTGGAAATCGACAAAGGTGCTGATCGGAATATTGGATTCGTCGGTTTGCAGATAAGCGAGAGCCTTTGAATCCGGAGACCACCAGTAACCGATGTCACGGCGGCCGAAAATCTCTTCCCAGTAAAGCCACGACAGTCGACCGTTCAAAATTGTGTCAGAGCCGTCACGAGTCACCCTGGTTTCTGCGAGCGTATCCAGATCGATGACATAAAGATCGTTAGCGCGAACAAATGCCAGGCGCTTGCCATCGGGAGAAAAGCCGGGAGATTGTTCTTCGGTTTCGGTCTTTGTCAGTCGGGTGAACTTGCCCCTTTCAAGGTTCAGCAGGAACAGGTGACCGTTAAAAATATAGATTGCCTTGCGGCCAGAAGAATCGAATTCGATAGGCCAGCCTAAAGATTTTGGCGCTTCTGATTGAGGAAGCAGCGTGTTCAAATTGTCGAGAGCCACAGACAGTTTAACAGCAGTCCGGCGCGAGCCTGACGCTGGATCCAGAATCTCGAATGAACGGTCCGTTTGCGGAGTTCTTGTGTCATAAATCATCAATTTGCCATCTGAAAGCCAAAAGGTCGACGGCACGGCAGCGACACTGCGTCCTTCATCGCCGAAGATCCATTCCAATGTCAGTTTGTTTACAGTGGTCTGAGCAGTGCCGGTAAAAGGAACCAATACCGTTGCAAGGACAATGACGAAGAGAATTTTCCTGATGATCATATTCGAAGCTCCGCTGCTGAATCTGAAAGAAAACTTCGTGGGTTGATTAGATTCGACCGTACCTAGAGCAAATCAGGATGATTGTCTCATAATCGACGGCCGGATGGCTACAGCTAGAATTTCGAATGACCTCAGTTTTCTAGGTCGGAAGGCGATGATGGCACTTGAGCACTGTGCCAAGTGGCGACAATCCAAACTATTTCATCTGCCACTCGATAGAAGAAGCGGTAGGGCGGAACAATAACTTCACGGAACGGTAGATCCGGAAACTCAGGAATTATGCGACCGGATTTGGGAAATTGTTCGAGACGACGCAGAATGTTTTCCGCTCTGCGGCGGAGTTCTGCCGCAGCGTCTGGGTTATCACTGCTTATGTAATCGATAGCCGAAAGAAACTGTCTGCTGGCGAAAGGCGTGAACTGAACCTTCATTTTCGCGAACTGGCAATCAGTGCATCGGCTTCCGCAAGAACGTCATCAAGACTATGACCCACTCCTGCTGCAATCTCTTTTTCTCCGCGGGCGAGAACTAGTAACATCTGATACTCTTGCTCTCTGCGCTCGTAAGTCTCGACGCTTAGAATGACGGCTGCGGGTTCTCCCGACTCAGTAATTATTATAGGATTGCTAGAGTCCCGCACACGGTCAACGACGCTTGCCGCATTTTCGCTGAGATCTGCTATAGGTATTGTTTCAGAGCTATTCATCATAGCTAACATTATAGAATCAAGCGTATCATTAGCCAAATCCCCTGAACCGTAATGTCAAATATTGGCAAACAGAGTTATCTCGCATATTGTGATTCCATATTGCTTAACGGAGTACTTATGAATGTTGACGAATTGAAGAAAATTCGATTTGAGGCGCTGCGTAAGGACGTTCAAAAAGGCATTGATTCGCTAAATCGAGGCGAGGGCAAGCCATTGAATGTGGATGCAATAAAGGCCGAAGGCCGTAAACGACTTGCCGAACGGCGAAAGAAGCTGTAGCCGAAAACATGGGAAAGCTTCTAAAGAGGTCTTTTTACGCAAGACCAACATTAACAGTCGCGAAAGATCTAATGGGTTGCTGGCTGTGCCGTCGATTGCCAAATGGCGAAGTTCGACGCGGGCGAATTGTCGAAGTCGAAGCTTATATGGTCGGCGATCCGGCTTCGCATGCTTTTCGCGGTCCAACGAAACGAAATAGAGTAATGTTTGGGCCGGCCGGAGTCAGTTATATCTATTTCACCTATGGGATGCATTATTGCTTTAACATTGTCACCGAAGTCGACGGCACACCGACCGCAATATTGATTCGGGGTCTGGATAACATCGAAAACGCCAATGGCCCCGGGCGTATCTGCAAGGCTCTGGAACTGACTACGGAACAGAGCGGAATCGACATCACCACAAGAGATTCAGGGCTCTGGGTCGAGCACGGGATCCCCAACGAAGATGAAACGATAATGGTAAGCCCGCGCATCGGCATCAGTGTTGCTAGGGAACATTTCTGGCGGTTTTTTATTAATGGGAGTCCAGGCGTGACCAAGAACGCGATGAACAAACTGGCTAGACCATTAGACGAAGAATGACACGGAGAATCGGAGACGCGGGGAAGCGGAGAATCTCCGAGTTCCCGTTTCTCCGTGTCTCCCATTCGGCTTGTAAAAACAATGCCTGCAAAATCGGATTACATAACAGAAAGTCAGACTTCGGCGGGCGGTGTCGTTTTTCGTCGCCGCGGCAAAGGTGTCTTTGTAGTTCTGATTTCGGTTCAAGCGGAAAAAGAGACGCGTTGGGTTTTGCCGAAAGGACTGGTTGAAAAAGGCGAATCGGCTGAAGATGCCGCGATGCGTGAAGTCCGCGAGGAGACAGGTCTTGAACCTATTCTCGTTGCGCCTATCGACAGCATCGAGTACTGGTATTTCGGCAAACGAGGCAATGAACGAGTCCGCTATCACAAAACAGTTCATTTTTTCCTGATGAAATCTGTCGGAGGGTCGCTCGATGATCATGACAACGAAGTCATTGAAGCTCGGTGGTGGAACATTCAGGAAGCGGCGAGCGTAGCTGCCTTTAAAAGCGAGCGAAAGGTGATTGAACAGGCAAACGATCTGATTGCGGCGGAATCAAACAAGACGGGCGAAAATAATTAAGGATGTCTAAAGAGCTTTGCATAATCTGGCTTGACTGCTAGAATCAAAGTCACTCTTTTTGTGGATTGACGCTAAGTATAGTCAAGTAATAACCCAATAAAACAAATGAAACGACCTACAAAGTTTTGGACCCGAAAGGTCGGTTCGGTCAACATCATCGATGTGACCGGTCGACTGGCACCCGAAGGCACAGACGACGCACTTTTCAAGGTCGTCTCTAACCTGGTCGAACAGGGCGAGCAAAAGTTCCTTGTCGATCTCAGCAGCACTACATTCATCAGCAGCCTTGGCGTTGGCAGTTTGTTGCGCGCTTCACGCGCGGCCGAGGCCAAAGATGGAGAGCTGAAACTCCTTAATCCGTCGCACAGCGTGGCGCGAATCCTGGAATTATCGCGTATGACTGACGTCTTTCAGATCTTCGAGCACGAGCAGGAAGCCGTTGCCAGCTTTGACACAAAGACTCCGCGAGAGCCCGAGGAAGAGGAAAAAGAGGAGAAAGAAGAAAAGCCTCCTGCGAAGAAAGCCGCAAAGCCGCGCAAATCACGCAAGAAAGCCGCCGAAACGGACGACGAATAGCCTTCTAATCTGCTATCTCTCTAACCCGGTTGGATTAATAGAAAAGATATTTGCGCCACTGCTCGTCGGCGCGTCCCATATAACGGATGATCTGACGATTGACGTGGATCGAGAAAGACTGTGGTTTTTTCAGCAGGTGCATTCCTGCCTCTTCCGGCGTGCGATCTCCCTTGCGATTGTTGCAGCGACGACAGCAGGCGACCAGATTGTCCCAGCTTGAATCCCCTCCGCGCGAACGCGGCGTAACGTGATCCAGAGTCAGTTCCAGCGGAGCAAACACGTGACCGCAATACTGGCATGTGTTGTGATCGCGAAGCAGGATGTTTTTGCGCGAGAGGCTTTTGCGCTCGAACGGGATGTGCACGTATTCGGTCAGGCGTATCACCGACGGGACATAGATCTCCACAGTCGCCGAGCGGATAGTCTTTTCGGTCCGCTCTTCGGCGCGGGCGACACCCTTCAAGAGTAATATAACGGCGCGACGCACGGTACAAACGTTGATCGGTTCGTACGAAGCGTTGAGCACAAGTACACGTGTCATCTTGAAATGAAATCTTATCGAAACCCCTTGCACCTTGTCAAAAAGAAGTTTCCTACAGGTTGTGGTTGTTGCACAGATGTGGACTATGGGCTGTACGACAGTCGATGTCGTTCACAATACCGTTTTGCTTAGAGCTTTGCTAATTATTGTCTTATAATAGATGCAGGTATCTAATAGATGTCCCAGCAATTAGAAAAGATAAAAACTTTAGAAGAACTTAAAGGCCATTCTATTGAAGACCTGCTTCATGAAGTCCTCCGCAATCAAGAAGCAATCACCGTCACTCTTGAGGAAGGTGAAGCCGTTTTAATCCAGCCCGCCAAGTTGCTGAAACCATTGCCTGAGCTCGACGGACGTGTCCCTGAAGGATGGAAAGATGCCATCTACGGACAATGAATACGTCCTGTTTGATGCTGGAATGTTCATTGGGGCTTTGCTATTGGGAGACCCACGCCATGCTGAGGCGCGTCCGTTAGTTGAGGACGCTCGAAACGGCAGCATTCTGGTTTGCACAACAACTGGAATCCTGAGCGAGGTCTATGTTGCACTAACGTGGCACTAAGCGCAGCCACCACACACTCCCGAACAGGCAGCATTAGCAGTTCGAGCTTTGATTGATTCACCATCGCTTATCCGTATTCTTCCGGATGGCCTACAACAAGCATCGCTTATGCTACGGCTTGCAGCTTCACACCAGCTAACTGCCAGGCGAGTTCACGATGCTCGTCACGCTTCGGCTGCTATAGCGTCAGGAATAATGTCCGTGTTTACATATGATGCTGCGGATTGGACGATTTTCGAGCCTGACGGACTGCGCATTATCGGACCAGCTTCCACGCTTGCTCGTTTGTCCTGATTATCAGTCTATAAACTCAATTAACTTTGGCAACGCCTCAAGGCCAGAGACTGCGTATGATGGTGTGACTTGCCCTACTTTGTACGTATCATCGAGACTTCGAAAAGCTTTGCCCGACAACCAAACGTTACGAATTCCATAATCTACAGCGCCCTGAATATCCGTGTTAAGCTGATTTCCCACGAATAGAACGTCGTTCTTCTTCAACCCGCATTTACCAAGCGCAAACGAAAAGAACTCAGGATGCGGTTTGCGATAACCGGCCTCGACCGATGTTACAACCCAGGTGAAGTATTGATTGATATCGGCGCGCTTCAGCCAAAGTCGCACTCCGCGCTCCGTTACTTTTCTGGTATTAGCCCAGATTCCCATCGGCAATGATATTTTCGGCAGGACCTCCCGCACTCCGGGCATAAGGTGAATCGGAATGTTGCTGAAAGGAATATCCCGATCTTTTAGCTCATCCATGATTGTGTGCCCGAAGTCGAATATCACGGCTTTCAGCATTTCTACTTTTTACCGTTCAACCGATTCAGTTTTTCCAGATCGCTTTTCAGGGCATCCAGTTCACGGCCAGCATCCTCGTGCCGTCCTTCAGCAGTGGCCTTTTCGTAATTGCGAAGATGGTCTGCTGCCGAACGCGCTAGCGCAGCGGCATCTTGGGGCTGAGCGCTTGAAGTCGCATTGGACGACTGACTGGTTGCCGCAGACTGCGATCCTTGCGTAGGCTGTTGCCCGACAGTACCTTGCTGCGCCGATGCCAATGCCTGGTTAGTAGGGTTCGATCCTCCCGCCAATTTCGCAAACGCTTCTTCAAATGTCGGCGCGTAATACAAGTCGTTCTCAAGACCAAGAACAACCAGCCGCAACTCAGGCATTGGGCTCTGCTGTGCCTGAAGATAGATGGGCTCGATATAGACCATTTGATCAGCCACAGGGAGCGCAAGAGTGTCGCCGCGAACGACCTTTGAACCTTGCTGATTCCACAATGTCAATGTCTGCGATAGTTGAGAGTCCTGATCGATGCGTGCGTCAAACTGTAACGGTCCAGTGGTCAATCTATTCTTCGGGAAGCGATACACATAAACCTGACCGTAGTTTTCAGGATCGCAGCCTGCAGCCATCCAGGCTATAAGGTTATTTTTGCTGGATGGGGTGAATGGCAAAATCAACGTGAAACTGGTTGTGCCATCGGGAGTCAATGCCGCTCGAATAAAATACGGAGACATCTCAGAATTCTGATTGCCGTTTTTTTGGTCGAATCTAATCTGATGCGCTATCTGCCAAAGGTCCTCTTTGTTATAGAAAGTCTGTGGATCCGTCATGTGGTACGTAGCGTAGATTCTTGCCTGAGTCTGCATTAGTCCTTCGGGGTAACGCAAGTGGGCTTTCAAATCGGGCGTCATTTCCGAACCTGACTTGAAGATGTCCGGCCAAAATCTTCGATAAGCTTTGATGATTGGATCTTCTTCATCCATCACGTAGAGCGTAACATTACCATCATACGCATCGATGACAGCTTTCACGGAATTTCTGATGTAATTGATATCCTGGTTTCCCCATAGAACCGCCGAGGATTCCGGATAACCGTCCGACGCAGTATACGCATCATATACAAATTGAATCCGACCGCTATCGGTAATCATCACATACGGATCGCCATCAAGGACTAGAAAAGGAGCTATAGTCTGAATGCGATCTCTGATTTGTCGTCGATACAACAATTTGGTCTGCGGCGTCAGGTAGTTTGATAGAAGCAATTGAAAACCATCGCCCAGCGCTATCGCTGCGGCAATGCGCGCTCCGTAACTGTAGACCGGAATTCCTTCTTTACCCTGATAAACGGTAGTGGCGTTTGCTTCGGCAGTCGTGTCCTGCCCCACCGGATAATCAAATTCCTTTTGCGTCGACTGAACGTATACATGGTCCCGCGTGAGCTCTCCGAAATAGATCTGCGGCTGCGTTATCTTAATATTCGGCGCAGTTGATACTACCGGCATGTCCTTCAGAAGAAGCTGCGGACCGCCCTCGGTCGAGAACGTGTTCACCTTGTTCATAGTTATGCCATAACCGTGGGTGTAGATGAACCGTTCGTTTGTCCAATTGTGGCTGTTAGCGGGTAATTGATCAGTGCTCAATTCGCGCGCAGAAACCATGACGCTGTGCACCTGATCGCCGATCTTGTACCTGTCAACATCTATATCACGAAACTGGTAGTAAGGTCGCAGAGCTTGTTCCTGTTCAAGCGATTGATACAAGGCTTGCCAATCCCACAACCTGACATCACCGAGTGCAGTGCGCTGCTCCGTCAACGCCGTCTGGTTTTCCTGGGATGGGTTGTATTCCTGCTCGTGGAATTTATCCAATCCGAAAGCCTGGCGCGTGCCGGTTATGCTCAGACCGATGTATGGCCGATCACTCTCCAGTTCATTTGGTCGGACGCGGACTGCCCAGTACAGGCCGCCGATCACGAATGACAGCACTACTCCCACGACGTATATGATCAGCGCCGATATCCCGGCCTTTCGCAATCCTCCGGACCGCGGCGCAGCAGCAACAACCAGTGCAACCAATGCAACTATGAAAGCAAGAAAAGCCAGACCATATTCGCTGTAACGCCACCAGTGGTCACCGACATAATCGATGCCTACGAATGACGAAGGATGATCGGTGTATAGCAATCCAACGCGCGATAAAAGATGCCGCCAGCCCAGCAGGACCAGCGCAACGGCGACCCAGACACCCCATAATCTGATAAGGCGATTGTGGAGCTTTTCCATTCCCCCGGCGACGTGCTTTCCGGACGGCTTACCAAGCATTTGCGGCAGTCCGGCCCAGAGACTGACCAGAAACAGAATCAGCGCCGCGAAAAAGGCTACTGTCAGACCGTCGCCGACAACGATCTGCTCAAATGGGTATGCAAACAGGTAATAAGAGATATCACGACCATAAACCGCATCAGTCTTCCCCATCGGCTGGCGATACCACCAGAGCATAATTGCTTGCCAGTCGGCGTCGGCCGAAAACGCGGCCACCAGACCGGCGATCACGGCTACAACCCAGCGGCCGATATTCAGTATAAGCCTGACGACACCTGCCTGCGCTGTTAGCAACCTGCGAGCGAAGTCAGTTGGGTTTTCACCCGGCTCCAGCACTTCGATTTCAGGTTCTGCTTTGTCGATTGCGCGATATAGAAGATGGATCGTCAGCCACAATGGAATGGCAGCAATCAAGCCAGCGGCCAATGAGACGGTAGCCCTGAAATTAATCTCTTTCCAGAAGCGAGCGCCAAATCCCAGATGCTCGAACCACAACTGATCGAGATAAAATTGAGCGAGGCTGCCGGCCGAGAGCAACACCAGTAGAATGACAACTCCTGCGGTAATCAGCCAGGCTAGTCTCTTGCTCTGCTTCGGATTGAAATCGATAACATCGGGGAAACCTTTTGGTGGTCTACGGGTCATTGGCGTGCAACTCCAGTCGATTAGCTTGAGCTATCGGCGTCTGGCAAACATGCCGCTCGGAGTAAATCCTTGCGGCGTCGGAATCTTCAACGTCGTGAGACAAGGGTGTAAGGATACACGTCGATAATTTCGTCGTGCATATACCTGCCCTTTGATGAAGCGTTCATCAAGTCTTTATAAACGTCTGGTGAAACGCCTTCATAACGATAAGTCTCACCGCTGTTGAAAACCACTTCGAGAACTCGCATCTTTCGATCGTATCCTACAGCGCGAATCATGCTGGACTCTACTGTTTTCAGATTTTTCATGTCACGGTTTGTCGACTCTACGTTCAGTAGCCCTGATTTACCCAAAATCCTGTCCGACCAATCCCCAGCCTCGACTGCAATTGCATTACGTTCCTCAGGATTAGTCCAAATTCTTTGCCAATCGCGCTCCCACTGAGCTAATTTGAGTTGCAGTTCGACTAATTCTGACTGTAGCGGAAGGTCGGCATCTGGTGCTGTCCATTCAATGAAATACTTGCTTTCTTCCAATAAATATTTCACCGCTTCGCAATGAGTAGAGTCATTCGAAAAAGATTTTACTCGCGCCAAATTGGCGGCAAGGCCTCCGAGGCGAACTGCAAGCGTATCGCGCTTGTAGCGTTCCTGAATAGAAGTCAGATTATTCACCCACCCCTCCTAAGAGGATGCCTCACAATTTCCGCGATTTGATCGCATATTGCCTGATCCAGAACGGTCATAGATGGGTTACCCTGCCTCGGTCTTATATTAATCAACGCTTCGAAACGAATTTGTTCCGAATGAGGTATCCAATCCGCTCCCCAGACGTCCTGATGCTGGCTGCCATCGAATAACAACTCTGCTTCGCAATCGGCATGGAGCGCTCCGCCACCAGCAAGAATACCACGTTTTGTATCCACCGCGAGCTTCACATACACGCCCAGAGTGTCTAGCATCTCGGAAAGCTGTTGCGATGTCGCGCGGGAGCGGAGTAAATATATCAAACTACTCCCTGTATTTGCCGGTTGATGCCCGGCCAACTCTGCAACAGATGCCGCATCGAATCAAGGCGTGCAAACCAGCAGTACAGGTCGACAATGATTTGTTTTAGGTTGCCTTGATATGCTACGTTATTCAGTAATCCCGAGCGGAAATTGACCGAAAGGGATTGTGAGTCGTTATTTGGTGAATTATGGAAGTAATCCTGGCCGATGTACATGGATTTTGCTCTGGCGTGAGACGTGCCATCGATCTGGTCGAGCATGCTCGCGTTAAATACGACAGCGAGATCTATACGCTTGGAGCATTGATTCATAACCCGCAGGAAGTAGCTCGTTTGGATCAGGCAGGTATCAAAACCCTCACCGATGACGCTGAAGTCACCAGCGGAGTTCCAGCAATCCGAACGCATGGCGCGCCGCCACAGACGTTTGCTCGGCTTAAAACATTGGGACAGCCGATCGTCGATACGACTTGCCCTTACGTTAAGTATTCGCAGCATGTCGCGCGCGAATTCTGCAACGAAGGTTACGACGTGATAATAATGGGCGACAAGAATCACCCCGAAGTCAAAGGCATTGTCGGTTACTGCACTCGGCCGGTCTATGTCATCAAATACATCGCCGATATAAACACACTGCCGCCGATGCAACGAGCTGGCATAATGGCGCAGACAACGGTAAACGAGTCGACTTTCCTGAAAATCGCTGAGTTATTAAGGGCCAGAGTTCCTGAAGTGAAATTCGTAAACACGATTTGCAACGCCACTCATGAGCGACAGGAATCGGTATCCGATCTCTCCAGGCACGTTGACGTGTTATATGTTGTCGGTGGCCGGACAAGCTCGAACAGCAATAAATTGGTCGAGGTAGGCAAAACGTTCTGCGCGAAAACTTTCCTGATCGAAACTGCGGATGAAATCAATGAATCTGATCTGACTGGCGTCGAAAAGGTCGGTGTGACTGCCGGAGCGTCTACTCCGGATTGGCTGATCCAGCAGGTAGTTGACCGCATTAAATCTTTGGATAGTGTCGCCGTCTAATTTTCCTGCAAATGACCGACGCGTCTGCTTTTAGCCCTTTACTCTCATAGAATTGATTTGCGGATAAAGAGACTTGTTGTAAGCTTTCCCCGCACTCTCATAAATTCCATTAGAAACTTTGATGTGAGGAGACGCCAATGAAAACTGCCGCGTTATTCGCTATAGCTATTCTGTTGCTCTGCATCGTTGCCTGTTCGAAACAAAAAACCGCAAAAGCTGAATTAAAGGACGCTCAGGGAAATCTTGTAGGAACCGCTACGTTTACTGAAGTCCCGGATGGTGTCAAAATCAGCCTGGATGCATCCAACCTGACCCCGGGACAACACGGAATCCATATTCACTCGGTTGGGAAATGTGAAGGTCCATCATTCGCGACTGCCGGCGGTCATTTCAATCCAGATAATAAACAGCACGGTTCAAAAAATCCGCAGGGCATGCACGCGGGCGATATACCGAACATTACAGTCGGCGCAGATGGCAAGGTTAAAACCGAACTGACTGTTAAAAATGTAAACCTGGGTGACGGACAAAATTCCCTTCTTCGTCAAGGTGGAACATCGTTGGTTATTCATGCGCAGCCAGATGACGAAATGACAGAGCCGTCGGGAAATTCAGGAGCGCGCATCGCTTGTGGTGTTATTCAGGGACAGTAAGATTGAACGTAAATGGCGGTTCACACCAAAAAAGCTGGACCGCCCCTCAATCCGAAGCGCTGGGAATAGTGTGTTCCTTCAGTGAAGGCTGAGGCAAATCCCCTGGGCGAAATTCACCGGAAAGGTGCTCACTGCTTTCCTCAGGATTGAAGCCAGGGTATCGAACGCGCTCGTGATAATGACTCTTGAATGCGCGGATTAATGCCTCGCGAATCCGGCTGATCTCTCTCATCGTTAGATTCGATTCATCCAATTGACCGTCGGCAATAATGTCGTCAAAGACTTTCTTGATCATCGCCCGCATTACCGGTTCACTGTGATCCTGAAGCGAACGGATGGCCGCCTCTGATGAATCAGCCAGCATTAATATCGCGGCCTCTTTAGACTGAGGCTTCGGCCCCGGGTAACGGAAATCGACTTCAAGAACCTCGTCGCCGGTCAGAGCAGCCTTCTCTTTCGCCTTGTTATAGAAGTAGTGCAGCAGGCGAGTTCCGTGGTGCTGTGGAATCAAATCAACAATTTTTTCCGGCAGGTGCTCATCCCTGGCCATCTCTATTCCACGTTTGACGTGATTCGCGATGATGCGAGCGCTTTTCTTAGGGTCGATGTGATCATGAGGGTTCGGTCCGCCTGACTGATTCTCTATAAACATATTCGGCGCGGCGGTTTTACCAATATCGTGATAATAACAACCGATGCGCACGAGCAGAGCGTTTGCCCCGATTGCCTTGGCAGCTTCTTCAGCCAGCGAGGCGACCATATATGAATGCTGATGGGAACCAGGCGTCATCAGCGCCATGCGCCTTAACAACGGCAGGTCGGCGTTTGATAACTCCAGCAGCTTTACGTCCGTGAGAATGTTGAAGACAGATTCGTTGACCGGTATCAAACCGCTGACAATCATTCCTGCAAGCACACCGCCCAATGCTGCTAATCCCATGTCATAGAAATAGAGCTTGAACGTCGGCACCTGGCCGCTGATAAAAATCGCTATGTTCGCCAGCAGAATATTGCCCAGCGCAACCATTCCGCCTGCGCGCATAACCACGTTTCGCTGGCGATAACGACCACCGCTGTAGACCGCAAAAAAGCTGCTGGTCATCGCAAACAGAGACATCTCTATGCTGCCATTTGAGAGCAGCGCAGTATAAATGCCTACAATCAGGGCGCAGATATAGGCGAGCTTCAGATCGACAAGCAGCGTTATCAACAATGCTGCTGTAGCGTAAGGAATAACAAACTGATACTGCGGAACACTGTTAGAGAACGGCTGGCCAGTGTAGTTCTCACTGATAATCGTGCCGACATCGATAACGAGTGCGGTCACCAGCAGAGCTATGACTGCGACTGCAAATGTCCGCGTTGCGCTCAGGTTATGCCGTTTCGTCTTTTGCGAGATCAGCCACAATCCGTACAACAGTATTGCGTGAAACAGCGTCAGTCCAAATACCCTGAGGATATAGTTTGGCTGACCAATCATGTGGCGTACGAGCTCGATGCGATAGAGCAGATGCTCGTCGACTTTTTCGCCTTTTGTCGCTATCGGCTCGTCGCGTTTGATTACTTCTGTAACATCTGGCGTTGCAGCGCGAGCCTGGTCCCTTGCCTGCTGCGTCGCAGTGGCATCATAGCTCAGATTCTCACTCACCAGTGGCATCATCATCGCTGCTATAGCGCGACGTTGAGGCTCGGTAAATCCTTCCAGGGTGTTGATGCTGCGCTCCAGTTGCGATCTCGCCTGACTCAGGCTGGCAAGCGACGAAGAGTTGACTTGCCTATGCTCTCCCTGGGCAATAATTGGGATCTCGTTGCCCTGCACATCCTCGATTCTGTCATCGGGATAGATGTACAAATGCATCACGGCATTCAGCCGGTCCAGCAGCGTTTGCTGCAAGTCTTCACTGAACTGCTGTTTCGCCAAAGCCCTGATTGCAGCTTCACCGCCGTTCAATTGGAACTTCTGACGTTCGCTGTCAATGAATCGATCCAGAAACGCATTGTATTTCGACGATTGGGTCTGTTGCGGCGATAATTTTGTGGTTCCGAATTCCTTATCCAGCGCATCCTGGTAATTACGACGGAGACTGCTAAACGCCGCAACCAGCGCATTATCCGAGCGCTCCTGCACCTTTGGATCATACGCAAATATCTTCTTAACTTTCGCGGCAGCATCTTCCTGCAGTTCTTTCGTTCGCTGATCGTTGCGAATTGTTATGTCAGTAGGCGAGATGATATCTCGTTTAACTATGTCGTTGAGCTTGTAATCCAGGTCTGTGGACCCGTAACGTGCTGTTAACAGAGCAAAAAGGATGGAAAGTCCGATGAACGCGCTGATGAAATAGACTCGGGGCGGAACGCGTGAGAAGATCGACTTCGCAAAGTCGAATATTGTCTTCTGCCACGCAACGAGGTATCGCAAAGACGATGACCGTTGTTGCTTCATTGTGCTTCTGCGACCAGTCTCCGCTCTAACGCCTCGCCCACTCGCTCTAACAGTGGTTTGAGCGATCTGGCATCAATAGCCGAAACGGCAGTCGCATCATAAATCCGGCAAAGATTCTCTGCTTCGTCAGGGGCTACCATATCCCGTTTGTTAAAGACGGTCAAGCGGGGAATCTCGCTTAGTCCAAGCTCAGCCAGGATGTCCTCGACCGAGCGAATATGACTCTCCAACCGCGGGCTGCTGATATCCACCAAATGAATCAGCAGATCAGAGCTTTCCAACTCTTCCAGCGTGGCCCGGAAAGCCGCTATTAAATCTTTCGGCAAATCCCGGATAAATCCCACGGTATCATTAATTACAATTTCCTGCTCGCGCGGCAGCCTCAAACGACGGCTGGTCGGGTCCAGCGTCGCAAACATGCGCTGCTCCGCGTGAACTTCACTCGCAGTCAAAGTATTGAGCAGCGTCGACTTACCTGCGTTTGTGTAACCGACGATAGAAACAATCGGAACATCTCGTCGGCTGCGCTGCTGGCGGCGGTTTTGACGACTTTTGCGCAAATCCTCGATTTGTTGCTCAAGCAGGTGAATCCGATCACGCGCACGGCGGCGATCTACTTCTAATTTTGTTTCACCAGGTCCGCGTCCACCAATTCCACCCATCAAGCGAGACATTTCTGTTCCCGCGCCGGTCAACCTTGGCAGCATATATTTCAACTGCGCCAGCTCGACCTGGATCTTACCTTCGCGGCTTTGTGCGTGCTGGGCAAAGATGTCCAGAATCAGTTGGCTGCGGTCGATGATCTTCAAATCGGTCGCGGCGTTAATAGAACGAACCTGAGCAGGAGAAAGATCCTGGTCAAAGATGATGACATCGGCGCTCAACTGCATTGAGCGAATTACCAGCTCATCCAGCTTGCCTTTGCCGATCAAAAATTTTGGATCCAGATGAGGGCGTCGCTGAATGATCGAATCCATTACGACAACATCGCTAGACTCAGCGAGTTCTCGAAGCTCCGCCATCGATTCTTCAGCTTCAGACATGCTGCCTGTCGTAACCGAAATCAGAATCGCACGGTCGCGTTGGTCCTGTCGGCTGGTCTGTTGAGCAGTTCGAGCAAATTCCTCTTCGAGCGATTCAATCAACGACAGAAAATCGACATCGAGTTGACTGGGCACAGCGGGATCCAGATGCGCATAGGCACCGTTGCCTTTGCCATTTGTGCCGATTGGTTCCAACGAATGGGCGCCATTGCCGTTGTCAGAGCGAGCGGGCACCAGATGTGCGGCCCTCACGACGCCAGGCAGACCCGTCTCCTTCTCGACATCAACTGCTGCCATCAAGTCCAGGCGGAGCAACGCCAGATCAGTCAGGTCGTCCTGAGTCAGATGTTCGCCGCGCAGATGAGTGTGGAGACAGCGAAGCCCGCGAAAACGTTCCCTGCCCGCGCGGACTCGCTTGAAGTCCGGCAGTTCAACGCTCTTGGCATCGCCGACAATGACGTACTCAACCTGACCTTTTCGATTGATCAAGGTGGCGATCTGGCGGTTTAGCTCGTGGGAAAGCTCAGTAAGCTGTCGTGCGAACTCCTGAGTGATAATCTCGCGAGGCGGAATGCGGCGCTGGTAAAGCTTTTCTAGTCGCCTGATCTGGTTCGGCTTTAATCCATGCAGATTGCCGTGAATCGTACTAATAGGGAAAATGCTCCTTTCAGAAGCTCGACCCTGAAGCCAAACTTCCTAGTAACATGATACATCAGGAGCGAAGTATTTAAGAGAGTTATCTATTGACTATCTGGTGCGTGAAGCGACTCCATTAGAAGTCGGCATATATGCTATTGGCGCGGCACCGCCATAGAAATCCACAATGCTGGCGATAAAATCATCCTGGGTCTTGCGGAAAGTATGCACATTGCCGCCCTGGTTGAAGACTGCAAAGAGGATTGGACCTTTTGATTTGGTGTAGATGATTCCTGTCAGAGCACTAACACCACTTTGCGTGAGTGTGCCCGTTTTACCTACAAGCGTTCCGGATGCTTCCTGAGCTAAACGATCGCTCAAAGTTCCGGCGTCGCGACCTTGAATCGGAAAGACATCTTCCAGTTTCAAATGATGAGCTTCCAGCGTGTCTTTCAGTTTTCTGATGATCTTCACAGTATCGCGAGGCGTCAGATAGCTGTAGTACAGCCCCGAAGCGCTGCCGATGTGCACGTTAGCCGGATTCAATTTCAGATCATCAACTAAATATCGCTCTATCACCTGCAAGCCACCCAGCTTATGTCCGACCATCTCGGCCATGACATTATTCGAGTACTTGTTCTGCTCCTTCAGAATGTTGCTGAGCGTGTTCGATTCGCTTGCCAAAAGTAGATTCGTTCCGGCATCTGAGCCCAGTCGGACTTTGCCGGTAATCTCTACGCCGACAAAAGGTGCAGACGACGGTTGGGCCATTTGGCTTTGATAATGATCCCAATCGCGTTTTATAGCGGTGTCCCAGGCCTTTGGATTGATAAACGCCTTAAAGTTCTCGCCGCTGGGCAATGGATAGGGATTGAAGTTCAGATAAAAGTCTTCATTAACAATCAAATCGCCTTCGACCTTAGTTATACCCAATTGGTTCAGCAACTCGGCAACGTGAAACGCGTTTTCACTGTAAAAAGAAGGATCAGCGCTTCCAGTTACGATTAAATCGCCTTTCAGTATCTTCGTTTGTGGGTCTATCTTGCCGTTCGTAGAGAATCTCGTGACAAAACGGTAATCCGGCCCAAGCTTTGCGACGGCCGTCAGCGTCGTCGCCGCCTTTATAACGGATGCGGGATCAGAGGCCCGGTCGGCATTGTGTTCGAGCAACACCTCTCCGTCCAGTGTCTGGAAGATGAACGACTGCCTGTCGGGTTTGAAGCGGTACTCTTCGAGCTCGGTGAAATAGTTCTTGATAATGTCGTCTTTTGACGTGGCTGCTGAAGATGAAACGGACGTGTTTACGACCTGCGCAGTGACCTGCAAAGAGAGACAAAAGACAATAATTGATAAGAAACCGAGCTTCTTCATGCGAACTCCAATCCCAATTCGCAACGACTGGGTGTAAACGCTCTTTTGGATGAACGTCCGCCCTTCTTTGTTGCAAAAGAGACAACGTGTTGAACAGGATTCTTTATATAGTTATCGAGTTTGCGGATGTAATTCTATAGAACGATTTCCGTTATAAATCAAGCAAATGGTGGCAAAATCGTAGATAACCCTGACGTATGCGTTCTGGTCACATACGAGTTATAATTCGAATATCAGGAGGAGTTGCTGATGGGTACCCAGACAGAGATACCATTGATTGTGGAAACGGAGAGAGGTCCTTCGATAGCGGGCACCAGAATCACCGTCTTCTCCGTAATGGACTCCCTCAAGGACGGTCAAAGCCGAGATTTGATCAAACAACTGTTCCTAATTACAGACGAACAACTCTCTGCGGTCGTCGAATACATTGCTGCGAACAAAGAGGAAATTGAGAAGGAATATACCGAGATCGTGGCCCGCTCAGCCAAACGCAGGGATGTTTATGAGCAGATTTTCCGCAAGCGCTCATCATTCCCACCGAATATGCCAGCAGCAGAACGTCGCAAAATATTAAGACAAAGATTGATGGAAAAGAACGAAATCTCAAAGAGTGAAAATGAACCTCAGGATTCTCCTCGATCATGATCTTGAAGGCAGAAAGATTTTCCTCGAAGCAGGACTGAAAGAGACTGGCTGGGATCAATATCTGACTTTTGAATTTATTCGTTTGCGTGATTTGAACCTCTCTGAAGAGAGCACAGATCAGCAAATCTGGAGTTTTGTTCAGCGCGAGCGCCTCGTGTTCATCACAAACAATCGCAACAGAGATGATGCCACTTCGCTTCAGGCAACAATCGAAATAGAGAACACATCGACTTCACTGCCTGTGCTCACGATTTCAGACCAAAACAAGCTTCTTTTGGCTGAATACCGACAGCAAGTGGCGGACAGCCTTGCGACAATCATTATTGATCTTGAAAGTTATTTAGGTGTGGGCAGGATTTACCTGCCGTAAGTCGCAGAAAAGGCTGCCGTTTCCAGCAGCCTCGTTCTAATTCAGATTTTGATCAAGCTAAGCCGTTGCCGGATTGCTTCCGGTGATCGGAGGAAGGATCGGCTTCGAAACCTGCGGTTCGCCTTCCTTCTTCTCTTCCTTGCCTGATGGTGACGGTGGTGTGTCATCGTCAAGCGGCAGACCCGCTATCAGGCGGCGAATCTGGATGCCGTCGAGAGACTCGCGTTCGAGCAGCCCTTCGGCCAGTCGAACCAGGGCTTCCTGATTCTCAATGATTATCTGGCGAGCGCGATTGTACTGTTCAGTAACAATGCGCTTGACTTCCTGGTCGATCTTGATCGCAGTATCTTCGGAATAATCCTGATGCTGCGCGATTTCACGACCGAGGAAGATCTGCTCTTCCTTCTTGCCGAAAGTCAGCGGTCCAAGGCTGGACATACCGAACTCGCAGACCATCTTTCTGGCAAGCTCAGTTGCGCGCTCAATGTCATTCGAAGCGCCCGTTGTAACGTGGTTGAGGAAAACTTCTTCCGCGATACGTCCGCCCATCATAATCGCGATCTGACCTTCAATGTAATCGCGAGTGTGAGTATAACGGTCGCTTTCCGGCAACTGCTGAGTCACGCCCAGCGCCATTCCGCGCGGGATGATTGTGACCTTGTGAACCGGATCGGCGTTCGGGACTTTAATTCCGACCAGAACGTGACCGGCTTCGTGGTAAGCAGTGTTGCGCTTCTCTTCGTTGCTGATAACGATCGAGCGGCGCTCTGAACCCATCAGGACTTTGTCCTTGGCGAGTTCGAAATCCGCCATCGCAACTGTTTTCTTGTTGTAACGGGCGGCATTCAGCGCGGCCTCGTTAACAAGGTTTGCCAGATCAGCACCGGTAAATCCTGGCGTTCCGCGGGCGATCACACTGATGTCAACATCTTCGCCAAGCGGGATCTTGCGGGTATGCACTGCAAGGATGCCTTCGCGACCTTTAACGTCGGGACGGTTGACAACAACTCTACGGTCGAAACGACCAGGTCGCAGCAACGCCGGATCGAGAACGTCCGGTCTGTTCGTTGAAGCAATTAGAATGACCCCGTCGTTCGATTCAAAGCCGTCCATTTCAACCAGCAATTGATTGAGAGTCTGCTCGCGCTCGTCGTGACCACCGCCGAGACCAGCGCCACGATGACGACCCACAGCGTCGATTTCATCGATGAAAATGATGCAGGGAGCATTCTTCTTGCCCTGTTCAAACAGGTCGCGCACTCGGCTTGCGCCGACGCCGACGAACATTTCAACGAAATCCGAACCGGAGATCGAGAAGAACGGAACGTTCGCTTCTCCCGCGATTGCCCTGGCCAGCAAAGTCTTACCTGTACCCGGAGGTCCCATCATCAGGACGCCTTTGGGAATGCGTCCGCCAAGTTTCTGGAATTTCTGCGGTTCTTTCAGAAACTCGATAATTTCCTGCAGCTCTTCCTTGGCTTCTTCAACGCCCGCGACATCTTTGAAAGTAACTCGCTTCTGTTGATTGGATAGGAGTTTTGCGCGGCTCTTGCCAAAGCTCAATGCCTTGTTGCCGCCCGATTGCATCTGGCGCATCATGAAAATCCAGAAGCCAACAAACAAAAGCAGCGGTGAGTAGCTCAGGATTGTAAACAGGAACATGTGATTTCCCGACGGTTTGAAATCGATGATTGTGTCGGGATCTTTCGTGTGAATCCAATCGGCAATCTCCTTTGGATTCTGTCCTGTCATTATGTCGATGTGATAACGATGCTGATTCTTCAGTTCACCCGTTATCGATGTCTCTTCAATCGACGCCGTCTTAATCTCTTTATTTTCCAGGCTCTGAACGAACTGGTTGTATTTCAGCTCGTCCGGCGATTTTGCGCCGCTCTTGCTGAAAAGTGTGTAGAGCAGAAAGGCTCCTCCCAGTATCAGTAACCAGAAAGCAATTTGCCTAATTGTAGAATTCAAATCAAATACCTCCGCAGCAGCCGATCCATTATGCACTGGCTGCCGAAACCGATAACGCTAGCCCGTCGGCCATTCGGATAATTCACAGAAATGGCGTAATCGGCAGCTATTAAAGCATTGGATGATTAAAAGCTGCTTCAGGTTCGCGAATCATCAAATAGTAGCCAAATCACCCTATATTTTCAAATATTTCGTCGCGTTAAACACCATTTAATTCATTGGTGTTGGAGCCATTATGCGACTTCAAACCGTGCCGTTATAACCAACCAATCGCTTGTATCTGTGGTCGCGGCGAACTGTTTGGCTATAGGCAGTCCTGGCGACCATACCAGATCACCGCCATCGGTAACTAATACTGGATATGTGTTACGTTCGTTCAGGGGTATACGGTTCTTAATCATCAATTCCTTCAGTTTAACCGGATTATTTGCCCCGACCGGTACGTAACGGTCCCCTATCCGACGCGGACGAATTACCAGCGGTAATTCGGTTCGCTTCCCATCGAGTAAAGCTGTAAATTTTGAGCGATTCTCCCATACGTACTTCTCGGTACGATCAATATTAATTATTAGTTCTCTGTTATTTAGCCCGATCCTTACCTCTCCGTCCGCCCCCAGTTTGTGAAGGTAATCGCCAGTCGGTTTCAACTTTTCCGGGTCCGCCGGTATCTTTGCAAATATAACTGAGTCGAATTGCCGATGAATCCGCAAACCGGGGATTGCGACCTCTTTTCCGCTCTTGCCATTTTCCAGCAGAGATTCCACAGCAGCGATATGCCGCATAGTTACTTTGTTGAGTCCTCCGCGCACCATCGCGATTGCCTCTCTAATCATTCTGCGTCTGACGGCAACAGGGGCTTCAGTTAACGATCCAGCTGACACGATTAAAGACCCGTTTTGGAGTAAAAGGTTCTTCATCCTTTCAACAGCTTCGTTTTGCAAAAACTCTTCATCGATTCTGAGTCTGTCTGCGGTACTGGAAAGCACCGACACGATCTGTGGATTTAGCTTTGCCAATTCAGGAGTTAACCGATGTCTTACCCGGTTCCGAGCGTAGTCAGCCAGAAAGTTAGATGAGTCGGTTCGGTATTCAAGCTCGTTTTCTCGACAATAATCCAGGACTTCTTCTCGGCTGAGACAGAGCAGCGGTCGAATCAGCAATACCGGATCAGTCCGATTTCTGTTATTTTCAGGATTCAAAGGTCGGACCGGCGGAATTGAACCCAATCCGGCAGTACCGCTTCCTCTGATTAGTCTTAGCAACAAAGTCTCGGCTTGATCATTCATTGTGTGAGCAGTTGCAACCCTGGTCGCATCATTTTCAACAGCTACTCGCCGCAAGTAGTCGTATCGCGCACGGCGAGCGGCCGATTCCAGGTTCAGACCTGCAGTTTCCGCAATGGCTTTAACATCAATGGATTCAATAACGGACTTCACTTCCAGTTTTTCGCAAAAACGTCTGACGAATTCAGCGTCTTCCTCTGACTCAGCGCCTCGCAGCATATGATCCAGATGTCCGACGAGAATTTCTCCGCCTGTCCAGAGCTTCTGACTGAGCACGTAAAACATATGCAGCATTGCTGTCGAGTCGGCGCCGCCGGATACGGCCAGCACGAGCTTTTCGTTGTTACCGAGCAACCGCTCTTGCTGGACAAAACGCCAGACCTTTGCGACTAAATGATGCAAGGAAAGCCTCGATCTAAGAAGATTTAAGACTCAGACTGAATAATTTGGATGAGAGCGCCAAAGAAAGCAATAGCGCCACCGGAAGTCCGGAGACGCTATCAATTGTAAAGATAGAACTGATTGTTTCGCCGCTCTAACGGTTTTGCCAGTTATTCGGCTTTGAGATTTGCGTCAGAGCGTTGGCCAGTTCCTGATCTCTCTCTGTTTCAACCGCAATGTCGGCCAGCGCGACAATTCCGCGTAAACGATTGTTGTTGTCAACGACAGGCAATCGTCTAGCTTGTTTCTGACCCATAATCCGCAGAACATCTACTGCGCGATCGGTCGGATGGCACACCACCAGATCGGAGCTCATAATATCGCCGACGGTTTTGGTGTCGAAGCCTTGTCCTTCTGCCAGAGCGCGAACGACGATGTCGCGGTCAGTAACGATACCGATTACCTGATTGTTCTCTACAACAGGCAGTGATCCGACATCCTCGTCTTTCATCAACTCCGCTGCTTCACGAATAGAGGTGGCGCGCGAAACACTGGTGACATCGCGCGTCATTACATCACGGACCCTCAGTTGAGACTGCTGGCTCTGCCAACGATCATTATCTCGGTCCCGGTCCCTGTCTCTGTCCCGGTAGTTCTGGCCATAGGTTCCTGATGTCACCTGATTTGTAAGCGTCCTATCGTAGCGCGCCAACTGACCATAATCCTGGTCGGGGCGTTCATAAATCCTGTTGCTTTCGTTGTTGCGACCTCGGTACTCTTCATCGTATCCGGTAGGTTCATAGGTTCCCGGTCTGTACTGACTTGGACTCATGTTTTGAGTTCTTCCTCTATCAAGATAGTCAGGGCTGTAGGTTACGTCTTCGTTCTGGTAGAAACGTCGTCCACCCGTAATATACGGATCTGGCGAAACAGGCTGGACATTCAAAGCGCTTCGGTCCAGCGGCAGTGAAAGTCGTTGGTTTTCTATATCTCTTCTTCCGGTTCTGTAATCCGGATTAGCATTTAAAAACCGTGATTGGCGACCGCGGATGTCGCTCAGTTCGGTGTCGTCGTAATCAGAATCGTTATTGATGGGAATATCCCGCCCACTGCGTTGTCTCTGATATCTCGAGTCAAAATCACGATCAGGATCTCGGTTCCAATCTGCCATAGCTCCTCCTTTGGCCTCCCCAAAATAAAAAAGAAACCGTCAACTAATTCCATCGCAGGTCTGGGCAAATAGCCCGTACGATGGCTTTACACACAATGACAAAGGAATTTCATGGCAAAATCGATGCCGGATAGTTTCTGATCTTAAACTTATGAGTTCTGGTGATTCAGTTTAGATATTTGACCAAATCCTGTACGGAAAGAAGAGTCAAGTGCCAGCATATGAAACGAAAACAGACAGGATTACGCTCGTCGAGTATCCGATGTACTTGTCAGCGGGGTTTTAATTGCGCCTGAGCCGCTGCACAATATTTACGAGCCCCAAATTCTCAGCTACAGACCGGGCTGTTTCGCCTGCTTCATTCGAAATATCAAGATCGATTCCGAGTCGCAGCAATTCCTCCAACTCTGAAACCGAAGGAGATTGCCAAACCTTATACAATAAAACGGTGCTGCCCTCTGCATCTCTGGTCCGAATGTCTGCTCCAGTTTCTAACAATACGCGGGAAATCTCGGAAGGAAAGCACGCATAAAATAAGGCGGTTCGACCATGATTATCGCGAGCATCGATATTTGCTCCTGCATTCAACAACAACCGAACCATGGCAGGATCAGCAGACTTGACCGCAAGGATTAACGGCGTCTCCTGATGCTCGCTGTCTGCGGCATTTACATCAGCTCCCTGCTCTAACAGCAGGCGAACCTTTGCAAGGCCGCCTGTCACCGCGGCGTCAAGCAAGGCGCGGTTAAGCTGTTTGAGTTTTGATCTCACCGACTAATCTATGGGCCTCGGTCCTGGGTCCCGCCCGCGTTCCGAGGCGCGATTGATGACTTTGATTTTCAGATCGCCTTCGACTCTCGTTTGGCAGGAGAGGCGAATGTTTGGCGCAAGACTGTCTTCTCTAGCCAATCGCTCTCGTTCAAGCTCTCCCATAGGACCAAGATCACCTTCCAGCAACTCTACGCGACAAGTGGTGCACCGGGCATTTCCTCCACAGCGGTGCAAAATATCGATTCCGTTGTCTTCAATTGCGAGGACCAGCTTCTTTCCCTGCTCGCCTTCGAATGTCTTGATTCCTTCTGCGGTAATTGTCGGCATTATTGAATTCTCCCTGTTGGTTAGACTATTCTCCGTCGCCGTCATTATAAAAAGATTGGCAACGATAGCAAGACGCTCACTACAGACCAGTCAAAACTTGACCGCGAGCTTTCGTTTGTCATAAGGTACATTTCCGCATTGGCATTTACTAAAGTGGGGAGATCCATTATGAGCAGCGTTAGGGCTACTGACAAACTGGTCAATTATCACAGCGAAAACGGGATCGCTGTGATCGAACTGAACGACCCACCGGCAAACACCTACAGCTATGAAATGATGCGGGATCTGGATGATGCCATTCTGGCGGCTCGATTTGACGATGACGCTTACGTTATTGTGCTGACGGGAAGCGGCGAAAAATTCTTTTGCGCGGGAGCGAACATAAAAATGCTCTCCGAAGTGTCGCCGCAGTTTAAATACTATTTCTGCCTCCATGCGAATGAAACTCTTTGTCGATTAGAGCAAACTCCGAAACTCGTCATCGCGGCGATCAACGGTCACTGCGTCGGCGGTGGACTGGAGGTAGCCTTGGCTGCAGATATCCGTGTAGCCCGTAAAGGTGGAGGCAAGATTGGGCTACCTGAAGTAACCCTTGGTGTGTTGCCTGGCACAGGAGGAACGCAGAGACTGTCGCGGCAATTAGGAAAAACAAAAGCAATTGAATTGATGGTTACCGGCCGAACCTTCGATTTTGAGGAAGCTCAAACGCTAGGCTTGGTAAATCACATTTTCGAAGGAAATGATTTCCGCAGTCAGGTTTTGGAATACGCTCGTCAGTTCACTCCGCCGAACAAAGCAGCCAAGGCTGTGGGACACATCAAACGCGCTGTGCAATCGGGTTGGGAAGTCCCCCTCGAATCAGGTTTGGCGATGGAGCGCGAGCTGCAACAATTACTGTTTCAAAGCGACGATGCCCGCGAAGGCATCAATGCATATGTAGAGAAACGCAAAGCTGACTTTAAAGGGAAGTAAACTATGACATCACCGGCGAAACCAACCGTGCAACCAGGAAAGCTTTTTATCAATAATGAGTGGCGAGACGCCGCAAATGGCGCGACATTCGATACGACGAATCCCGCGACAGGCGAAGTGATAACCCAGCTTGCAAAGGCGGGCAAAGAGGACGTCGACGCCGCAGTTATGGCCGCGCGCGAAGCATTTGAAGGTAAAGAGTGGAATAAGTTTTCCACCGCCAAACGCGGAGAATTGCTTTGGAAAATCGGCGAGTTGATCATGCAGCGCGCTGACGAGATTGCTTACCTGGAAACAATCGATAACGGAAAACCGATTTTCGAGTCGCGCTATGTCGACATTCCGATGGTGGCGAACGTTTTCAAGTATTACGCCGGATGGGCAACAAAAGTGCACGGCGAAACGATTCCGCTTTCGGGAAATTCATTAAACTATACCTTGCGTGAGCCAATCGGAGTAATCGGCGCAATAACGCCTTGGAATTTTCCGCTGCTGCTGGCCTCGTGGAAGATTGCTCCGGCGCTGGCTTGCGGGAACGCAATAGTATTAAAACCTGCGCAACTTACTTCACTGTCTGCGCTCAAGCTCGCTGAGATTTTTGTTGAGGCCGGAGCACCCGCAGGAATATTTAACG
>Ga0070741_10000666_pt1 | contig 118215 bp, 92 predicted proteins | sample Coa_R1_4_FD_66440 | JGI IMG/M metagenome (GOLD analysis project Ga0070741, IMG submission 66440) | Surface soil microbial communities from Centralia Pennsylvania, which are recovering from an underground coalmine fire - Coalmine... | ecosystem: Environmental > Terrestrial > Soil > Unclassified... | reverse complement strand
AAGCGGAAAGCGAGGATGTTCTGGACCGTCTCCTTGCCCAGATAGTGATCTATCCGATAGATCTGATCCTCCTCGACGACACTGCGGAGCGCCTTGTTGAGCTCCTGCGCGCTTGCCAGGTCACGCCCGAAGGGCTTCTCGACGACGAGGCGCGCCCAGCCTTCGCCGCTGCTGTTGCGGTTGATGAGGCCGTGTTTTGCCAGGTTGGCGACGATGGGGGCGAAGAAAGTGGGGGCGGTCGCCAGATAGAAAACGCGATTTCCGCCACAGCCGTATTGCGCGTCCATCTCGCGCAGCCGTTCGGCCAGCTGCTGGTAGCCCGTTGGGTTTTCAAAGTCGCCGACGAGGTAGTGCAGGGCCGGGGCAAACTCGTCCCAGAGCTTCGGGCGGAAGGCCAACACCTCCGGCGAATCCTTGACCTTCTGGCGCATCTGCTGGCGGAAACTGGCGTCCTCCATCGGCGTGAGCGCGTAGCCGATCACGGCGAAGCCGCGCGGCAGCAGCTCCTGGCAGAAGAGGTTATAAAGCGCCGGAATCAGCTTGCGCCCGGTTAGATCGCCGCTGGCCCCGAAGATGACAAAGGCGCACGGCTCTTCGGGGCGCTCCAGGAGCGGCCCGAGCCGATCTTCCATCTCCTCTATCTCGGCGGTGATGGTCGGCGTTTCCTCGGCGATGGGAGGCGACGCCGCAAGCTCGTTGGATGCCATGGCTGGTTCCTCTCTCGGCTAGAACCGGGCTAATAAAGGCCCCGGCGCTAATGCCGAAAAGCCTGGATTCCCTCTTCGCGCGTGTTGGCGATGTCGAAGATGCGGTGCATGCGTGCAATCTCGAAGACGGCGCGCACCGGCCTGGAAAGCCCGCACAGCTTCAGATCGCCCTCGGCTGCGCTCAGCCGCCGCAGGCACGACAGGATGGCCCCCAAACCGGCGCTGTCCACAAATTGCAGCTCGCTCATATCCAGCAGCACGTTGCGATTTGTCTCCAGTATCGGCCCGATGTCGCGCTTGAACTCCTCTACCACGCTGGCATCCAGATGCTCGGCGCGCGGCGTCACCACCGCTACATCGCCTATCTTCTCCACGCTCATCTCCATCGTGTCTCTCCTTATGGCGTTCGGGCGAATGAATTCGCGGCAACAAAGGCACCCAGTCGGCGTTCGCCGACTCTTTGCTCCCCTCCCCCGCAGCGTAGGAGAGGGGTGGGGGGTGAGGGCCTCATCCACCCGGAACCGGTTTGCGGTTTTTGATAAGACAGATCGTGTTTTGTCCCTGCGCGTTGCGGGAATAACGGACCTCGTCCACGCTCTGGCCGATCATATAGACGCCAAAGCCGCCCTCGCGCGTGCCATCGAATGCGGGCGGACGGACCTTAGCCGGATCGAACTCTTCTCCAGAATGGAGAATACGAATGCGGATCTGGTCGGCAAACGCCTCGGCCTCGATACGGATCGGCTGATCGGTGCGACCGCGATAGGCGTGGCGCATGACGTTGCTGGCGGCCTCATTGACGGCAAGCTCAAGCTGGCTCTGGCTATCCTCGTCGAGCGTCGGGGACGGGAGATTGCGGCAGAACTGGCGCACGAACGCCCGAATCGGGGCCAGCTGCGAGAGATCGCTGGAGACCTCCAGCTCGGCATGGGCGAGGGGCGAAGCCGCCTCGACAGCGCCTATCTTGATGGCCACGCAGGTCAGATCGTCTGAGAACGTCTCCGCGCCGGAAAACGCGACGACGGCCCCGTGAATGCGGTCCAGCAACGCCTGCGGCGCGCTCTGCCCGTTGGCTCGCACCAGCTCGACCAGGCGGTCCACTCCAAAGAACGCATCCTCCGGGTTCCGCGCCTCCGTCACTCCGTCCGAATAGAAGCAGAAGAGGTCACCGGCCTCAAAGGGAACGGCAACCTGCCGGTAGACCTCCTTCTCGCTGACGCCCAGCGGCATATTCTCCCCCTCCAGCAGCGCGCACGCGCCCGCCTTTTGCCGGAAGTGGATGGTCTTGGTGTGCCCGCAATCCACAAAGGTAAGTTGGCGCTCCGAAAGGTCGAAGCGCGCGTAACAGAGCGTGGCGAAGAACTCCAGGCCGATGAACTGCCGGGTCACTTCGGCATGAACGAGCGTGACGATCTGTTCGGGAGTGGGCAGGTTGCCGGGGCCAGCAGGGCCAAGCAGGCGGCTGAGCGCGTGCAGGAAATGGCTCTTGATCGCGGCCCCCAGCAGCGCGGCAGGCACCCCCTTGCCCATGACGTCGCCTACCACCACATCCAGGCAGCCGTCGTTGTGCTGGAAGAAATCGTAAAAGTCACCGTCTATCTGCTGGGAGGGGATGGTCAGGGCGGCAACCTGCGCTCCGGGCAACGCACGGGGCGGCTGGCCCAGCAGCAGCGTCTTCTGAATCCGGGCGCCGGTCTCCACCTCCCGATGACGCGCCTGCTCCAACTGCTCCAGCGAGTTGCGCAGCGCGGTCTCCAGGTCCAGGATACGCTGTCCGGCGCGCAGGCGCACCTGTAGCTCATGGGGATCGAAGGGCTTGATGAGATAGTCGTCGGCCCCGGCGTTCATGCCCTCGATGAGGTCTTCCTTGCGATCCTTGGAGGTCAGCAGCAGGATATAGACATAAGGAGCCTGGGCCCGCTGGCGCACGCGGCGGCAGACCTCCACCCCATCCAGGCCCGGCATCAGCCAATCCAGGATCGCCAGGTTGGGCGCCTCGGCCTGCTGCAGGAGCTGCCAGGCTTCCTCGCCGTCCTTTGCCATGACCACCTCATAGCCGGCTTTGACCAGCGTGGCCTGCAGCAGGCGGCGGGGAATGGGGTCGTCTTCGGCGATCAGAATCTTCATGGCGCTTCCTCCTGGAGCGCGGCCAGGGCGCGGCCAAGCCCGGCGACCTCCTGCTCAAGTTCTTTGTAGACGGCTTCGGCCCCGTCCAGGTTTCCGCTGCGTCCCAGCGTTTCCAATTGCAGCGCCCTCGCAAACGCCTTTTGCCCGCCGACCGTGCCGACCGTGCCTTTGAGGGTATGCGCGGCGCGGGCCAGCGCGACGGCGTCCCGGCGCTCCAAAGCCCCGCGAATATCCGCCAACTGCGCGGGCGTGCCTTCGAAAAACAGCGCGATAATCTCCTGCAAAAGCTCCCGGTCGCCCTCGACGTGATTGAGCAGCACATTGCGATCAAAGGCCGGCTCGGGCGGCTCGGCCTCGCCGGGCGTAGTACCCGTTGCTTCCTCCGGCTCTGGTTCCGCCTCAGAAGCCGGTGCGGGGGCCAGGCTTTCGATGACGTGAATCAGCTCCTGCGCCTGCAACGGCTTGGATACATAGGAGTCCATTCCGGCTTCCAGGCAGCGCTCGCGGTCGCCTTTCATTGCGTGCGCCGTCATCGCCACGATAGGGACATGCGCGCCCGTTGTCTTCTCCCTTTCCCGAATGGCTTGGGTCGCCTCAAACCCATCCATCTCCGGCATCTGCACGTCCATCAGGATCAGGTCGAACGGCTCGCGATCCAGGGTGGCGAGCGCCTGCTTGCCGTTGTCGGCGACAACCACGGTATGCCCCCGCTTCTCCAGGATGCGCACCGCCAGCCGCTGGTTGACTGGGTTGTCCTCTGCCAGCAGGATATGCAGGGGGCGCTGGCTTGTGGGTAGTATCTGCGGCTTGACCGACGCCGGCCTGTGGCTCTCGGCGGAGGCCGAATGCAGCACCGTCAGGATCGCGTCCAATAGCTCGGATTGCTTGATCGGCTTGGACAGGTAGGCGGCAATGCCCAGTTCTCGCCGGCGCGCGCTGTCGCCGGAAGGCCCGGCGGAGGAGAGCATCATGATCGTCGCCCCGGCCAGCTCGGGATGCTGCTTGATCTGCTCGGCCAGGGCGAAGCCGTCCATCTCCGGCATCATGGAGTCGAGCAGCACCAGGGGGAACGGCGTGCCGGCCGCCGCCGCGCGCTCCATCTCCGCCAGCGCCGCCTGCCCGCCGTCCACCACGCGCGGATTCATGCCCCAGTTAGTAAGCATCTCTTCCAGGATGCGCCGGTTGGTCGCGTTGTCGTCTACGACCAGCACGGGCAGGCCCTTCACATCCATCCACGCGGTACGCGGCCCACGCTCGGCGCCCTGCTGCAAGCCGAAGCGCGCCGTGAAGTGGAAGGTGCTGCCCTTGCCGACCTCGCTCTCCACCCAGATTTTGCCGCCCATCATGGCGACCAGCTGCGAGGAAATCGGCAGGCCCAGCCCGGTGCCGCCGTATCGGCGCGTCGTGGAGCTATCCGCCTGCGAGAACGCCTCAAAGATCACTTTTTGCTTGTCGGGCGGAATGCCGATGCCCGTGTCGCGCACGGCAAAATGCAGCCAGACCTCCGCGTCGCTCTCCGATTCGACGGAGACATCCACGACCACCTCGCCCCGCTCGGTGAACTTGATGGCGTTGCCGGCCAGGTTGACGACGATCTGGCGCAGGCGCACCGGGTCGCCGATCAGGGCGTCGGGCACCTCAGGCGGGATATGGCAGGCCAGTTCCAGCCCCTGCTTGTGGGCGCGCACGGCCAGCGTCCGCATCGTGTCCTCCAGGCTGTCGCGCAGGTTGAAGGAGAGGGATTCCAGTTCGAGCTTGCCCGCCTCGATCTTGGAAAAATCCAGAATATCGTTGAGTATCGTCAGCAGAGCATCTGCCGAAGTCTTGACCATCGTCAGGTATTCGCGCTGTTCGGGAGTAAGCTCAGTATCGAGGGCCAGCTCCGTCATGCCGATGATGCCGTTCATGGGGGTGCGGATCTCGTGGCTCATGTTGGCCAGGAACTCGGACTTGGCGCGGTTGGCGGCTTCCGCCGCCTCTTTGGCCCGCTGCAGCTCCCGTTCCACGCGCCGACGTGCGATAAATTGCCCGATCTGGCTGCCGAGGGCGCTAAGCATGGCCAGCAGGTCGTCGTCGGGCTTGCGGATCTCGCGGCTGAAGAACTCGATGACGCCGGTGACCTCGCTGCCAAACAGAATCGGAAACGCGAACGCCGCGTGCAGGCCGATTTGCGCCGCGAGGGACGCGCGGGGAAAATTGGCGTCCTGCTGAACGTCGGGGATCCAGACGGGCTTTCCGCCGGCCCAGACGCGCCCGGGCAGGCCGATGCCGGGAGGGAAGGCCGTTTCCTGCGTCTCCGCTTCAAACGCCTCCACCTGGACAGCGGGCACATGCCAGACATCCAGGCAGCGCAGCACGTTGGCACTCCGGTCCACGTTCCACATCGCGCCCACTTCCCACCCCACGCTTTCGCACACCGCCTGCAGGATTCGGGGGGTCGCTTCCGTGAGCGTGGTCGACTCAGCCAGAACGCGGGTCACGGCGTGCTGCGTAGCCAGATGCCGTTCCGCGCGCTGACGCGCGGTGACATCCCAGAACAGGGCCTGCGTGCCGACGACATTGCCTTGCGAGTCCACCGTCGGCGTTTTCATGACATGCACGTAGAGGGTTTCGCCGTTGGGTTTGCGGTGCTCCTCAATCGTATCGTAGACCTCCCCGGTCTCCATCACGCGCCTATCGTCCTGCCGATACTTCTTTGCCAGTTCCGCCGGAAAGAAATCAAAGTCCGTCTTGCCCAGAATCTCCTCCAACGGCCTGCCCAGCGTCTCGCAAAACCGTCGGTTGGCGAACGTGAATCGGCCTTCCGCATCCTTGCGGAAGAGGTTCAGCGGCAGGTTCTCTACGAGAGAATGATAAAGCAGCTCGGAGTTCCGCAGGGCTTCCTCCGTCCGCTTCTGCTCGGTGACGTCACGGGCAATGGCATACACCACGCCCTCCGCCGGAACGGAGGTCCATGCCAGCCAGCGATACGAGCCATCTTTATGCCGATATCGGTTCTCAAAGTAGATGGTGGGAGCGCCGGAGGCCAGCTTTTCCATTTCGGCGACGGTTGCGGCCCGGTCTTCCGGATGCACAAAATCGAGGAACGGCGCTGCCAGGAGCTCTGCCTCGGTATAGCCGAGCGTTTTTTCAAAGGCCGGGTTCACCCGCTTAAAATAGCCATCCATGCCGGCGATGCACTGCATATCCAGGGAGAGCGTAAAGAAGCGATCTCGCTCCTCCTCGGCCTGCCGACGCTCGGCAATTTCGGCCTGCAAGGCTTTGTTGGCGCCGGCCAGCGCTGCGGTTCGCTCCTGAACCCGGGCCTCCAGCTCGTCGTAGGCCCGGCGCAGGTTCTCCTCGGCCTGCTGGCGTCGGGCCTCGGCGCGGTCTATCGTGCTGCCGATGACCTGAGCGGTCTCGGAGACCACCAGGCTCACGATCAGCGCCGAAACCAGCGCCGACAGCGCCGACAGCAGCGCCGGATTGAGCTTGACGTATTCCGGGGCGATGCGATAGAGGATGCCGTTGGCCAGCACGACGGCGATAGTCACCGGCAGAAAGGCGCGCAGCAGCAGCGCACGGGCCGACGAATCGAAGAAGGGCCGCAGGGGCAGGTAGTCGGGCCCGGCGGCGGCAATCAGCCCCACGGCCAGAAACAGGAAGGCGATGGCGGTTGTGAGCGCCACAGGGATGATCCTGCCGCCATAGAGCAGCGGCGTCCCGTACAGATACCCGAGCAGGACGACCAGATAGACCGCGACCACGAGTGAGGCCATACCCGCCGCCACCCCGGCGGCACGCCGTCGGCGCCTGGTCTCCGCTGCCAGCAGGATCATCGCCGCGCTGGCCAGCACAAAACTGGCTGCCGTAATCGGGGACATGCGCCCGGCGGGAAACACGCCGAAGGTTCCCGGATTATGGACAAGCAGTGCTTCGATGCCCAGGGAGATTCCGGAGAAAAAGGCGATGAGCTTGAGCAGGCTCTGCAGCAAGACAAGCAGCGCCGCCGACAGACTGCTCACTTTGCTTATCTGGTGGGCCGGCGCGCGGGCATGAAGGAACAAAGCGATGGCAAGCAGCACGAAAGCCAGCCCGGTTGATGGGGCCATCGGGATAGAATCGGGCCGGAGGCTGGCCAGCAGATGCAGCCCGGAGGCCCAGCCCACCAGCGCCAGAATACCGAGCAAAGCTCCTACACCGCTGCATACCTGCGCCACGCGCCGCATGGCACCGTCCGCGCCGCGTTCGCCGTTCCGCTCTTGCGCAGGCGGGCGCAGCGCATCCTGCGGCAGGATGCCGCGCGTTTCTACATCCCCCTCGATTTCTACCTTCATGGGTTGCGCCCTCCCCCGAGCCATCCGATGAGCGGCAAAAGCAGCGGAGAACTCTGTTGGCTGCCTACTTCTAGAGTAATATACGCATCTAAGCAGCAAGGATCACTCTTATAGTCTTCGCGGGAAAACCTTGCACCTCCTGCGATTAGAGACACCGTAGCGGCAATAAATCCTGTGTGCGGCAGGATTCGGCCTGCCAGAGGCATTCAATCCGGGCTTTGCTTGGATGCAGGAACATCGAGGCCGATGGCGAACAGGAAGTCAGAGTCTATTCACATGGGGGCGCCCTCATCCGCAAGAGAGGAGAAAGGCAATGGGACCCAAATACATTCTCAAAGCCTGCCAGGATGCCAACGTCCGCCTGGCCCGCTTTCTCTACTGTGACAACGGCGGAGTTATTCGGGGCAAGACCACCGGCCTGTCGGGCCTGCCTGCCCGCATACAGGACGGCATCGGCCTCACCGTTGCCATGATGGCGATGAACAGTCTGGATCAGCTCCAGCCGCTGGAGGGCATGGGGCCGGTAGGCGAGATACGCCTGGTGCCGGACCCGGACTCGTTTACGGTGTTGCCCTATGTACCCCATGCCGCCGCCTTTGCCTGCGATATGCTCACGCAAGACCACACGCCCTGGGGAGCCTGCCCGCGCTCTTTCTTAAAACGGATGCGGGAGCGCGCGACGGCGCAAGGGCTGAATCTGCGCGCGGCCTTTGAGGCGGAGTTCTCCCTGGCCCAGCGCCAGCCCGACGGCACCTTTGTTCCCTTCGATCAAACCCTGTGCTTCTCTTCCATTGCCATGACGCAGGCGGCGGCTTTTGTGGATGATCTGGTCGGCGCTCTCGACGTGCAGCGCTTGATCGTGGAGCAGTACTACCCGGAGCTGGCGCCCGGGCAGCACGAAATCTCGATCCACCACGGCGATGCCCTGGAAGCCGCCGACAATCACCTGAAGCTGCGCGAGACCATACGCGGCGTCGCCTGGAACCACGGCCTGTACGCCTCGTTAGCGCCCAAGCCCTGGCCGGATAGGGCCGGCAACGGAGGCCACATCCATTTTAGCCTCTGGGATGCGCAGGGGCATAACCTCTTCTATGATCCGAATGCCGCCGACAGCTTCTCCGAGCGCGGACGCCACTTCCTGGGGGGCGTGCTGGCCCATCTGCCGGCCCTGGTCGCGCTCACCTGCCCCAGCGTCAACTCCTACCGGCGATTGCAGCCCCAAAGCTGGAGCAGCGCCTTCGCCGTCTACGGCCACGACAATCGCGAGGCGGCCCTGCGCATCGCCTCCCCCTACTGGAGCGATGCCTCCGGGACGGTGAACCTGGAATTAAAAGCCGCCGATTCGAGTTGCAATCCCTACCTGGCGCTGGGAGGACTGCTGGCCGCCGGCCTGGATGGCCTGGACCGCCGACTCGATCCCGGCCCTCCCACCGAGGTCGATCCCGCCTCGCTCACCGAGGCCCAACGCCGCGAACAGGGGATCCACCGCCTGCCCACCGGCCTGGATGAGGCCGTAGCGGCCCTGGAAGCCGATACCGTCCTGACGGAAGCCCTCGGCCCATTGCTGGCGCGTTCCTACCTGACGGTGCGCCGCTCGGAGGTCGAGGCCTACCGCGGCCAGGATATAGACTTTGAGATCGCCAATCACTTTTACAAATACTGAGCTACCGTCATGGATCTCGCGGCCATTCCGTTGCTAGATCATCACTGCCATGCCCTGAGGCGCCCGCTGGCGGCGCTGGACGAGACGGCCTTCCGGCGCCACTTCAGCGAAAGCGCCGACCCGGCGATGGCGGCGCATATCCCTTTCCATCTCTTCTACGCCCGCGGACTGGCCGATCTGGCGGCGCTGCTGGGCTGTGAGCCGACCGAAGCCGGCGTGCTGGCAGCGCGTCGGAGCCTGCCGCCGGAACCATATGCGCGCCAACTGATCGCGGCGGCCCATATCGCGGCGATGCTGGTAGACACCGGCCTGCGGGAAGCAGAGAACTACACGCTGGAGGAGCAGCGTGCGTTTCTGCCCTGCGCCCTCTACGAGGTCTTGCGGCTGGAAACCCTCATCGAGCAGCTCCTTGTGGAGACCAACAGCTTTACTGAGTTGGAGGAGGCATACCGCGCGCGCTTGGCCGACGCCCGCGCGCGCGGTATCGTCGCCTTCAAAAGCATCGCGGCCTATCGCGGCGGCTTGCCGTTCCTGCCCCGTTCCCGCGCCGAGGCGGCAGACGCCTATCCTGCGCTCCGGGCTAGGGCGCGGCAGGAGGGCCGCGTGCGGCTGACCGACAGGACGCTGCTGGAGTATCTGGGGCGCATCGGCCTGGAGGTGGCGGCAGCGCAGGAGCTGCCGGTGCAGTTTCACACCGGTTTCGGCGACGACGACCTAGACCTACGCCTGGCGAACCCGCTCCATTTGCGGCCTCTGCTGCAAGAGGAGGCGCTGCGCGGGGCCTCCTTTGTCCTGCTGCATACCTATCCGTATTGCCGCGAGGCCGGCTACCTGGCCTCCCTGTATAGCAACGTTTTTGTAGACCTCTCGCTGACGATTCCGTTTACCGCCCATGGCGGGACGCCAGCCCTTCGCGCTGCTCTGGAGTTGGCACCCACCTCCAAAGTGATGCTGGCGACCGATGCCTTCAGCTTTCCCGAGCTGTTCTATCTGGGCAGTCTCTACATACGCCAGAGTCTGGAGAGCGCCCTCCGAACGCTCCAGGCAGACGGCTGGCTGGAGGCAAAACAGGCGGAGCGCGCCGCCCGGCAAATGCTCTATGAGAACGCGGCTTCCCTCTATGGCGTTTCGATAGCGGGCGAATAAATTCGCTGCAACCAAGGCACAAAGTCGGCCTACGCCGACTAAACCCGAACCCGCGCAGGCGGGTTTAGTGCTTTTGTTGCTGCGGCTTCAGCCGCCCGAAGAACAACCGAAGGGCTCTTTATGGCATGGAAGGAGGAAGGAGGAAATGGGCTTTACGCTAGGGGACCCGGCAGCCGACCTGATAGACCTGCGCCAGGCGACGATTGCCGTGCCGCCCGATCTTTCCGGGTCGGAGGCGAAAGCCGTGACGATGCTGGTGGAGGAGGTTGAGAAGCGGACTCAGATTCGCTGGCCGGTCGCCGAGGCCTGGCCTGCCCGCGCAGACCCCGTCATCGCTGTCGGGACCGCTGCCGCACTGGCCTCCTTTGTCCCCGACAACGTAGGCGCGCTGGCCCAGGATTCCGGCGAACGCAAACCCGAAGGCTACCGGCTCCGCGTGGTGAAGGAGGATCGGGCCTCCACAGTGCCGGTCGTGCTGGCAGCAGGCAACGACACGCGCGGCGTGCTCTTCGGCGTGGGCCGACTGCTGCGCATGCTGCGCATGGGCAGAAACACGGTCGCTCTGCCCGCCGACCTGAATATCGCCACCGCACCCCGCTCCCCGCTGCGAGGGCACCAACTCGGCTACCGGCCCAAGACAAACTCCTATGATGCCTGGTCGCTTCCTATGTGGGAGCAGTATATCCGCGACCTGGCCGTCTTTGGGACCAACGCCGTAGAGCTCATTCCGCCCCGCTCCGACGACGACGCGGACAGCCCGCACTTCCCGCTGCCGCCGATGGAGATGATGATCGGCATGGCGCGGCTGCTGGACGAGTACGGATTGGATGTCTGGATCTGGTATCCGGCTATGGACCCCGACTATTCCAACCCGCAGACGGTCGCGTCTGCGCTTGCGGAGTGGGGCGAGGTGTTCCGCCAACTGCCGCGCATTGACGCCGTGTTCGTGCCCGGAGGCGACCCTGGCCACACGCCGCCGAAAGCGCTCCTGAACCTGCTGGCAGAACAGGCCCAATCGCTCCGCCGCCATCACCCGCAGGCGCAGCTCTGGCTCTCCCCGCAGGGCTTCTCGCAGGCCTGGCTGGACGAGCTGGTGGCGGTCTTACGCGCCGAGACTCCCGCCTGGCTGAACGGGATTGTGTTCGGGCCGCAGGTTCGGGTGAGCCTGCCCCAGCTGCGCGCCCTTATCCCGGACCGATACCCTATCCGGCACTATCCCGACATCACCCACAGCCGGCAATGTGAGTATCCGGTTCCGGATTGGGATCTGGCCTATGCCCTCACCGAAGGACGCGAGGGCATTAACCCGCGTCCTCTGGCCCAGGCGCATATTGCTCGGCAGTTACAGCAGTTCACTATCGGCTCTATTACCTATTCGGAAGGCTGCAACGACGACGTCAATAAGATCGTCTGGAGCGCGCTCGAATGGGACCCGGATACCGACGTGCTCGCCATCTTGCGGGACTATAGCCGCTACTTCCTGGGCGAGGGCTATACGGAGGCCTTCGCGCAGGGATTGCTGGCCCTCGAGCGCAACTGGCAGGGAGCGCTTTTAACCAATGAAGGCGTCTACACGACGCTCTACCAGTTCCAGGCCATGGAACGGGCGGCATCCCCGCAAGACCGCCTGAATTGGCGCTTCCAGCAGGCGCTCTACCGCGCCTATTACGACGCCTATATCCGCAGCCGCCTGCTCTACGAACAGAGTCTGGAAGATCAGGCCCTGGAGATTTTACGCGGGGCCGCCCGGAGGGGATCGCTCACCGCCCTGACCGACGCCGAAGCCGTTTTGGATCGGGCGGTCACCCACCCCATCGCCGCCGACTGGCGCGCGCGCGTCTTTGAGCTGGCAGAAGCCCTCTACCAGAGCATTCGGATGCAGTTGAGCGTGGAGCGCTACCAGGCCATCGCCGTAGAGCGAGGCGCCAATCTCGATAGCATAGATGCGCCGCTCAATAATCGGCTCTGGCTGAAGCAGCGCTTTGCGGAGCTGCGCCAGCGGCCCCAGGAGCCGGATCGCCTGCAAGGGATCGAGGAGATCGTTCGCTGGACGGACCCCGGCCCGGGCGGTTTTTACGATGAGCCGGGCAATCCGGCACGTCGGGATCACCTGCTGACCGACCTGGATTTTGAGCGGGATCCGGGAACCTATCGCTCGGCGCGGATTGGCTTCTCAGGCACCCCCGGGCGGTTCGCCTGGGCCCGCCATGTCGAGACGCTCTACGACACGCCGTTGCAGATGCGCTATACGGGCCTGGACCCGCAGGCCGCCTACCGGATTCGAATTGTCTATGGGGGCGGTGATATACGCAAAATCCGCCTGGTGGCCGGAGAGGACCTGGAAGTACACCCCTATATTGCCAAGCCGGCTCCGCCCCGGCCCCTGGAGTTTGACATCCCTCTGGCGGCGAGTACGGGCGGCGAGCTGCTGCTGAGTTGGTCACGAGAGCCGGGCCTGGGAGGCAATGGCCGCGGCTGCCAGGTTTGCGAGGTATGGCTGTTTAAGAAATAATTTCTGAGAAGGCAAAGAGGAATTACCGTACTGCGTTCTTACGGCCAAACAGGGAATAGCTTCGCTTTCCCCTTGTAATTAGCGCAAATTCGTGGTAGAATGAAGGGCGTCAGGCTATCAAGGGTGAGCATATGCGGATCGCTTCTTGATAGCGCAACGTTACCGGGGTGTAGCTCAGTGGTAGAGTGCTCGTCTGGGGGGCGAGTGGTCGCTGGTTCAAATCCAGTCACCCCGATTTTCCTTCGCATTCAGGATAGAGAGTGTCCTACTCTAACCCCGGACAATCCGCGTGAGAGCCTGTGCTCTACCCCTTCACCTCCCACGTCACCGCCACGTGTGGAGGTGTTTTATATTCCTGGCGGACTGCATAGAAGACTACCTGCCCTACATTCAGCACGAGCACGGCCTCACCAACAAAAGTTACAATCGGACGTTTCCGAGATGCGCGCAGAGCGAACGCTGCGCGCGGAGAAAGGAGGACGTTCCTGATGGGCATTATCACCATCTCGCGGCAGATCGGCGCGGGCGAGACCACCATCGCCCCCGCCGTGGCAGAACGCCTCGGCTGGGAGTGCATAGACAACAAGCTCCTCGACCGGGAGGTGGAGGAGACGGGCATCACCCTGCCCTATGGGGTCCACTATGACGAACACGCCCCCGGCCTCCTCGAATCCTGGCAGCATCCGCACGAAGCCGAGAAGTATTTCCACGCCCTCAAGCGGATTATGGAAGAGTACGCCCAGAAGGGCAACGTCGTCATCGTCGGACGCGGCGGCAACTTCATACTCAAGGACGCCGACGCGCTGCACGTCCGCCTGGTCGCTGACATGCCTTTCCGTATCCAGCGGGTGATGGAAGTCCGCTGGGTCAATGAAGGCCCGGCAAAGGAGATCATCCGCCAGAATGACCACGACCGGGCCGCCTTCCACCGCCGCTACTTCAAAGCCGATTGGAATGATCCCCTGAACTACCATCTCGTCCTGAACACATCCCGCCTGAGCATCCCCGGAGTGATCGAGACGCTGGTGGCAGCAGCACAAGCGCGTTGGGCAGAGAAGGCAGCAGGGAAATAACCAGAACAATGAACTTCCTGCGCCTCTTGTGCGTCTCTAAAGTAGCAACAATTTCGGAAGCCGATAACGATGTTCGATATTTATCGAGACGTCTTCCTGGCCTTTGTTCGCGTTCACCTTCTCTACCATGCCACCGAGGGGCCGATCTACGGCTTGGAGATGATCGAGGAGTTGGCGCGGCACGGCTATTCCCTCAGTCCCGGCACCCTGTATCCGATCCTGCACGCGATGGAGGTGGGAGGCTATCTGGCCAGCGAACGTCAGGTCGTGGACGGCAAGGTGCGCAAGTACTATCGCGCTACCGACGCGGGCCGAAGAGCGCTTCTACAACTGCGGCCTAAAATCCGTGAGTTGGTAGACGAGGTGATGGAAGAAGGTGGCTCATCCCACCCTGTAGCCTCCGAAGCGAAGGAAGGAGCGAGGGCATGAAACCGGAGATGGATAAGGACCGCCGCCGCGTCCTGGCGGCAGGCGTTGGGTTGCTGGCGGGGTTGCCTGTGATGGCAGCCGCCATCCCGCAGGGCAAGAGCGAGAACCGAATCAATCCTGATGAGGGTGTGACCGCCCCCGAAGACCTGATGAAAGAGCATGGCGTTCTCAACCGCTGTCTGCTCATTTACGAAGAGGGGATGCGGCGGTTGCGCGATAAGGAGGAGATCGGCCCAGAAGTCTTCCAGCATACCGCCGCGCTCATCCGCAAGTTCGTGGAGGAGTACCACGAAAAGAACGAGGAGAAATACATCTTCCCGGTCTTCGAGAAGCATCACAAGCTGACCGACCTGGTGGACACCCTCAAGACCCAGCATAAGGCAGGCCGCCTGGTCACCGCAGAGATCATTCGGCTGTCTGCGTCCAACCAGTTTCAGGACGATGCCAACCATGAGCGCTTGGTCGCCCTCTGCCAGAGCTTCATTCGGATGTATCGTCCGCATGAGGCGCGCGAGGACACCGTACTCTTCCCGGCCTTACGCACGATCCTGACACCCAGGCAGGTGCTGGCATTAGGCGACCGCATGGAAGAGAGCGAACATAAGGTGCTGGGCGATGAGGGCTTTGAGAAAAGCGTAGCGCAGGTAGCGGCCATCGAAAAGCACCTGGGCATCTACGACCTGAAACAGTTCACCCCAAAAGCGTAGAAAGGACACAGCAATGCGCTTTCGCTTCCCCCTGCTGCTGCCCTTCCTTCTCTATGGGGTTTGTAGCGCGCACGCGAGCACGACTCTGTCCCATGCGGAACTGATTCAGGCGCTGCAACAGGGCGGCTATGTCATCTTTATCCGCCACCCACAGACCGATCCCAACCAGGCCGACACCGACACGCTGCATCTGAACAACTGGCGGGCGCAGCGCCAGTTAACCCCGCAAGGTCGCGCGCAAGCCACCGCACTCGGTAACGCCTTCCGCGCCCTGCATATCCCCGTTGGCATGGTGCTGACCAGTCGGTTCAAACGGGCAATGGATGCCGCCAAACTGGCAGGCTTCCGCCAGGCACGGGCCAGCCTGGACATCACCGAGCCGGAGAATGTGCCACCCAAAGAAGCCCAGCGGCGTGCCGCCGTCTTGCGAACGCTACTATCCACTGCGCCCGCCGCGCACACGAACACGGTCTTGATCTCGCATCGGCCCAACCTACAGGATGCGGCGGGGAAGGAGTTCGGCGACCTTGCCGAAAGGGAAGCCGCTATCTTCCAACCGCTCGGCAAGGAAGGCTACAAACTGGTGGCGCGGGTTGCGCCTACAAACTGGACGGAATGGACTAAAACGAGCGCGAAGCAGAGGCCGCACGCCACGAACCGCGCGGGAAGGCGCCAGGCGATCTGCCGCTTGTATTCCTGCCTGGCAATTCTGTGACCGCGCCCCCTTCTACAACGCTCCTTAACACTCGGTAGAAGCGCCGGGAAAATGAGAGGCTCCGGCGATCATTTATCCCCGGAGCCTCCTATAAATGACAAAATGGGTCGTATAGGACTCGAACCTATGGCCCGCTGATTAAGAGTCAGCTGCTCTACCAACTGAGCTAACGACCCATGACGCGCTCGCTGCGGCAGCGCTTTTGGTGTCAAGCAACGCCTAGAGTATACCCTCAGGTAACTCCTTTGTCAAGGAGAGCGAAAGGTGTATCTTGGCCTCGATATTTGCGCTTCGGGCGCGGATTACTGCTTAACAGGGCAACAGTCAAGTGCGGGCAGCGGCGAAACCGGTCGTAGATAGCTCTCAGAACGCTCGCTAAGCCCATAGAATAGCCCACACGTATCTCCAGTGCAGGGACCACCCCACCGAGCGGCGTCCTGCGCGGAACCGTCGCTAAGCCCGCAGAATAGCCCGCACGGGGGAGCCATCCGCCCCGACCAGCTTCAGCGGCAGCGCCAGCAATTCGTACTCGCCAGCCGGCGCCTCCGCCAACCAGAGCGATTCCAGAATGGCTATGCCATTTGCCGCTAAGGCATGATGCACCGGCAGTTCCTGGCTATCCAGGCGATCCACGGAGGGCACGTCCACGCCCACCAGCAGCACGCCCAGTTCCCCCAGGTATTCGGCAACGTCGGCCTCCAGCGTTGGAATCCAGTCTGGAAAGCGGGTAGGGTCTGCCCAGGCGTTCGTTTTTAACAGCAGGCGCGGCGCGCGCCGCAGCCTGGCGGCAGGAATATCCTCCCGCCGAATGCGCTCCTTGCCCTGCGCGTCCATCACCAGGGCCGGCCCGATATAGGGAGGCAGCATCATGGCGTCCATCGTCGGCCCGCCCTCTTGAAAATGAAAGGGCGCGTCCGCATGCGTGCCTGCATGAACGCTCATCGTGACCGCGCCTACATTCACCGTCTCGCCCGCGCTTATCCGGGAAACCAGCGCGAACTCATACGGCGTGTCCCCCGGCCAGACTGCCAGCGATGCCTGCAAAGGACGGGTGATGTCATAAATCTTCACGGCCACTCCCCCCGGCAGCACCCATGCCTTGTCTTCTTAGCGTGCGCCACAAAAGCCTGCCAGCACGTCCAGGAACAGGCGGGATAGGGCTTGCCGCGACCGGGCCTGCTCAGCGTGCGCCGCAAGCTTGTAAGCATGCCTGCATATGGCCGCGCGCCTCGGCGGCGATGACACAGCACTGCACCAGGCTATACTCTTTGGCCCCGATGATCTCCAGATCCAGCGGCCCGTTGTACCCGTTCTCATGCAGCACGCGGATATAGCCCACCAGGTCAATATCGCCGCGCCCATTGGCCTGGTCCTCCGGCTTACCCGGCCCCTGCTGCCGCCCCTTGCAGTCGCGGATATGCACATGCTTGACTCGCGAGATGACCGCCGCAATCGCCTCTACCGGATTCTCGCCAGCGCGGTAAATATGCGAGGGATCCATATCAATGCCGAAAGCCGGCGAAGTGATCGCCTCCATCGCCCGCAGCGTCGTCGGCGTATTGTAGATGCTGGCGCCCACGTGCGCCTTCACACACAGCGTCACGCCGTACCGCTCGGCCATGTCCGCCAGCCGTCCTAGCGCATCAAGAGACTGCTGCAAACTCGCCTCGTCGCCGGATTTGCCGCCCGGCCCGCAGTTGACAATCGGAACGCCCAGCTCCGCCGCCGCCTGAAACGCCTGCTCCATTTTCGCCGGGTCCTGCGTGGGCTGCTCCATGGCCAGTAGCTCCAGACGGTATTCCTTCGCCAGCCGCTTGATCTCCGGCACCAGCTCCCGCCAGCGCGCCAGCACCAGATGCTCGCTCATGCCCTCAATCGCCGAAAGCTCAATTCCGTCGTAACCGGCCAGCGCCAGGTGCTTGAAGGCGGTCTCCATATCATAGCCGCCGAATAGAACCGAGTTCGCTCCGAGTTTCATCTCTCCTCCTGAGTAGCCCCGTCTTAATGCGGAAGGAGGAAGGCTGAAGGAGGAAGAAAAGCCCTAGCTCTTTTCCTCCTTCAGCCTTCTGCCTTCCTCCTTTCAAGTTTCTCCCCCGAAAGGCCGGGCCAGCGCTACTTCCCGCCTCCCGTCCAGTAGGCCAGTACCCGCCGGGCGATGCGGGCCAGCGCCAGATGGCCGGGATTATCCGCCGTCCAGAGGACGCCGGGAATATTCTGACAGAACAGAGCCAGGGCGAAGCGGCGCCCGTCCGGCAAGGTCACCAGGCCCACGTCGTTGCGGACATGGTTGAGCGCGCCCGTCTTCCCAGCATATTTCCATTCGGCGGGCAGCAGGCGTGGTATGCTCTCGCGGTAGTGCTGTCCTTCCAGGATTTTGAGAATATCCGCGCTGGTTTCCGCATCGCCAACCTTGCCCTCGGCCAGCAGCGTCAGCAGGCGCACCATCTCGTGCGGCGTCGTCACGCCCAGACCGAAGCGCGCCTCCGCCCGCGAGACGACCGCGCTCTGAGAGTAGGCTTTGCGGAACAGCGTCGTGCGCGGCAGGCCCAGCGCCCGCATGCGCGCATTGACCGGCTCGATGCCGACATGGTCAATAACCATGTTCGTACCTGTGTTATCCGAAAGGATGATCATCAGCGTGCAGGCGTCGCGCAGCGGCAGCGCAAGCCCCGCCGTCAGAGAGGTCAGGATGCCGGAGCCGCCCACTTTCTCCGCCTCCAGCAACGTCAGCGTCTCGCCCCAGGAGAGCCGTCCCTCCCGCACGGCCAGGGCCACATGCACCAGGATCGGCAGCTTAATGACGCTCGCCGTGCTCACCTTGCGGTCGGCATGGTAGCCGACCATCTCCCCAGTCTGGAGGTTGCGCGCCGCCAGGCTGATCACGCTCCCCGACTCCCGCTCTATCGTTTCCAGATCGCAAAGCAGGGCGGCGAGCGCATCCTGCCCCATCGTATCGGAGGCAGAGGCGCCGTCGGCGGCTTGCGCGGGTTGTGGATTTATCATGGCCGATTCCTCCTTCGATGGCAAAGGACGATTCTATCCCCTGCCCGTGGCGGGCGGTGCCAGCCCGACGACGCTAAAGTCTTCTGGCCGGTCTATATCTGTGGCGATCTCCGGGTAGCGGCAGATCAGCGCGCGGGCCGGACTCCCTATCAGGCGGGAGATGCGCGCCTCCAGGAAGGGCACGGTCAGCAGTCCCGGCGCCAGCGTCTGTGACACGAGCAGCCGCGCCAGCGTGCCCAGCCCGATCATCATCGCCAGACGCAGCGGGCTCTTGCGCGCCGCATACGCCTCCCCGATCCGCTGTCGCTGCCGCAGCAGCACGTGCGGGCGCACCAGCATCAGATTCCCGCCGGTGAACTCGCCCTCGCGCAAGCGCAGGCTCGTGCGGCGCACGTCGGGAAACCGTGCGTAACATGCCGCCACCGGTACCACCGGATAGACAAAGCCGATGTCCGGCTCGCGCTCGGCCTGCGCCACTGCGCCCTGCACAAATCCGGCCACCGCTTCCCCGGTTAAAAACGGCAGATCGGAAGCCGCCACCAGGATAAAGGGCGCGCTGGAATGCGCGGAAAGCCCGGCGAACAAGTTCTCCACGAAGCCGCCACTGTCGGGCAGGCGGGCATAGTCCGCGCTCTCCGGCACATCGCCGACGACCGTGATGGGGCCAATTGGTGGCGAGGCGGCCCGCAGCGCCTCGACCACACGCCCCAACAGCGTCTGCCCATTGATGACCGCCAGCGCACGATTGCTCTGCCCGGTCGCCGCCTGTATCTCCGGCCTGGCCTTCCCTCCCGCCAGCACCACGCACGGTATGGTTGCGCCCACCTAACCCCCCATCCCCTCTCGTGTTTGACCTAACCCCCCGGCCCCCACTGCTAGGGTCGGTGCTGCGCACGCTCGCACCACTGCCAGGGTCGGTGCTGCGCACGCTCGCACCACTGCCAGGGTCGGGCCTACAATGGACTGCCAGGGTCGGCGCTACAATGGTTCGCGCCTCCACCTTGCCACAGCCCTCCGCCTGGCGACACCTTGCGACCCTACAAGGGAAGGGAGGGACCCGGCTTCCCCGTTCTCCTCTCCCGCAGCGCCGGGAGAGGGGGCAGGGGGAGAGGAGAAGCCCTCACCCCTCTCCTTGCGAAGGAGAGGGGCCGGGGGTGAGGGCTTTAGCCGCCCGCAAAGCTGCGCAAGGGATCCGACTCGGCGCGCGTGAGCGTGCGCGTGACAGCGACCTGCGCGTAACGCCTCCGCAGTAGCTCCGCCATGCGCGCCGCTGCCGATTCGTCCCTGGCAACGCCGTAGAGCGCCGCGCCGCTGCCGCACAGATGCGCCGTTAGCGCCCCCGCCATCAGCAGCTCATCGTGCAGCCAGGCCAGCTTCGGGAAGTGCGTGAAGACCGGAAGCTCGAAATCGTTGCTCTGCCGGGCGATCAGGCGGTCGAGATCACCGGCGCGCAGAGCCTCCTCCATGCGCCGGGTCGCGCGGTGAGAGGGACGGCCGGGAATAGCGTCCAGCGCACTATAAGCCCAGGCGGTCGAAATGTTCTCCTCCGGCTTGACCACCACCAGCCAGAGGGTCGGCGCGTCCGGCAGGGGCGTAATCACCTCGCCGCGTCCGCGCGCCGTCGCCGTGCCCCCCATCAGAAAGAAGGTCACATCGGAGCCGAGCGAGGCCGCGAGCGTCTGAAGCGTTTCTGTACTGAGGTTCAATTCCAGCAGCGCGTTGACGCCGAGCAGCGCCGCCGCCGCGTCACTGCTGCCGCCGCCCAGCCCCGCCTGCGTGGGAATGCGCTTGATGAGATGGATCGCCACGCCTCCCTCGACAGCCGCTCCGGCCTGCGCCGCTGTGTCCAGCGCCGCCTGCGCCGCCCGGACGGCCAGGTTGCTCGCATCCGTCGGCACCGCGAACGCTTCCGGGGCCTCACAGGTAAAGGCAATGCCCGGCGCCGCGCGGCGCGTCAGGCGCAGCGTATCGTAGATCCCGATGGCCTGCATGACCGAGGCGAGGCTATGGTAGCCATCGGCGCGCTTGCTGAACACATCCAGCGTCAGATTGATCTTGGCGCAGGCGGTGACGGTCAGCGCGGTCGGCATGGGGGAAGCCTGGTCACGCAGCGAGTCCGGGTCCATCAGGGCAGCTCAAAGCGGGAGGCGTCGCGCAGCGTGAAGCTGGGCGCAAAGGCAAACAGGCGGAACGTAAACTCAACGGGCGTTCCCCGGGTAAAGAGCGCGCCCTGGGGATCCCCCTCCAACTGCACGCCAAGAACGCGCAGGCGCTCGGCGTCGCCTGTCGGCAGCGGCGCAGCACGCCAGCCGGAAAGGGGCAGCGCGGAAGGCCAGGTCAGCCCGAAGGTCATGGTTCCTACATGGCTGGCGGCGATTCGGGCCGTCTCCGGCAGGAGGGACGTTTCGGAGGCGACGGCAACCCCCGTGCCGTCGGCCTTCGGCGGCGCGCCGTTGGCGGCCTCATTGTCGGCCAGCAGGCGGGGCAGCCGTACGCCATAGAGGCGCATCGTCCGCAGCGGGATCAGGCGCAGGCGCCCGTTGATCGCGGCCGTATTGCTCTGGGCCGTCAGGTGGACCTCGGCTCGCCAGCGCGCGCCCAGGGTTCCCTGCAAAATCAGCGTCGCCGAGTCCTTATCGCCGGTAACCTGCCAGTTCCGCCAGCGGAACGTCTCCCACCAGGGGGTTTGTCCCTCCTCGCCGGATTGCACCTGGATCAGCGGCACACCCGTGGAGAGCGCGCGCCAATCCTGGCCCTCCTTTCCGGCCAGCAGCAGCACCGGCAAGCGTCCTTCCGCCGCCACGACCTGCACGCCTACCCGGTCGTTGCCGACCCAGGCGCGTCCGGACTGCACGCGGGCCGCAGGCAGCCGATCCGATGCGCCCATCACGCGCGGCCCTGAAGCAAAGCGCGGCACCACCGTCAGAACGGCGCGTGGAACGGGCATCGGCACCGGGGGAGATGGCGCGGACGCTGGCGGCGCGGTTACCTGTGCCACGCCGATAACGCCCTGCGGCGCGGACGGGGCGATACCCGCGCTTGACGGCGGCGCGGGGCCGCGCGTGGGCTCTGCGGAGGGAGCGCCAGGCTCAAAAAGGACGGCAGCGACCAGCGGACCGGTAGCGTCGGAAGGCTGCAATCGCCAGCGGAAGGCTACCGCCTGGTTGGGAGCCAGCGCGGGCAGCCCTGGCATGGTATCGCCGGAGGTGTAATCCAGCCCTGCCGCCGGGAACAGCCGCAGCCGCAGCGCGTTCTCCGGGAGCGGAGCCGTTCCCACGTTGCGCACCACACAGAGAAAGACGACGCTCTCTGTGCCCACCGCATAGCCGCGCTCCGCCCCGAAAAACTCGATATGTATATTCGGCGCCGGGGGTGGGGCAGAGGTTGGCGCGCTGGGCGTCCCCTCCGTCTTGCCGCCCGCTTGCGCGGTTCCCTGCGGGCTGGCGCAAACCAACGCTATCCAGGCTAGCACCGCCGCAAGGAATATCCGCTTCACGCGCCGCCTGTCGAAAAAGAAAAATGGCTGCATCGTACCTATCACGAGGGAAAACGCTCCTGTGCCGTAGGCGTAGGGAGAAGCCTGTAGCCCTTCTGGATTGGTAGCACTCCCTGAAACCGTGGTTTAAGCGGGAGCCTTCAAGAGGCAATCATGGTTTAAGGCGGGGCTACCCCTGAATTATACCGTATTAAGTGGAATTTGTCGGGGTATCTCCTGGTTTCTCTTCGGATTGGCGGGTACGCCGGTCCTCCATGCGGCGCTTGAGCCTGGCTTCCGCTCCCTCTTCAGTCGGCTCATAGAACGGAAGCCCCTGCACGCCGGGAGGCAGGTATTCTTGCTCGACGTAGTGGCCGGGGAAATCATGGGGATAGAGGTAGCCCTTGCCGTGCCCGAGCTTCTTGCCGCCGGGGTAGTGGCTGTCGCGCAGGTGCTTAGGAACCGGCTGTGCGCCGTGCGTGCGTATCTCTTCCAGAGCACGCCCGATGGCTATCGTGGCCGCATTGCTCTTGGGCGCCGCCGCCAGATAGGTAACCGCCTGCGCCAGCGTCAGCTGCGCCTCCGGCAGCCCCACAAACATCACCGCCTGCGCCGCCGCGTTGGCCAGCACCAGCGCCATCGGGTCGGCGTTGCCCACGTCCTCGGAGGCAAAGATCACCAGCCGCCGCGCGATAAACCGGATGTCCTCTCCGGCCAGCAGCATCTTCGCCAGCCAGTAGAGGGCGCCGTCCGGGTCGGAGCCGCGCAGCGATTTAATAAAGGCGGAGATGGTGTCGTAATGCTCGTCGCCGGTCTTATCGTAGGCGAGCTGACGGGCCTGCGCCCCCTCCTCGGCCAGTGCCAGCGTCAGATGCCGCTTCCCCGCCGCATCCGGAACCGCCGCCAGCGCCGCCGCCTCCAGCGCGTTCAGGGCGTTGCGCGCGTCCCCGCCCGCGATCTGGGCCAGATGATCCAGCGCATCGGGGTCGGCAACGACGTTCAGATGGCCCAGGCCGCGCTCCGGCTCCGCCAGGGCGCGCTCCAGCAGGCGGCGGATCGCCTCGTCGGAGAGCCGCTCTAACCGAAACAGCCGGGAACGCGACAGGAGCGGCGCGTTGACCTCAAAGTAGGGGTTTTCGGTCGTCGCGCCGATCAGAACGATGGTGCCGTCCTCCACGTGCGGCAGCAGCGCATCCTGCTGCGCCTTGTTCCAGCGGTGTATCTCATCCACGAACAGGATGGTCTTCTGCCCGGTCTTCTTCCGGCGCTCGCGGGCCGCCTCGATCACTTTGCGCACGTCGGCGACACCGCTGGTGACGGCGCTGTAATTATCAAAACGGGCGTGCGTGACGCGGGCGATGATCTGGGCCAGCGTGGATTTGCCGCAGCCGGGCGGCCCCCAGAAGAGGACGGAGGTGAGCTGGTCGCGCTCGATGGCCCGCCGCAGGAGCGTTCCCGGCCCGACCACGCTCTCCTGCCCGACGAACTCCTCCAGCGTGCGCGGACGCATGCGCGCCGCCAGCGGCGCATCCGGCATCAGCTCCGCCGGGCACGGCGGCGCGGCGACCTCCTCCGGCGCAAACAGCCCCCCGGAAGGCGCGTCGGGCTCGGGCTGGCGGTCAGGATTGGAGGAAGGAACGGGCATCCAGAGTCACCTCAGAACAGCCGGCAGACGCTACTTGACGATCTGTAAAATCTCCCGGAACTCCGGCGTGCCGGCCTCATGCAGCATCTCAAAGAGCGCCATCTCTACCGAGGAGAGCAGCACGCCTCCCTGCCGCATCTTATCCAGCCCCAGCCGCCAGTTCGACTCGGTGCGCGCGGAGATAGCGTCGGCGACCGCGTGTACCTGAAAGCCAGCGGCGATCAGCTCGTGAGCCGTCTGGTTGACGCAGATATGGGCCTCCACGCCGCAGAGCAGCACCTGCTTGCGCCCCGAGCGCTGGATCTCGGACTGAAAGGCCGGGTCCGAATAGCAGCTAAAGCAGAGCTTGTCGAAGGGCGGCAGCAGCGGCGGCAGCAGCTCCTTGATCTCGGGTATGACCCCGCCCAGTTTCTCCTGATATTGCGTCGTGCCGATGGTGGGCAGGCGTAGCACGTTGGCTCCCTTCATCAGCGCGCGCACATTCTCGATAACCCGCTCCCGCTCATAGAGGGCGCGCAGGAACGGTTCTTGCATGTCTATGACCACCAGGATCGTGCTGTCCACATGGAGCAGATTCGGATGCTGTTTTGGCGCTAGCAAAGCGACGCAACTCCTTCCCACAAATACAAGGTCAACTACCCCAGGTTTAGAGATCGGGGTACCTCGCCCCTCGCGCGCCCCAGATATGATGGACGGCAGGGCTTGCGCGCGTTCTCCGGTGGTTATTGTCGGCGTCAACCCGGCTTGCCTGCAATCGCGCCGGCCCCGACCATCCGAAAGAGAGGTTCAGTCCAACCGGACACAGGAGGTTTCGCGCCAACGCTCCGGTTTTCCTGCGTCCCGGCAAGAACCACAGGGCCTTCCGTTTTCCCGCACTCGGCGCCGGGCACTGAAAGTACCCGTCTCCAGAGCGGCTACGCCGCCAACCGTCCTTCGGACGGAACCACCCTCCTGGCGGCAGGTAGCTGCCTTCGTAGGGTGGAAAGAACCTTCCGCAACGGGGCGTCCGCCAGGACGCCTGGCCGAAGGCCCTGGAGACGGGTACTTTCAGTGCCCGGCACTAAAGGCTTCGGCCAGGCGTCCTGCGGACGCCAAAAACGCACAAGCGCCCAGAACGGAAAGACCCGGCAAGAACCCGGCATCAGCAGGGAATCTGGGCGCAAATGTAGTATACTCTATTGCGTCTCCAGGCCGAGGGGAGGCCGGGAGCGGGAGGAAAGAACACCATGAACGTGGTCATTCTCGGCTGTGGGCGCGTTGGTTCAACGCTGGCGCGGCTGATGTATCGTGACGGGCATCAGGTCACGATTATAGACCTGCAAAGCGAATCGTTTCGCCGCCTGGGAACCAGATTTAAGGGCAACCGCATCATCGGCAACGGCATTGATGAGGATGTCCTTAAGCGCGCGGGCATTGAGAATGCCCAGGTCTTTATTGCCGTCACGCAGGGGGACAATCGCAACATCATGGCCGCCCAGATCGCCAAGCACGTCTTTGGAGTGCACACGGTCATGGCGCGCATCTACGACCCCGTCCGCGCCGACCGCTATCGCGAAAAGGGCATCATCACCATCTGCACCACCACCATCGCCGCCGGACTGATGCGCGACCTGGTTAACACGGGCGAGTGGGGCCTGGTGAAAGACTACTCGAAAGAGTACCTGGAGCTTAACGTCTGAGGCCTCCTGCCCTGAACCTGCCGATTGGGAAGGCTATGCGGCGCATCCCGTGCCGGAAGCGGGCGGCGCAATGAGGATTTATCGCAATGTACGTCATTATCGTTGGTGGAGGCAATGTAGGCTACTATCTAGCCAAGACGTTAGTAGCGGCTAAGCATGAGGTCTTGCTGATGGAGAAGGACCGCGCCCGCTACCGTACCATCTCCGAGGAGCTGGGCGAGGTAGTGATGCAGGGCGACGGCTGCGAGGTGGCCCAGCAGATGCAGGCCGGGTTTGGCCGCGCGGACGCCGTGGTCGCCGTCACCGGCAGCGACGACGATAACCTGGTCGTCTGCCAGATGGCCAAAATGGAATACAACGTGCCCCGCACCATCTCGCGGGTCAACGACCCGCGCAACGAGGGACTGTTCCATAGCCTGGGCATTGATGCCACCGTCAGCTCCACCAAGATCATCTACAACCTGATCGAGCAAGAGATAGGAACCGGCGAGGTCATCCCAATTGCCGCGCTCAACCGGGGCAACATCGAGATCGTGGAGGCCCAGATCGGCCCCAAGTCCCATCTTCTAAATCAGGAGATACGCGCCCTATCGCTGCCGGCAGAGGCGCTGATCATCTCCATTATCCGGGACGGCCACGCTATTCTGCCTGCGGCGGATACACGCCTTACGCAGGGTGATACGGTGATCGCCCTGGTCAACGCGGACAAGGAACACCAATTGCGGGATATTTTTGAAGAAGGCATTTAAGCAGGCGCTCCTCCGTGCTTGCGCCCTCTGAGGCTTCTTTCAAGAGAGCGGGCGCTGCAAAGCCTTTGGAGGACCTACTTAAGCGCCGGAGCCGGGAGAACGCCATTGCCCACCGAGAAGACCAACACGCCTAACGCAGCGCCATCGGGCAGCCCCGCGCGCCAACCCGCAAAGCAGGCCGCCGGGCCTGTCCGCTCGCCCAAGACTCCGGCGGATATTCCGGGCCTCGGCCCCATTCGCGTGCGGGCGCTGCACAAAGCCGGACTGGGCAGCCTGAAGGCGCTGCGCGCCGCTCGCCTGGAAGACCTGCTGGCCGTTCCTGGCCTGAGTGAGATCAAAGCCCGGCATATCCTCGATTACCTGGCCCGGTTCCCTGCTGCCCCCGGCAAAGCGGGCAAGGCCAAAAAGATGGGCCACACGGCGGATACCTCCCTTGCCGAAGCGGTGGAGGCGGCACGCCAGGCTGCCGGCCAGATCGAGCACGCCCATCCCAATCGGTTACGCCCGCGTCTGATGAGCGCATTGGCGGCGTTTATGGCCCTGGCAGCAACTCTGCCGACCGCCGACACCGGTCTTTCCCACAAGACGCAGGAGCGCGCCCTGCGCCGCCTGCGCCGTATCACTTTAGAACTCTCCCAGGCTGCCGGCCAGCCCGATCTGGGCCGCAAAGCCCAGGCGGAACTGGCCGAAAGCCTAGTCAAAGCCTGTCGCAAACTCTCGGAACTAGGCGCTCCCTGATCGAGTCTGACACACCCAATCGGCTCACAGCACCAGGCGCTCTCTGCCCGACCGGCAACAGCGCCTAACCGCCGAGGAGACGAGACCTGAGTTCCCACCGCCTATGATGCCTGCTGGGACACCCCACATCGCCGCGATCTATGCCAGCCTCGATGTCGGGACAAACTCCGTCAAGCTCACGGTCGCCGATCTGGCGGGCGGCGATGCGCGCTGCCTCTGTGATCGGGCTGTCATCACGCGGCTTGGCGAGGGGATGCTGGCCCATGGGCACCGGCTGCGCGAGGTGCCGATGCGCCGCACGCTGGACGCCATCGCCGATTTCGTCGCCCTGGCCCAAGTACAGGGCGCCCGGCAGATCGCCGCTGTCGGCACGGCGGCGCTGCGCGAAGCCGCCAATCGGGACGAGTTCCTGCGCCGCGTCCGGGAGCGCTGCGGCATTACGATTGATGTCCTCTCCGGCGAGGAGGAAGCGCGCCTCTCCTACCTGGCGGTGCGCCGCGACCCCCACTGGCGAGCGTACGCCGGTCTGATTGTCATTGACGTCGGCGGGGGCAGCACGGAGATCATCCAGGGGGAGGCCCACAGCAGCCGCATTGCGACCCGCCAGAGCGTCAACCTGGGCGCGGTCAAGCTGACGGAACGCTACTTCAAATCCGACCCGCCGACCATCGCCCAACTGGCTGCCGCCAATCAGGTCGTCGCGGAGGAATTTGACAGGATGGCGCTTAATCCTGTTGCGGGCGGCACGCAGGTCGTCGGAGTGGGCGGCACGGTAACTAATCTCGCCAGCATGGACCTGCAAGGAACGCGCCCTCTCGAGCAGCTGCACGGCCACACGCTCCAGGCCGATGCGCTGGAGGATCTCACGGCCCGGCTGGCTTCCCGCACCATCCAGGAGCGCAAGCAGATTCCCGGCCTGGACCCTGCGCGCGCCGACGTTATCCTCGGCGGAGCGATTATACTCTCTCAGGCGCTGGCCCATCTGGGCAGCGCGGCCCTGGACGTCAGCACGCGCGGACTCCGATGGGGCGTTCTCTACGACCGCTTTTTGCCCGCAGAGGGCTAAGGGTTCCTAACAACATGCGGTATAGTCCTTCCTTTCGGGAGGAACAAGAGAGGTTGTGTTAGGCACGCTAACTCTAGAGGGTGTTATGCCCTTTTTTGCCTGCTTCGAGAGAGGACTTGGAGGCTGATGACCGCTTTGGGCTCGCTTTCTAGCGAGCACCAAGCCTCTAATGAGCGGCTGGCCTATCTCCTCAAGAGGACCCAAGTGCATCCCACGCTCTAGAGGTCCGCTGCCCCGATAAAAAACGCTATGAATACTAAGCTCAACGCAATTTTGGAACTCGCTCGCCGCTACGATTACGATGCCGGCCACGCCCATCAGGTCGAATGCCTGGCCGGAACGCTCTTCATGGAGCTGGAGCCGCTGCACGGCCTGGCGCGTGAGGACCGCAAGCTGCTCGAATACGCCGCCATCCTCCACGACATCGGCTATTACGTCAGCGGGCGCGGCCATCACCGTCACGCCCTCCAGATGATCATGATGGAGCCGCTGCCGGAGTTCCCCCGCGAGGAGAAGACGGTCATCGCCAACCTGGCGCGCTATCACCGCAAGGCCCCACCCTCCATCGAGCACACCGCCTACGGCGTCCTCTCCGACGCCGACAAGCGGCGTGTCAACCTCCTGGCGCCCCTCCTCCGCATCGCCGACGCTCTCGACAACTCCCATCAGGGGCTGGTGCAGGAGCTTTTCTGCGACCTCCGCGAGGACGCGGTGACCATCTTCGTCGGCGCCGAGACCGATCTGCCCATAGAGCGGCAGGCCCTGGAGCGCAAGGCGGATATGTTCCGGCAGGTCTACCGCCGCGACGTTCAGTTGCAGGTACTGCGTCCACGCCTGCCCACCGCGCCGCAGGAAGCGGAGTTCGCCTTCGAGACCTCCCGCTAAGGTGCTTGCCGGCAAGGAGAACGCGCATCGTGGAATTTTCTGGCCGTTTGGCTCTCGGCTGCCTCTGCCTCCTGACTGCTTGCCTGCCTCTGCCCTCCGGTAAGAAGCCGGACACAACGGCGGCAGCGCCCTCCTGGCAAGAGTCGATGCAAAAGGTCCATGCCCGCTTCACCGGTCAGAAGGGGACGTTCGCCCAATTCGGGGACTCCATCACCGTGACGCAGGCGTTCTGGGCTCCCCTGCATGACACATGCCGGAACGCTTCCCCACAGATGCGGACCGCCCTGCGCACAGTTCAGGCGTATTTGCGCCCGGAGTGTTGGCGCGACTGGAAAGGACCGGACTACGGCAGTGAAGGCGGCCGAACCACCGCCTGGGCTAAGGAGAACGTAGCCGCCTGGCTTCACAAGCTTAATCCAGAGGTCGCTCTCATCCTGTTCGGCACCAACGACCTGCCGGATGTCTCCGTGGAAACCTATCGGGACACCCTGCGCTCTGTCGTGCAGAGGTGCCTGGACAACGGCACGGTGGTCATTCTGAGCACGATCCCGCCCCGGCATGGTTATGAGCAGAAAGCGCAGGCGTTTGCCGCCGCGGCACGGCAGGTGGCCCAGCAGATGCACGTGCCCCTGACAGACTTTTATGCGGAAATCCTCCAACGGCGTCCCGACGATTGGGATGGGGCCTCAGACAAGTTTAACCGTTATCAAGGGTATGACGTGCCGACGCTGATCTCCCGCGACGGCGTGCATCCCAGCTATCCCGCCCGGTACCAGGGCGACTATTCCGAGGACGCGCTCCGCAGCTGTGGTTATGGGCTGCGCAACTATCTGACGCTCTTGAAATACGCTGAGGTCCTCACGGCGCTGGGTGTCGGCGCACCAGCCCGCGAACGGTCCGGTTTCGTTGCCTTGCCCAGGAAAGAGCAGGCATCGCTGTCTCCGCCGTCTCGGTCCTGGTTTCCCAAAGCGCCGCCGCTCCCGCCGCCCACCGGGGCGGTGCTTCGAGTCTCTAGCGTGCCGGAGCTCCTGGAGGCAATCGGGCACGTCTCACCGGGCGGGACGATCCTGCTCGCGGACGGCCTCTATCGGGTGCCGCAGCCCATCGAGATTAAGACCGACCGGGTCACGCTGCGAAGCGCCTCCGGGCAGCGCGACAGGGTCGTCTTAGATGCCGGCAACGCAGGCGAGCTGATCCGGCTGACGGCCTGCTCCGATGTGACCATCGCGGACCTGACGGTGCAGAACGTGCGCTGGAACGGCATCAAAATTAACTCCGAGACCGGAGTCCAGCGGGCGGTCATCTATAACTGCATCCTGCACAATGTATGGCAGCGGGCGATCAAAGGGGTCATTGTGCCGCCTCAAAATCGCGCGGCGATGCGCCCTACCGGCTGCCGCGTTCAGTACTGCCTCTTCTATAATGACCACCCCAAACAGTTCTCCGACGATCCCACCGATACCGAACAGACCTTTAAGGGCAACTACATCGGCGGCATTGATGTCATGTACGCCAGAGATTGGACGATCAGCGACAACGTCTTCGTGGGCATCCACGGCCGGACCGGGGAAGCGCGCGGGGCCGTCTTCCTCTGGAACGAGACGAGCGGCTGCACGGTGGAGCGCAATGTGATCCTCGACTGCGATTCGGGTATCTGCCTGGGCAACTCCTCCAAAAGCGCCGAGACGCCGGTCCACTGCACGGGCTGCATCGTGCGCAACAACTTTGTCGTCCGTGCCCATGAGAACGGCATTCTGGCCGATTACACGCAAGACTGCAAAATCCTGAATAACAGCATCTACGACCCCGATAGCCGTCTAGGGCGCTTAATCCGTCTGGTGCATGCCAATGACGGGCTGCTGGTGGCCAACAACCTGGTCTGTGGTCCCAGGATACGGATCGAGTCAGACAGCCGCATCACCTTTGCGAACAATCTGGAGAAAGACCTCTCCGCCGCCCTTGTCGCTCCCTCGGAGGGCAATCTGCGGCTAACCGCCCGGGCAAGGGAAGCCATTGATCACGCCGCTCCGCTCTCCGAGGTAAGAGACGATATTGACCGGACGCCTCGCGGGGTCAAGCCCGATATTGGCGCGCATGAGTTTCGTGCCCGGCATGGTTCTTAGCGGCAAGAAGCCCGATGCAAGATGAGCCTATGAAGAACAACATCCCTACCCCATCCCTGCTTTCGGAACAGATCGCCTACTATCGTGAGCGGGCAAGCGAGTACGACGAATGGTTTCTACGGTTGGGCCGCTACGACCACGGCGCAGAGCAGAACCGGCGCTGGTTTGCCGAAGTGGAACAGGTCAGGCAGGCGCTGGCTCAATTTGCCCCCACCGGTCAGGTATTGGAGTTAGCGGGCGGAACGGGCTGGTGGACACAGGAGTTGGCGCGCTATGCCGATTCGCTTACAGTTGTGGATAGTTCCCTGGAGACAATGGCGATCAGCAACGCACGCCTCACCCGAGCCAACGCGCGCGCGATTCCGGTGCGCTATGTGGAAGCCGACCTGTTCTCCTGGCAGCCAGATAGGCAATACGACGTCGTGTTCTTTAGCTTCTGGCTGTCTCACGTGCCGCCGGAGCGGTTCGTCTCCTTCTGGGACCTGGTGCGCTCGTGCCTGGCTCCGAACGGGCGCGTGTTTTTCGTGGACAGCCGGTATTCACAGACGGGAACGGCTGCCGATCAGCAGCTTGAAGGCGAGCAGGCTACCACCATGGAGCGCCGCCTGAATGACGGACGCACCTTCCGTATCGTCAAGGTCTTTTATCGGCCCGACGACCTGCAAGCGCGACTGGCGGAGTTGGGTTGGGGCGCGCAGATAGAGACCACGCCTACCTTCTTTCTCTATGGCCAAGCGACTCGGCGTGGATGATACCTCCAGGCAAAGGAGGGCCGGCTTTATCCCAAGCTCCTGAGAAAGAACAGATAACCAATACCATGAACGAACCACAGGCACAGATCGCAGGAGAACAGCCTGACCCAGATCAAGGTCACACCAGAGAATGGCCTTCGACGCCCTACAGTGACGAGGTGCGCGCCGCCGTACCGCCCTCCGAAACGGCCTGTTCCCTGGCTCTCCTCGGTGATTGCACGGTGTCCTGTACCTACTATCCGCCTGCTAACCGACCGGAGAACCATCTGGCGGTAAGACTGCGGCGCGCCTTTCCCGGACAACCCTGCGCTATTCGAAACCTGGCCCGTGAGGGCGAAAGCGCGGACGAGTTCTTGCAAGCAGAGCGCTTCGAGAAGGCGTTCAGGGACATTCCCCGGCTGGATGTTGCCTTCGTTCGCTACGGCATCAACGACCGCAAGCGGCATGGTATCTCCGGCTGCCTCCAAAACTTAGAGGCGCTGTGCGTGGCGGTCAACCAGCGGTATCCGGGCGTGGGTCTCTTTATCGAAACGAGCATCTGGGTGGACTATCCGGCCCATTATCTCTGGGACAGAAATGCTGCCCTCGGCCCGCTCTATGACGCTATGCGCGCGTTTGCTCTGGAGCAAGGCTATCCTGTGGTGGATATCTTTGCCAAGATGGAAGCCGAAACGAAGCGGGGCAACTGGGATTTGCGCGTGCGGGGCCTGCCTGCGCCCGAACACACCATTGTGGACGGCTCCTTCGACCCTTTCTTCGGCGACGACCCGGCTTTCTTCACCAACATCCATCCCAACTCCCGTTGCCTGGCACTGATTGCCGAGTGGCAGGTCGAGGCCCTCAGGCGACGGTTCGGCGCGGCGTTGCCTATGGGGAGACGGAAATGATGCCCCCGGCTACTATTTGCCAAGAGAAAGGATTTGAACCGGTTCATCGCCGCTGTTCTCGCCTTGCAACCGGAGGGCGCCTCTTCCGCGTCTCGCAGCAGAGGATAGTAGGTTCATCGCCGCTGTTCTCGCCCTGCAACCGGAGGTGCAGGGTGTGGTTTCCGTAGGTAGCCTTGCCACCGGGCAGGCGCGCACCAGGAACCGGGACGGGCCTGGACTACGCTGAAATAGACAGAGTGGAACCAGCGCCAGCGCCCATAGCGCAACAGGAAGGAGGCTGGGCCATGCTCTTGACGATGGAACGTTTGCTCTTACGGGAATTCGTGGAGGACGACTGGGAAGCGGTGCTGGCCTACCAGTCCGATCCGCTTTACCTGCGCTACAATCCCTGGACACAGCGCTCAGAAGCCGAAGTTCGGGAGTTTGTCGGCTGGTTTCTGGCCAACCAGAAAGAACAACCACGCAGGAAGTTCCAGCTCGCCGTCGTCCTCAAGGCGGAAGGGCGGCTAATCGGCAACTGTGGCGCACGGATCAACGATCTGGGGTTACGGGAAGGCAACATCGGCTATGAGCTCGACAGCCGCTATTGGGGACAGGGCTATGCCACCGAAGTGGCCCGTGAGATCGTGCGGTTCGGTTTTGAGGAGTTAGGGCTGCATCGTATCTGGTCATGGTGTGTAGCCGAGAATGTCGGATCGGCACGGGTATTGGAAAAAGTTGGCATGCGGCCAGAGGGATACCTCAGAGAGAAGGAGTATTATAGAAACCGGTGGTGGGATCACCGCCTGTTTGCCATCCTCGACCATGAATGGAAAGCCCGGCAAGCGGTCCCGGTGAGCTAGTTTCCCGCCAACCACTCGGCGGTCCGGGCGGACAGACGTCCCATTAGAGATCTGTGATTCGGCGCCGAAATTACCGAAAATACTTTCGTGGGTCTATGACTCCCTATCAACGCTGCCTCGCGGCATTCGGGCTGTGAGTTTTGACCTGCGCCCCCTCCTCTTGTTCATCACACGCATATGCAATCCGATAGGACACAATCGGCTGCTCCCTTCCAATCTTGCCCACAAACCGACCCTGCTTTACCTTGCGACGGCATACCGGATACACTCTCGGAAGCCAAACCTGCCGAGCAAGGGCTGCGGGAGAGCGATGTCACGCGCGCCTATGTGATGTCCAGCGCGCGCTGTGTGCTCTGGTATGCCGACGTGGAGGACATCGGCCATCCGGACCTCCTGCGCTGGGAAACGCACGTCGTAGATGAGGAGGCCGCCCAGCAGTTCCTGTCAGTGGAGGTGCAGCCCGGCGAGGCGTATCAGGAGGCTCTCTATCGCGCCAAGCTGCCCAATGATCGCAACGCGTGCGACCGACTGGCCCTGGCTTCCATCCGGGCAGGCAAAAGTTACACGCAGGAGTTTCGCATCCAGGCGGCGGATGGCACTATCCGCTGGCTGCACGAGGATATCCAGGTAGAGACCGTTGTCGAGGGCAAGCAATGGCGGCTGGTGGGGGTCTGCACGGACATTACCGAACACAAGCGGACAGAGCAGACATTGCGGGAGAGTGAAACCCTCTACCGCACCTTGGGGGAAGCGGTGCCTGATTTCATATGGACGTACAGCCCGGACGCCAGCGGCAACTACGTCAACCGCCGCTGGACCGAGTACACAGGGCTGACTCTGGAGCAGGCGTATCTGGTTCCGATGGACTATGTTCATCATCCAGAAGACTTGCCCCAATTGAGCGAGCGATGGACGGAAGCCCTGCGGCGGGGCGAGTCGTATGAAGCCGAGAGCCGTCTCCGGCGACACGACGGGGTTTACCGCTGGTTTGTTCACCGCGCCGTTCCCGTCAAGGATGAGCAGGGCCGCATCGTGCGATGGATCGGGACGACCACCGACATTCATGAACGCAAACTGGCGGAGGAGGCGCTGCGCCGAAGCGAGGCGCACTATCGTCAACTCGTCGAGGCCATGCCGCAGTTGGCGTGGATCACCGATGCGGACGGCATACCGGAATATTTCAATCAGCGCTGGTGCGATTACACAGGCATGTCTTTGCAAGAGATGCAGGATAGCAGCCGACCGCCTGTGACGCACCCGAACGACCGCGAGCGGGCCGTAGCAGGCTGGAAACAGGCTGTGCGAACCGGGCAGCCGTATGAAATGGAGTATCGCTTACGCCGTGTGGACGGAACGTACCGCTGGTTCTTGGCGCGGGGCATCCCACTCAAGGACGAGCAGGGCCAGATCACCCGCTGGTTCGGCACGTGCACGGACATTGAGGATCAGAAGCGCACGGAGGAGAAGGAGCATTTTCTGGCAGAGGCCAGCGCAGTGCTGGCGTCTTCGCTGGACTACGAAACGACGCTGGCGAACGTGGCGAAACTGGCGGTGCCGCATCTGGCGGACTGGTGCGCCGTGCATGTGGTCGAGGCAGAGGGAACGGTGCGGCCGCTGGCGGTGGCCCACATCAACCCGGACAAGGTGAGGTGGGCGCAAGAGCTCCAGTCCCGGTACCCCTATGATCCGAATGCGTCGCGCGGTTTCGCCGAGGTCTTGCGCACCGGACAGCCAATCTTCTATCCAAAAATTACGGATGCCATGCTCGTAGCGGCAGCGCGCGATGAGGAGCATCTGCGGATTATGCGTGAGGTCGGCTTTACGTCGGCGATGATCGTGCCGATGAAGGTTCAGGAGAGGATACTGGGAGCCCTCACGTTCGTGTCGGCAGAGACAGGCCGACCTTATACCCAGGCTGACCTGACCGTTGCCGAAGACCTGGCCTTGCGTGCCGCTCTCGCCGTAGATAATGCCCGCTCCTACAAAGCGGCCCAGGAGGAGATCGCGCGCAGAGAACAGACCGAGCGCCAACTGCGCCTGCACCAGGCGGAAATCGAAGACCTCAACCGCCGCTTGCGCCGCAGCATGACCGAGACACACCATAGAGTAGGCAACAATTTGCAGGTCATCGCGGCCCTGATTGACATGCAGCGAATGGAGGCCGCCGACACGGTGCCCGTCGCCGAGTTGAATCGGCTTAGCAGCCAGATACGCGCGCTGGCCGCCGTGCATCAAGTGCTGACCCGGGGGGTGAAGGAGGAGGAAAGCAGCCAGCGCGTCTCCGCCAGGACCGTGCTGGAAAGGATGCTGCCTCTGCTCCAACAGATGGCTGGCCAACCTCCACGTGCTTTTGTCGTGTCCGAGGCTGCCCTCACCGCACGGCAAGGCACGGCGCTGGCCCTGTGCCTTCAGGAGATGTATTCCAATGCCCTCAAGCACGGAAAGGGTGAGGTTGCCGTGCGTTTTGCCGTTGAGAACCGGCAAGCTACTCTGGAGGTTGTGGACAATGGCTGTGGGTTCCCGGAAGAGTTCAACCCGGCCCAGGCCGCCAACACGGGGCTCAGCCTGATATTGAGCCTCATCCAGACCGATTTAGGAGGGCACGTAACGTTCTCCAACAGGCCGGAGGGAGGCGGGCGCGTGATCGTGCAGTTTCCCCTGGCGGATCAAGCCGATTCGTAGCAGTGACAGCGCTTGTCTCTTTCTATGCTCCATAGAGCAGAATACCGAGTGCGGCAAACCCGGCAAGGATAACAATCACCGGAACGCGCTTTGAGCCCCCAAGCACAAAGCTTACGAGCGCAATAGCCACACTGGCTGCGTCCAGGCCCACGCCACCCAGCAGACCGACCAGAACCACCCCGAACACGCCCACCACCGCCAGCCCCAGGCCGCGCACAAACCCAACAATCGCCGAGTGATGCTTGACCCGATGGTAGGCGCGATCCAAGAGCAGAATGACAAGCGGCGGAAGGCAAATCGCTATCGCCGAGAGGATCGCCCCGCGCAAGCCGCCCAGGAGATAGCCCAGACTGACCACCCACAGCCCGTTGGGGCCGGGAGAGACCTGCCCGACGGCAAGCCCCTCGGCAAAGATCTTTTCGGTGGCCCACCCTCGCGCTATCAAGTCGTCATGCAGCGCCGGAACGTTGCCCATGCCGCCGGTGGAAAAGAACGAGGCGCGAAGCACCAGGGCAAAATAGAGGAGCAGATTCATAGGGCGGCCTCATCCTTCGAGGGAAACCGCCACTGGTATAGCCCGCTTGCCAGGCCCGCGCTGAGTAAGACCAGGATGACGGGCTTATGCCAGAGCGCCAGCAGGAGCGCGCCGACAATTAGGACAAGGCTCATCGCAGCGTGGCCTTTTCCCTCATGTTGACTTTCCTGGATAAGCGGGCGCGCGATATTGATTGCGGTCATGAAGCCAAGCCCGACCGTGGCCGGAATGATACCGCGCAGGGCGGATTGCATCGCGCGCAGATGTTCCAGGCGGCTATAGCAGGCCGTCAGCAGAATGGTAATCGCCACGCTCGGCAGCAGCAGCCCCAGCACGGAAACGAGGATGCCGGGCGCTCCTTTGAGCTTCCGTCCGATCAGGATCGTCACGGCAACCAGGTTAATGCCGGGCGCGACCTGGCACAGAGACCAGAAACGCGTAAACTCAGCTTCCGACACCCATTGCCGTTGCTCCACGATCACGCGACGAATAAGGGCAAGCGTCGCCGTACCCCCGCCAAATGACTGGCAACCGAGCAAGAACCATACGCGCAGAAGAAGCCATAACGACGGACGCGGCGGAGAGGTTTCCGTAGAAGTTTCTATATTCCCTATCCCCTTTACGTATGATAAGGGCAATCAATTCTCGGCGCTTGTGCGTTTTTGGCGTCTGGGGGACGCTTGGCTGCCAGGCCCGATAGCGCCGGGGGTTGAAAACCCCGGTCCTAGCCGGGCATGGAAAATACCCGGCTAGAGGGCGGCTGCGCCGCCAACCGTCCTTCGGACGGGAAAACGGGCCTATCGGCAGGTGGCTGCCTTCGTAGAGCGGGAAGAACCTGCCGCTACGGGGCGTCCGCTAGTCGCAAGGCCGAGCCGCGAACCGTTGAGCGGCGTCCCTTGCAGTCGCTTGGCCGTAGGCCCTAGAGCCGGGTACTTTCAGGGCCTGGCGGCGAGTGCAGGAAAACGGAAGAACCTTTTATGTGATGAAAAGTTATGCCGCTAAAGAGCGTCCCGCGTGAGTGACCGAAGATGAATTCGAGGTATACTTTTTCCAATTTGCGTGTTCGGGCGGGGAGCCGAGCGATCTCTTCCAGAGGCATCACCTCGTCGCCGATTGCGTCTTGTAGGATACTCCCTCCCTGTGGCTTTTCCTCCGTGTCTCTGGGCTTCTAGCGCAGCGGGTGGTTTATTATGGAAGTGGGTAAAAACCAGGATACCCTAATACTGGCTGCCATAGATATTGGGACCAACTCGATCCGCCTGGCCGTCGTGCGTGTGGAGGAAGACCAGCGCCTGACGACGCTGGCCCAGCATCGCGAGGTCGTGCGTCTGGGCGAGGGCGAGTTTGAGACCAATCAGATGACGCCCGACGCCATTGCGCGCGGCGCGCTGGTCTGCGCCAAGTTCGCGGAGGTGGCGCGCGGCTTTGGGGCCAGGGAGATCGTGGCGCTGGCGACCTCCGCCGTGCGCGAGGCCGACAATCGCGAGGAGTTCATCGAGCGCGTCCGCAGAGAGGCGGGCATTGAGGTGCGGGTCATCTCCGGCGTGGAGGAGGCCCGCCTGATCTGGCTGGGCGTCTCCAGCGGCATGGAATTGGGCGACCGCCGCGCCGTCCTCGTGGACATTGGCGGCGGCAGCACGGAGATCATTGTCGGCGATGCCGCCGGATATCGAATGCTGGAGAGCCTGCGGCTGGGTTCTATCCGTCTCTCCAACCGCTTCCTGGACTTCGACGGCCCGGTCAGCTCAGAGGTCTTCGCGCGTGTGCAGGGCTACGTCATGGGCGTGGCAAGCCAGGTCATCCGCCGCGTCAAGGCGCAGGGCTTCGATCTGGCCCTGGGCAGCGCCGGCACCATCAACACCCTGGGCGACATCGTGGCGCGGCACATCGGCGACCCGCCCATCAGCAGCCAGCGCAACTATACCTTCCGCCTCTCCGACCTGCAAGACGCCGTGCAGATGCTCTGCCGCCTGCCGCTGGAGGAGCGGCGCAAAGTGCCGGGCATGGACGCCAACCGCGCCGATATTATCCTGGGCGGGGCGGCGATCATCCTGACCTTAATGGAGGGGTTCGGCGCAGAGAAACTGATGCTGAGCGAGCGCGGCCTGCGCGACGGCATCCTGCTCGATCACCTGTTGCGCGAAGAGGAGGCCCGCCAGCGCTTCCAGGCCCTTTCGGTGCGCCGACGCAGCATCCTCCAGCTTGCCCATGCCTGCAACTACGAGGCCGAGCACGCCCAGCACACCGCCCACATCGCCCTGCGCCTCTTCGACGAGCTGCGCCGCCTGAAGGCCCACCCCTACGGCGACGCCGAGCGCGAGCTGCTGGAGTATGCCGCCATTGCCCACGACATCGGCATGTTCATCTCCCACTCCAACCACCAGAAGCACGCCTACTATCTGCTCCGCAACTTCGACCTGCTCGGCTTCAACGACACAGAGATCAACATTATCGCCAACGTGGCCCTCTACCACCGCAAAGGCATCCCCAAAAAGCGGCATTCCAACCTGGAAAACCTGGATCGCGCGGAGCGGCGCCAGATCAGCGTGCTGGCGGCTATCTTGCGCGTGGCGGAGGGGATCGACCGCAGTCACCTGGGGCTGGTCAAGGACGTGCGGATGGAGGTCGCGCACAGGCCGCGCCGCTTTGTCCTGACGCTGCTCTCCGAGTCGGACTGTCAGTTGGAGGTGTGGGGCGTGCAGAACAACAGCGACCTATTTGAGTATGTCTTCGGCGCTCCCCTGACCGTGCGCGTGGAACATCCGGCTCCCGTCCCCGCCGGATAGCGGATACTTTTTCCGACGGGCTGAAGCCCTTCGCTCGGTGGCGTTCCGCCCAGTGACTGCCAGGGTCGGGCCTGCAATGGACTGCCAGGGTCGGCACTCAACTCAGGGAGAAGAAAGGCCCGAAGAGTGCGAAGCGGCATCTAACCTGCAATGGACTGGCAGGGTCGGCGCTCAACTCAGGTTGGTGGAGGCGTAGCGCAGCAGGCCGCGCGGCTGCAATGGACTGCTAGGGGGTCGGCGCTCAACCGTTCGCACCACTGCTAGGGTCGGGCCTACAATGGTTCGGCCCTCCGCCTAGCGACCCCTACGGGGACACTAACCTTTCGGTAGGCTGTTTGGTGCCCGCGCAGGCGGGCACAGGGCCGCAGGCCCCACAGCGGCAGGGTTTAGCCTGCCGCGGCCGAGGCCGTAATCAGGCTCCATCCTATTCGCTCTCCAGCGCCGCCACCCACGCGCCGTTATATTCCCGCATCGTCTGCACCGACGCTTCGCACACGGCCAGATTACGGTACCATTTCTTATTGGCCGGCACGATATACCAGGGCGCCTCCGGCGTGCTGCAATAGGTCAGCGCGTCGCTATAGGCTTCCATATAGTCATCCCAGAGGGCGCGCTCCCGCCAATCCGAAGGCGATAGCTTCCAGCGTTTCTTGCGCTCGCGCGCTAAGAGTCGCCGCTCCTGCTCCTCCTTGCTGATGTGCAGGAAAAACTTCAGGATAATGGTTCCGTTGGCCGTCAGCATCCGTTCAAAGTCATTGATCTGGGCATAGCGGGCCTGCCAGACTCCGGGCGGCACCTTCTTATGCACGCGCACGGCCAGCACGTCCTCGTAATAGGACCGGTTGAAGACGCCCATCATGCCCTTTGCCGGCGTCACCTTATGGTAGCGCCAGAGAAAATCGTGGCTCAGCTCCTCGTCCGTCGGCTGCTTAAAAGCCTCCACGCGGCAGCCGTGATGGCTGACGTTACGCAGCACGTTGCGTATGGCCCCATCCTTGCCGCTGGTATCGAGTCCCTGGAAGAGCATGAGAATGCTATGCTGACGACAGGCATAGCAGCGCTGCTGCATCTCGGCCAGCTCCGTATTGAGCGCATCGAATTCCGCTGCGCCCTGCTCTGGCGTCAGGCAGGCATCAAAATCGGGGTCGAACTCCGCCAGGCATATGCGTGTGCCCGGCATCACCTTAAATGCGTAGGCCATCCTACTCTACTCCCGCGCGCTGGATCTAGCCCAACAGATGGGTCGGACGCAGTATCAGGCCGCGCCACAATCCCATCCATGAACAGACTTCCCAGCAGGCGATCCTGGCAAATTGGGTCACTTATCAGCCAGGCTAGAAGGAAACAAGAAACGTTTTGTAAAAACTACGTTTAAGTAGCAAACGATTTACCCGTCGTGGGCCAAAAAATGGGTTCGGAGTCCTCTTTTTCGGTTTGTCCACACCATATTCCTGCTATGCTCAGGAGAACAGTTATGCTCTCATGTAAACGTCTCCCGCAGAAACCGTTCTTGCGCCTTGGGGCCGGTCCGCTTGTTCTGGTCCTCGCCATGCAGGGGATCATGGCTTTCCCACGCGCCATTGTTGCCGACAAAGCTGCCGCCCATAATCCTCTGATCCCGGCCCTCCCAACAACCGTTCGGCAGAACGCCAGAGACCGCGCAGAGGTCCCCCAATTTCCCGCCTCAGATACAACCGTTACGCTGGACAAGCAAAAATTTGATCTGGCCAGGGAAGAGGAGCTTAAAGCGTTTCTTCAGAAGGTGCAGGATTTGCAAGAGACTGCCGACGACCAGCCCGATCAGCCGAAGGCGGCCAAAACGCGGAAAGAGAAATCGAAAGATTGGAGCGGCAAGCATATCCAGCGCGGCCTGAAGGAGATGGAACGCACGGCCAAGGCCCTCCTGAAAGGCGACGCAGAGAAAGCCGCCGGCATTAGGAAAATCCAGGAAGTCAACTGGGCCGTCCAGAGCAATTTCCGCACCCCCTATATCTGGCGGGAAAGCGTGGACATCGTAAGCCTCTTTTTCCGAGGTCGCGATATTATGCTCAACGCTTGCGGCCGAGGAAGCGCCAAACATCCGGCCCAGAACCTGCTCACCTACGATGCTCCTGACCTGAGCCGGGTGGACCCGAAGCCTTCCACCTTCTGGTCGCGGCCCCAATCTATTGCCGACAAGAACCTCTACTATGGCTTTGACCGTCAGGAGATTCCCCCTCTGCGCGATTCGATCTGCACCTTTGCGGAGGCCCATAAAGGCTACGGCGCGCACCCCAGTTTTGAGGTGGATTGGAATGGCAGCCGCTGGAAAGTCAAATTCGGCGAGGAGCACTCCTCCGGGCCGTTCGGGTGCCGCATCTTCTGGGCGCTAGGATTTCCAGCTGAGATCATAGATTATACCCCTGAGGTCAAGATAAAGTGGGATCGGCGCATTTTCAAGGATTTCAATTCGCGCAAGAGCAACGCCATGAAGCTCCAATTCCTCGGCCTTACGCTCACCCGGCTCAGCGATAGCGTCTACTACAACCCACTCGATTACGTCAAATATGCCGTCTTGAAGGACGGCACGCGCCTCACGCCCCAGCAGCTTCAGGAAGGGCTGTTTCCTGTTGCGCCGGGCCGCAAAAGGCCCAAGCGCCCGGAAACGAATCCCGCCCTCTACAGCCAGGAGTTTGAGCAGAAGCTCGACTACCTGGTCATGAAAGACGCCAGCTTCAACTCCAAAGACTCCGAGGACACCAAAGACCTGGGCTTCTGGGATTATAACTACCTGGATCATCCGAGACTTCGGGAGCTGCGGGGACTGGGCGTTCTGAACGCCTGGCTGGATAACTGGGACATTCGCTGGGCGAATAATCGGCTGCTGCTGGTCAAGGAGGACGACGGAACCACGCGCCTGGAGCATATGGTCAGCGACGTCGGCGCGCTCTTTGGCAACTCCTCCGGCATGATCCGCACGGTGCATGGCAAGATCAAAGTCGGCCTGTACCAGAACGCCCCCAACGATTATTGCTGGGCTTTCACCGCCAAGCCCGAGCCCGGAAAGACGGACGTGCCGATCTGCGACTATATGCCGATCACCAAGACCCGGCCCTTTTATGACATGAACATAGACGACGCCCGGTGGATGGCTCGCCTCATCGGCCAGCTTACCGAGGAGCAGCTTAAGCAGGCGTTGATCGGGGCCGGGTACGACGCCGCCGTGTGCAGGCTCCTGCTGGAGAAGCTGGCAGCCCGGCGTGACAAGATGATCCAGGACTTCGGGCTGAGCGGCGAGATCCCCCTGATGCGCCCGAACGGCCCGAATAAGAAGCTCACCTACGATCCGAACACCGACGGCCCCTTCGAGGCTACCCTGGCTCCGGGGCGTACCGTCGCGGCGCAGAATACCGGAGAGTACGTGGTCCTCAACGGCTGGCTCAAACGGCGCCAGGAATTAAAGCCGGCCAGGCAGCAGCAGTAGCGCCCCTGGAAAGGAGGAAGGCGGAAGGAGGAAAAGAGCAAAGGCGTTTCTTCCTTTTCCTCTTTCATCCAAAGGAGCAAAGGCTTTTCTTCATCCTTCCTCCTTCCGCCTTCCTCCTTAGTGTAGTGGCGGCTAGCAAAATAAAAACCTCCTGCGGCGAAGCTATCTGATCTGCCGCAGGAGGTTTTAAATGTGGCAGGGAATAAGATTACATAGAGCTGACTTGGGGCACGCTGAGCTGGGACAGGTAGGCGCCCGGCTTGTTGTTGGCCTCCCACTCCTGGAGAAACTGCCTCTGGGAGCCTTTTAGCCGCGTGCGTATGAACCCCAGATAAGCGGTGCGGAAATTGTTGACCTCTTTCATGATCCGCTTATCGTCCCACCCATCGAAGGAGTGACGCACCAGCGCGCACATGACCCCGGCTCTTCCCTCGCCGCCGCGGCAATGTACCAGGACGGGCCAGTTGTCCGGGTTGCTGACGATCCGCAGGAACTCCTTCGCTTGCTCTACAGTCGGGGCTGTCTCGTCCTTGATCGGGATATAAAAGTATTGCACTCCCGCAGGAATCTGGTCCTTATCCTGGGGGTATTCCTCCCGCAGGTTGATGATCGTCTTCACGTGCATCTCGGCCAGCTTTTGGTAGCCCCGCTGATTGGGCTGGCCGGACCGCCATAGACACGCATTCAGTTTGCCGAAGTTGGGAAGCCCCGGCTCGACCAGGCGGCGCGCAGGCTCTTGCGTGACGGGCCACTCATTTACCTGGCGGGTGACGGCCGCGCTTGTCGCGGCAGGCGCCGCCTGACAATAGCCGACGTTGACGAGTGCGCGCGAGCTGCCCGCGCTGATGGCCGCTAAAGCGGCGATGAAGGCGATGTATCCTGTCTTTTTAGCCATACTGTCTCCTCTTAGCTGGCACGACATGAAAGCGTGGCTGCCTCGCGAAGGCTCCCTCTTACAACCACACTTTCGTTGGACGCTAGTATCCTCCTGCTAACCGCTGGATCTCCTAGACTCACTATCCATTCTACAACAGGACGCGCTGGAATGCAAAAGTCGGCAGGCGTGCTAACCGATGGGTCATTTTAATCTAATGACGTATTTCGCGTGCTTAACGTTAGCCAACGGCGCTCAGGCGGTCAAACTTTCCTCGTCGCCGCCCGTTTGCGTATGGTCTGGCGCCCCATCTTTTGCGTTGGGCCGATCCACCGACACGGTGACCGCATAGAGGGGGGAAGAGAGATTCAGAACCTCCTGAGCCGGCTGCGCGGCGGGCGCGCGAGAGAGCGCCACTTCCGCGGCAGCAGAATCCAGCATGGTGCGTAGTTGGCAGAAGAACTGCCGCTCCTGCAGCCTGAGCCACTGTTCCAGCAGGCGCTGATACTGCCGATCCCGCTCATCCCGTATCTGCTGGCAGAGCGCCAGAACCCCTTGACAGGCCTCGAAGTCCACATGGTGAACGCCCACGACAGGCTCCCCGTCATGTTCTTGCCCATGGCCGCCCTCCAGCAGAGAGACCAGATGGACAGTCAGCTGGGGAACCAGCACATCCGCGTCGTGGATCTGGCCGAGATGCTCCTGGAGGGATTTGACCTCGTCAATGGCCTCAGAGACCGACGGCCCATGGGAGGTATACTGCTGGTACGGCTCCTCGAATATCTCCAGGGTGTAGCGCAGGTGCTTTGCGGCAATGCGCATCTGGTGAAGCTGATAGGCGTTGTCGGCGTCGGCGATATAGCGCTGATACTCCATCAAATCCTCCAGGCGCCTGCCGATCATCTGGGCCGCATGGACAAAGAAAGGGGCCTGCCGATCCCGGTTTCGGGCTTTTTTGGCTTTGGCCGATTTCTGTTTGCCCTGCTTCGCGGCGCCGCGACCGTCCGTGCTGGCCTGCGCCGAAAGAATCGCCTCCAATCGGGGAACCGGGTCATAGCGCTCCATATGACGGACCGCCTTGACAACCGTCTCCTGCATCTTTTCCCTCTGGCGGCCCAACCGCTCAATAAACGCCTCCACGCCGGCGCGTTGGGAGACGGGCAGCGCCTCCACGCGCCCGCGCAGCCTCCCCAGCATCACGTCCAGGTCGCGCGCCTCTCCAAGGGCGCGCATCACCGCTTTGACCTCGCGCCGCAGTTCCGCCAGCGCTTTGCCATCGGCAAGGCTTTCGAGCAGTTCCAGGGCAGCCCGCGTTCGCCGGGACCAGACGCGCATCTGATGGATCGGCTCTGTCTCCTCGTTGGCCTCAACGCCCTGGCTATGCGAGAGCATGCGGGTTAAACGCTTGGTCGTGGTCTGGCCGAGATACTCCCATAAGGGGGGCGGCTCTAGGCTCTGGAGGCTACTATTGGCCTCGCGCTGTGATAGCTGCATCGTGATCGGGCTCCTCTTCCGAGAACAACTGCAAAAATTCGGTCTGGCTATAGGTATAGTGCCAGTACCGGAAATAGGTTTCCTTGGGGATCACCAGAACGCGCACGTCGCGCTCGGCAACCACGGTCGCATTGCGGTCCTCCCCGCGAATGACGCCCGTATTCCCAAGCGGCACCCAGGCCCACACCGTAAACGTATCGTATCCGCCCAACGGCGTTCCTTTGAGTCCTTCCCCCAGGGGCACATAGACAAAACCGGCCGGCGTTCCCGTTCCCGCTTCGATCAGAACTTCGCCCGCCTGGAGCTGAGTACACTTTACGTCCAGGAACGCTTGCATGGGATCGATGTGATCCGTTTTACAGCCCATGCGCCGCATGTTCTGCAAAAGTTCCTGACGAGCCGCCATGTCCCAATCAACCTCCTCGGCCCGCAGGTAACGTGCGCGCTCATAAGCGCTCACGCTGCGCAGGGAAGGAACCGTCCGTATGTAGCCAGCCAGGGAGGGGTTGATCCGCTCGATTTCCCGGCAAACCAGGTCGGCAAATTCGAGATTATCATCCACGCCTTCCAGGAGTATCTTCATTTCCCGGGCCGGCTTGGTATAGCCGATCAGTTGCCCCCCTGCTGCCAGTGGCCGGTAGAAACTCTGAATAACATCCATCTGGACATCACAGACGAGCACGGCGGCATTGTGGGCCGCGCGCGCAACGGTCTCCGGGTCGGGAAACGCCCCGCGATGAAAGGCGAAGCGCAGGTCGCCCTCTGGGGTCAGCTCGCTGCTGGCCATATTGGCCTCGCCGCCGCCCACCACGTTATCTAGCTCCAGAAGGTAGGCCCTGCCGTCGTCGGCGCGCAGCGCATAGATCGGATTGGCGGTCGTCCGATCCACGAAGATCTCATACTGGCCCGAAGTTTTGAGCACCGTTCCGCGCTGGCGCAGGGCGTCCGCGCAGCGCAAAGCCCGCAGCGTGTCAATCACATCGCTGACCAGGGAGCGCACCGGCTCCTGGTCGGAAACCAGCCATTGGTAGGCATCGCGCTCGAAATCCAGCCCAAAGTCCGTGTAGTACTGCCGGGCCACCAGATTAGGATTGGCGGCGGCGGTTCCACACCTATCCAGTTCTTTCTCGGCGGCCCGCACGGCCTCCTGCAGCCGCAGGATCGTCTCCGGGCCCTTCTGAGCCTGCATTGCCTCCCGCAGCCTTTGGCGGGCCCTCTCTGCACGCTGCTTGCGGAACAGCCAGTCCAGATTCGTGCCCAGACAGAGCAGCATCACCTGCCGCAGCGCCTGGACGTCATTGAGAATTTCGACCGGCACCTTACTTTTATTATGGCAATTTGCCATCGCCAGCATCTCCCGCAGCACGACTTTGGGGTCCTGCGGGATCACCCCAAGATTGGCCAGGTTCGTAAGGCGCCAGGCGATATTGCCGCAATTTTCATTCCAGATAATATCTACCCAGCCATCGAAGCGCGAACAGAAAACTTCCTGGCTGGCAAATTCCGGGTGCATCTTGCGGCCGAAATAGCTGAATTGCCGCATGCCTATATCGTGAATATAGGCCATGATCACCCCATAACCTTTCATAAATCGAAGGCGATTGGAGCTGCGGCCGGGAATCAGCACGCCGTTGGCGATGTCCAGCACATGGATAATTTGCTTGGCGACATCGCGGGCGTGCACCACGCCGTGATCCGAATAGAGACCGACGTGCTTTGCAGGATCTTTGAGAAATTCCGGGTCGCTTAGCAGGCAGCTTAACCGGGCCTTTTCGTTGATCGCCATATAATACTGCCGCTCGATCCCGCGGCGGATCTCCTCCGGCAAGTAGGCGGCCACTTGAACAGCCAGGTCCAGGTCATCAAACTGTGCAGGGTTGGTCGTTCTCATCATTTTCTGAGGTTTCTAAGGGTTCTCAAGGTTCTGAGGGTTCTGAGGTAGTTAGTCCCCTTAGCACCCTTAGCACCCTCCTTTAGGGGTGGGCGGCGCTCTTAGCCCTCTGCCCTGGAGACGGCGGTGGCCAGCGCCACCTGGCGGGCGGCGACCGTCTCCGAGAAGATCTGGCGAATGGGAGGCTCGCGCTGCAGCAGGGCCGAGAAGTCTTCCTTCGAGAGGCTATAGAGCAGAGTGGGCTTTGCGGCGCGCACGGTCGCGCTGCGCGGCGCATCCCCCAACAGGCCCATCTCCCCGAAAAAGTCCCCTTCGGCGAGTGTGTTGATGCGCCGTCCCCCCTGCCTGTCTCGCAGGAGAATATCCACTTGGCCTTGCAGAATCAGGTAGAGTTTGTCGCTGGGATCGCCCTGGCGGACGATGTCGGCGCCGGCCGCGTGCCATTCCAGCTTCAGTTTTTGCGCCACCATATCCAGCGCCTCCTCCGTCAGGTTCCTGAAGAGCGGGACGGCGCGCAGGTACGAGGCGTGCGGCCGAGGTATGGGCTGGCCGGCGCTGCCGGCATGGCTGTTCTGTTCCTCGTAGAGCTTCCGATACAGGCCCCCCAGCGCGAGCAGATCCGCATGCCGACCCTGCTCCACGACCTGCCCGTTGTCCAGAACAAAAATCCAATCGGCGCCAGCAGCCCACGAAAGCCGGTGGGTGACGCTGATAGTCGTCTGGCCCTTGGCCACCTCCATCAGGGTTTCCTGAATTTCGGCTTCGGTTTTGGCGTCGAGGGCGCTGGTGGCCTCGTCCAGGATCAGGAGGCGCGGGGCGCGCAGGATAGCCCGGGCGATTCCGATGCGCTGACGCTGTCCGCCGCTCATGCGCGCGCCGGTTACGACCGTATCATAGCCGGCAGGAAGGGAGTTAATAAAGCTCTCCAGACGGGCGGCCCTGGCGGCGGCGGCGATTTCGGCGTCGGTGGCGTCGAGCCGGCCGAGGGCGATGTTCTCGCGCACCGTCGTATCGAAGATGAAGGTGTCCTGAAAGACGTATCCGATCTGGCTGCGCAGGGAGGCCAGCGTCCCATCGCGCAGATCGTGCCCATCCAGAAGCACACGCCCCTGATCCGGGTCCCAGAAGCGCATGATCAGAGAGAGAATGGTGGTTTTGCCGCAGCCGGAGGGGCCGACAAAGGCCACATGGCTTCCGGCGGGAATGGTCAGGTTGAGATCGCGCAGGATAGTGCGCCTGCCGTTATAGCTGAACGTGATGTTCTCCAGCCGAATGTCGCGTGAGAGCGGAGGCAGCGGCTTCGCATCCGGTTTCTCTGCGATGGCCACGGGCTCGTGCAGCAGCTCCGTGACCCGCTCCATGGCCCCGGAAGCCTGCTGGATGGTCTGGCCCATGCCGGAGAGCGAGGCGATGGGGCCAAACAGCGATTTGATGATCGGCATCAGGGCGACCAGAGAGGCAATGCCTATATCCGTTTTGGCGCCGACGCCGAAGATGATCAACTGCGCGAGCGCTGTGGCCGTATCCTCGTTCAAGTCCAGCAGGGCGCTCAGCCGGGCCAGGCGCATGGCCGCCTTGCGCTGCGCCTTCAGACGGGCACGATAGGCCGCGATGGACATTTTCTCCAGGCAGAAGGCTTTGATCACCGCGTGCGCGCTCAGGTTCTCCTGCAGCAGGTTGAGGGTTTCGGCGGTGCGCTTGCTCTGCTCGCGGCTGGCCTGCTTATTGCGGGTGCGCAGCGCCACAAAGCTGATGGCAAACAGGGGCAGCACCGCCAGCACCAGCCCGATCAGCCACCACTTGCCCCAGCCGATAGAGAACAGGGCGAAGACCGCCCCGAGCAGGGTAAAGATCTGGACGAGGCCCTTGTCTGTAAATTGCGAGAGCACCTGCTTGATATTTTTGATATCGTCCGAGTTGCGCGCAACCAGATCGCCGATTTTGGCTTCTCCATAATAGCTGTGGGATAGCCGCTGTAGGTGCGCGAACATGCGCTCCTGAAGATTATTGAGAACATGCAGATTCAGCCAGTTGACCGCATGGGCGCGCCGCAGCGTAACGCCGCCGTTAAGGAGATAGAGGACGGCCAGCGTGACCAGGAAATAGAGCAGGAAATGCGACGAGCCGATGGACTGGATGGGGACGTGATAACCCAGGAGCTTGATTTCGGATTTATCGGATTTATGCTGAAGGAAGTTAACAAAAACCTGGAGCGCGGCGGGCTCCACAAACTTAAAAGCGGCCACCCAGAGCAAGTAGACGAGGATCTCCGCCTGCCGCCATCGGTAGGGCTTGAGCTCCTGGAGCAGAGCGGGGAGCAGGGAGCGCAGGGCACCCTCTCCGCCCGCGCGGCGGCGCAGCCCTGCGAGCCAAGCCTCCTCCAGAACGGCGAGCGGACGGTGATAGACGGCGCGGGCGGCCATATCACGCCGCACGGGATCGTATCGGGCGAGGAACTTGCGCAGCTTGGCGGGGCCGAAGCTGGAGAGCAGGAACGCGACAAAGGAGGTCGCCAGCGAATCGAGGTCATCAGGCGCTTGCGTGCCGCCCTCCGCCGCCGCGCCTCCTTCCCACACAGGGCGTCGTCTGTTTTGGGCGATGAGGGAGATAGGTCCCTCTTCCATCTCCGCGTGGACCCACTGCTCCACTTCATAGAGGGACGGGCCGGTTTTGGTGCGCGCGGCGATCACCCCGGCAAGGCCGTCCACAATCACCGTAGCCTGAGCGGCATTCTCCCCGAACCACCGGCGTATGAGCAGGCGCGTGAGTGGCAGAGCCAGCGGGGTGCCCGGCGCATCCGGCTGCATCACGCATACGATGGCCTCCGCCCCCGCCTCCGGTTCCATGGAGTCAGGGGATGGCATCACATGGACGGCATCCATAAGATACACGCGTATCGGGCCGGCGGCGCTCTCCTCCGCCGGCGTCAGCAGCCTTTTGAGCGCTTCGATCACACGCTCGGCCTTACGCAACTCTACCTGAACATGCTGGGCCGCATACGAGTCCTGCGGCGCATAGAGGGTCACTTCCTTACCAGGGCACGTAAACCACGCTGGCGCCTGCTCCTCTGTCCAGAGTAGAGCCCCATCCTGTGCTATCATCCGTTATCGTCTCCCGGCTCTGTCCGTTGCCAGCCTTTCCTGCCGGAGGTTGCGCTGCCCTGATCCTTCCCTACCCGAATCTCTGGCTGACCTTACAACGCGCCCGCTTGCCGCCCGCGATCCGCACGACAAGCGGGCCTTCCAGAACGCTCATGCTTAGAAAATGCGCAAGCTTATACTGAACCCGTCGGTATTGATTCCGGCGATGTCGGGGCTGATACGATAGCTGGCGCTCAAGCTAAATATCTTGCTGATGGGATATTGTACCCCGATGGCCATGCTGGGGATAATGTGGGTCGTCTTGATGTTCAGGTCCTCCGAGCGAATATGGCCGGCAAAGACTCCTGCGGAAAAGAAGGGGCTGACTCGCCCCATATGACGCGGCGTGGAGATACGGAAACTGGCGCCTATCAAACTGAACTCGTTGCCACCCATGAAAGGAAAGAAGTGGTCGCTGGCCCCCATGGTTTCCACGCCGCCGGTTAAGGTCCAGCGGCCATAATTTTTGGGGCGCACATAAAATGTGCCTGCGCTATAGAACTTGGGATTGCCGAGCGCATGCTGGGCGGAACCGGCGGTGAAAAAGTACCCTCCCGTATTCAGGAAGCCGAACGCTTCATGCAGCACAACGTCTCCTGCGGCATGCTGCGCTTGCGCCCTGGTGGGGGTCACGAGAGCGGCACAGGCCAATCCGATGGCGAGGCCGAGGGTCGCTATTGGGCGCGACAGGAGCTGAGTTTGTGTAGGCAAGGTCTGTCCTCCTTTGTGTGGGTAGTGCGGTAAAAGGCCGGGTTCTCTAAATTCCCTGAGCCTCCGTTCCTGACTTCACTTTCGGGACTTACCAGACTAGTCGAGATACACAAGGCAGCCATCTCTATTGGCGCAGCCGGCTAAGGAAGAGGGGCTTCTCCGTTCCCTCTGATTTCCCTGGTTCCTGGCCTGAAACTAAACTCCTATTAATTACAGTGGGTATCTCTCCGCGCGTGAGAGAGAGAACGACAGGGCCCTGGCTAGAGATGCCAGTAATATTCATTCTTTTAATCATCGCATATATCCTGCTGAATGTCAAGCCAGCTTTACTCACCTGAACGCCGATCATGCTTTCCTGCTTTCCGCAAGGTTGGGCGGCTTCAAGCGCGAAAGAGCCAATTTTACGGAAAGATCCACCCACAATCTTAACGCCCTCAGCGCTTCGGCAGCCGGATCTGTACATCCCAAAGTGACAAACTCTGCTCCTGCCGGTATATCCTTCATAGCTTCGACCGATCTTTAGTGGCTCCTCCAGTAAGTCTGCCGTCCTTTGTGCGGCAGGCTAAACCCTGCCGCTGTGGGGCCTACGGCCTGCTGCCCACGTAGGTGGGCAGAGAAGAGGCAACGTGCGTGGCCCTGAGCCTTCAGGAGCAGGCTGCGGCCCGCTGCCCACCTACGTGGGCAGAGGTCATGCTGACTGCCAGGGTCGCGCCTGCCACGGTTGGGCCCCGCTAGGGTCGGCACTACAACGGTTCGCGCCTCCGCCTAGCGACACCTGGCCACAGCCCTCCGCCTTGCGACACCTGTGTGGGCGGGAAAAGGCGCTTCTACGAAAGGGCAGTCAAGGGGCCGGAGGCGCCATTTAGGGCCAGGCGGAAACCGCTTCCGAGATGAATCCTGAGAAACGCTCACTTTCCATGAGAATGCCGTATCTGTTTTGCAATAGCGCTTACCCGGCGCAGGATGGCGGCGCGGACAGGCCGTTTCGGATAGATACAGGAGCGGCCCGGCCATGAGACTTCCCGCAACCGACTTACTTCCGCATGAGCGGCTGCTGCACGCCTGCGCCTCCGTAGAGAGCGGCGAGTCAGCCCGCCATGCCCTAGGCGCGGGCCTCTCCGCCCCGGATATAGACTGGCCTGCCGTGGTCGTGCAGGGCATCCGGCATGGCGTGGCCCCGCTTGTTGCGCGGCAGATGAGCGCGTTTGTGGGCGATGCGCGCCTTCCTGCCGAGATCGCCGCCTGCCTGACGCGCCTGTACCGGGCCAATGCCCGCCGCAACCGGGCGCTCTTTCAGGAGACAGGCCGCCTGGTGCGCGCGCTGGAGGCGGAGGACATCCGCTGCCTCGTCCTCAAGGGCGTGGCGTTGGCGCTGACCGTCTATCCCGATCCGGCCCTGCGTCACTTCGCCGACATTGACATCCTGGTGGACCCCGCGAACCACGAGGCCGCCGGAAAGGTCCTGACCGCCTGTGGTTTTGTTCGAGACGAGGCCCCGCCCAGCGCCCGGCAGCATCACGACCGCTACACCGCGCTCTACCCGGAAGACATCCTGACCGAAACCCTGGTTCCGGAGTTTGATCCGACCCACGCGCCGGATAGCCTCGGCAGCCACCGCTATCAGGTTGTGGTGGAGCTGCATCGCGGCATCTTCCGCCTCGCCAGCGGGTTTTTGCGGGAGGTGGATATGGCTCCCTTCTGGGCCTGCCCACAGAAGGCCAGGCTCCCGGGCGGCACCCCGATCCCGATTCCCTCCCAGGAGGCGATGCTGGTCCACCTGGCCGTGCATGCGGCAGATCATATCTTCCGACGCCTCCTCTTTCCGCTGGATATGGCCCTGGTGATTGGCCGCTCCACGACGCCTATCCATTGGGAGCGCGTGGCGGCGCTTGCCGACCTTTATGGGGCGCGCGCCAGCCTCTACCGTATGCTGGAGTGCGTTCGGCGCGAGTTTGGCGTCGCGATTCCCGATGAGGCGCTGCGCGGCCTGCGTCCTGGCCGCGCCGGGCAGCCGCTCACCGTGCGCGCTATCTTCGCCGCCATGCAGCAGGAAGCCAATGCTGCGGCCTGGCAGCGCTTCCTGCTTCGCGCCAACGTGCGGGAGCTTCTGACCGCCTGCTGGCAAGTTCTGTTCTTGCCGGCGCCGACCATGCAGAACCTCTATGGCGTCCGCTCGCCGCTGGGATTGCCGGCGCTCTACCTGTGGCGTCCGTTCCATCTGGCGGGGCGCGTCGTGTCCGCGCTCTGCCAGCAGGCATGGCCGGGTCGCCCTGCCGCGCCTGCCCGGAAGCGCGGCAGGGCGACCCAGCCCGAGACGGAGCGCTTCGCTCCCGGTCGAACCTCCCCCTTGCAGGGGACGCCCGACCCCTCCATCCTGCTCTCTTCGGAAAGGAACCGCTGACGCATGCGCAGTTTCTGTCTCCTTGCCGCTTTCTGTCTGCTGCTGGCGCTGGCGCGGCCTGCGCCGGCCACGCCCTTCTTTGCCCGCGCCTACGGGTTTTCCTGCCAGACCTGCCACAGCGGCTATCCGCGCCTGAATCCGTTCGGCCTGGCCTTTAAGGCCAACAACTTCCGCGTCCCCGGCGCCGAGAAAGCTGCCGTCATGGCCTGGCAGAAGACACCGCCGCTGGCGACCCAGATTGAGCCGACCTACCAGCGCTTCAGCCCCGGCAGGCGCAAGAGCCAATATACCGATACCCAGCTTCTGGCGGGCGGGCTGCTATCGCGCACCACCGCCTTTTACATTCATCACTCGCTCTGGATTGACGACAAGCCCACCGAGTTTCCCTCCTACGAGGTCTGGGCGCAGCAGGTGCTGGACGAGCATAGCAAGCTGATGTTTAAGATCGGGCAGTTCGAGCTGCCCTACGCCTACAGCCCGTTTATCAATATGGCTACCGTGTTCCAGCCGCAGATTTACCTGGCGAGCCTTCAGGATAATGACGTGGAGATAGGCACGACCATGCGCGGGATTCAGTTGAGCGGCCTGATCAACCACCGGGTGCAGTTCTATCTCGCCTACGGTGCGCCGGCAATCAATACCTCCGGCTTTGCGGTCGGCCAGCGCGAGTTTCTGGGCGAGTTCCGGGACTTCTATATGCGGTTCGCCAACCGAGACCAGGCCCGCAACCTCGGCTTCTTTGTCTATCTCACGCACCCGCCGCGCGACCCGGCGGACCTGAGTACCTCGGATCGCGGCCAGCGCTACGGCCTGGACGGGCGGTTCGACTGGCGCGGCTTTCAGTTTTACGCGATGGCCGTCTACGGCGAGAATAGCGACCCGCTGGGCAACGGCAAGCGCGGCTTCCTGCGCGGCGGCTTTATCGAGGTGGATAAGATGTTCCTGCCCTGGCTGGGCCTGGCCGTGCGCCTGGAGGCACAGACGACCAATATCGGCACCACCCGGACCTATTCCGACGCCAAGACCATCAGCCTGAGCCTCTACCCGATCCGAAACTTGAAGCTAACCGCCGAATACCAGCAACGCGATCATGGCCGCAGCGATACGGCGCTCCAGGCTTCCCTGTCATTTTGAGGACATCTACGGAATGGCAGCCCTTGTTCGTGGCTCGTGGTTCGTAAGTTTTGAGGATACTGAATGGAATGGCAGCGCTTACAGGGCCTGGAGTTCGCCCCTGCCCCCGATCCGCTCTGGCGCAATGCGCCTGCGCCGCTGGTCGCTCGCTACAACGTGCTTGGGGCGCCTCTGGAATTCGCCACGAACGCCCCGACGCTGGCGGCGCTGGCGGAGGAGACTTTCGGCGGCTGGGGCACGCCGGACGCGCAGGCAGGAGAGGTTTTGCATCTGCGCGTCTATCTCCACAACGCGCCGGAAGCGCCGTCTGCGCAGACGGCGCTTCCCCTGCTGATCCGGGCGCAGGGTCCCTATTTCTGGATTACACTCGGCAGTAGCCTGGGCTTTGCCGACCGCGCCGCCGGATTTGCTGCCGCCTTTGTCACGCCCGCCGTCGCCGCCAACCGCTACCTGGCGCAGACCGGCTTCCTGGAGTGCCTGGGCATCTACCTGGCCTCGCGCGCCCGCCCGGCCACGCTCCATGCCGCCGCGCTGGCGCACCACGACCGCTGCGTGCTCTTGACGGGCGGCAGCGGCGCGGGCAAGTCCACCCTGGCCTACGCCTGCCTGCGCGCGGGCTTTGGCCTGCTGGCCGAAGACATCGTTTTTTCCACAGGGGAGGGCACTCCGCTCCTCGTCTGGGGCAATCCCTGCCATCTGCACCTGCTCCCGAACGCGGTGCGCTTCTTCCCGGAACTGGCCAACGCCGAAAGGATACGCCAGCTTAACGGCGAAACCAAGCTGCGTATCGCCGTCAACGCCGTGCGCCCGGGTGCAGCCATCACGCGCATGCCGGTCTGGGGAGTCTGCTCGCTCAGCCGCGCTTCCTGTGCTGCGCCGCGCTTCCTGCCTGCCGATGCGGCCCAGATCCGCACGGCGCTGACCGATTTCAAGGGCGATCCGCCCCTGGATCGAGCGGCCATGACGGCGGCGGTGGATACGCTGCTGGCTGGACGTATTGCCCACCTGGAGGTCGGCGCCGATCTGGAGGCGGCGGTAGCAGTGCTGCGAAACTGGATCGAGACGGGGTAACGAGGCTACTTGGAGCGCAGGACGCCATGCACGTCGCCTGTGTCAGCTATTTTTATGACCGGTTCCTGGACTCGCCGGAGGCGCTGCTGGAGCGCTATGAGACCCTCACGGGCTGGGTGGAGGGTCTCGCTGCGGCGGGGGCGGAGGTCACCGTCGTGCAGCGATTCGCGGGGGACGCCGAAATCGCGCGCAACGGCGTCCTCTACATGTTCGTGCGCGACCCGGCCTGGCGGTTTGGCAGCCTGCCGGATATGGCGAGGCAGGTAAACCGGGCTGTGGCCCGACTGCGCCCCGACATCGTACATATTCACGGGATGGGCTTTGCCCGGCAAGCGTGGTGGCTCCGGCGCCTCTTGCCCACCACGCCCCTACTGCTCCAGGATCACGCGGGCAGTCCGCCGACGCGCTGGATGAACCGCCGCACGCTGCGCTTGGCCCTGGAGAGCGTAGACGCGGTAAGCTTTACCGTACCGGAACAGGCCCGTCCCTGGATCGAGGCCGGCATCCTGCGCGCCGATAAGCCCCTCGTGGAGTTGCCGGAAGGCTCCAGTCCGTTCCGCCTGCGATCCCGCGCGGAGGCGCGCGCCTATACCGGCCTGACGGGCGATCCGCTCTGCCTGTGGGTGGGACGGCTCAACGCCAACAAAGACCCGCTGACCGTGCTGCGCGGCTTTGCGCGCACGCTCGCCTGCCTGCCGACGGCACGCCTGGCGATGGTCTATAGCGCGGAGGACCTGCTTCCCGCCGTGCAGGCGTGGCTGGCGGCAAATCCGGCGGCGGCCTCCCGCGTTCGGCTGCTCGGATGTCTTCCCCACGCGGAATTGGAAGCCATCTACAACAGCGCCGATTTCTTCCTGCTGGGCAGCGATTATGACGGGGGCAGCGGCTATTCGGTGCTCGAAGCCCTCTCGTGCGGCGTCGTGCCGATCATCACGGACATTCCCTCGTTCCGCGCTGCACTCCGCAACGGCGAGTATGGCGGGCTCTGGCCGGTCGGCAACGCGGAGGCTCTGGCCGACACGCTCCTCGCCTGGCACCGCCGGCTCCAGCCCGGCACGCAGCAGAGGCAGCGCGACTACTTTGAGCAGCACTTGAGCTTCGAGGCGATAGGGCGACAGGCCCTGGCCACCTATGACCGCCTGTTGAGAGGGACGCGCCCATGAAGATCGCGCTGGTGACTCCGGGCGGCTTCGACCGCAGCGGACGGGAGCGGGTCATTCCCGTCTTCCTCTGGCTGGTCGAGCGCCTGTCCCGCCGCCACGAGGTCCACGTCTACACGCTGAACCAGTACCCCTATCCCGACACCTATCCGCTGCTCGGCGCCACTGTCCATAACATCGGCACCGACGGCCTGGCCCGGCGTGCGCCCTATCAGATCCTTTATGCCCTGCGCGCCCTCCAAAGCGAGCAGCGACAGGGACGGTTCGACGTGGTACATGGCCTCTGGGCGCACCAGTGCGGCCTGATCGCCGCTCTGGCCGGGCGGCGGTGGCGCGTGCCCGGCATCGTCACCCCGGCAGGCGGGGAACTGGTTGCCCTGCCTGAGATCGACTACGGCGGGCAGTTGCGCCGCAATAGCCGCATTATCATCAAGTTCTCGTTGCTGCTGGCAAGCAAAGTTACCGTTGCCAGCGAATATATGCGACATCTGCTGCGTCCCTACCGTCCGGATGCGCGCGTGATAACCCTCGGCGTGGACACCTGCCGTTTTCAGCCGCCAGCGTTGCCGCCCACCGGACCGCCCTGGCGCCTGCTGCACGTCGCCAGCTTGAACCGCGTTAAGGATCAGCCGATGCTGCTGCGCGCCTTTGCCCGCATTCACGCTGCCGCGCCTGACGCCCACCTGGATATTATCGGGGAAGATACGCTCGACGGCGAGATTCAGCGCCTGGCGCACATACTCGGTCTGGAGGAGGCCGTCACGTTTCACGGCTTCCAGCCCAGCGAGGTGGTCGCCCGCGCGCTACAGCGGAGTCACCTGTTGCTGCATACCTCGCGCCATGAGGCCGCGCAGGTCGTCGTGCTGGAGGCGGCGGCCTGTGCCGTGCCGACGGTGGGCACGGCGGTCGGCCATGTAGACGATATGGCTCCGGAGCGGTCGGTCGCCGTTCCGGTGGGCGATCATGCGGCCCTCGCCTGGGCTGCGCTGGAGCTGATCCGGGATCAGAGCAGTCGCCATGCGCTCGGTCAGCGTGCCCTCGCCTGGGCTAAAGCCCATGATGCCGATTGGACGGCCTCCCAATACGAAGCGCTTTATGCCGAATGAGCCTTTCGGCCTTTCTTGTCCTAACCCCCGGCCCCCTTCCCTAGTTCGCCGCTAACGCGGCAGGGAAGGGGGGGATCCGGCTTCTGCTCTCCTCTCCCCTGTTCTTGGGGGGAGGGCCAGGGTGGGGGCCACTCCCCTCTCCCGCAGCGTGGGAGAGGGGTCGGGGGTGAGGGCAAAGCTACCTGTTATAAAATCTTCGCCGGGCGCGTGACACCAGCCGGGCACGCCGGTAGATAGAATCAGATAAATCGTCGCCCCGACCGCCGCCGCAGGAGAATCTTCCGCAATGGTAGATGTGTTGCTGGCGCACTCCTATTTTTTACAGTACGACCCCAAACAGCGTGCCCGGATGCAGCCCTATCCGCCCCTGGCCACGCTGTATGCCGCCGCCTACCTGCGCAGTGCGGGCTATTCGGTGGCGCTGTTTGACGCCATGTTCGCCGAGGGCGAGCCTGCGTTTGAGGAGGCGCTGCGGCAGCACCAGCCGCGCTTCGTGGCGCTGTATGAAGATAGCTTTAACTTCCTTATCAAGATGTGCTTGAGTCGGATGCGCCAGGCCGCCCAGCGCATGAGCGAAATGGCGCGAGACTACGGCGCGACGGTCCTTGCCGCCGGCCCGGACATCACCGACCACCCGGAGCTTTACTTCAATCATGGGGTCCAGTACGCGCTTATCGGCGAGGCCGATCATGGGCTGCGCGAACTGCTGGACGCTCTCAGCGGAAGGTGCTCGCGCCCCCTGGACGAGATCGCGGGGCTGGCCTGGCCCGACAAAGCGGACCCGGACGGCATCTGCTGCACCGCGCGGCGCGTCCCGGAGCGCCGGCTCGACTGTTTTCCCTTCCCGGCCTGGGACTTGCTCGACATCGCGCCCTACCGCGCCGCCTGGCAGAGCGCACACGGCTACTTCAGCCTGAACATGGTCAGCACGCGCGGCTGTCCCTTTCACTGCAACTGGTGCGCCAAGCCCATCTGGGGACAGCGCTACGCCATGCGCTCGCCCGCCAACGTCGCCGAGGAGATGGCGCTTCTCAAGCGCACGCTCCGTCCCGACCATATCTGGTTTGCCGACGACATCTTTGGGCTGCGGGCGAAATGGGTGACGGAGTTCGCGGCGGAGGTAGACGCGCGCCGCGCCAGCATCCCCTTCACCATCCAATCCCGCGCCGATCTGATGACCGAGAGCGCGGTCGCCGGGCTGGCGCGGGCCGGGTGCGTGGAGGTCTGGATGGGTGCGGAGAGCGGCAGCCAGAAAGTCCTCGACGCGATGGACAAGGGCATCCAGGTCGCCGAGGTCGCCGTCGCGCGGTCGCGCCTCAAGTCGGCGGGCATCAAAGCCAACTTCTTCCTTCAGTTCGGCTATCCCGGCGAAACCTTTGAGGACATCCTGGCGACCGTGCAGATGGTGCGGGATACCCTGCCGGACAAAATCGGCATCAGCGTCAGCTATCCGCTCCCCGGCACCCGCTTCTACGAGATGGTGCGCGCCCAGCTTGGCCCCAAACAGAACTGGGTAGATAGCAACGACCTGGCGATGATGTTCCAGGGCGCCTATCGCTCCCCCTTCTACCGCCATCTCCATCAGCTTCTGCATCGGGACCTGGAATTGCGCCAGCGCTTGGCCACCGGCCCGCCCGACGCCGAGACGCTGGCCCTCCTAGACCGCCTCAACGCCGATTGGCTGGAGCTAGGACGCCTGGAGCGGGAGCAGCGCAGCCCGGAGCCGACCCACGCCCTCAGCCGCAACGGCCACCTGGCACGGCCAGACCTGAGCAAGGAGTGGAACTGACCATGCCCGACATCCTGCTGACGCACGGCTATTTTCTCTGGGAGGACGAGAAAGAGCGGCAGATCATGAAGCCCTACCCGCCCTTAGGGCTGCTCTATCTATCTGCCTATCTCAAGCGGGCCGGCTTCTCTGTGGCGCTCTACGACAGCACACTGGGCCGCCGCGAGGAGCTATTCGCGCGCCTGGCATCCGCGCCCGGAGGCGTGTTGGGCATCTATACCAACCTGATGACCCGCAGCAGCGTGCTCCAGATCGCGGCGCAGGCCAAGGCTTGCAGTTGGACGGTCGTGCTGGGCGGGCCGGAATCGGCCAACTATCCTGCCGAGTACCTGGCGCGTGGCGCGGACGTCGTGGTTATCGGGGAGGGTGAGGAGACGCTGGCCGAGCTCCTGCCCGCGCTGGCAGCGCGCGGCCCGCACCGGCTCCAGGGGATCGCCGGGATTTGGTTCCGGGACGAGACGGGACGGATCGTGGAGAACGCGCCGCGCCCGCAGATCGCCGACATTGACGGCCTGCCCTGGCCGGATCGCGCGCAGGTGGACATCGAGGAGTACATACGCATCTGGCGGGAGCATCACGGCATGGGCAGCGTGAACTTGATCACGGCGCGCGGCTGCCCTTATAAATGCAAGTGGTGCTCGCACGCGGTCTTCGGCTACAGCCACCGCCGCCGCAACTACCTCGACTGTGCCGACGAGCTGGAGTACATACGGGACACCTACCATCCCGACCAGGTCTGGTACGCCGACGACGTGTTCACCATCAACCACGCGTGGGTTTTCAGATACGCCGCCGAGCTTAAGCGCCGCCGTTTGCAGCTTCCCTTCGAGACCATCTCCCGCGCCGACCGCATGATGCAGGAGGAGGTGCTGGCGACGCTGGCGGAGATGGGCTGCTATCGCATCTGGATCGGCTCGGAGAGCGGCAGCCAGCGCATCCTGGACGCTATGCAGCGCGGCGTGACGGTCGAGCAGGTGCAGTGGGCCACGCGCGCCGCCCAGCGGCACGGCCTGCAGGTAGGCATGTTCCTGATGTGGGGCTACGAGGGCGAGACGCTGGAGGACATCGAGGCGACCATCGAGCACGTCAAAAGGGCCAATCCTGACATCTTCTTTACCACCGTCGCCTACCCGATCAAGAATACGCCCTACTACCATGCCGTTTCGGACCGCCTCCAGTTGACGAAACGCTGGGAGGAGGCCAGCGACCGGGACTTTGCGATCCGGGGCCGTCCTTCGCGCGCCTACTACAAGCACGCCGATCGATGGCTGCGCAGCGACGTCGCGGCCTTCCGCCTGGAAGCCAGCGATCCGGCGCAGGCGGCCCTGGAGCGGGAGCAGGCGGAGGCGGCGCGCGCCGCCCTGCTGTCCGCCGCGTCGGAGGTGGAGGCATGAGAGCCTGCGAGGCCGGGGATGGCGCCTCGCCGTTCGACCAGATGGCCGTCGAATACGACCTGCTGTTCACGTACAGCCGCATCGGCACGCTTCTGCGGCAGGCGGTCTGGCGGCGGCTCGACGTGCGATTTTTGCCTGGCGACCGCATTTTGGAGCTTAACTGCGGCACGGGCGAGGACGCCCTGCACCTGGCCCAGCGGGGCGTGCAGGTGCTCGCCACCGACGTTTCTGCGGAGATGGTGCTGCTGGCACGCCAGAAGATACGGCAGGCCGGAATGGCGGCAAACGTCGAGGTACGCCGCATGGCTATTGAGGAGATATCCGATCCCTTCTCGGCTTTGCAGCTTATGGCGCAGAATGAGCATGCCGCCTTCGACGGCGCGCTCTCCGATTTCGGGGGATTAAACTGCGCCCGGAATTTGCCGCAAGTGGCGGAGGGTCTGGCGGCGTGTCTGCGTCCCGGAGCGGTCGCCCTGCTCTGCATTATGGGGCCGCTCTGCCCCTGGGAATGGGGCTGGTATCTGCTGCACGGGCAGCCTGGGAAGGCGTTTCGGAGACTGCGGCGCGGCGGCGTGCCCTGGCGCGGCCTGACCATTACCTATCCCTCCATTCGCGCCGTGTGCCATGCCTTTGCGCCTCACTTTCGCCCGCTGCGGGTCGGGGCCATCGGCGCGCTGCTGCCGCCGACCTATGCGGAGGGCTGGGCCGCGCGGCATGAGGGGCTGCTGGCGCGCCTGGACCGATGGGAGCGCCGTCTGGAGACGCTGCCGCCCTTCCCCCTCCTGGCCGACCACTACCTGCTGGAGTTGGAGCGAAAGCCAGGGAGAGTCTTGCCATCTCGCTCCTCCCCACCCTAGACCACTACCTGCTGGAGTTGGAGCGAAAGGCCCTCGCCCCCTGACCCCCTACTGCAAGTTGCGACAGCGCGCGAGAAGCGCCTGCCAGCCTGGAGCGAAAGGCCCTCGCCCCTGACCCCCTACTGCAAGGGTCGGGGCCTGTAGAATAAACACGATGACCGTACTGCGCCCACAACCCAAGCCGGAACAGTCCCCCTCGGCGCCGCTGCTGCCGCGCCAGGACCCGATCCTGCGCCTGCCGGTGCTGACCCTCTACCCGCATAGCCGCTGCAACTGCCGCTGCCTCATGTGCGACATCTGGCGCGCAAAGGATCGGCACGAGCTGGCCCCGGAGGATGTGGCCCGCTGGCTGGCGGAGTGGCGCGCTTTGGGCGTGCGGCGCGTGGTGTTGAGCGGCGGCGAGGCTCTGCTCCACGCGCGCCTGTGGGAACTCTGCCGCCACCTGCGCGCCGCCGACATCGGCATCACCCTGCTCAGCACCGGCCTGCTGCTCAAGCGCCATGCCGCCGAGTTGGTGCGCTACTGCGACGACGTGATCGTCAGCCTGGATGGGCCGCAGCCCATTCACGATCAGATACGCAGCCTCCCGCGCGCCTATGCGAAAATGGCCGAAGGCGTCGCCGCCGTCAAAGCCGCCGATGGCCGTGTGGCCGTCTCTGGCCGCTGCACCGTCCAGCGCGCCAACTTCCAGTTCCTGCGCGCCACCGTTGCCGCCGCCCACGCGCTGGGCCTGGACCGGATCAGCTTTCTGGCCGCCGACGTCAGCAGCGAAGCCTTCCATCGTCCCGGAGGCTGGCAGCCGGAGCGCGCCGCGCAGGTCGCCCTGCAAGCCGAGGACCTGCCTCTGCTCGCCGCCGAACTGGAGGCGCTGGAAGCGGAACATCAGGCCGACTTCGCCGACGGTTACATCGCGGAGAGCCAGGAGAAGCTGCGCCGCCGCCTGCTCCAGTACTTTGCCGCCCTGCTCGGCCAGGGTGATTTCTACCCGAACACCTGCAACGCGCCCTGGGTCTCCAGCGTCATCGAGGCCGACGGCACGCTACGCCCCTGCTTTTTCCAGCCGCCGCTGGGCAATATCTATCAGGCGGGCAGCCTGGAAGCCGTGCTGAACTCCCCGCAGGCTATCGCCTTCCGCCGCAGCCTGGATGTCACCACCAACCCGATCTGCCGCCGCTGTGTCTGTACGCTCGCCTTGCGTGAGGACCTTTCAAAGATAAAAAGCGATGCAAGCTGACATTCCTCTGCTGACAGCGCGCCCGACGCGTCCGGCAGGGAAGCGCCGGAAAGTTGTGCTCTATAACCCGCAGGCCGTCTTCTTTACGATGCCGCTGGCCCTGCTGGCCATCGGGTCGCACCTCGATCCGGCCCGCTACGAGGTCGTCATCGTAGACGCGCGATTGGAGGCCGACCCCGTCGCCGCCGTGCGCGCCCATCTGGACGACGCCCTCTGCCTGGGCGTGACCGTCCTGACCGGCGCGCCAATTCGGGACGCCGTCCGCATCTCGCGCGCCGCCCGTGCCTGTCGGCCCGATCTGCCCATCGTCTGGGGCGGCTGGCACCCCTCCATGTTCGGCAAGGAGTGCCTGCTGGAGCCTGCCGTGGACATCACCGTGCAGGCGCAGGGTGAAGAGACCTTTGCGGAGATTTTAGAGCGGCTGGAAAACGGCGAGACGATGGAGGGCTGCCTGGGCTGCGCCTACCGCACGCCCGACGGCGACATCCATGCCAACCCGCCCCGCCCCCTGCGCAACGTCAACACCTTTCGCCCGCACAACTACGACCTGCTGCCGGTCGAGCGCTACTATGAACTGAAAGGCAAGCCGCAGATAGACTATATCTCCTCGCAGGGCTGCGCCTTCCGCTGCGCCTTCTGCGCCGACCCGTTCGTCTATGGCCGCAAATGGGTCGGCCTGACGCCGGAGCGCATGGGCGAAGAGATCGAAGCCCTCTGGCGGCGCTACCGCTTCAACGACGTCAATTTTCAGGACGAGACGTTCTTTACTTACGTCAACCGGGTGGAAGGCATCGCCGAGGAGTTCCTGCGCCGTGAGTTGCCCATCACCTGGGCGGGCACCATGCGGGCGGATCAGGGCGCGCGCCTGCCCGAAGAGGTCCTGGCCTGGTGCAAGCGGTCCGGGCTGCGTCGCGTCATTATCGGAGTTGAATCGGGCTCACAGGAGATGATGAACTGGATCAAGAAGGATATCAAGCTAGAGCAGGTCTTTATCAGCGCGGAGAAGTGCCTGAAGTACGATATTGCGGTGAACTTCCCGTTCATCGTCGGCTTCCCGAACGAGACGGAGGAGAGCGTTCAGGCGTCGCTGGACGTGGCGAAAAAGCTGCGGGCGATGAGTCCCAAGTTCGTGACGCCCTTCTTCTATTTCAAGCCCTATCCCGGCACGTCCATCACCGAACAGGCGGTCAAGGAGGGCTTCGCGCTGCCCTGCTCGCTGGAGGAATGGTCTACCTTTGACTTTGTCGGCTCGGTGGGAGGTCCCTGGGTCTCGCCAGAGAAGTACCGTCGGATCGAGCGCTTCAAGTTCTACCAGCAGGTCGCCTGGGACGTGCCGAAATGGTGGCGCAGGCCCATGCAGAAAGTGGCGCAGTGGCGCTGCCGGCATGATTTCTACGCCTTCCCGGTGGAGAAGACCATCAGCCATTGGCTGCGCCCACCCCAGCGGCTCTCCTGAATTCAGGAGTGTCCGCCTGGCTTTGCCGGCAGGCTGAACCCTGCCGCTGTGGGGCTCTGCTAGGGTCGGAACTGCGCACGCTCGACTGCCAGGGACGCCGCTCAACGGTTCGCGGCTCTGCCTGGCGATCTCCGCCTGGCGATACTCGCGCCTTTGCCTTGCGACTGGCGGACGCGCCTGTCCCGCAGGAGTTTCCGTCCGAAGGACGGTTGGCGGCGCAGCCGCCCTCTAGCCGGGCATGGAAAATACCCGGCTAGGACCGGGGTTTTCAACCCCCGGCCCCAGGGCCTAACGGCCAAGCGACTGCAAGGGACGGCGCTACCACTGCTAGGGTCGGGACTGGGCACGCTCGACTGCCAGGGACGCCGCTCAACGGTTCGCGGCTCTGCCTGGCGATCTCCGCCTAGCGAGGCCCAACAACAGGGGAAAGGCCCCCCACCCTGGCCCTCCCTCCAAGAACAGGGGGAGGGAAAAGCGGCCTACGCAGGCAGGACATTTCGCCCACGTAGGTGGGCGACGGGCGCTTTGCGCCCCATAGCGGCAGGGTTCAGCCTGCCGCTTCAGGAATGGGCCTGCAAGAGAGTTTCGCTAAGGTGCCATGAAGTTTTTCATCAACGCCCTTTCCGCCGCTATGCTGCCATTGCAGCGGGCCATCCTGCGCCGCCGCGTGGGCCGCCTGGTCCTGGAATACCTGGACGGCGTACCCCTCCTGGTGCTGCCCGACGTGTTCAACCCGGCGATCTTTCGCAGCAGCGCGCTGCTGGCGCGGACCATTGCCACGTTCGCGCCGCCGGGCCAATCGGCAGGCCAGGAAAGCGGCGCGGCGCTGGATATGGGGACGGGCTCCGGCGTGGGGGCGATCTTTGCGGCGCGGCAGGGATATCGCGTCGTCGGCGTGGACATCAACCCGGAGGCGGTGCGCTGCGCCCGCATCAACGCCCTGCTCAACCACCTGGAGGATCGAGTCGAAGTGAGAGAGGGCGACCTGTTCGCGCCGGTGCAGGGCGAGCGGTTCGATCTGGTGCTGTTCAATCCGCCCTTCTTCCGGGGCGAGCCGAAGAGCCACCTGGATGCCGCCTGGCGCAGCGCCGACGTTCTGGAGCGCTTCGCCGCCGGGCTGCCCGCCGCGCTGAAACCGGATGGGCACGCCCTGATCGTGCTCTCCACGCACGGCGACGCGCTTACGCTTCTGGAGAGGCTGCATGCTTACAACGTGGGCACGCTGCCCATTGTCCGGCGCGAATATAGCACCGAAACCCTCACAGTCTATGCTGCCAGCCTGCGCAAATGAGACGTAAAGCGCTTTCCATACAACGCCGGCGCAACGCGCTGCTGGCCCTGCTGGCGCTGTGCGCCCTGATCGCTTACCTGGCCTATATCGCCCTACCGGCAGCCCAGGCGCGCACCAGCGGCTTCGCCGCCTACTATACGGCGGCCTATCTGCTGGCCTATTCGCCGCAGGAGATGCGCCATGCCTATGACGACGCCTGGTTTGAGAGGCAGGTAGCGCAGACCGGCTTTCCCGGCATCCGTGACAGGTTTAACGTGCAGCCGCCGACAATGGCCCTGCTCCTGTGGCCTCTGGCGGGCCTCTCTCCAGAGGCGGCGCGGCTGGCCTGGACGCTGCTGGGTCTGGCGTTCCTGCTGGGCGGGCTGGCCCTCCTGATGCACGCGCTAGAATGGCCGGCGCATTGGAGCCTGCTGGCAGTGCCCCTGTGCCTGCTCTACGCCCCGATCACCGAGAACTTGCGTGAAGGACAGGCGTACCTGTGGCTGTTCTTCCTGCTGTGCTTGCTCTTCTGGGCGCTGCTGCGAGAGCGGCATCGTCTGAGCCCGCACCCCTATGCTGAAGCCCTGGCGGGCGTCTCCCTGGGGCTGATGTTGGCGCTAAAGACGGGAGCGGTATGGCTCTGGCCGCTGCTGCTGCTTGCGGGCTATTGGCGGGCTCTGCTGTGGGCGGCCACGACAGCCTTGCTGCTTGCGCTCGTCTCTCTGCCTGCGATGGGATTGCCGACCTGGTATGCCTACGGCACGCAATTGCCGCATCTGGCAACCGACCCGACGCGCTACGTCATCGCCTACCAGACGACAACCAGCCTGATCGGGCATCTGTTGGTCTACGACGCCCATTGGAACCCGCGCCCGCTTGCCAACTGGCCGTTGCTGGCGCAGGCATTGACCCTGACCGTGCTGCTGCTTTCGCTGGCCCTCACCGCCCGCTGGGTGCGGCGCGGCGCTCCCTCCATACAGGGGACGGCGCTGACGCTAGCGCTGTTCGCGGCGCTGGCGGTGACAGATATGCCGGTGAGCATGGGGTATCACTACGTCCTTGTGCTGCCTGCTCTGCTGGTAGCCTGCTGGTGGGCCTGGCATCAGGGGCCGGGCCGACAAGCGTGGAGCGTTTTGCTTCTGGCGGCGCTGCTGCTCGGCGCTCCCCTGGCCTATCTGTCGCCCAGGCTCCAGGCGGGCGCCTGGGCGCTGCTGGCCTACCCGCGCGTCTACGGGGCCTATCTGCTGTGGGGATGGCTGGGATGGGCGCTGCATCAGCCTCTTTTCATCAAGGCCGAAGCATGATCAAACAGGGTATCCTTCTCGCTCCTTCCCGGATCTATTCCCGGCGCAGCATGCGGCTGTCCCTTCCGCTACTGGCGCTGCTGGCGTACAGCCTCGGCATCGTCGCCTCGCTGTTGCAGGGCGATGTCCATGTCACGCGCGACGACGGCTTTTACTATTTCAAAATCGCGCAGAATATCGCCGGCGGGGCCGGCTCGACCTTCGACGGCCTGCATCCCACCAACGGCTACCATCCGCTGTGGCTGCTTTGCCTGGTGCCCCTCTTCTGGCTGACGCACGCGCCGGACACCGCCCTCCGGCTGGGCATTCTCCTGGAGGGCCTGCTGCAGGCCGTTGGGGTTGGCGTGCTCTACCGTACCGCGCGCCTGACCTGCGGGCCGTTCGCCGCGAGCTTTGCTGCCCTGCTCTGGGTCTGGTTCAGCTACCCCGAAGCATTGAGCGGAATTGAGTTTAGCCTGCACGCGCTGGCTGTGCTGACGGTCGCCTACGTCTATCTGCGCTGGTTTGTCCACGAGCCGCCCGACCGCCCCTGGCCCTATCTGGGGCTTGGCCTCCTGCTGAGCCTGACCTTCCTGGCCCGGATAGATACCCTGCTGCTGGCCGTTCTGTTCTGGCTCTGGCTCTTCCGCCAGGAGCAGCGTCGCGGCTTCGCGCGCGGCAGCCTGGCCCGCCTTGCGGCCCTGGCGCTGCCCGTGGCAATCACCGTCCTGGCCTACGCGGGCATAAATATCTGGCTCTTCGGCCATCCCCTGCCCGTAAGCAGTCTCATCAAGCGCGACTGGTCGGAACAACTGCTGCGGAGCGATCCCCAGTACCAGGCGCACGGCTGGCTGATCGCGAAAGCCCACGCTTCGTTCTGGCTCGTGCATGAGTATCGGGAATACTATGCGGTGCTCCTCGGGTCGGTGGGCATAGGGGCGCTGTTCCTGGCCGGGGAGCGGGCGCGCGACGGATCGGCCTGGCGCGACTGGCATCAGCGCACGCTGCGGCCCTGGGGTCTGTTCGTGGTCTACAGCCTGCTCCAGCTTCTCAGCTATCTGATCATCTATCACGGGGACCTGAGCTTGCGGCCCTGGTACTATGTCATCCAGCGCTGGCTGGCGGCGCTGCTGCTGGCCGATGTCATGGAGGCGCTGGTCAACGTGAGGAGACAGGCCCGTCAATCCAGGCAGGCGGCGGCATGGCGGCGCGGGGCGCTCGGCGCGGCGCTGGCCCTCGCCTGGTGCCTGGTGCCGCTGAAAACGCTGGTCAACGTCAAGAGGCAGCGGGAACTATCCAGTCCTGCCCGCGAGTTGATGTACGATGCCGCGCGCTGGATACGGGCCAACCTGCCTCCCGACGCGATCCTGGGCAGTTGGAACGCGGGCACCATCAGCTACCTTTCGGGGCGGCGCGTGGTCAATTTAGACGGCCTCGTCAACTCCTGGGACTACTACCAGACTGGCCAGTATGACCTGTGCCGTTACTGCCGCCAGAACGGCATTACCTATCTGGTGGATACGTTCATAGACCGCCATGCCCTGTCCGTGATTCCCGTCTATCCGCGCTACGCGGGGTGCGCCGCTCCTCTGGAACGGGTCTGGTCGTGCGGGCGCGCGCCCATCTACGCGCGGATGGAAGTCTATCGGATTCGCTAGCGCCCTAACCTTCATGAAACCACACAAAGTCTTGCTCATCAACCCACGCATCTGCTCCCGGCGCAGCATGCGGCTGCCCCTGTCGCTGCTGGCGCTCGGCGCCGTGCTCGAAGGCCGCTACGATTACCAGATCATAGATGGCAACGTGGACCCGAACCCGACGCAGACCGCGCTCGACGCCCTGGCAGACGGCTCCATTGCGCTGATCGGACTGACGGTCATGCCAGGGCCGCAGGTCGCGCCGGCCATCGCCATCGCCTCTGCGCTGCGGGCGGCGCATCCTCAGGCGCCGATTGCCTGGGGCGGCTACTTCCCGACGATGTACGCGGAAGCGGCCATCAACGCGCCCTATGTGGATTACGTTGTGCGCGGCCAGGGGGAGGAGACTCTGCTGGAGATGCTGGAACGCTTGCCGGACGCCGGGCCTCCGATGCCGCCGGCCTCCGCCTGCTGCCCGGCGGCAGTGCGCGACGTGCGCGGCCTGACCTGGAAGGATGCCAACGGCATCCGGCACAACCCGGACCGTCCCTTTCGCCCGCCCGACGACTTTCCGCCGCTGCCTTATGAGCGCGTGGGGGACGTGCGGCAATACCTGCGCCCCTCCTTTATGGGCGCGCGAACGGGCGTGCATCAGGCGGCCCTCGGCTGCCGCTATCGCTGCACCTTCTGCGGCGTCGTCTCCATGTTTAACGGTCACACGCGCCTGCAATCGCCCGCCCGCATGGTGGATGCCATGACGACCCTGCGCGACCGCTACGGCGCCACCGCCATGCAGTTCTATGATAACAACTTCTTTGATCGGGAAGAGACGAGCGTTCCCATGCTGGAAGCCCTCGCCGCCGTAGCGATGCCGTACTGGTGCTACGCCCGCGCCGACACAATGGCCAAGTTCTCCGCGCGCACCTGGGAGCTTATTCGCCGCAGCCAGTTACGCATGGCCTACATCGGCGCGGAGGCGGCCAGCGACTCGGTCCTGGCGAGCATGAAGAAGGGCACGCGCGTCGAGCACACGCTGGAGGTGGCGGCTCGCTGTCGGGAGCATGGCGTCATCCCGGAGTTCTCCTTTGTCCTCGGCGGCCCGAACGATCCGGAAGAGGAAGTCGAAAAGACGCTCACCTTCATCAAGCGCATCAAGTGCATCCACCCGGAGTGTGAGGTCATCCTCTACTTCTACAGTCCCACGCCCCAGCGCGACCCCGCCGCCGTGCGCGCCGACACCAACGGAGCGCGCCTGCCGGTACTGAGAACCTATGGCCCGGACGGCCCACCCCTGCCCACCACGCCGGAGGAGTGGACGCAGCCCCAATGGGTCAACTACGTCTGTCATCAGGACGCGCCCTGGCTCTCCCCGCAGATGCGCCAGCGCGTCAAAGACTTCGCCCGCGTGCTGGCCTGCCGCTTCCCAACCGTGCAAGACTACCGCACACCCGCCTGGGGCAAGGCGGTTCTGCGGGGGCTGGCCGGCTGGCGCTATGCCACCGGGCGCTATGACCATCCCTGGGAACTTGATCTCGCCCGCCGCCTGATCCCCCTGCGCGAACCGCACAAAGAAAGCCTTTGACACTCCCACTGCGAAAGTGCGCAGGGTTGTTCCATTTGGGAAGGCGGGTTTGCCTGTCGCAGAGGCTTGCCTCCTCTCTTCGGCAGGCAGCAGTAGGGCCTCGGAGGAGAGGAGGAGAACCTTCTGAGGCCCTACTGTATTTTAAGATAGAGAAAAATAGCGGGCAAGCACAGCAGGAGAAGTATCTGGCTATGCTATAATATCAAACCACTAATAGCATAAGGCCAGTAACGGAGGCGGGTTGCTCACAGCCAGGATTGCCCAGGAGGAGCCGATGCGACGCTCAACATGCCTATCGGTTATTACGAGGAGGGAGCCACCGTCGTCCGGGTCGGTGACCTGCCGGAGCCGGTAAAGCAGATGTTGCAGCATAGCCCTGCCGTTCAGTTTTTGCCTCCAAACGGAATATCTCCTGGGGGGACACGGTGCTGCGGTTCAACAATACCGGCTTTGTCGTTTCCGTCAACATCGCTCTTCCCAATGGGGATGCCAGCAGCACCCATGAACTGTTTGTTGGCAATGCTCCCACAGCACTGGCCTTGCCGCTCAACCATACATCCCTTGCCGAAACTGTCCGCCGGATGGGACGCAATACGCCTATATCCTGGAGGCAGCTAGCCGCCTACCAGAATAGCCGTGTCTGGGCAAATGAGTACCGGACGGTCCGGTTCTATGCCGGCCTTGACCCGGCAGCGCGCGCCGCTTTGCTGGAGAACAGGCTGCCCTTCTCTACCTTGAGTCCGGCCCAGCAGCAAGAGGCGTTAAGTTTGCTCTCCGCCTCCCATGCGGCCATGGCACCACGAATGCCTGCCGACGCGCTCCTAGGCTTGCAATCCAATCTTGGGAAGGAGGTTATCAGTTTCAATAATCTTCCTCGCCTGCGCCTCTGCGTCGTCTCCCCGCAGGCGCAACCCTCCCGTTAGCACCGGTTGACCTAACCCCCCGGCCCCCACTGCCAGGGTCGGCGCTACAATGGACTGCAAGGGACGCCGCTCAACGGTTCGCGGCTCTGCCTTGAGACAGCCCTCCGCCTTGCGACCCTACTGCGTTCGCTTCGCTCACAGGGAAGGGGGGACCGACTTCTCCGTTTCCCCTCTGCCGCAGCGCCGGGGATCGTTAGGCGGAGGGCTGTGGCCAGGCGGAGGCAGGGGCCGTAACCCTGCCGACCCTGGCAGTGGGGTGAGGGGGTGAGGGCCTACCTTGTCTTTGGCAGCGTGATGGGAGGCGGGGAGATGTAGAGGGGAACCAGGGTCATGGGGTCGTCCGGCGCGGCGCCGGATTCTAGACGCTGATAAGCGAGATGGGCGATAAGGGCAGCGCGCGGATCGGAGGCCTTGCCGAAAGAGACCGTTAGGGCGTGCCCTTGCAGTCCGGTCCGCAGCTCTGCCGCATAACGCGGCACGGCAGGCCCGCAGAATACCAGATGGCGCGGCGCGTGCGCGCCAATCCGCACCAGGAGGTCCGCCAGCGGCAGCGCTGCCGGGCCCATCAACGGCGCGGGCGTCTCCCCTTCCACCACAAACAGGCCGGCATACACGACCCCGGCACGGCAGGGCAGGATCGGCGTGACCAACGTATCCCGCAGTCCCGCGTATTCCGCCGCCAGCGCTGCCAGCCCGACGACGCCGACGATAGGCTGACCTGTGACCGCCGCAAAGGTCTTGGCGGTCATGACCCCAATACGCGTTCCGGTAAACGACCCCGGCCCGATGCCGACGGCGAAGGCGGTCACGTCGTCCAGGGTAGCCTCGGCGTCGGCCAGCACGGCGTCTATGTGGCCCATCAGGCGCTCGGAGAGGTGCATGCCGTGCCGGAAACGGTGCTCACTGAGAAACTGCCGGCCCCGCTGCACGGCAACACCGCACACATCTCCCGACGTCTCCAGCGCCAGCAGCAGGCCCTCCGGCGGCTTTGCGGGCGCGCTCATGGGGCCGCGCCCTCCCGTTCCCTGCGCGCCTGCCACTCCGGCAGCGCCGCCAACTCCTGCACCAGCGCCCGATAGCGTTCTCCCGTCGCCTCCACGCGCACGCGGCGCGGCGCGTCCTCGTCGAGCGCCTCCGGCGTGCCGTCGCCAACAATCTCCAGCGTCAAGGTCAGCCGCTCCGGGGGCAAGAGCGCCAAGACCTTATCCGCCCACTCCACCACGACCACCCCGCCCCGCTCAAAATACTCTTCCAGGCCCAGGTCGGCGGCATCCTCCGGGCGTTCCAGTCGGTACGGGTCGAAATGGAAAAGCGGTATCCTGCCGGGATACTCGTGGATCAGTGTAAAGGTAGGGCTGGTGACGGGCACCGTGACGCCCAGGCCGCGCGAGATCGCCTGCGTCAGCGTCGTCTTGCCCACGCCCAGATCGCCCACCAGCGCCACGACGTCGCCGGGCTGCAAATGCGCCCCCAGCGCCGCGCCCCACCGCAGCGTCTCCTCTCGATTATCCAGCACAAAACGGGCCATACAATCATCCAGTTCACGGAGTAGAATCCACAGATTACACCGATTAACACCGATTAAAACCAAAGACAAAAACCCTTTGGACAGGATGAACAGGATTTACAGGATTAGACAAAGACAAACAAGCCTTGCTTCTCTGTGGGGTGGAAATCCGGTTCATCTCGTTCAGCCTGTCTGAATCGGTTTTTTTAATCGGTGTTAATCGGTGTAATCTGTGGATTCTACTTGACCGGCTCCAGGCCGATAGCGTCCACCCCGATCAGGTAGCCGGTGGAGTTCGGGTTCTTGCCGACGGCGCGGAAGGTGATGCGGTGCGGCCCGGCGGTCAGTTCCACCGTGCCCAACTCCGTTCTGCCCTTTGCCAGTACTGGCGCGCTGTAGGTATCCGTCGGCGGGCCGACCGGATTCCCGTCTACTAAAACCTGCACGAGGGCATAGTCCCGTGAGGTCGTATAGTAGACGGAGAGGACGTACTTGCCGGTTTCCTGGACCGGCAGTTCCAGCGTTGCCTCCGCGCCGGGCTTCTGCCCCAGGAACCAGAACTGATCGTCGTTGCTCCAGTCCGGCCCGAAGCCCTGCATCTCCTGATGCGTCGCCTGGCCGTCTTTGGCCTCCAGCACTTTGAGGCTTTCGGCTTCGAGGCTGTGCGGGTAGCGGCTCTTGCGCAGCGCGATATAGTCCAGCCAGAGCTCCGGCGACTTGACGGCGGGGTTCTGGCCTTTGACGATCAGGGTCAGGGTATGCGCGCCGGGCTTGAGTCCGAGGATACGCCCGAACCACATCCGCGCCGAAGGATTGCCGCCCTCCAGCCGCTCGGCATAGGTATCTACGGGTGCCAGCGGCTCGCCGGCATCCACCTGCGCGGCAACGATGGGGCTATTCGGATGCCGCATAATGCCCAGTTCCAGCGCGTAATCGGCCTCGGCGGGCACGGAGATCGGCAGCTTGAGCGTGCCACCTGCCGCCTGCGGCTTCCAGATAAGGGCGCTGCCGCCGCTGAAGTTGTAGGTGGCGTCTTCGCGCCGCACGGCTCCCTGACCGCCGGCATCGGCCTTCTCCACCAGGCGCTCCGCCTCCAGGACTCCCTTCTCCTTGCGGCTCGGCTCCAGGCGCAGATAGTCCAGGTCCACGGTCGCGCCGGCGGGCACGTCAATGGTCAGCGTGTGCGCGCCGGGCAGCAGGCGGCGGGTCGTATGCTCGGAGTAGCGCTCTCCTTTCCGGAGCGGCTCCTCGGCGGGCGGCAGCAGCGCCTCGTCCAGCTTGTCCCCATCCAGCCACCAGCGCGACGAGAGCCGTCCGGTGCCCGGAGCGACCGGCTGATACAGGCCGATGGTGTAGACATCGTCCTCCTGCACGTCGAACCGGAAGGTATGCAGACCGCCGTTCAGCGCCGCGAACTTGCCGTTGCTGGCCTCCTCCGGCAGCGGGCGATCTTCGCGCACCTGCGCCTGCCCCTCCGTCCACGTCAGGTCTTCGGCCTCCAGCGCGTCCGCGATCTTCATGCGCGCGGGCGTTAATTGGGCGACATTAATCGGCGACCAGTCGTGATCGGGCGTGGTCTGGTACCAGTAGGCCACACAGGCGTAGTCCGCGCCGGGATAGTCGTTCTTGCCGCCATGCTCGATGTCCACCCGGATCTCCTTTTGAAACGGCACGCAGTCCTGGATCTGGTAACGGTAGGCGGCGACGCGGGACATCTCATCGCTTTTGACAGTACAACCGTGATAAGCCAGGCTGAACGGCCCCTCGTCGAAATACCAGCCGCCCGTATAGAAGTCCTCGGTGCCCGTGCCGTGAATGGAGGGAAACGCCTCGCCATCCACATAAATCTGCTCGTCGCCCTCCAGAAACCCGATGCCCCGGTCGCCCTGCATGTCCGTATGCTCGCCGACGTAATGGCCGCGTCCGCTCACCTGGAGGATATGGAACGGCTCTCCGGCGACCGTCGTCTGCCGGTGCCACTGCGCGTGGAAGTAGCCCGCATCCGCCAGCGGCTTCTTGAGCGGACGATAGGCGAGGCTCCATATCACCTCGGAGAGCGCCGTCTGCCCGGCGTTGGCAAGCTCAAAGCGGGCGGAACGGGCGAACGGCATGGGCCAGAAGCAGACGTAGCCGTCGTCGGTCATAGCGCAGGGCAGCGCCGCGAACCGCTGATCGCCGAACCCGACGCCGAAGAAATCGCCCAGGGGAGCCTCGACGCCCGGCTTTTGCGCCCCATCCCAGTAGACGCGCAGGACGGTCTGCCGGAGGGTATAGCGGTCGGCGGGCGTGACCTTGACGCGAAACGCGCTGATCTCCGCCGGCCCGTTGAGCGTCGCCAGCGTTTTGGTTTCGCCCGCCGCCAGCGTCACCCGCCCGTTGGCCTCCGTCGTCAGCTCGGAGGACGGCCAGGGGTCGCTTCCCAGATGCGCCCACTGATCCTGCACCGTCTCCAGCGCCCGCTGGTCCTCCGGGGTCAGCCCGCGGGTGAAGGTACGCACCGGCGTGCCGTCGGGAAAGAGCTGGTACTGCACCTGGTAGTACATTCCGCCCGGATCGGTCACTTCGATGCGGCAGCCCTTCTGGAAGGGCATGGGGAAGAAGCTGTACCACCCGCCGCTTTTGTGCCCGACCAGCGGCGAGACAAACGGGGCGACCTTGCCCAGAAACAGGTCTTGCATAGGGCAGTCTATGCGCGGTGCGGCCTCTCCGTCGAAATAGATGCGCAGCTGCCCGCTGGCATTGGCCGACCAGAATCGGTAGATGCAGCCGGGCCCCCGGATGTCGCACAGAACGGCGGTGTTGCCCTCCATGCGTAGGAAGTGGCCCGCGTCGCCGTTGCCGCCCGACCTGTCGTAGCTCGAATCCTGCACGCAGCGGGTATCGCGGAGCATCGGCAGCAGATCGAAACGCGCCATCAGTTGCAGGCCATAGGGAAGTTTGGGGGAACGGGGCACCTTCGGGCGCGCGCTCTGCGAAAGCGTCGAGCCCGGCCCATTGATGGGCGCGGCTTGCTGAGCTAGAGCCGTGGTGATGGTGAGCGCAAACAGGCAAATCAGGGCGAGAAACCCTCTCATGCGCAGGAAGCCTCCCTTCCCAAAAAGATTCCAACAGGATGAACAGGATTTCTCGGGATTTACAGGATGAGGACACAGACAGAGATATAGGGCTCGTATGGGTTATAGAGAGAAGCAGGGATTGGGCTGGTTTTAGAAATCCTGTTTAATCCTGTAAAATCCTGTTCATCCTGTTGAGGTCTTTATTTATGGTGCGCGATGTCGGCGGCGATCTCCTGGGCGGCGGCAACGGGGTCGACAGCGGCGACGATGGGCCGCCCGATCACCAGGTAGCTCGCGCCGCGCCGGATGGCCTCGGCGGGGGTGAGCACGCGGGCCTGATCGCCCTGCTCAGCCCCGGCAGGCCGCACGCCCGGCGTCACGACGAGGAAGTCGGACGACGGGACTGCGGTGCGGACGGCCTCGATCTCGTGCGGAGAGGCGATGACGCCGTCGCAGCCCGCCTCATGGGCCAGGCGCGCTAAATGGGGCACGTACTCCGTCAGTGGGCGCTCTACCCATAGCTCATCCCGCAGTGTCTCCGCGCTGATGCTGGTCAGCACCGTGACGGCCAGCACTTTGGGGCGCGGCAGGCCAAACGCCTCCGCCTCCCTGTGCGCCGCCTCCACCGCCGCGCGCAACATCGCCCTGCCGCCCGCCGCATGGACGGTAACGCACTCGACGCCGAGCCGTGCTACGCCGCGCATGGCTCCTACGAGGGTGTTGGGTATGTCGTGCAGCTTGGCGTCGTAGAAGAGACGTTCCGCGCCAGCGTCGCGCAGCTTCTCGAAAATCTGTATGCCCGCCGCCGTCACCAGTTCCAGGCCGGCCTTGAACATGCCGACGTGATCCTTGAGCTGCCCGACAAGCTGAATGGCGCGGTAGGCGTTGTCCACGTCGAGCGCGCAGATGATACGCTCCTTAGCCTGCATACAGAACTCTCCTCTGGCCCTTCGATAATGCAACTTCCTGTGCCTGGGCGTCGCTTTGTGAAATCCTGCAAAATCCTGTTAATCCTGTTGAAGCGCATTTAGCGGGGCCAGAACTGGTCCCAGGCTTTCCAGAAGCTCTCGGCGCGGGAGACCACCAGGCGCGGGTTGACGATCTCAACGCCGGGCCTGCCTGCGAAATCGTCGGCACGGTCGGGCGAGGCGAGCTCGACCGTGAAGGTGACAGGCGCGGGAAATTTGAGCGGCGGGGGCCAGTCGTGCCGCGTCAACGCGCTATAGACGCGCCCCTCGATGAGCGCACAGGCATCGTGGGATGGCAAGTGCCGCGCGCTGTAGCGTCCCAGGCCGACCTTGACCGGCGCTTCGACGACCTTCTCGCCCACGAGTTGACGCACCTCGCGGCAGGTGGCCGCGTCGCCGGAGACAAACACGCACGGGCAGTTAAAGTCGCCGCAGAGGGCCGCCACGATGCCCGACTCGCCCACCAGCGTCTCGTTGATGCGCGCGTTGTACCAGGCCTGCGAGGAGACAGTGTGCGAGAGAACGCCGTCGGGCGTTCCGGCCATCGCGTGCGCCCCGACAAAGAGCGCCGCGTCGCAGCCCGCCTCCAGCGGCGCCACGTAGCGCGCCCAGGAGTAGCCCAGCACGTACTCTGCGCCGCCTTCTAGATGATCCGGGATCAGGCTCTTGAAGCTCCAGGGGCCGCCCGCGCCGTGCCCATCCACGACGACGATCTCGGAGGCTCCGGCACGCTTGCAGCCACGCACCGCCGCGTTGACCTCAGCGGTATAGAGCCGCCTCCCCTCTTCATAGAGCGCCGCGCCGCCGTTGACCTGCTCCCACACCGATATACCGGCCACGCCTTCCATGTCGCACCACAGCATGACGCGCATCGTTCCGTCCTCTCCTTGAGTGCTAAGTTCGTTGCCGTTCGGCGTGAACTTTCCAGCCCACAGTATTCGGCACGGCGCCCGCGTTTCCTGCGTCGAAATTAAGGGCGTGGGTTTTCTTCCTGACGGCCCGATAGATGGCAGCCCACTGAGGGACTATTGCGCCTCCTGGCGCGACAGATAGACCAGTTCCGAGCTTTGCGGCGCGGCCAGGCGTAGCAGGATACCGTTGCGCATCAGGTTGGCGCCGGTATCAATGAAGCGCTCGGCCTTCGAGTCCTCAAAGGAGACTTCATAGCGGGCGGCGGGGTCGAGGCCGCGCAGTTTGAAAATCTGTTTCTCTTCCTGCGTGGTTCCCCGAAACGCGAAGAGAACGCCCTTGCCGGCCTGTGGGTCGGCGTACTCCATCCCATCCCAGCGCACGCCGTCCGGGCGGTCGGTGATATGGTAGAGGTTACCGTTGGCGATGAGAGGGCGCAGCCAGGTCTTATAGATGGCGAATTGCCGTTTCGCGGCGGCATGCTGCTCCGGAGTCCATTGGCTCGTGTCGCACATGATGGTACACCAGCCCATCATGCCGCTGCGGAGCATGGCGACAAACTCGGCCAGGCTGGCGGTGGGATGGTTGGCAACGTAGCATTCGCACATCGAGGGCGGCAGCGCGTAGGAGGCATCGTAGAAGGCGCGGCGGTTCGAAAGCGGATCGTAGGTATCGGTGATGCTGATGTAGTGCGTGCGGCGGACGACGCCGTAATCTACCATGTGCCCGCCATTGACGCAGTCCTCGAACAGCAGGCCAGGGTTCTCGGCGCGCAGCGTATCGTAGATATGGTAATAGCCGCGCGCGGCGCGGTAGGCAATGTCGGTCGGCGCGTAGGTATGCAGGTGTTCGGTGCGGTCGCAGTCGTCCACGATCATGCGCTGGTCGTGCTCCAACATATCCACCTTATACTCGCGACAAATGCGACGCAACTCCCGCAGGCACCAGTCCGCCGCCTGTGGATCGCCCAGGCAGACATCCGCGCCGGTGAAGTCAGCGGGCTTCCAGCCGCGCGGATAGTTCTTGGTAAACCAGGGACGCATGGCCGGGTCGAAAACGCTCAGGAATGCCTGTCGGCCCGTTGCATCGGTCAGGTCGCCGCCCTGCGTCCATCCCACCCACAGCCCGAACCGCAGGCCGTGGGCGTGCGCGTCGGCGGCGATAGGAGACAATCCGCGCGGAAACTTTGCCCTATCGGGATACCAGGCCCCTACCCTCTGATACCAGCCCGCGTCTATGTGAAAGAGCTCCAGGCCGAGGTCGGCGGCATCCGCGATCATCCGGCGGGCCAGTTCCTCATTGACCGCCATGCCGCTGCCCCAGGTGTTGTTGGCGAGCAGGGGAAAGCGGTCTTTGGGCGCCGGCGGGCGCAGGTGCGCCTCCACCCAGCGATGCAGCCGATTGGCCCCGTCATCCACGTCACCGGTGTAGCAGCCGAGAAAGACCGTCGGTGTCTCCAGCGTTTCGCCGGGCTCCAGGCGCGTGCGGTAGGGCAGCATGGCATTCTCGTCGGGGTCCAGGCCGATCTCGGCACGCAGTCCCAGGCCAAAGCCGCTCGTCTGGCCCGGTTCCACATGGGGCGCTGGCAGAGCGCTCAGCCGCATCCGCACCCGCCCGGAGAACTCCACGCCCGCGTACCAGCCCTGCTGTCCCTGCACATCCTGCACCGCCGTCCAGGGGATGGGGTCGCGCTCCTGGGCGTTATCGCGCGCATAGGGCAGAGAGAGGAGCGCGAGGGCGAAGTCCGCATGGACCGCTGCGCGGTGCGTGCCGACGTTGGTAGGCGTGCCCGCGCCCTTCTCCACCCACCAGTTTTCGAGCGTGTGGTTGGCGGGCGGGCGGGCATCGAAGACGAGGCTGGGCTGCACGGGAAGGAGGACGGGCGCGCGGCCCTTGTTGGCGATGGTCAGGGTGTGCTCGATGGGGCCGGGGCCGGGCCACGCCTGCCAGGTGGATTTTAGCTCCAGGTACGGGCTTGAGCAGATGAAGGTGAGGACGCAGCGGCGCGGCGTGCCTTCCAGGACGCTGCACCCGGCAAATCGCCAGGTAAGCGGCATCGCGCGCCCCCCCACCTCGGCAGTCGCCACAAAGGGAATGCTGGTCGGATCACGGCCCTCCGTTTCTGCCTCCTGCGGCGCGATCCAGTCCCACTGCGCCTGGGCAGACTTCAACGAGACAAGCACGACCCGATTATCGCGCGCCTCCACGCGGATGGCCGTATCTTCCGTCGCCAGTGTCGCGCCCGGCGCAGCCGCGCCTGCCGCCCGCAGAGAGAACACGCACAACAAGCCCGCCAGCAACATTCCCCGCGCGGATTCACAGCCGCGCTTTATTGCAGGCGGGCACAGCATGAAACTGCTTCTTGATATGCACATTTTCATTGCATGGGACTGCGAATACGGCCTGTCAGTTTTCTGTGCCTGCTTTGAAGTGGCAAACGCTTAGGGGACAACCTCAAAGGGCTTGTTGCCGTCCATCTGGTTGACGTAAAAGTCGTTATCGAGCGTGAAGATGCGCCTGACCTTGAGCGCCTCCGCTGCCGCCACAAGGGACGCATCGGCTAAATCCATTGGGGTATCTCGATACTGCCGCATGAGCGCTCGCATTCGCGTTCGCTCTGCCGCGCCGCTGATATGCAGTCCTATGATTTCAGGCTGTGCCATCTCCTTCACCTCCGGTTCCCTCGTATCCCCATTATAACATAGTTGTCTTGGGTTGGATGAGACAGAAACCGAGCAAGGGAGCCAGGATCAGGCCGTTGCGGCTTGATAGACGCTGCGACCGGCCACGAAGGTCTGGCGCACAGTTCCGTCCGGGTTGAGCAGGACGAGGTCGGCGTCATAGCCGGGGGCAAGCAGGCCCTTGCGGTGGCCGAGTCCGAGCGCGAGCGCGGCGTTGCGGGAGGTCAGGGCGGCGCGCTGCGGGAGCGTGAACGCCGAGGCATTCTGGAAAGCCACGTCCAGGGTGAGCAGGCTGCCGGCCAGCGTGCCGTCGGGCAGACGGGCCGTGCCGTTGTGGACGGCGACCGTCAGATCGCCCAGCGAGAACTCGTAGCCGTCCGGCATTCCAGTGCCCGGAATGCCGTCGGAGATAAGGATGACTCCTTCCGTCCCCTTCGCGTTGATGAGCGCGCGGCAGGAGGCCGGATGGACATGGACATTGTCCCAGATCAGTTCCGCCGTTAGCTCCGAGCGGCTCATCGCCGCGCCTACGACGCCCGGCTCGCGGCTCTCCATGGGGCGCATCGCGTTGAAGCAATGCGTGACGTGGCGCGCGCCCGCATCTATTCCGGCGCACATCTGCTCGTAAGTGGCATCGGTGTGGCCGAGCGAGGCGATGATCCCATGCGCGGCCAGAAAGCGAATGAGCTCCAGCGCGCCGGGCATCTCCGGGGCGAGGGTCATCACGCGCACCGCGCTCAGGTTGTCCCCCACCTGGCGGCGAAAGTCGTCCACATCCGGCTTGAGGATATACTGCCCTGGCTGCGCGCCCTTCTTCTTCGGGTTGATGTACGGGCCTTCCAGATGACACCCCAGCACCGCCGCGCCTCGCGTGCCGTTCTGCGGGGAACGCGCCGCACGGGCCGCCACCGCCAATGCCTGCGACTGCGCTTCCCAGGGAGCCGTGACGGTCGTCGAGAGAAACCCGGTCACGCCATGCCGCGCCAGATGCGCGGCGACCGTCTCCAACGCGTCCGCCGTGCCGTCCATGAGGTAGCGGCCCGCGCCGCCGTGAATGTGAATGTCCATAAAGCCGGGCAGCAGCAGGGCGTTCCGCGCGTCTATGTCGCCGGGAGAGGGCGTCGTCGCGTCGTTCCAGGGGGCTAACTCCCCAATGCGGCCCGCCTGCACAGTCAGAGCGACGTTCTGGCGCTCACCACGCGCATCGGCCACGTGCCCGGCCAGGATTCGGAAAGAGATGGATTGACTCACTCAATTGCTCCCATCAGCGGTAGTGGTCGGGGGTAAAGTTTTCCAGGGGTTCCTCCACGCGGATCTTGCGCACGCTGCCGGCCATCATCAGCACCAAATCCCACCCGCGCGCGCCCTTAATATTATCCGTCCAGTTGGGGTTGAACGTCCGCGCCCAGTGCCACTGACAGTCCGCCACCGGCGTCAGGTCCTCCCATTTGCCGGGGCCGAACGGCGGACCGGATCGCCACCAGCCCATATCCAGCGCTTTCTGCCAGCGCGGAATGTAGCAGTAGCTCACGCCGCTGGGGAGATACAGATTGCCTTCCAGCCGGGAATTGCCCTCGTACTGGCCCTGCTTGGGATCGCTGGGACAGAGGAACAGGCGCGCGTCGGAGACATAGGCCGGATAGAGGGTCGAAAGCTGCGGAGGAAGCTCTTCGTAGTCCTGCCGGTACATGCCCAGCGCCAGCCCGATCTGGCGCAGGTTCGAGACGCAGGCGGTGCGGCGGGCAGAAGCGCGCGCCGCCGCGAATACGGGCAGCAGGATCGCCGTCAGCACCGCAATAATAGCGATGACGACGAGCAGCTCGACCAGCGTGAACGCGGCGGCGCCGAGAGAACGCCTGACGAAGCTAGGGCGGGGCATGGGACTTACCTCATAACAGCAGGACGAAAACCTGCTGTTATTGTAACACGGCTCCCCACCCCGATGCAACATGAGAGATTCAGGGCAATTGCCTCTTCCTCTTGTTGCATCTATGCCTGCTGGCACAGAGGAGAGAGAAAATTTGGTTCGGGCAATTGCCCTGATGAGAGATTGGCGCAGACCTATCAGGCCGCAGCCGCCGCGCGCCCGTTGCCGTTGCGCTCGTTGAGCGCCTTGATAAGCTCGCTGGCCTGCGCCTGCGTCAGGGCGGCTACATTCTCCACGGCAAATTTAGCCTGGGCGATGTCGTCCGCGTCCTGCCCGCGTCGGCGGCACAGGCTGCGAATGGCCTCCAACTGCGCCTCGGTGATCGGGCTGGCGGCAGGGCTGCGCGTCTCTGCCAGAAGCGGAGCGCTCTCCGCCGGTTTCGGAGCGGCGGGCTTGGCCGCTTCCCGGATAGCGCTAGCCGCGCGTGGCGTCGGGACAGACCGGGCGCTGCGCGCAGGCCCGATGGCGTAGCCGCGCTCGGGAGCGCCATCCAGGGCATCCTCCTCGCCCAACTCCTCCAGGGCCGCCACGCCAACGTTGACCGCATCACGTAGGGCGCGCGCCTTACTGCGTGTCTCGGCCATGCGAATCAAACAGGTCTGCATGGCCGGGGCGACATTGTTGGGAGCCGCATCACCGATGCCGGTGAACACGCGCTCCGCGCCGTCTTTCTCCAGCACGACCGTCGCCACACAGATCGCCACGCGGTTGTTCGCCTCCGAAGGAATCTGGATCAACTCCGTGCGAATGGACTTCAAGCCCTGCTGATGGGCCATATCCAGCAGCCCCGCATAGAGGACGAAGGCCCTGCCCTGACGCTCTACAAGAAACTCTTTTTTCACGATTCTCTCCCTTTACACGGACCCAACTGCCCGCGTCCGAAAAGGCACACGGCGAGCGCCGCCGCGTGCAACCCCTCAAACTCGATCTCGTTAGCTACTATTCTACCAGAATAGTAGAAATTTGTCAATGGTTCTATGGAAGCAATCGAAACTTTTTTCACGATTTTTACTGTTTGCGGTTGGCAACCAGGGGCAGCAAGTGCTAGCAAGGAAGACGGACAGCCAACAAATGTCTACTCTATTGGGGTTGACAGGCGTTTTGGATTGTGTTAGACTCGCCCGCGTTCGCCGCCTGGACGACGCAATGCCCCACATCCTCTGTTCGCTGGCCGCGCAGAGAGATCTTTCCAGCAGCCAAGGAGGTTTACACACAGGCATCCCAACGGGTGTCCCCAGAAGGAAAAAGGAAGGAGGAACGCCGAGTGACCCTCGTAGCCACTGCCCGTTTCCGGGCGTTCTTAGCCGCGCTGGCGGGCCTGGGTCTGCTGACCCTGACGCCGCTGGTGTGGGGAGCGCCCAGACAGACGGACAGGAACAGCGGCACGACGCCCGCCGTCCCAAGCGGCCCTAGCGCCCCGACAACGCGTATCGTCGTGCAACGCGAGCCGATCCCGTATCCCACCCTGAGGAAGACCACTTCCCAACTGCGTAGCGGCACCAGTCGCACCCTGCGTAACGGGGTCAACGGAATCAAAGAAGTTACGTATAGAGTCTATATCCACGGCGACGGCGCCGGAACCCGGCGTGAAGTCGTCTCGACCCGGATACTCAAGAAGCCGAAACCGGAGGTCGTCGAGATCGGACGGCGTACCTGGCTGGCCTCGCGCGGCTATTTCTCGGGTCGGCGTGTGGTGCTGATGCGCGCCACCCTCTACGACCCATTTAACTGCGGCGGCTCAGGAACGGGCCGAACGGCGTCGGGCTTAATGGGCGGCTACGGCGTGGTAGCCGTGGACCCGCGCTTTATCCCGCTGGGCACGCGCCTCTACATTGAAGGCTACGGCTACGCCGTCGCCGCCGACACCGGAGGGGCGATCAAGGGCAATCGCATTGACCTGGGCATCGACTCCAAGCACGATGTTCGGCACATCCATAACTGGAGCATGGTGCGCGTCCACATTCTGGACTGATTTGCCTACCGCCGGCGGCTCTTATGCTTGTTAAGGCCCTCACCCCTGCCCCCCCTCTCCCAACTTTAGGAGAGGGGGCACCGAGAAGCCAACGCTTGCCTCTCCCCTCCTCCACGCTGCGGGAGAGGGAGGGCTATCAGGGAAGAGCGACCCGTGGCAGCACGCGATCTGACATCACCGAGGCAGGCCAGCGAATTGCTTCAGGCGTATGGGGTGCGGCCCCAGAAGCGCCTGGGACAGAACTTCCTGTGTGACAGGAACACTCTCGACCGGATCGTGCGGGCGGCTAACCTCACGCCCGACGATCCGGCGCTCGAAATCGGCGCAGGGCTGGGCGCGTTGACGCTCGCCCTGGCCGCCACCGCCCCCTCCGTTACCGCCATAGAAATTGATCGCTCTCTGGAACAGATCCTCCGCGAAGTTACCTCCGGCCATCCCAACGTCCAGCTTATTTTCGCGGACTTTCTGCGCCTGGAGATACCGGCGCTGTTCGATCAGGCCTTCGGTGATCGGCCTGGCGTGGTCGTCGCCAATATTCCCTACTACATCACGACACCGATCCTGGAGCGGCTGCTGGCGCACAAAGCGCGCCTCAAGCGTATCGTGCTGCTGGTGCAGCAGGAATTTGCCCGCCGCATGATCGCCGCGCCGGGCACCTCGGACTATGGCGCGATGACTCTGTTCGTGCAGTACCATGCCCAGGTGGAGATGGTCGGCGTCGTGCCGCGCACAGTCTTTCTGCCGGCGCCGGAGGTCAATTCCGCCATCATCGCCCTCACGCCCGTCGTTCCCGGCACGGTGCCTGTTCGCGACGAGTCGCACTTCTTCCATATCATCCGTGCCGCCTTCGGCCAGCGCCGCAAAACCCTGCTCAACGCCCTGCTGCGCGCCCCCGCTTCCTTTGGCCTGGGCTTCACCATGGACGACCGTGCTGAGGTCGAGAAGCTGCTGGCCCGCGCCGGAATGGATGGCAATCGTCGCGGCGAAACGCTTTCCCTGGAAGAGTTTGCTCGCCTCGCCAACACCTTCGTTGAAATGAATGCCGAGCGCACCCCAGAACACTAGATGCTCTCTCGATTGACGCCGGGCGGTTCCTCCGGCATATCGGGCGTCGGCTCAATGAGCAAGGATGATTCGTGGAGGCGCTCCGCTGTTTGCCGGACGCTCCCGCCGCGTTGATCGCGGCAGCGAAGGCTCTGATGGCAGGCGGATACACGGCCAAAGCGTTGTCGCTTGCACAGCGCGCGGAGAAACTTCGATAGTCCGAAAAGGCTAAAGTAATTGCAAAAGAGTTCGCAGAAAGGACTTGACAGGCGCGAAAAACTGTGTTAAGGTTTTCACTAACTGACATAGGGTTTGTTTGTCCGTTCCTGCGTAGCACCCGGCCCGAAGGCCGGGTGCGGATTGAAACTGCCTATTGTGCCGATCCCGCGCTGACCTCTGTATGTACTCCCAGTGAAGAGGCTGGGGCAACCGCAATGGAGCATCTGGTACGCGCCATCGAGCGCGGAGCAGATACGCTCGATGGCGCTCTTTTAACTATCCGGCTTACTGGGCGTGAGTCCTACGTTGCCGTAGCGCCTTAGACTCGTAGCTATCCAGCAAACCAAGCCTCGCATTCCGTTAGACGCATCTTGATGACGCTCAATCAGGAGGCAGACTAAAGCATACATTTCTTCGTTGCTTAGGCAAGCGGTTAGCGTTAGCGGTTACTTTCTGTAGAGAAGCCGATGATTTCATTGCGCGCATCCCATGCGCTCCTTCAACGAGAGGCTAAACAGAGGGGGTGATTATTCCCTATCGTTGATAATTCGCCCGAACGTTCATCCGCGTTTTACGCTTCCTATCCAGGAAGGCTCGGCAGAAAAGGAGAAAAACGTGAAACGGAACATAGCAAAGGGTTTTACCCTAATCGAATTGCTCGTCGTTATCGCCATCATCGCCATTCTCGCCGCAATTCTTTTCCCAGTGTTTGCCCAGGCGCGGGAAAGAGCGCGAGCCATTAGTTGTGTCTCGAACTTGAAGCAGATGGGTCTGGCCGCCGTGATGTATGCGCAGGATTACGATGAGAACTACCCCGGCATGTGGCAGTGGAGTCCCGGCGCGATTATGGCGCATAGCCCCTATCTCTATCCACCGGGCTGGACGGCAGAGCAGGCCAAAGCGCAGTGCGAAACCTGCCCCTACGTCAAGAACACCGACGTCTATGCCTGTCCAAGTCGCAAGAACACCTCCTACGGCGACCCTGCGCTGTACTTCAGCTACGGCTACGCTTATCCGACGATGTGGGGCGGCTATCCCCCCATTCCCGGCAGCGCCTTCGGCTTCCCAGTAGGCCCGTCTCTGGCAGCGTTCAGCGAACCGGCGGATACGGTGATGATCATGGACTCCGGCGCTTGGCCCGGTACGGATGACTGCAACGCGCTAACGTTCGAGGGCATCTACAACTACGCTTGTTCTCCCGCCAATACCAGCGGAGCGCAATACTCCTATCCCTATGTCTACGAACCGACGAGCAACAGATGGTCAGCGCCTTTGCCGCTCCATCTCAAGAAGGTGAACATTGCCTTCGTAGATGGGCATGTTAAGCCCATGAGTCCGGAGGCCACGATTCGCCCGAAGAATCTGTGGTGCCAGATTCGCAACGCAACCGACCCGACCCAATGCGATAAGTAAGAACCACCTTACCCTCGCCACTCTGGTGAGGAACGCCTGCAAAGAGAAAGGAGAGGCTGAACCGTACCGGCAGCGGACGTTTTGCTTCGCTACGGGCCGTACCGGGGACAACTCTCCCTTTCTCTGGGCGGCAAGGCGACCCTACCTTGCCACGAACCTGACTCAAGATTCCGATGGAAGCAACCCCAATGAAGCAACAGATTAGTCCTAAAGCCGCAATCGTCCTCATCGGTGTAGTCGTCTTGATACTGGCAGGAATTGGCTGGAAACTCTTCTTTGCTGCGCCTTCGAGCGGCGGGCCGCTGCCCCCTGCGGTGAAACCGGGCGCTCCTCTGCCCTCTCCTAACTCAGCAACGCCCCTGATTCCCGGCGGAGGCGGGCCTCCTGGCACGGCGCCTGCGCCCGGCGGAACTTCGACCGCACCGCCATCTGCCGCGCCTTCGGGCCAGTAGCTTCCGTAACGGCATGAATTGCCCGGTAGGAACGAGACGGCGTTTGTCGAAAGCAGTGACACGGGCCGCTTGTACGGCCATTCTGTATGCACACATGTAGCCTGACTATGTGTTGTGAAGGAGCTAGAGAGCATGTCCACATTGGAGCGAGCCAAATATGGTGCAGCCGCCTATGAAGGCCTGAAAGGAGAACTTCCCACCCCGTTTCCCCGCATTATGGGGCCGAACTGTGCGAAGTATCTGCTAGAGGTCGCGGAAGGCGGACTGACAGGAGACATGGTCGGGCGCTTTGAACAGGCGTTTGCGCGCGAGGTCGGCGTTCGGCACTGCATCGCCGCGCCGGGATGCACCCCCTCGCTGGCGATGCTGGCGGCGGCGCTGCCCTTTGAACCCGGCGACGAGATCATCGTCAGCCCGATCACCGACTATGGCACGCTCCAGGGCCTGATCAAAGAGAACTACATTCCCGTCTTTGCCGATACGGAGCCGGGGACGGTCAATCTCAATGCCGACACCATCGCTCCCTGCATCACCGACCGTACCCGCGCCATCCTGGTCGTCCATAAGACCGGATTGATCTGCGATATGGATCCGATCAATGCGCTGGCGAAAAGGCACGGCCTGATAGTGATCGAGGACTGCTGCCAGGCCGTCTTCGGACGTTACAAAGGGCGGATCGCGGGAACGCTGGCCGATGCCGCCGCCTTCTCCTTCGATGCCGAAAAGACGATGGGATCGGATACCGGAGGCTGCGTCGTCACCAACGATGATAAACTTGCAGAGCGGATGCGTTTCATCGGGCAGAGCCGCGCGGCGGTCATGAAACCGCACTTCGGACGCACGCATACCGAGGCTGGCTACGCCTTCCGAATGCCTCTCTGCACGGCTGCCGTCACGCTGGCGCAACTGGAGATCATCCACGAGAACGTGGCGCAGCGCGATAAGATGGCGCGGCTGCTGAGCAAACTGCTGGCCGAGATACCCGGCATCACGCCCCTGCCGATTCCGGACTATGTGACCGTCTACTCCTGCTGGATGGTCGGCCTGAGCATAGACCCACAGGCGTTCCGGTGCGACGCCGAGACGTTCGCGCAGCAGCTTGCCGAAGCGGGCATTCCGGGAGCCGGCATCGGCAACTACTACCTGATGCCGGAGGCGCTGACGTTCTTGAATCGCAACGCCCGCAACAAGGTCTATCCCTATTCCATGCCGCCGGCTTCTCGTGAATACATCTACGACGAGACGACCTGTCCGACCGCGCACGCCTTCCTGCAAAACTTCATCCGGTGGTCCACATTCTGTGAGAAATATCAGCCGCACCACTGCGAACTGGCCGCGCAGATCGTCCGCACCGTCGCCGACCGTAATCGCGTCTGACGCCGTTTTTGAGGAAAAGCCGCCATCAGATGACGCTGCTGGATCGTTTCTATCACGCGTTTCAGTAGCGATTTTCAGTGCGTCCGGATGCCGGCACTCTTTGCCGAAGGCCGCGCGGCCTTCGCGCGCCTATATCACGACGGCTGACATGGGCCAGAGGCCCCAATCTATAAAAGAAGGTCTGAACTCGGTATGCAAGCACCGGAACCGAAGCGCCGCCTGACGCGGCGAGAGTTCTGCGCAAAGACGGTGACGATGAGTGCGGCTCTGATAACCCCGGCCGGGCTGCCGCAAAAGGCGGCCCGCAAGATGCCCCCTGTAGAGACGCCCGGCGCTTGGCCGACCCCGCGCCAGAACCGCTGCCTGACCAGCGTTCAACCGCTTCCGGGCAACATCAGGGTTGCGCCCAAAATCATGTCGAAAATCGCCTTTCCGACAGGGCAGGGCGCGCTATACCCCCTTGTGTCGAAGCCTGGCGGGCCGATAGATCGAGTCGTCGCGCTTGAAAATGGGGCGTTGCGCTGTTATCAGCCGGAAGGCAAGCTGCTCTGGGAGACACATCCGCCCGGCCTCAACTTTAGCAGCCTTATCGCGGCGGAAGACCTGGACGGCGACGGGCGGATTGAGCTGGCGCTGATGGCGGGCAGGCCTACCGATCCTTTGGGAGCCGTTGCGCTTGTCGCAGCGGATACCGGCGAACTGCGCTTTCGCTACGATGTCGAGCCGATGTCCTATTGGTGGACGCTCAAGGCCGATCACTATCTGCCCGACGGCATCGGAAAACAGCTTCTGATGTGCGAGCACGGCTATCCGCCCGACAAGCAGAACGGCTACCTCGTTCTGTTCCATTTCGAGAAGCCCGGCGCAGTGCCTCGCCCGCTCTGGCGGTACGATTTCGATAAGTACACCTGCTTCCCCAGCATTCTGAAGGCGGACGTGGACGGCGACGGCGTGAACGAAATCTGCGTTGAGACGCACAGCCATATGTGGGTATTCGATGCGCGCAGCGGAAAGGTACATCAGTATGTCGAATGGAACCCTGCGCCCGCCAACGTCCGCAGCTACGGCCTGGTGCGCTTTCAGGACTTGAACGGCGACGGCCTGCCGGAGTTCTTCTGCATCGGCGATTTTTCCCACCACCATGAAGTTCTGGTTAATGAGAAGGGGCAGTTCAAGCTGGCCTGGACGCATGGTTGGGATAACTCGGTCACGACCAGCAAACTCGCGACGACCTGGCCCGATCCGCCTATTGCCGATGTAGACGGCGATGGCAAGCTGGAGATGCTGGTCAATATGTTCAACTCCGAGTCGGAGGGCCGCTGGATGATTCGCATCTACGACGCGATGACCGGAGCGATCAAGGCGCGCGTGCCAGATCGTATCGCCGTGCAGTTGACCGATATGGATGGCGACGGCGCGGCGGAGATACTGGCGAATATCTCCCAGGACCCGACGCGCACGGAGATCACCGGAGCCAGCCTGCTCAAAGTCGCCAACAACGCGCCGATCGAGCTATGGCAGGAGAAGGGCGCGCGCGCCGTCGACCTTCCCGTCCGCGAGGGCAAGGCGGCAGAGCAGCTGCGCGAGGCGGTCTATGTTCAGACCGGCGGCAGCACGAAGCGCCTGAAGTGGGACGTAAGCAAGCAGATTCGCCTTGCGGACGGGTCGCCTGCCGCGCCGCCGCCCGCCCCGACGTTCCCGCATCTCCCGGCCCATGTCGGGCTGCCGCTGAACGCTCCGCTCGTCGCCGATGTGGACGGCGACGGGAAAAACGAGGTCATCCACTACTACGAGAAAACGGCGACGATCTATCGCTATCAGCCGGGCCCTACATTTGTCAAGCTGGAGTCCTATCCCTCGGATGGCGCTCCGGCGCTGGCCGATCTGGACGGCGACGGCAGGCCCGAACTGATTCTAGGAGCCGCCACGCCCACGACCGACCCGGTCATCGAGGCGATCAAGCCGGGGACGGGCGGAAAACGGCTCTGGAAGGTGACGCTCAAGCGCCCCGACCGGCAAGGAATGCCTTACGGACGCGCCCTCTATTTTCAGACCGGGCGCTTTACCGGCAAGAAGACCTACGACATCTATGTGTATGTGGGAATGCCGCTGGTGCGCAGCCTGATGCTCGACGGCAGCGCCGGCGCGATTCTGTGGGAGAAAGGCGAGATTCCCAACCTCGAGCGCTACTTCGCACCGACCGTCAATCAGGCCGCCGTCTGGGACTTCGACGGTGACGGCAAGGACGATCTGGTCTTCACCTGCCCGGACTACTATTGCGTGGCTTCCGGGCCGACCGGCGACCCACTGCTCGGCCCTATCTTTCCCCCACAAATCTTCCATCAGCCAAGCCAGGGCCTCTACACGCTGCCCGCGATCCTGCCTAATGGCAGCAGCGAGCCGACCGTCTGTCTGGTAGCCGGATTCTATTTTCGCGCGGCAATGTCGCTCCATGCCGCGCCGTACTGGTATCAGCTTCCTCCGATTGGAACCGCGCACGCGGGGGCCGAAGGCTTTCTTCCGTTGCCGGACGGCACATGGCTGATGGGGTTCGGGCGCGAAGACGGCCTGTTCGCCTGCCTGGACGCCCGAACCGGCAAGACGCGCTGGGAATTTCCGCTCCAGAGTTCGGCCACCGATGTCTGCGCCTGCGACATCAACGGAGATGGCATACAGGAGTTCGTCTTTGGAACCAGTCACGGCGAGGTCTACGCCCTCGCGGATCGGCACAGCAAGCCGTATCTCGTCTGGAAAGCGCGCCTGCCTGCCAGAGTTCACGCGCTCATTGTCGCCGATGCGGATAGCGATGGCGCTTCCGAAATCCTCGCCGCGCTTGGCGACGGCAGCCTCTGCCTGCTCGATTCCGCATGAAATCCCACGCTGCCTTAACCTTCCCATTCTCCGCGCTCGGCGGCAGAGGGAGCCAGGGGGTGAGGGAAAAACGAGATGCCCGTGAATGTACAGGGGTCTCCTGCCCATGTTTTTATCAAAACCGGAACCGGTGCGAAGCTGCCGAGGTGTGCGGCTTTGCGTGAGTTTAGTAGGGCGTTTCGCCGGTGGTCAATGGACACCAGCGCGCGGTAAAGAGTGCATCCAGCAGCGCCTCGCGCGCTTCTGGCGTCCCGATCCGGCGCAGGGCAACGGCAGCAAAATAGCGCACATAGCGGTCTTCGTCTTCCAGCGTTTCCAGCAGCGGAGGAATCGCCTCGTTCGCCAGCAGCCCGATCTTCGCCAGAGCCAAGACCGCGTTATGCCGCACATGCACATCGTTATCGCGGATATGGGCGATGAGCGCGGGAATTGCCTCTGCGGCTCCCTGTTCCATCCGGCCTAATGCCTCGGCAGCATGGCGGCGAACGCGCGGGTGGCCATCGTCCAGGCATTGTATCAGCGCGGGCACGGCTTCCTGCGCCGGAAGGCCGATGTTGCCGAGCGTATCCGCTGCCATCGTCCGCACGCACCAGTGATCGTCTTGCAGCAGCCCGATCAGAGGGCGCACGGCAGGCAGCCCGATAGCGGCCAACGCATTGCCCGCAGGACAGGCCGCCGGATTGCTGCCGCGTGGATTGCCGGGCATTTTCGCCGCGATCTGGTCGGCCATCGCGACGGCTTCCGCCCGCAGCGCCTCGATTAATGTGGGAACGACGGGCGCACCCAGCGCAGCTAAGGCATAGGCCGCGTTCAGGCGCACGGCTTCCGCTTCGTCCTCCAGCGCAGCCAGCAGCTTTGGAGCCGCGTCGCGCGCTTCCGGCGTTTCCGCTGGCGAGGCGGTATCGCCGCGCAGCCAGCGCCAGACATCGGCGTTGACCGCCGCGTGTGGGTCGGAGTCATCGCACTGCCAGGCGGGGCTGGCGTTGTTCCAGGCCGGTTGGCGCGGCTCTGCCATGCGCTCGAAGAGGAATTTCAGCATATAGCGTTTCTTGGCGCTGCTGTTGGCCGTCGCCCGATGCCAGCTATCGTAGTGGACAAGCGCGACTGTGCCGGCCGGCCCGCACAGAGGCAGCTCGGTTTCCGTCGTCTGCGCGGGATCGTCGCTAGAGATGTGATGATAGTAGTGCTTGCCGGGGAGAATGCCTGTCGGCCCCATGTCCGCCGTGACGTCCTGCGGATAATAGAAGGCGAAGACCCATCGGGGGCGCGGATGGCGAATGATCTCATCGAAGACGTAGTTATCTTTATGCCAGTGCTGGCCCGGCGACCCCGGTAGATTCAGATGGCCGTAGCGGTGCGGGTTCATCAGATAGTTCGGCCCCAGCAGGCTCGTCAGTGCGCCGCAAACGGTAGGATGGTTGTAGACCTGCTGAATTTGCGGAACGCGGGGCAGGAGGTTGTTGCCCGGATTCTTCTCCTGCTCGAGCATCCGCTCTAGCTGCTCATAGATCTCCTGATGCACAGGGCGCGCGAAGTCAGCCTGAATAAGAAGATAGCCTTCGCGGATAAACTGCTGCATCTGCGCATCGGTCAGTAGCTCTAGATCGTTGGCCATTCTGCGTTCCTCCTCCCAACCTGGACGCCCGGCAGGGTCCTTCCGTTCTCGGCGCTTTTGCGTTTTTGGCGTCCGCAGCCGGGCCATGAATGACCCGTCTGTGGGGCGGCTTTGCCGCCAACCGTCCTGCGGACGGAACCACCATCCTGGCGGCAGGTGGCTGCCTTTGTAGAATGGGAAGAGCCTGCCGCAACGGAGCGTCCGCTAGGACGCCTGGCCGTAGGCCACACAGACGGGAAATTTATTGCCCGGCGTCGAGCGACGGAAAACGGAATGCCCCTGGATGCCTGGCAAAAAGAGGGTTGACAGCGTACCGGGCAGATGTTATTATTCTAGGCAACCGTTTAGCCCATGCGCTTTCAAGGCTCTCCGCTTAAAGTATAGCACGAATACCGCCGCTAACAGGCTGGCTTGCCGCCCCTTCCGGAGAAAAAAATGGCTCGTCAGATTCGCCTGACCTTTGCGACAGAAGGTATCTCGGCAGTCGTCGATTTACTCGAAACTCTCGCTCCGACGACCTGTGAGATCGTCTGGAAAGCGCTTCCTGTGCAGGGAGAGGCGCACCATGCCATCTACTCCGGGAGCGAGGCGGTACTCGTCCTGCCGGAGTTGCTGCGGGCGGACGCGGAAAATGCGACTTCCGAGGTGCGGAAGGGCGATGTCGGTTTCACCTGGTTTGCCGCCGGTTCCGCCTACGGCGTGGAGCGCGATTTTGCCGAGATCTGCTGGTTCTATGACAACGACGCGCGTCCTTCGATGGCGGACGGGCCGGTTCCGGTCAATATTTTCGCCCGCATTCGCGAGGGCAGCGAAGCGTTTTATGCCGTCTGTCGGCGGATGCGGCGGGAAGGCGTGAAGCCCCTCGCTATCGAGCGTGTCTCCGAGGCGACTCAGAAGCCGGAGCTTCCCCTCGCTCCGATTCTCCTGCTGGCCGACCGGTTTGCAGGCTGGCAGACGGCCTATGGCCGGCCCGATCCGAAGCAGTGTCCGTTCGTCACGCCCGGCCCCTGCATCTCCACGCAGTTCCACAGCCCGACCTTTTTGGCCTTCGGTCTCTACGCCGCCTATGAGGCGACAGGCCGCGCGCTCTACAAAGAGGCCGCCGACCGCTATATCACCTTCTACCTGGCCTGTATGCGCAATCCGCCGGAAGGGGGCCAGCGGCAGGACTATCCCTCATATCCCTATCAGTACGGCATGGCGCTGGCCGGATATCGACGCTTCCGGGAGCAGAACCCGGAGGAGACTTCGATAGACGGCAAAGCCGCCGCGCTGTACGAGTGGCTGCTGACGTTCCGGTGGAAGGAGGGCAGCTATTTCCGTAATAGCTACGGCAACGACAAACTCGGCGTCATTGACTGCGGCTTCTCCGACGACAATCTGCACATGGGACGCGGTTTGATGGGCTACTATGCTATCAGCAAGCGCCCGGACGTGCTGCATACGGCGGAAGGTCTGGCCCGCTACTATCTGACGGAGGCCGTTCCAGGAACGTTTGTCGGCTGCTGGTCTTCCGAACTCGGCACCTGGATCGTCGGCCCGACGCCGGTAGACTCGTTCGAGCATTTCCGGGGCCAAAAGTCCTACGAGATCGGCTGGGCGTTCTCCTCCGTTGGCGGGATCGAGTTTCTAACGGAACTGGCCGCCGCGACCGCCGATACCGAATTGAAGGCGCAGGTCGCCGCCAAATGCGCCGCCTCGATGCGCTGGCAGTTCGACGCCTGCCAGTTCGAGGACGGGGCGTTCGGTATGCGGACGCGCGACGACAAGTATCTGGGCACGACGGCGGGCGCGATCCTCTCGTTCCTGCGGGTTCGTGACGCAGGCTATCTTTCTGCGGAGGATGAGACGCTCTATCGCCCGAGAGCCCTGGCCGCGCGCGACTGGCTGCTTGCGCATATCACCCCGGAAAGCGTGGATTCCGGCGGCTATTTCCCGGTCACGGGCGAGGCGGAACCACGCCCGCCCGAAAATCTGGCCTGGCTGCTCGGCTGGACATTGCTGGCGCTCACGCGCGCGAACGAAATCTAAAGGCAAAGCCTCACTCCGGAGTCGGAAGGCAAGGTGGGTATGAGGCCGTTTTACACGCGCGAACGAAATCTAATGGGAGATACGCATGGCTCTGAAAATCTGCGACTGGAAATACGACAAACAGTGGGTTTACTCGATCACCTACGACGAGGCGCTCGAAGAACTGCATCGCTTCGTCGTTCCCTACCATGAAGAGTTCGGCATTCCCGGCCATGTCGAGGCCGTCGCCGGACATATCGGCAAAGTGCGTCAACTCGGTCAGTCCAGCTATAATGGGTTTCATCACATGGGGCCGGAGGGATTGCGGGACCTGGTCGCGCGCGGCTGGGGGGTCGGCAATCATACCTGGAGCCATGAACTGGTTCAGCCCGATATGGTAGACCGGGAGATCGGCGAGGCGAAAGAGGTTTTGGAGCAGGCGATTGGCGGGCCGGTTCCGCTCTACTGCGCCGCAGGCAACAACGCCAACATGTCGGATCATGTGCTGGCCGCCTGCCGCAAATACGGCTATCTCGGCGCGATGAGCATCACCGACGCGCTCAATCGGCCCGGGGATGAACTGTTCTGGCTCAACCGCACGCCCCTGCACGATCAGTACTATGAGCCGTTCTACAGCGAGTTCGACCCCTATCGCAATATCCGGCACGCGCAGGCCGACAAGGGCTGGATCATAGACTACTGCCATTGTCCCCTGGAAAAGCCAGTCCATCGGAATAAAGACTGCTCGGAAGCTCAACTGCGCCGCCGCTTTGAAGCGGTGCTCTCCGAGGGCGGCGACGCGGTCTGGTGCGCCAACCCGGACGAGGTCATCTACTATCACACAACCCGCCGCCACACGCGCATCGAGACGGTGCGCGCTACAGACGAGGAGCATATCTACCGCCTGACCTTCGAGAACCTGCCGGAGCAGGTAGTCCGTCGGGCGTTGACATTGGAGGCGGAAGTGCCTGCCGCCTGGTGTCAGAATCCGGTCGTCTGGGTGGATGGGAAACCGGTGAGGGCGGAGTTGGCCCGCCCGCGTCATCTGCGGTTGACAGTTGATGTCACCGACGGCATGGAACTCATGTTCCGACGAAGCGGATGATGCCGGCGCTGCTCTCCCTTCTCGCCTGCCTGACACTCCTGCTTTCGGGGCTGCAAACGGAAGCGTCGCCGCCTGCCTTAAGGAAGACGCCGCATTATCTGCCGGTAGATTTCGGCGCAGCGCACGACCTCGTTAATGTCAATATGCTCGTCAATGGCGTGGGCCGACGCGATGTCGCCCGGCCCCAGAACCAGCGTGGGCGCGCGGTCGAAAATCCAGGCAGCATCCGTCCCGTAGGGGACGCCACACAGTTGCGTTTCCGGGCCAAGAGCCTGTCGGCAAATCTCCAGAACATGCTGCGCGAACGGGTCATCGAGCGGCGTTTGCAGAGGCTCTGTTTGAATATGGCGTTCATGATGCGTGATTTTGTGGCCGAGCGCGGCTAGCCTGCGGATCACTTCCTCGCGCGCCGAGTCGCCTTCCATGCCGGGAATGATGCGGTAGTCTACCGAAATCGTACATTCGTCCGGCACGGCATTGCGCGTGCGCCCGCCCTGGATTCGGCTGACGGTCAGGAGCGGGCCGGTCAGCAGAGGCGTGCAATAGCGCTGCCGTACCTCCTCCTGATGTTTGCGTATTTCGGCGAGGACCTCCATCATGCCATAGATCGCGTTGACGCCCAGTTCCGGCTGTGAGGTGTGGGCGCTGCGGCCATGCACCGTGATGTCCCAGCGCACCGTTCCTTTATGCTGCACGACCGGCAGGCAGCGCGTCGGCTCGCCAATGATACAGCCGGAGAGCGGAACGTTCTTCTCGCGAAAGCGCTTGATTCCGGTCTGTTTGTTCTCTTCATCGCCCGCCGCCAGAAACAGAACGGTGCGCGGCGGCTTTACGCCGCTCTCCAGTACGGCCATTGTCGCCAGGATCATCGCGACGAGCGGGCCTTTGTCGTCGCACGCGCCCCGCCCGAAGAGCGTGTCGCCTTCCCAGCGCGGGATAAAGGCGTGATCGGGCCAGTCGTCGGCAGGCACCGTGTCCATATGCGACTCGAAGAAGAGCGCCGGGCCGTCCGTCTGGCCCGGCACGGTCACCATCAGGCTCTCATGCAGGGGGCTGTAAGGGTCCCGCTCCATCGGCGCGCCATACGGCGCAAAGAGCCGCTCGATATAGTCCGCAACCTTACTCTCGATCCGTTCGGTTCCGGTGTAAGGACGTCCCATCGGATTGACCGACGGGAGCGCAATCAAATCACTGAGAATACGCGCGGCGTTCTCTTTGGAAATCGCGCTCATCAATGGTTCTCCTTTTCAAAGGTCTCTTTTCGGCTTCGTCGAGATCGCAGCACCAGGCGATCTCGACCCCATGCATCGCCCGCAGCGCGCGAATGCAGCGCAGACCGAACGCGCTGAGGCCGATCATCGCAATTTGGAGAGGTTTGTTATCGGGCATATCGTCCCTATCCCTTTTTGGAGGCTGTTCTATGACTGCCGCGCCCAGGCCCGCTTTCTGGCTTGTCTGCCCCCACTGCCGCACGACGCTCGAACCGGGGCCGCACTGGTTCGGATGCGCCGCCTGCACCGACCCCGCAGGCGCTCCCTACTGGCTGGAAGTCCAGTACGATCGGGAGCGTATCGCGCCCGATTTTCTCAAGCGACCGGGCCGCGTCTGGGACTATGCGCCGCTATTGCCGGTGCGGAATGCGGGTGCGTCGCCGACGCTCGGCGAGGGCCGGACGCCGCTCGTGCGGATCGAGGCACTGAATCGTGAACTCGGCCTGCCGAATCTCTATCTCAAACTGGATTTTGTGAACCCGACGGGCGCGTTCAAAGACCGCTACCATACCGTCTCCATGGCCGTCGCGCGGGAACTCGGCTTCCGACGCGCCTTGCTGACGACGGCGGGCAATCATGGCGTGTCGTGCGCGGCGTATGCCTCTCGCGCCGGTCTCTCCCTGCTCATCATCACCGATCCGAAGTCCTCGCCGGAGCAGCGGCGCTTGATGCGGCTGTTCGGCGCGCACATTACCACGCCGAGCCAACCCGGGCCGGTCATGCCCAATGCGCGGGCGCTGATGAACACGCTCGTGCGCGAACACGGCTTCTATCCCAGCACGATACTCGGCCCGTTTACCGGTCCGGCCAATCCCTACGGCGTGGAGGGCTATAAGACCATTGCGTTTGAGATCGCCGCACAGCTTGGGCGCATTCCTGACCGGGTCTGCGTGCCGACCTCCGCTGGCGACGCTCTGTATGGCCCCTACAAAGGCTTTCGCGAGATGCAGCAGTTAGGACTGATAGACCGCCTGCCCCGCATGACCGCGTGCCAGTCTACCGGCGCAAACTTCCTCGTGGAGGCGGTACGGCGCGGGATGGATCATCTCCCGACCGTCGAGCCGACGACCTTCGCGCTGAGCATCGGCGACCCGACGGGCAGTCAGTGCGCGCTGGAAGCGATCCGAGAGACGGGCGGAGATGCCTGGGACGCTTCGGATGCGGAACTCCTCGCCGCCGTTCCGTTGCTCGGCAGGCACGGCATCTGCGTGGAGGGCGCTTCCGCGACTCCGATTGCCGCGCTGCGCCGTCAGGTCACCGCCGGAGCCATCGACCGCGAGGAGCTTATCGTTGCGCTCCTGACCGGAACCGGCATGAAGTGGCCCGCGCAGCTTGATGCCGCCCTCGGCCCGCAGCCGCCGCTTCTGCCCGACGACGCTGCCGCGATCCTCGCGGTGATGACCTAACCCCCGTGTAGGGGGTAGGGTGTAGGGGGTAGGGTGTAGGGCCGCCCTCATCCCCGGCCCTTCTCCCTTGCAGGGAGAAGGGGAAGCAGAAGCCAACGCTTTCCTCTTCCCTCCCCTGTTCTTGGGGATCGCCAGGCGGAGCCGGAGGCCATAACTCCGGCGACCCTAAGCAGTGGCCGAACCATGGCAGGCGCGACCCTGGCAGTCCATTGCAGGCCCGACCCTGGCAGTGGGACGGGGGTAGGGGCCTCTCCCCTCTCCCTAGCAGGGAGAAGGGCCGGGGGCGAGGGCCATTAGGGACGGCGATCACGTTTTCAGTATTCGCACCTGGCCGTCGTCCGTCTCGACGATGATCTCGGCCAGGCCGTCGCCGTCTATGTCGGCCAGGATCGCCTCTTTCACGCCTGCCGGAAAGGTCAGCTTCCAGAGAACGACGCCCTGCCCGTTCTTCTCATCCAGAGCCAGCAGTTCCCCGTTCGGCAGCCCGACCAGGAAGTTATCGCGCCCGTCGCCGTCGAGATCGCCACTGACGACATTGATGGGGAACGTCGCTTTCGTGCCCAGGTCGAGAGTCCAGCGCGTCCGGCAGGTGTTCACGTCCTCGCAGTGGAAAACGCCCTGCCCGTTGACCATGCCGACATCCCAGGTTCCCTGGCCGCGAATCTGCGCGACCGCCGCGCCGCACCACTCGAATTCGTAGTGTTCGGCATAGTCCCGTTTGGCAAGCCGCGCGCCCGAAGCGTCCAGCACTTCTAGCGAATCCAGCCCCGGCGCCATAACGATCCGCGTGCTGCCGCCCGGCCCGAACGGGCCGATGATGGGGACGGCGTACTTGGAGCCATCGGCGCGGCCCGGCACCACGTTCGTCCAGCCTTCCGCGATCAGGCGGCCTTTCCCGCTCTCATCGTAAAAAATCTGCTTGCCGTGATCATCCGAGATGATGGTCTCCTGCCCCCGCAGATCGGCGATGGCGGCGGTGCGCGGATACGGCCCATCGAGCGGATCACGCCAGAGTTCCTTCCCGCTCGCATCGTAGAGGACGCCTGTCAGCGCGTGCCTGCCGCGCTGGAGGCTGACGAACAGCCGCATCTGCTCCTGTCCGAACGGCAGCAGGGTTCGGGCGGTGCGCGTCCAGGCATAGTTGTAGACCGGCCAGGGCGGGGTGATCGTGACCGGCGGCGCGGCGCTCTGACGGACCGAAGTCGGCTGATAGAGGAAGATGCGGTCGCCCGTTGGCGAGATCGCGCAGACGACACGCGCGCCGTTCGGGCCGATCCAGACGGCGGGCGCGGTCCCCGGCACTTTCCAAGAAGTCTTGAAACGGCCCCGTCGGGAGAGATCGGGCACGCCGCCGAGAATCGTGCCGTCGGAGAGGGAGACGATCAGTTCCCGCTTCCCGTTCGCGATGGTGACGAGCGGGCCGGAGGCGGCAGGCGTTTTGACCTCGTGTTCGCCTTTGATGGTGAGATCGCGCCGCCCGATTTTGCCGGAGCCGTCCGAGTAGAGCGCCACACGCGAGAGCGGCGTCATCGGGAGCGGCGTAAAGGCGGCCTTCCCGTTCACGAGCCGCCAGAGTTCTTCCGGCCCGGTCGCGCTGCGCCGCACCAGCAGCCCCTTCGCGCCGTCCGGTTCCGTCAGATAGAGAGGCGTGAAGCGCGCGGAAAAGAAGGTCGTATCGTCCGGCAGGGGCAGATTTGCAGTCGGCAGGGAGGTTTTCTCGAGCGTCGCAATGTCCTGGAACGTCCTGCTGTCTACGGCCTGCACGGTCGTCACGCCCGCGATACGCCGCGCTTTTTCCTCTGAGGTAATGATTTCGGGGCGACCGTCGCCGTTCAGATCGTAGCAGCCCCAGAAGAAGCGATCCGGCAGGTCGGCAAGCCGGGCGTGAAAGCCTTTCATGCCGTCGAAGACCAGCGTATGCCAGCGATTGTCGCCGTCCATATTGTAGAGGCCCAGTACCAGCGACTTTTTGCCGTCGCCGTGCAGGTCGGCCAGCGAGGTCACGTTCGGGCGCAGTTCGCGGAAATCGTGAGGAAAGTCGTGCTCGACGAACTGTGACCACGCTAACTTCAATCCCTTGCCGCGCTCATTGTGGATGACAGCGATATACTCCTCGACCTGGCAAGAGACCATGACGACATCGTTATAGCCGTCGCCGTCCATATCTCCGACTTGCAGCAGCCCGTAGGGGCGACCCAGACTCGCTTCGCCCGGAATCCCGTAGTGGAGATCGAATTTGAGTTTGCCGGTGTCGGCATCAATGACGCCCATATAGCCCGGCTTTCCGGCCACCACAATATCGAGCCTGCCGTCATTGTCCATATCCGCCAGCGCGAACGCCGGGCCGAAATTCTGCCAGTAGGTGTTGGGATAGGTGTTCTCCCAGAGCAACCGAGGCTTCGATTCGTTGGCATGGAACGTGAAGCAGACGCCGGAGAGCGAGTCCTGCGGAAAGACGAACAGCCGCGCGCCGGCCTTCTCGCGCAGCAGCTTATAGGCTCCCAGGTAGGTGTTGAGCGGCAGCGACCAGTTCCAGAGCGTCTTGCCGGTCGCCACATCGAACAGGGCAAAGCCGTCTTTGCCTATCGTAGCGAGCGCGGCGGCCTTCGGCTTCCCGCCAAAGTCCAGGAGAGCAACGACGGCGCTGACGCCGAGCACCGGACGGTTCCAGACCTTAACGCCGTCCGCCCGTACCAGTTTCAGCCCGGAGCGCACCTGGACAAAGAAGGCGGCTTTGCCTCCCACCTGCACCGGACTCGCGAACGCATAGCTGTCAGCAACGCCGCCGTAGGCCCAGACCTCTTTCGGTGCGGTCTTCATCTTCCCCGGCACATCGGCCCGCGCGGTATTCTGGGCATCCTTACGCGGCAGCAGCCACAGCCCGCGCGGCGGCGATTGCCCGAACGCCTGTGCCGCCAACGCAAAAAGCACCGCGCTCCAACACAAGATCGTGACGCTATTCTGCCTGAACATGGTCCGAGTTCAACTCCTTCAAGCCTCTCCCCTCACTCCCTAGCCCCCTCTCCTGCCGCGAAGCGGGAAACAGGGAGAAGGGATCGGGGGATGAGGGGCCTTTTTTGCGCTCTACCCACCAAAATAGAGATGATAGCCCTGGCTCGCCTCACGGGTGATGAACAGGCTCAGCACCGGCCAGAAGATGCCCGCGATAAAGAAGTGGCCGATGGCGATCCCCAGGAAGAACGGAATGCCCTGCCGGTACATTTTCAGGCCGCCTATGCGCAGAATGGTCGCTTTGCAAGCCCAGGCGATTCCCAGCGGGAACCAGGCCGTGCCGGAGTCGCCATAGGCCGTTGCGATGAGGAAGCCGAGCGGATGGAGCGGCATCCGCAGCAGATGCGTGCGCAGCGCGGTCAGGATGCAGACGAACGCAAAGCCGCCGAACGTGGCGAACGTGCGCGAAAGCTGCGGATTCGGCGGCGAACTGATGCGGGAGGCCATCTGCTGGTACTCCTGCAAGGCGACGATCGAGCGATACTCCCCCGTGCCCGTGCCACCTCCGGCCAGATTGCTGCCGATGGCGTAGTAGGCGCTCAGATGCACCCAGTAGGAGGCCACCAACCCGACCACGAACGCCAGAAGCAGCGCGCCGAACATTGTGCGATAAGGGATACGCCCGGCCTCGGCCAGCTTCACGCCGTCAAGCTGATAGGCGGCATGTTCCTCCGGCAGGTGATGGCGCGAGAGCCAGGCCAGACTGGAGAACAGAACGAACGAGCCGGTTCCACCCCAACTCAGGGCGCGCGAAATCGAGATCGTATTGAGCAGCATTTCTTTCGGCAGACTGTAGGGATAGATGAACCCGAACGGCACGCCGGTTTCGGCCCGGATGCGCGCAAAGACCAGCACGAACAGGCCGATGATGGCAAAGTAAGGGACGGCCAGATAGAGCGAGAAGCCCGCCACCTGACAGAAACCCAAAATAAACAGCGTGCTGCCGACCAGACCGATCCAGGCCCAGCGCTCCTGCGCGGTGTCCGACGTGGCGGCCAGGGACCCAAACGCGCGCTTCAGGCTGCGCGCCAGCGCGCGGCGCAGCCCCCACAGCAGCAGCAGTCCCATCGCGATGTAGCCCCCGGCAGCCTGCTCCTGCGTAAAGGGAAAGCCCGGCTCATCGTAGCCTGCCGCCGATCCGGCCACCGCCATCAGGCGATTGAGCAGGTAGAAGAACCAGACCGAAAAGCTGATCTCCAGCGGCACGAAGTAACCGATGCCGATGGCTTCTAGCATATAGAAGATATAGACCTGCCCGAAAGGCTGCCAGGGACGATCCGGGAAGTAGTCATGGAAGCTTTGATAGAAGCCGGGCGAAGGGACCGAAGGAACCAGCACATGCAGGATGTTGAGGCCGTTAAACAGCGCCGGAATCGCCAGCCCCAGCAAGAACAGCGCGCGCCGACGGCCCGCCGTGCCGCCATACGAAGACCAGTCGTCGGAGGAAACGGCGAGCGGGATGGCGAGCAGGGGAAAGGTCAGGCGCTCCTCCCGAATCCAGCGGCGCTGAATTAGGGTAATCAGGCTGAAGGCTCCCAGGAAGATGGCCAGCAGAAACAGACTCCACCAGAACAGCGGCGGTATCCAGACGCTCCAGGGAATCACGCCGTTCCGGTCGCTCTCATAGTAGCGCCGGATCGCCTCGGCATCGTGGGGAACCAGCCAGGAGGGCAGATACTTCGCATACTCGGCCAGCGCGGGCGTATCCTTGCTCCAGTACTGCATGGCCACCAGATGGGGCAGGAAGGCGCGGATATGGTAGGCTCCCATCAGGATCGTGGCGGTCGCGACCATCGCGTAGACGAGCAGCATCTGGCCGTGCGAGGGTGTCAGGCGCGGCGCAAAGCGGCGGAGAACGGGACGCAGCAGGCTGAGCAGCAGAATGGCGGCAAAGGCCGGCAGGGGCGGCACGCCGTGACTGACGTAGCGCCCGGTCACCATCTCCGTGTAGCGCACGGCCAGCGCGACCAGAAGAATATAGACGACGCCGAACGCCATCGCCGCGAGCGCGCGTCGGCCCGGCAGAGGCGCGGCTGTAATCTCCGGGGTGTCCGATTCTGGCTCCTGGGTCATAGGACGCGGTACGACCGACATCTGCGGCTCACTCCCATCTCGATCAAGAGGTCAGGGTCGCCGGTAGAGCCATCCACTCCGGGCGGGTCATATCGGGCGGACGCCCTAGAGAGGCGGCGCGCTCTTCGGGCGGGACTTTGTACACGCCATCTAGGCACGCATGGCACTAGGAGAGGATCAACTGAGGCGGCAAGGCAAGACGTTCTTCTGTCGTCAGCAGCGGCGCAGCGCTCTCATCGGCGCGCAGAAAGGCGAAGGATAAAATCGCGGACGCTGGCCGTGTAGCCGACCCAGGCTTCGATATAGCGCAGGGCGGTCTGGGTATGGATTCGCTCCTGCATGGTTTCCGGGAACTCGACGGCAAGCGTCGCCTCCCGCAGAAGCACGCAGCGATATCCCAATCCGGCCATCGGCTTCATGCCCGCAGGCGCGTCCAGAATACACAGATTCGTCGCAAAGCCCGTATAGATAAGCGTATCTATCCCCTTCTCACGCAGCCAGGCGTCGAACTGATCCGTTGCGACGACCACTGGCTCCGTGTCGAGCGGCTTTGCAGGGCCAGGCGCGTCCAGTTGCTTCCATCCCTCCCACTCCATAAAGCCCGCGCCATGCACGCGCGCGGCGCGATGCGAGGCATGATCGGAGACGGGAGACCAGCCGTGTACCGGCTGCGCTTCTCGTGGAGGCATCGGCGGCTGAAGGTGCGGATAGCGTCTGCCGATGAGTTCCGACTGTACATGCACGACCGGCATTCCGGCCCCCCGAGCCGCCGCCAGCGCCGGAACGAGCGCATCGGTCAGTACCTGCCAGCCCAGTTCGTGGTTCTGCGGTGAGCCGAGGTCCACCCAGTAGTCCTCCGGCACAGGCGGGCCGTCGGGCGCGCCGACATTCCAGCAGTGCAGCGCGACAAAGGCCGTCTTGTTCAGGTCGAGCGTCCAGTCTTCCCGGACATGCCCCTCCGGGTGGGAAGTCGGCACGGCACGATAGAATTGAACGGGCAGTGTGATGTGCATGAGCGTATCCTTATCTCCGGGTACGGAAATTACCGATCTCTGTGGTCACTGCACGGGCGCTTTTAATGCCCGGCAGAGCTATTTCACGCAATAGAGATTGCCGTCGGCGCAACTGACCAGGATCTCCATCGCTCCGTCGTCGTCCACGTCGCAGGGAACCGGCATCCCGAGCGCCGCCGGAAACGGCAGTTCCCAGACCACGCGCTCTGCCGCTTCCGAACCGCCGCGCAGCGCCATCAGCCGGCCATCCTGGGTTCCGAACACAAACTCCGCCTTGCCGTCGCCGTCCACATCCGCACTGACGACCGCCGAGGCCGTCACGCCGAGCGGATACGTCCATTTCACCTGGCCGGTCGCCGCTTCAATGCAGAGGAATTCCCGGTTCGGGCCGTCTACCGGATAGAACTGCGGCCAGTTGTAGAGCTGCCCCGCCGTGACACCCCCGATCTCCATCTGTCCATCACCATCCACATCGGCAATGGCTTCGAGGCCGGTCGCGATGAACGGCTTCCACCAGCGCTGCCTGCCTGCCAAATCTTCGACGACCAGCGAGTAGTTACCGCCCGTCCAGACCACGCCCGGCGGCTTGTCCGGGCCGTCGAGCGAGACGATAGCCGGGGTGTGATATCCGGCCCACTGCGTGATCGGGTAGAGATCGCGTCCAGTGCGCCCGTTCAGCGTCCGATGCTCATACAGGTCGCGCAGCGTCACATCGTCTATGCCGTTGTCGTCCAGGTCGTAGATGGCGGCGGGGCCGTTGCCGCAGTGTGAGCGCCAGAGCGGTCTGCCGTCCTTTCCGGCCAACGCGACGCTTTCAAAATCCACCCACATGCCGACTTTATGCGTCACGAACAGATCGAGCGCGTCGTCGCCGTCGAAATCGCCGTAGTTCCAGGCGACCGGCAGCGAGGGCAGTTTCCAGACGCGCATCGGCTTCCCCTCCGCGTTCAGGGCGACCAGACGATCCGGCTCCTGCGCAATTAGAATCTCCCGTTCGCTTTTCCGGCTCAGGGCCGCAACGACCGGAATGCAGGGGCAGCCGAGCGGGCGCAGTTGCCCGATCAGAGGTATCTCCGGCGAGCGGAGTGAAGGCCGCGCCCACCGTTTTTCCGGCGTGCCGCGGCCGCGCGGCGCCTGGAGGCAGCAGACCTCGCCCTTTGTATCCAGGTAGAGTACTGAAGGCGGCGCATCGGGCCGCAGCTTGGCCACGACCGGAGCCGTCACAAATCCGGCGTGCGCCTCGATGCTTCCCGCCAGTTCGCCCTGCGGACTGAAAACGCGCACCACGCCGTCTGCCCCCGAATACAGCGTGTGCAGCGCCTCCGTTCCGGCAGCCATCGGCTCGACATGGAGGAGCGTGCCGGAAGGCAGATCGGCGGGCAGCCGGCCCTGCCAGGCCGTCTGAAGCTGACCCGCCCGGTCTCCGATCAAGAAGACGACGGACCGCGCCTGTCCCTTCTTGCCGGAGCGCGCCAGGAACACGCCCGACTCTCCCCCCGGCAGCGTTTGCAGCACGCGCGTCGGCGTTCCCGTAGCAATCCCGCTGACCTGCCCCCAGGTGTTCAGCGGAAAGTCGGCGGCGGAGCTCGCGGCGACCAGCGTTCCGGTCGGCAGCTTCGCCTGTTCCTGCCAGACGCCGCCTTTGCCGCTCCAGAGAGATAGGTTATCGAGATGCAGGTCGTTGCGACTGGCGGGCGCGGAGAGAAATACGACCGGCGGGCTGTCGGGAAAGAGCGCGCCCGCCCCCACAAGATACCGCCCGGCAAGATCGGCCTTTATTTTGCCGGAAACCGCGTCCACGACGAGCGTATGCCATCGGGCGTCCGTCCTGTCGTCGAAAAGCGAGTAGACTATCTCCGTCTGTCCGTCGCCGTCGAAGTCGTCTACCGACTCGGTCAGCACGCGCAGCGCGCAATGGTCTTCGGGATAGTTCTGCTCGTAGAACTTGTCCCAGAGCAGCCGCAGCGACTTGCCCGCTTCGTTCTTAACGACGGCCACATGCTCGCGCAGGACATCGGCCAGCAGCACGACATCCGGGTAGCCGTCCCCGTCAATGTCCTTGACGACCAGCGTGCCGTAGTTCCTGCCGAGCGGCGCTTTCAGCTTCATTTTCAGCGCGCCGGTCTGCCCATTGGCGATCAGAACGCGATCATACGTGCCGATGACGATCTCCGGCAGGCCATCTCTATCCATATCCACCAGCGCGACGACCGGCGTGAACCCGGTCATTTGCCAGTCGAACGTGTAGTCTACTGTAGCGTTGGCCGCGCCCTCGGCAAAGGAGAGGCAGAATCCCTTTTCATGGAGCGGCGCCCAGACGACCGCTTGCAGTCCCTTTTTGGCCGGATTCATCTTGGCGACGCGAACCGCCATAATGCTCGCCTTCGGGAACTGCGGGCAGGCATAAAGAGTCTTGCCGTCGCGACCGCGCAGAACACGCAACTGCGAGGGAACACCCGACGAGACGAGGATTTCGCGCTCGCCATCCTCATCCAGATCGAACGCGCCATGCACGACCGCGTTCTCGGCGCGCTCCTGCCAGAGCCGCGTCCCGTTCAGGCGATAGACCGATAGGTTGCCGCCATAGCTGACAACGGCCTCTTTCTGTCCGTCGCCATCCACGTCGAACAGGAGCGGCGTGCTCGCCACGCCGCCGACCGGCATCTGCCAGGCGATATGCGGCTTCGTGATGTGTCCGACAAGCGGAGAGAACGCCGTATTGCGCACATCGCGCCGCCACATCGGCCATTCGCCGGGCGTGAACTCTGTTTCGCGCGGACGCTTCCGCACAGAAGGCACAATCTCTTGCGGCAACGGCTCAATTATTAACCGCCCGATCTCGATGTGGGCGGGGACATCGGAAGCGCCCTGCACCTGAAACCGCACGCCCGGCTCCTGCGCGGCCCCGCCATGATGCAGGCAGACATACTCGCCGTCGTGGAACATGGCGACCGTCTTGCGGCGCGTATCCACCTCGAACCGCCAGTCGTGCCAGGCGTCTTTCGTCCGGAAAATTTTCAGCTGGTCGTCAAGCTTATAGCGGTCGCCGGTAAAAGCAAAACCGAGGCCGAAATCGCCGTGCGGCGCGTGGACGCCCAGTTGCAGGCGCAGATGCGACTTTTGCCCGGTGCTGCCGTCGTCCTGACCGATGTGCAGGAAACGCATCCGTACGGTCACGGCGAAGCGTTCCGGCACGGAGAGGCGCTGCGGGTAGGCTAACTCGGCCCATCCCAGCTTTCCGTCCTGATCATCCAGCACGCGCGCGATCTTGTCGCTGACCGTGATCTGCCCGTCGTGCCGTCCGTCCCGGCTATCCCCGAACGTCCAGCCCACCTGTTGCGCCTGCTGCCAGTCGGTTACTTCCAGCAGAGCCTCCGAACGCAGCGCGTCGGCGGGGGCGGAGAGACTCAAAGCGGCCGCTGCGTAAGCCGCCTGACGAACAAACTGCCTGCGCGTGATTTTGGACCCTCTCTGCATAGTGGACTATCCGAAGTAGGGATGCTGCTAAATCTACCGGGTAGGGCCATCGCCTCTGAATCTTATTACAGGGATGTTCGCCTGCTCCGATTGGGAAGGGAAAGCGTATCCTGCGATGGCCCTGATCTACCGGGCGCGCTCGGAAGGCGGCGCGCAGGAGTGGCGCACGGTCAGCGTCGTCGGCAGCAAGACGCCCTCGAAATCGGCCTCTTTGCCTTCGATGGAGCGCACCAGCCGTTCTATGGCCATCTCCCCGGCTTCCGCAATCGGCGTGCGCACCGAAGTCAGCGGCGGATCGGCGCAGACCGCGTGAATACTGTCGGTATAGCCGATGACCGAGACATCTTCGGGAACAACCGCTCCGGCAGCGCGCAACGCACGAAGCGCGCCCAGCGCCAGAAAATCGTTGCGCGCCACCAGTCCGGTAAAATCGCGTCTTTCCTGGCAGAGCTGCTGCACGGAGCGATAGCCGTTTTCAAACTGATTGCCGTGTATGGTCTGATCCGTCTTATACGCCTGCCAGCACTCGATGCTTTCGGCTCCCTCCTCTGCGATGGCTCGGCGAAAACCGGCCACTTTCGGTTGCGACCTCTCTTCGCCATAACAGAAGAGCGCGGCGATCTTGCGATGTCCAAGCTCCAGCAGATGCCGGGTCGCCAGATACATGCCCTCTTCGTCGCTCCAGGCCACCAGGTTCGGCTTCGGCTGAGAAGCATGAAACACAAAAACGGTGGAAAGGCGGTCTGCCAGTCCCTCAAATTGCGGCTGGTCGGGAGCGCCAAGCGCCACAATGCCATCCACGCGCCCGCGCCACGAGACCTCTTCCAGGGTGCTGGAAACGATCAGATGGAATCCGAGGGAGCGCGCCTTCGCTTCCGCCGCCTCCAGCATCTGCGCGAAATGCGGGTCGGTCATCTCCTGGCTGTAAAGGCCCAGGGTGCGCGTCTTACCGGTCGCCAGCGCGCGCGCTATCGCATTCGGCAGGTACTGAAGTTCCTCCGCCGCCTGCTTAATACGGGCGACGGTGGTCGGCGGGATCGGCATCACCATCTTATTATTCAAAACTCGGGACGCGGTCGCCACGGAAACACCCGCCCGTTTGGCTACATCCGCCAGCGTCACTGCCAAAATCTGCCTCCTCGCAAGTGCCAGTAGGAATGATTCTGTGTTGAAGAGAGATACACAGGCCGCGCTCGACTAGCTTCTACGGCTGTCGCAGAAAGTTAGGCAAGCGATTAGCGTAAGGGTCTGTCTAAACATAACACACTCCACAGCCGATGTCAATAGGCAGAGCAAAGTTTTCTTGCTCTGCCCGGCAGTTTGGCGGATAGACCGCAAATCGGGGAAATCCGAGGGACTACTGCGCGCCACAGGCGATTACCGTACCATCGGCGCAACTGGCCGTCAGCTGCGCCTGCCTCTGGCCTTGCAGATCGGCAACAATGGCATGGGCAGGCTCGGTTAATAACGGCATGATCGTCGGCAGGTTTGGCTGATCTATCTGGTCAGTGTGGAACATCTGATTCTCCTCTCACGCACTCGTTAAGTATCCAGCATGAACGCGTACGATCATAATATCTAACTCAAGTTGCTACCTTGCCTCTTCGAGAAGGCAAACGGTGATGCAAAAGCCGGTTTCCAGAGCGATCCTCTCTCAAACGTGTTCCTAGGTAGCAACTTGGGTTATATACTATAAAGCTCATATTGCCAATCCCTACGTTCACCATAATATGATGACGTCGCGGAGTAGATCGCGGAGCCCACGTGGAATATGAACTCCATAGTTCAGGAGGGAGGCGCGATAGAGAACTTCGGAAGTTGGGTGCGGCAGGAGCGGGAGGCACGCCACCTCACCGCAACCGAGTGCGCAAGGCGTGCGGGCATGAAGTTGACGGCATGGAGCCGGATGGAGCGGATGGTTAAGCATCCGCAGCGTGATACCTGCGCCACCGTCGCCCGTGGCCTGGGTGTCGATGAGGCCGTCGTTCTGCGGACAGCGGGCTACGCGGTGGAGGACACGGAGGAGATCGACCTGGGGCTGGCGCGTCGCCTGGATCGGGTGCTGCGGTCACTCCCCGCCGAGGAGCGCAAGCGGATCGAGGCGTTGTTGGAGCAGGACGCAAGCCAGTACGTGGGGCTGTTGGGGCCCTACCTAGCCGAGGGTGGTTAGGTACAGCCGTCGTGCGCCGCAAATACGTGGAACCGGCCCAGCGCTACCTGGTCACCGGATGCTCACCTTGCCCATCATCTTTATCTTTGGCTTGCCGATCCAATAGATACCGGGCTTCATTCCGAGGACACGTAGGGCAACGGCGCTTGAGATACCAGACAAACCCCACCACGCCGAGCACCGCCAGCGCTACTCCGATTGCAGGCCAGTGCGGGGCGAGGAATGCCAGCGACACCCCGGAGAGGAGCAGAAGCGGTACACCGCAGCAAAGCAGGTGTAGCAGCGCGAACAGCGCCACAAGTCCCCAGCCCTTCGGTCGTCCTGAGTCTCTATTCATGCTAATTTGTCCAATACATCCAGCGTCGAGTCTGCCGCCACACCGTATGCGACATGACCGGCTAGACCGCGAACGTGGGCCTGCCAGGGATACTTCTGCGGCGGCTCGGCAAGGCCCAGTAGTGGCGTCAGTCCCTCATCCACGATGGCGGCAAACAATAATCCGAACAGAAGACCCTGCCCGCGATCTGCGCCCCTAACCCGCCTCCGCATGAGCGCATAGACCATTCCGGCCCCGATCCCAAGCCCCATGTGCATGGCTTGAGCCAGCGCACCGTGCTGTTTCTCGTTGACTTGGAGGTGGAGCGTTCTCTCTATGGATTCGGCAGCCCGGTCGGGAGGATACTTGCCGCCTGTGACTCGCTCGTATTGCTGGCGAGCGGCGAGCGGTTCGTGCTCCCAGATGAAGTTTGTCACCCAGCCCATTAACTTCGTCGCCACGAGTCCGGCGACGGCTCCTTTCACGAGGTCTCCGACGACGCTCCCCGCGCCGACTGTCTTCTTCGGGATCGGCTGTTCACCGTTCACTCGCTCGGTGCCCTGCGGAGGACACGCATCGGTTCCATAACTCGTCACCGCGTTAGCCATTGTTTGTTCCTCCTCGCGTCACGCTCTTGCTCTCAGAACGACTGTCGGAAACCAAAAATTGTTCCAACGATTAAACAATGATCGAATCGTATGGTAGAATGAATGTAGGAGGATCAGACATGCCTATCACGCTAGACGACCGCGACATTACCGAATTGACCTGTGACGCCTACAACGACGACCCTACGCGGGTGCGGCGCGTTGCCATGCAGATGCCGCCCGACGATGCCTTCGATGCGGCGACGAACCTGCTTCGAGCCATTGCCGATCCGGTTCGCGTGCGGATTCTCTTCGCGCTGACGCACGAGTCGCTCTGCGTCTGCGAACTATCGGTGCTGCTCGATATGTCCATGCCGTCAGTGAGCCATCATCTGAAAATCCTCACCGCGTCCGGCATTTTGAAAGTGCGCAAGGAGGGAAAGTTCGCCTGCTACCATATTCGGCACGAACACCTCGACGGAACGCTCGGAGCACTGCTTGATGACCTGACCCGCAGAAAGAGAGGAGGCGTGCAGTGATGAAAGCGGTCACGAAAATCGCTGCCATTGTGGGAGCGATCCTGCTCACCGGCGCGGGGCAGATGCCGCTCCGCCCGTGCCTTACAAAGTTGGTGACGTGGTGAAGGAGTTCGCGCTCAAAGACACCGGTGGCAAGACCGTGCGCCTGAGCCAATTCAAAGGACATACGGTGGTGGCCTTCTCTGCCGCCTATTGAGGGTCGTGCAACGCGGAGGCTCCGCGTTTGGAGAAGGAAGTGTGGCAGAAGTTGAACACCAAAGGCGTCCAGGTCATCGGCATCAATGCGGGCGACCCCTGAACGCAAGGCGAAGGCGTTCAAGGCTGCGCACCGCCTTACGTATCTCTATCTTATAGATCGCGAGCAGGCAGGGATCGACCGGTTCAGCGTGTCCGGTGCTCTGCCCCATGTCGTGATCATCGGCAAGGATTCGCGGCTGCTCTATTCGCAGGCGGGGGATGTAGTCTCGCGCCTCAACGCAATCCTGACGAAGAAGAGGGCGGCAACAGAAGGATCGAGCGGGCGCGGGGGCATCATCCGGTACAAGGAGGAGGAAGGCCGGGTCGCTGTGGGTTCCAGCCGCTTCACTTGAGCGTCGTGCTTGACCCGTGTGGTCGAGAAGGTGAAGGCGGTAGACGGCGTGAGCGCGGTAAAGCAGACGCAGGCGGGGTCGAACCTCTTGCTGGAGATAGGCTTTGACCCGCAAAGGGCGGAGCCACGTCGCATCGTGGCAGTCGTTAAGGCGACGCTGGAGAGTGACCTCTGGAACCGCGACCCGGTAATGACGGAAGAGACGGACGACCTGAGCAAGGCGTTTGCCTTGCGCACTCCATGAGCCAACAGGCGACGGGAAGCACCGGGAACCGCCTGGAAAGAACAGAAAAGGAAAGAACCATGATAGTCCACTTGATCTGCTGCGGCGGGGCCTTTGTGCTCGCCCTGCTCCTGCTGAAGCGGCTAACCGACCGGCCTCTATAGCCACTATCTATAACGTGTCACTATCGTCCGAGCGCATCGCCGGACGGCAAAGGAGAAGCCCGCAATGGCTGACCATCACGATCAGAATGAACAGCATTTCAACCTTGTAATCCTCGGCTCCGGCTCTACCGCCTTCGCCGCTGCGCTCCGCGCCCAGGAGATGGGCAAAACCGCTGTGATGACCGAGGAACGTGCTATCGGCGGAACCTGCGTCAACCGAGGCTGTCTGCCCTCCAAGAACTTGATCGAGGCCGCGAAACTCCTCTACGACGCGCAGCACCCGCGCTTTCCTGGTCTGACCGGTGCTGCCCTGAGCCTGGACTTCGGGAAACTCATTTCCCAGAAAGATGAAGTCATCCAGGTTTACCGCGATAAGAAATACGACAGTCTCGTTGGCGGGCAGTTCAGCATCGAGAAGGGCCATGCCCAGTTCCTCGATGCGCACACAGTGGAGATTGGGGGCAAGCGGCTTACCGGCGAGAGAATTCTCATCGCCACGGGATCGCGGCCCGTGCTGCCGCCTATTGACGGCCTCCAGGGAGTGCCCTATCTTACCAGTGACCTCCTGACGCACGACGAACCGATGGAATTGAAGGAGTGCCCGCGATCATTGCTGATCGTGGGCGGCGGCTACATCGCGCTGGAACTGGGGCAGATGTTCCGCCGATTCGGGGCCGAAGTCACCGTTCTGGAACGCAACGACCGCTTGCTGGCGCACGGTCATGAACCAGAAGTTGGGCCGACCATCGCTGACATCTTCACGCAGGAGGGCATCCGCGTCGTCACTGGGGCCACGGTACGCCGCGTCTGTCAGGAGGGGAACGAGGTCGCCGCAACCGTCCAGGTGGGAGATAGTGCGCAGGAGTTTCGGGCCGAAAGAATTCTCATTGCCACAGGCCGCCGCCCCAATACGGATACCATCGCCATTGAAAAGGCAGGGGTGGAATTGGACGCTGCGGGAGCCGTCCGCGTGGATGAAACCCTGCGGACGAATGTGGCGCATATCTTCGCGGCAGGGGATGTGATCGGAGCCGAAACCGGAAGCCAGATGGCGACGCCCGTGGGCAGTCAAGACGGCGGCAAAGCCGCGCACAACGCGCTCTCAGGGGAAAAGCCCTTACTGGTCAATCATCGCGTGATCCCCCGCACCATCTTCACCGACCCGCAGATTGGCATTGTCGGCATGACGGAGGAGCAGGCTATAGCCGCAGGGCATGCCTGCTGGTGCAACACGATCCCCATGTCTCTGGTTCCGCGTGCGGGCGCGATCCGCGACACTCAGGGCTTTGTCAAGATGGTCGCGGATGCCGACACAAACGAGGTGCTGGGGGTGACGATAGTGGGAAACAGCGCCGCTGAGGTGATCCACGAAGCGGCGATGGCATTGCGGTTCCGTGCCAGCATCCATGACTTCATAGACATGCTACACGTTTACCCGACTATGGCGGAAGCGCTCAAGATCGCCGCCATCTCCCGCTACAAAGACCCGGCGAAGCTCTCCTGCTGCGCAGAGTGAAGGAGTATCTGCGATGAAAAAACTTTCTGTGCTGCTAGGCGTGGTGGTGGCCGCAATCGCGGCCTCCGCCTGCTGTATTCTCCCGCTCCTCTTAGGGGCGGCAAGCGTTGGAACGGTGGGCCTCAGTGCGGCGCTGGTTCCGTACCGTCCTTACTTCATTGCCTTGACCGTGCTGCTGCTCGGCGCGGCGTTTTACTTCACCTACCGGCCAGGGAAAGCAGGGTGCGAAACGGACTGCGATACAAAGTCCGTGCGCGCCCGGCGCATCAGCCGGGCGCTGCTGTGGGTCGTGACGCTCTTCACAGTGGGGACGCTGGCCTATCCCAACATCGCCGCGTATCATGCACGAGTGTCGGCTGCTTCCGTCCCGGCGGTCGCTGCGTCGGTGAAGGCGCAGACCGTTCGATTCACTATCCCCTCGATGGACTGTGCCGCGTGCGCGGCGAATATCGCCGACACGCTCAAGAAGACGCCCGGCGTCTACGACGCGAAGGTGGACTTCGACACGAAGCAGGCGACCGTGCGCTACGATGCGACGCGCATCGGCGTGCCAAAACTACGGGAAACCATTGATCGAACCGGTTTCCCGGCTACGGAGATAACCTCTCACGGAGACGCCTGCTGCCCCGTGAAGAAGTGACAAGCACCCCCTGTTGTCCGTGATCTTGGAAGAAAGGAGAACGTTGATGAAAACTCAACAGTTCAGAACCCCCTTCGCGTTAAGCCTGGGCCTTGCCGCTATCGCGGCATGCGGTGTCATTGCCGCAAACGTGCGAGCGCACGAGGACGGTGCGCCTGGCTGCTGTCCTTCGCCACTGGCTAAGGCGGCAGGGAAAAGCCTTGCCGTAGAAAGGAACCGCACAATGCAGAATATCGCTCCCGACCGCATGAGTTTCTACTCCGTTCCCCTGGTTTGCCCCGCCGCCCCGGAAATCGGGTGTGGTAGCCGGTCTAAACCTGTGCTTCTGGCCTTAGAGCGCAGGCCGGAGGTGGCGCAAGCCTGGCTGAATCGTCCCGGAACCCTGATAGCCGTTGTGTGGGAGAAAGACTCCTCCCAGGCGGCGCGAGACGAAGCGATCCGGTCGCTCGCGAAACAACAAAACTTCGACCTAAAGGAACTCAAGGAGGCCAGTCGCAATGCCGCACTGAAGGAGTTCAGCGCGGACGCAGGCTGGTATCGCGGCGCGGAGGTAGATCGCCTCAGCGAAGAAGAGGCGGGGATCATCGCGGCCCGCATCGTCCGAAGGATGAAGGCAAAAACAACGCTCACCGATGAGCAGGGCCGCGCGCTAGAGGCCGCTTTCGCAAACGTCTTTCATCGCCGCTTCGTTAGCGGTTCCACAAAGCTGGCAAAGACGCGGCAGGATGGGATAGAAAGCGCGATTCTAAAAGCAGCGCGTGTTCATCTGGACGAGCAAGGCATTGTCGCTTTGCAGCAGGCTCTTGCTTCGGGCTGTTGTCCACTGCCGAACGAAAAATAGCGGGGGGCAGTATCTCATATCTCCAAACGGCCCTGCTAGAATTACGGGGGCGTCACTGTCGTGCCGCGCCTGGATGGAACAACCTTCGCGGCGGAACTTCGCAAAGTCCTCATCCAACATCCATAACTCTCGTTTGCCATCATAGATCATAAAAATACCCCGTCTCAAAAACGGGGTGATACCGTTGGCGAATTCATGCCGCCAATCTCGCAAAACGCGAACGGCGCGTCTTCGCCAGCGGCTTCCCAGCCAGATAATCCGTCACCCGCACGACGTTGAGTGCCGCCGCTGTCGCCAGGTGCTGTAAGTGCGTCTTGGACAAGCCGTAATACCGCGAACACCGCATTCCACTTCGCCGAACCCCTTGCGACAGCGAGCCTTCCACGCCCGCCCGCTTGCGATACTCCGCTTTGCCCTCTTCGGTAGTCAGGTCGCTGCGCGTCTGCTGTAAGGCTTCATAGAGAGGACGCGCGGGCAACACAAGCGTGCGTGACTGCCCTCCCGCCGAGCGAACGCATCTCTCGCGGCTCAGGCAGTTTATGCAGTCTTTCTGAGCGAAGCGCACCTTCACAATGGAGTAGCCATACGGCTCTTGGGTGTAAGAGCGCCAGGAAGCCGATGCCTTTCCCTCCGGGCAGAAGGCGCGTTCCCGCTCCCAATCCACTGTAAATCGCGCCTGGTCGTAACCACCTTCGCGGGCTTGCCAACTCTGTCCCTCGCGCGGCGGGCCGAAGAGTTCAATGGCGTGTTTCTCTTTGCTGCTGACCAATAGATCGCCATCCACATAGCCGGTGTCTACCAGGTGGCGAGCGGGCAGCAAGTTTTTGTCCGCCAGCGACTGCTGAATATCGGCGGTGCAAGCCACATCTTGTGTGGTGGCAACGGTGGTCAGCACATCGGTCACGATCCGGGGCAGATCAGCATCGCAGGTTTCAGTCAGATGCACTTTGTAGCCCGTCCAGGACGTGTCGCGCTTGTTGCTGTGACGCGCCTCGGTGTCATAGGGTGATTCAATGGCGGTGGCCGCGCGGGATAATTCAGCCTCGGCTCGCCACAAAAGTTCGCCGGTTTCGCAGCGGGCAAAGTGGCGAGCCCAGACCTGGCGCAACGTCTCCACCTCTGCCCGTTTCTTCAAGCCCGGTTGCTGCTCGTCCAGCAGACGCAGGAGCAACACGCCATCTTGTCCCACGACTTCGGCATACTCCTTGCGCGCCTTCTCCCCTTTGGGCAGCCGCGACTGTTCCGCGCGCTGAGTATAGCGCTCCTGCCACTCTGCCGGAGCGACCGAGCGCAGCCAATCGGGGGCGACGCTTGCCAGATCATTGAGCGTTGCTCGCAAGGTTTCGGTGACGAGTTCCAGGCGGTTCATTACTCGGATAGAAGCCAGCACATGAGTGCTGTCGGTGCGCTGATGACCGCGCGCTTTGAGGAGCTTCTTCTCGCCGAACACTTCCAGCATTCGGTCGAGCAATCTCTGTTCCGCCTCGCCTTCGACCAGGCGGGCACGAAACTCTGAGAGGATGGAGAAGTCAAAGCCAGGATCGATCAACTCTAATCCGAGCGCATATTTCCAATCAATGCGAGCGCGCACCGCCTCCGCCGCTTGCCGGTCGGAGAGGTTCTCCACGAACTGCATGACCGTCACCAGCGCCAGACGCCAGGGGGCGATGGCCGGTTGCCCGCGCCTGGGGTAGAGGGTAGCAAAGTCTGCGTCGGTGTAGAAGGTTCCTAACTCCTGGCGCATCTGCATATAGAGGTTGCCTTTGGGGAAAGCAGCCTGAGCAATACGAGCGGTTTGCTCCGGGACAGGCTCAATACTGTGCGGGCGCAGGGACATGGCGACACTCCTCCGGCGGATAAGAATGACCTCATTGTACCTTCCAAGCCGCTTCCGCCTGTTCCCGAAAACGAGCGTTTCCGGGGACACTTGGCCCCTGCGTCTTGCGGATACGATCCCCCGCCCTTTCTGTTCCAAAAATCCGTACCCGAAATCTATGTGCCATCTATTGACGAACGGCTAAGTTTCGGTTACAATCGGGCATTCCATCGCAAGAAAGGAGAGAGGAACGCTCATTGGCTATGCGCGGGTGTCTACCCTGGATCAGAGCCTGGATTTGCAGAAGGATGCCTTGCAGCAGGC